>Ga0105046_10016826_pt1 | contig 11215 bp, 14 predicted proteins | sample MAT03_FD_78385 | JGI IMG/M metagenome (GOLD analysis project Ga0105046, IMG submission 78385) | Freshwater microbial communities from Lake Fryxell liftoff mats and glacier meltwater in Antarctica - MAT-03 (megahit assembly) | ecosystem: Environmental > Aquatic > Freshwater > Ice > Liftoff...
CCCGACGGGTCAGGAGAACACCGCCAAGGCGAAGGCCAAACCCGCCAAGGGGAAGTGAGCTGGAAGCGGGGGAGCCGTCAGCGACGGAGCCGCTTGGCACGCCGCCAACGGCGATAGGAAGCGGCACCCGTCAGTGACAAGACGCCGGTAACAAAGACAGCGACGATGACGGCCAAGACGAGGCACGAAGTCGGGCTGAATACAAAATCGCTCCACTTCAAAGTGCCGGTGAGCATCTCGATGAAGAGTGGGACGAGATTGACGGCCAAAACGACCAATGTGACAACCCCAATGCCGACCGTGCCCAGCATGACCCCCGTCAGGATGAGAACGCCCAGGGTGATGAGGACCGCGCCACACCCTATCGCGGCCGAGACGCCACTGTCTTCCACCAATCGCTGAGGGTCTTCGGCGGACCACGACTCGACGAACGCCCCACCGATGAGCGCCACGCCAAAGGCGATCCACAGCACGGCGGATACCATCGCCTGCGTGGCATAGTGTGGCGACGGATTCATGCCGGCCCCTCGGGCGATTGGGTTTGCCGCTCTCGCCAGCGTCGCAGCAGTTCCGGTGGCGTCACCACTTCCAGTCCAGGTACGAGTGCCCGTATCCTCACGCCATCCGCGTTCCCTTCCGCCATCAGGTCGATCAGGTCGTTGTCGAAACTCACGAGGAACGCCGCCTTAGCATGGGCGGCCAAGTCCAGATATGGTTCGTCCTTCGGGTCGCGCGGGTAGGTGATTACTCTCGGCACGTCGGCGACTGGCGGCGACAGTTCGGCGAGCCGCGCGAGATAGGCTTCGACCGCCGCGTCATCGAGGTCGGGGTTCCGGCGACGGATCTGCGGTCTCGATAGCGCGTCCCGCACTTCGGCCATAATAGCAGGGGACAGCGCGAGTCGGAGTTGCCCGGCTTCGACCAACATCAGACACGCGGCGGACGGCCCGGTGACGCTGGTCGTCGCTTGCAAAAAAGTCATGTAGTCGAACACGACCACCGGCGGCGCGCTCATGAGTTGCTCCCCGTCCGTTGGCGCACTTGCCACGCTTCCTCGCGGGCGTCGCGGAACAGGTCGGCGAGTTCGTCTTCGGTCATCCCGCTCGCCTCGAAACCCGCGCGAACCGGCGCGAGGATTTCGTCGAGCATGCGGCCGGGCTTCGGTTCGGGTGCGGGGTCATTCTCCGCGAGTTCTCCGAGGCGGTTTTCGATGTACCGCTCGAAACTTAGTCCGGAAGTGGTCGCTTTTTCTCGCAATTTGCGCTCCGTTTCGGGCGGCAGCGTGACAGTGAGCGTGAACATCGGTTTCTCCAGGATTGTTCCAGAATCATATCGCAATCCAGAGCGGGGAGAATCCGCGGCCGATACCGCCATTCTCGGACCCGACCGGCGCGGTACAATTCCACTCCACGGCCTTCCACCCCGCAGGACTCGCCCCGATGGCGGCCAAACCGCAACCCCAGCCGGAAGACCTCTCCCTGGCCGACCTCCAGGGCGAGGCCGAAGACCTCCGCAAGCGGATCAACCTGTTCCGAACGTCCCTCGGCCGGTTCTTCGTGAACAAGCAGGAGATCATCGACCTGATGTGCGTGGCCGCGCTCGCGCAAGAGCCGCTGCTGCTGGTCGGGCCGCCGGGTACCGCCAAGTCGGACCTCGTGCTGAAGTTCAAGGACGCCCTCGGCATGGCCGAGACGGACTACTTCGAGTACATGCTGACGCGGTTCACCGAGCCGTCCGAGATCATCGGGGCCATCGACATCGGCCAGTTGCGCGAGGGCAAGTACATCCGCCGCAAGGAGGGCAAGCTGCCCAGCGCGAAGCTGGTGTTCCTGGACGAAATCTTCAAGTCGAACTCGGCCATCCTGAACATCCTGCTGACCATCATCAACGAGAAGAAGTTCTACCAGGACGGGGTGCCGGAGCCGGTGCCGCTGCGGGTGCTGTTCGCCGCCACCAACGAAATCCCGGAGCAGGGCGAGTTGGCCGCGCTCAAGGACCGGTTCGTCCTGAAGGTGCTCAGCCGGCCGGTACAGGACGAGTACTTCCAGGAGTTGATCGACGCCGGCCTGCGCGGGGAGGCGAACAAGGGGCTGAACCAGAAGCCGTGGGCCGAAGGGCACGCCAGCCTGACCGACTTCTTGAAGGTGAACCGCTACCTGACGCACCTGTTTTCCAAGACCGTTACGGACGTGCGCGGGGACGAGAAGAACGACCGCGACGTGTTCTTCCCGCCGGACGTGTTCCGCGAGTTCCAGCGGCTGGTGAAGGCGCTCATCCGCGAGGACAAGATCTTCATCAGCGACCGCAAACTCGTGAAGTTGTACAAGCTGTTCCGGGTGCGGGCGTGGTTGCTGTCCGGCGGCACCGTCAGCCGGGATGATTTGCGGTTGCTGGCGTACCTGGGCGAAACGCACCAGGAGATCGACCACCTCCGCGAGAAGGTGCCGCAGTTGTTGGGCGACTCGGCGTGAGGGCGGATTACCGCACCACCTGCTTGCCCCCGTCGTAGCAGATGGCGTGCTGGCGCTGGGCGACGAACTCCCAGTCCAGGCGGTGCGGCGGTTCGAGGAAGTGGCGATAGGCGACGGCCATTTGTCGGGCTCCTTCGTCGAACGGCACGCCGCCGAATCCGGTGCCCATCGCCGGCATCGCCACGACTTCGATCCGTTGGTCCGCGGTCTGGTTATGGGCGTGGATCGCCAGAAGTGCGGCCCATGTCGCCGCGTACACCTTGTCAGTCCCGTCAATGCTGCCGGGCACTCGCATCGTCGGCGCGTGGCACAGGTACGGAAGTGACGAATCGTTCGTGGGTACGATGAACGCCGTTCCAACGGGTTGTTCGCCGAAGTAGCGGTCCATGATGGTGTGTTGCACTCGATTCATCAGCTCTTGCCCGAACCGCCGTGTTACGGCCGCATCGATGCCGGCGGTCATGATCCCGAAGGCGTTCCCGGCGGTGACGAAGCAGTCGTGCGGTTCCAGGTCCTCGAAGCTGTCCCGTAAGATGCGGACGTTTGGCAGGCCCGCGAACCTGTGGCGGAATGCCTCGCACATCGCTTCATCGGGGTGGACCAGCCAGAGGGAATCGAGCATCGGGGGCACCTGTTCGAGTGAGAAGAATTCTCCCCCCACACCTCAAGCGGTACAAGACCGCTTCACCTTTTCGCCCAGAATGGTTAACAGTCCTCCCGCTGGACACGAATCGTGGGCTACATTGTTTTTGACCCGTTCTCCGCCGAGGTAGACCCGTGCTGACCGGCCCGACGATCATTCTCATTCTGAAAGTCTTGGTGTCCGCCGTTACGGTGCTGTTCGTGGCGGCGGTGGTCGCCATCGGCACCGGCCACCGCCGCACGCACGGCCGCATCAACACCGCCTTCTTCATCCTGACCATGACCACCGTGGTCGGGTTTGAATTGCTCCTCCGCCTCGGCCAGGATGTCACCTCCACTTTCACCCCGGAGGCGCTGAAGGCCCTCCGCGTCCACCTGTGCTTCGCGGTGCCGTCGGCGGTGCTGCTGCCGGTGATGTTCCTCTCCGGGAAGATGCACTGGAAGCTGCTGCACGTCGCCACCGGCTGCCTGTTCACCGTCCTCTGGGTGGGCACGTTCGTGACCGGGGTATTTTTCCTGCCGCACGACGGGTAATTTCGGGCATGGCCGCCCCGCCCGAACCATCGCCGCTCGAACTCGGTCAAGCCGCCGCCGCGCGCCTGGGCGGGTCGGATTGGGCGGTGGAAGTGGACGAATCGCTGGCGTTGGAAGCCGAGGCGGTGCCGCCGACTGCCGTCGCCCAGGTGCCGGTCGCCGAAGCGCGCACGGCGATGCTGTTCCCGTCGTCGGTGCAAGCGCCGACCGAGACGCCCCCGTCGCCGTTGCAAATCGTCGAGGCCATGCTGTTCGTCGGTGGCCCTCCGCTGACGGCGGAGAAAGTCTGTTCGGCCGTTCGCGGGCTGACGCCGGAGAAGGTCCGCGAGTTGATCGACGAGTTGGGCCGCAAGTACCGCCGACAGAACCGGCCGTACACGATTCAACCGGAGGGCGACGGGTTCGCGTTGCGGGTGAAGCCGCAGTACCGCTCACTCCGCGAGAAGTTGTACGGCGGGCCGAAGGAGGCGCGGTTAAGCCAGCCGAGCTTGGACGCGCTCAGTCTGATCGCGTATCGTCAGCCGATGACGACGGCCGACGTGGACGCGCTGCGCGGTGCGGACTCGACCGGCGTCATCCGGCAGTTGGCGCGGTTGGGGCTGATCGTAGCCGTCGAGCGCGGCGGCCCGGACGGCACCAAGTATGGCACCACGCCGAGGTTTTTGGAGTTGTTCCACCTCAGTTCGCTGGATGATCTGCCCCGATTGGGGGAGTGAAGGGCAACTATTCGACTTAACCTACGGTGCCGATTGATTGAATGGCTAGAATTGCCGCGCCCGCCAAGTCCGGATCGTTCCCAACAGACACTTCACGCAAGCGTGGTAGAGCAGACACGGCTGCCGGTCCAAGCCGTTCCAACACCCCAACCGCCGAGCCTCGCACGTCCGTCGATGAATCATCCAGCAAGACGATGAGCAGCGGAACGCCCGTTACGAGTAGCCGCTCGGCGGTTGGAACCCTTCCGACGCGAGAGCCTGCCAATTCCCAAAGCGAGTGGATCGCCTCACCTCGGACTTGCGGATCAGGATCTCGGCACGCATCGAACAGCGGTTCAATCGCTTCGGTGCCGTCCCGACCAAGAGCGCCCAACGCCCCCGCCGCTTCGCACCGCACATCGGGATCGTTGTCGCCCAGTTACCGGATAAGGTCAGCGACGAAATCGTCTTCGGTTATGTCAACTCCGTCGATGGTCACAAGGGTAACGCGGTAACGATTTGCTCATAGCCAGCCATTCGAGTCACCCGAACTTGCGTCGCACTTCGAGCGACACCGGCTCGTTCAGGCCATCGGTCGCGGCGCGAACCGCTTTCGCCAGTAGTCCGGGTCATGGCGGATCTCGCCGATGAGCCGGCGGACGGCTCCGGACGGCGATTTCGTCCCCTGCTCCCATGCCCGCACCGACTGCACCGACGCGCCGAGGATTTTGGCGAACACCGACTGACTGACGCCGAGCGCCTCCCGCGCGGCGATCACGTCGTCGTCGGCGACGACGGGCGGGCCGAGGATCACTACGGCCGGCGGCGGCGGGATGCCGTGCTTCGCCTTCACCGCCTCCAACCCGCCGGCCTTTGCGGTGGCAAGTAACTCTTGCATGCCCGCGATGAAGCGGGCACCCACCTTCTCCGCCGTCGTCGGCCGCGGCTTTCCCATCACTCATCTCCCTGGAGTTCATGCCGGTAGTCGGTCAGAAACAAGCCGAGCGCCTTCTTGTCCTTCGCTGTGAGGTCCGTCACATAAGCCTTCGAGAACGCGGTACCGAGCAGAATCAGCCCGAACTGCGTCAAGTCGGCATAGTACACCCGTACTCCACCGGATTTGCCCTTCCTTGACGAACTCGGCGCGAACCGTGCCTTCCGCCATCCGCTGCTGCCTGGCACCACCGGCCAACCAGTGGGATCGAGCAACAGGTCGAGTTGGAGCGCGCGCAGGTCGATGTCGTTGCAGCCCGCCTCGTCCCAGCTTTCGAGAAAGCCGGGGGCTTCGACAAACGCTGACCAGTCGAACACGGCGCTCATTCGCGAAGGATACCACGAACGAGAACACTCGTCACTCGAACTTGCGTCGCACTTCAAGCGACACCAGCTCGTTCAGGTTGCCACTGCGGAAGCCTTCCAGGTCCAGCGTGATGAACTTGAAGCCCAGCGCCTTCAGCTTCGCGGCGAGGGCGGTTCGCACGTCGTCCGCCGCGAACCGGGCGATCTCTGTGGCCGGCACTTCGACACGGGCGAGGTCGCCGTCGTGATAGCGGACGCGGCAGTCGCGCAAGCCGAGCGACTTCAAATACACCTCGGCTTCTTCCACCCGGCGGGTGCGTTCGGGCGTGACGGCCAGCCCCGGTGCCAAGCGGCTGGACAAGCACGGCGACGCGGGTTTGTCCCACGCCGGCAGCCCCCACGATTGTGCCACCGCCCGCACGTCCGCCTTGGTGAATCCGGCCTCTTGCAACGGGTGCCGCACCGAATGCTCGGCGGCGGCGGTCAGCCCCGGCCGGTAGTCGCCCCGGTCGTCCAGGTTCGCCCCGCTGCACACCACGGACAGGCCGAGGTCGGGCAGCAGCGTCTCGATGCGGGAGTACAGTTCGGACTTGCAGAAGTAGCAGCGGTCGCCGCCGTTGCGGAGGTAGTTCGGGTCGGCGAACTCGTTGGTACCCACGACGACGTGACGGATGCCGATGAGTCCGGCGAGGTGCTGGGCGTCGGCGATCTCGGCGCGGGGGACGCTGGCGGAGTCGGCGGTGACGGCGACCGCGTGGTCGCCGAGGGCGAGGAACGCGGCTTTGGCGACGACGGCCGAATCGACCCCGCCGCTGAACGCCACCGCCGCGCCGGGCAAGGCACCGAGTACGGCGAGCAGGCGGTCCCGCTTCTCCAGCAGGTCCGGCGACAGGAAAGAGTCGGCTAGGGTGGTCATGAAGACAGTGTAGGCCGCGACGTGCCGAATCGCATGGTCCGAGCCGGAAGCGTGAGCGACGGTCTTCAACAAGAACCGTCGCTCACGCTTCCGGCTCGGACCAATCTCACTCGTCTTCGCCGAGGGCCGCCGCGAGGCCTTCCGGCGACAGCTTCACGGTGACGACCACGTCGCTCTTCTTCACCTCGTGCTTGACCGTCTTGGTCACGTCCTCGGCCAGTCGGGCGGCTTTGGGCTGCTGGGTGGCGGCCAGCGGCAGGAACGTCTTGGCCAGGTCGAGCATCTTGCCGACCGTCACCCCGAACCCCTCGGCCGCGTCGGCGCTCTTCATCCCGGCCGTCACCTCCAGGCTGATGTCCTTGCCCACCCGCGCGGTCAGCGAGAAGGACAGGACGTGACCCAACTGCTCGGCGAACGACTCGCCGTCCACGCCCGGAATCTTCGCCTGTTTGAGCGGGAGGCGGGCCAGTTTGCCTTCCAGCAGTTGGCACATGTACATACTCGCTTTCCCGTCTTGACGCAACACGAGGGCGGCCAACTCGCGGTTCAGGGCGGCCTTCGCCTTGGTGGTCTTGGCCTTCAGGCAGTCGGCCAGCAGCGCCGGGGAGGTGGCCGCGATCAGCGTCTTCTCGTCGGCCACCAGGACGTACAGCGGGCGGTCGCGGTCGCCGGCCTTCACCATCTTCAGCCCGTCCTCAGTGACGACGGTCACCAGGTCCGGGTACTTGGTGGTGAACTCGCCGGCCGCCTTCCACAGCTTGCGCGGGTCGAACTTGCCGCGGACGACGGCGACCACGTTCTGCCCCGGCGGGCGGGGGCGTTGCGCGCCCGGTTGGGTCGGCTGGGCCGGGTCCGGCTTCGCCGGCTGAGGTTGGGGCTTGACCGCGTCCGGCTCGGCCGGGGGCAGGGCCTTCGCGTCTTGCTCCCACAGGGCGATGGTGACATCGGAGATATCCTTGTACGGGTCGATGCCGAGCGCCTCGATGACGGCCTCGGCCTCGCCCTTCTTCAGCACCTCCGCCACCTTCGGCACCATCAGCCGCGTCACTAGGTCACAGCCGAGGAGTTGCTTGAAGTTGATGAAGATGACTTGCTCGGCCTCCTTCGGGAGGAGCGGGTCCACCTCGGCGGCGCGGGCGACGGGCGCGCACGCGACGGTGGCGAGCGCGGCCAACAGCGACTGGCGGTATCGAGTCATGGGGAATTCCTCGGCGGGATGGGTGGGAAGTGCCGAACTGGAAGCGACACCGCCCGCCGGTGAGGGCGGGCGGCGCGAGGGACGGTCGGTAGCCGGCCGGAGACGTTACTTCTCGTCGGCGGACAGTTTGCTCAGGGCGTCGGCGGACAGCTTCAGGCTGAGGGTCACGTCCGTCTTCTTGATGCTGTGCTTGAGCGTCTTGGTCACGTCGGCGATGAGCGGCTGGAACTGCGGCGGGGCGTTGCCGGCGGCGATGGGGATGAAGTTCTTGGCCAGGTCGATTAGCGCGCCGATGTTCCCGCCGAACCCGTCGGCGGCGTCGGCGTCCTTCATCCCGGCCGTGATTTCCAGGGTGACATCCTTACCCAGGCGGACGGTCATGACGGCGTTGGTCATCTTGCCCAACTGCTGCTTGAGTTGCTCGCCGTTGATGCCGGGGATGCCGTCAATGTTAGCCGGCAGGTTGTTGAACTTGCCTTCGGTCATGCCGCAGATGAACATGCTCGCCTTCTCGTCCTGCTTCAGCACCAAGGCGGTCAGTTCCTTGCTCAGCTTGGCCTTGGCCCCGCTCTTCTTGGCGGTCAGGCTGTTGGCGACGATTTTCTTGTCCGACCCGATGACGACGGTCTTGGCGTCGGCCACGGCCGCGTACCCCGGCTTGCCTTCGTCGCCGGTGAACTTGATCATCTTGAAATCCCCTTCCTCGACGATGGACATCTTATCCGGGGTCGCCTTGGCGAACTCCTCGGCGGCCTTCATCAGCTTGTCCTTGTCGAACGTGCCGTGCAGGATGCCGACGACTTTCATGTCCTGCGAGTCGGTGCCCCAGATGCCCATGGTGGCGGAGTCGATGTCCTTGAGCGGGTCCAGGCCGAGTTTCTCCAGCGCGGCCGCCGCGTCGCCCGCCTTCATCGCGTCTTTCAGTTTCGGGATGGCGAACTTCTTCATCAGGTCGGACTGGAGCATCTGCTTAACGTTCACCCGGGCCACCGCTTCGGTTTCGGCGGGCAGCAGGGGGTCCACTTCGGCGGCGCGGGCCACCGGGGCGGTAGCCAGGACGGCCACCAAGGCGAAACGGATGACTTGACGCATAACGATCCTTTTCCGGGTGAGGGGCGAAACGCCGGCGATCCGGCCAGTCTTGGGGGTACTACCCGCCCTCCGGCGGGCGGGTTTCACGGGCGGGCGGTTTTTCCCTCGGCCCCCAAGGGGCCACTCGCTCGGCGTCGAACCGACTCGTCGAACGTCCTGGGCCGGTCGCGGGTGTCAACCCGCCGCCGTCACTTCTTGAACACGACCTTGGCGTCGGTGATGACGTTCTTCTCGCCCTTCTTGGACACCTTGCCCGTCACCTTGGCGTCGGCGGGAGCCTGGCAGATCTCGGCGTGGTACTTCTCCTTGTTGCCCTTGTCGTCCAGGTAGTACTTCACTTCCTTCTTGCCTTCGGTGACGATCAGGCAGTTGCCGCACGCCTTGGTCTCCTTCAGCTCGCACTTGGTGCAGACGAGCTTGCCTTCGAGGGTCTTGGTGGCCGGCTTGTCCTCGGCCCCGGCGACCGACACCAGGCAGGCCGCGACGGCGGCGACGAACAGGGTTTTCAACATGACGACTTCTCCGGTGAAAGGAATGGCACATGCTACGCTACGCGATCCGCCGCGAATTACAACCGGGAACGGGATTGAACGGATCGCGGGCCGGTCACACCCACAGTTGCAGCACGCGGACGACGGCCTCCACCCACTGGTCGAAGGCGTCGTCGGCGGCGAACGCGACCGGGTGGCCGTGCCCGTCGGTCAGCGGCGGGCGGGGGCCGGACACCGTCAGTGCCGACACCACCGGCCCTTCCGGGTCGAACGGCAGCGGGTCGGCCGACAGCAGCAGGCATTGCACCTGATTCAACTTCGACAGGCTCGCGCACAGGGTCGCGGCGTGCGCGGCCGTGTCCACCGTTTTCACCACCGCCGCCCCGCGCTCGACGGGTTCCTGAAGCAGCAGCGACAAAAGTTCCGCCTCGTGCGCCAGCGGGTTCGGCTTGCCCGGCGGGGCGACGAACAGCAGCTCGAACCGTAGAGCGTCGGTGGTCAGCCAGTCGGTCAGCCGGCGGACCAGCGTCAGCACCAGGGCCAGCGTCATCACGATCCTCTGGGCCGGCAACTCGGCGTCCTTGAACCGGGCGGACGCCAGACTGGGGTCGAACACGAACGCGAACACCCGCCGCCGGCGGAGGAACTGGTTCTCGTCGCGGGAGTAGTAGAACAGTTCGTCCCGCACGAACTTCATGTCGAACAGGTCCGGCCGCTCGGCGTCGCCCGTCTCCATGAACGCCAACTGCGAGTGCAGCAGGCTTTCGATGCTCCCCTTCGTGCTGATGGACGAGTACCCGCCGACGGGGTACTGGTCGTCGTCGGTGACGCGGGTGGGCACCTCCTTGCGGCCGGCCAGCGGGCGGACCGGGCGGTGCGGCAGCCGCGATTCAAACTGCGCGGTTAATTGCAGGATTTGCCGGTGGGCGACGTACTGCCCCATGTCGGCCAGGGCCGTCCGCTGTTCCAGCGCGATCACGTCCTCCGGCCCCAACACCTCGGCCATCCGCCGGGCGGCGCTGACCAGCCATTCGTAATGATCCACCAGCAGCGGCATCGGGCCGTCTGCGGCGAGCGACTCGTACCCGGCGGTTAGCACCTGATCGGGCGGTTGGGCGAGCAGCCCGCGGACGATGGCCGGCGACAACTCCACCCCGCCCAGGTGCCCGCGCTCGCGGATCTTGCGGACGACGAACGCGACCCCGCGTGCGCGGTCGGCCTCCGGGTACCGGCGGAGGGCGTCGGCGGCCCGCTCGAACGTCCAGTCGGCGTACAGTTTGCCCAGCAAGTGGTCTTCGTAGTTGCGGGCGTCCTTCACCGACCAACCGGGGATTTCCGGGAAATCCTTGGCGGCGCGCCCGCGATCCGTGCCGAGCGCGACGGCGGTCAGGTCGGCGACGAACCCGACCGGCGGCAGCGGGTGCCCGCCGGCGGCGATCTCCAACGCCACCTCCAGCGCCGGCTTGACGGTGGCGGCCGTCGGCCGCAGCACCCGCTGGAGCCACAGCCCCTGCTGTAGGTACGTTCGGGCGGCGTCGCCGTCGCGGAGTTCGACCGGTTCCATGAGATTCGATCCCCGCTCACAAGATGTACTTGCTCAGGTCGTCCTTCTGGATGATGGCCCCGATCTTCTCGCGGACGGTCGGGCCGTCGATCACGACTTTCGTCCCGGCCAACTCCGGCCCGGCGAAGCTGATGTCTTCCACCACCCGTTCCAAAATGGTATGCAGCCGCCGCGCGCCGATGTTCTGAATCGAGCGGTTCAGGTCGAACGCCACGTCCGCCAGCGCCTCCACCCCGTCGGTGGTGAACTCCAACTCCACGCCTTCGGTCTTCAGTAGCTCGCTGTACTGCTTGGTCAGCGCGTGCTTCGGCTC
>Ga0105046_10016828_pt1 | contig 11213 bp, 9 predicted proteins | sample MAT03_FD_78385 | JGI IMG/M metagenome (GOLD analysis project Ga0105046, IMG submission 78385) | Freshwater microbial communities from Lake Fryxell liftoff mats and glacier meltwater in Antarctica - MAT-03 (megahit assembly) | ecosystem: Environmental > Aquatic > Freshwater > Ice > Liftoff...
AGACCTAATCTCTAGCCTTTCAAAGTGGCCAGATTGGATGCGGTTGCCCGGCCAAATTGGATGCGATTTGCCGGCCAGATTGCCGTGCGCTTTGCCGGCCAGATTGGATGCGGCTGCCCGGCCAAATTGGTTGCGAATATGCAGTCAGACTAGCTTTGTCTACAGGCTTCCAGGTTGTCCAAATTGTTTTGAGGTCTTCCAGTAATGGAGCGGAATCATATTCAGTGTCGTGTAATTTGCAATTGGCTATGTCGATACGAGCACTTGTTAGAAACTGCCTAAAATCAGGATTCTCTTTTGCCAATTTGTTCGCGCCCTCCCAATCGATTTCGAGCTTTCTTTTCGCGGGACATAAAACCTCGCTCTTTTCCGGGTCCTCTAAAACCAGCTCTATCACGCCGATTCCGAACGATCCAGACAGGCGGGTTAGTTCACCTCTCACCGATTCGTCTATGTTTGGTGCGACTAGATAACCTTCGTGAGCCCATGACGAGTTGGAAACGGCTTGAAAGAAGCTTTCCCGCAAATTTCCGAATGTTATTTCGCGTTTCATTTCAAACGAGTAAAAGCGCGCTATCGATAACCCGTTCCCGGAAAGTGCCAGTAGTTCAGGGTTATAGTCCTTGAAAGGAAACCAAAAACCAACGAGATCAGGGTGTAACCATTCGGTCCAGTTCTTCTTCGACGAACTTTCGTGAAAGATAGTTTTCGTTAAAACCGCACCTAGCCCGAATTTCGCGAACCAAGAAAGAAACGTGTGTAGCTCACGTTCGCGGTACGGATATTTGGCAATTCGCTCCAGAGTGGCTATTTCAGGCGCCAGAGTCTGGCTCTCAATCTCTTCCGTGTCCGACTCTTCAACTTTGCCAAGGTCTGCATTCAAAGCCGCGACCGAGATTCTTGTGCTTGCGGGGTCTTTCAACGAAAACTTCGCGGGCCTGCCTGCATGTCGAATGAAGGACGAAGCAGGATTATCGCGGCTATCGACAATAACTCGCGCATTCAGCGAATCCCACGGAGTTAGTCCCTGTGAGCCTAGCTTTTTGTCTAGCCCGAGTTGAACGGCGAACTCCCAAAGCTCGTTAGATGTGAGGGGTCCGGGTGCGCTAAGAAGCGCTTCTTCCGCCAACTTCAGGAAGGTGTAGTTTCGAGCCATTAAGCATTCTCCTGGGGGTCTTTCGTCGTTATTCCCGTCAATTGCATTCTAGATGCGCCCTGGCGGGCCTCGGCTGTTTCCCCCATCCTGGAGCAGGACTGAGCTAGAGCCTATATAAAAAATCTTCCGAGGATTTAAATGGAGGGGACCCAGTGAAGGCTCTGCGGAACTGGGGAGGCAGCCGTTTAAGCCGCAGGTACAGCCAGTGTCCTTCTGCTTAATCCCTGTGATAGGCTGCTTGTGCGAGGGCGAAGCAAGGGACCCCCGCAGTCGCCATCCCGTCACTTTCCTTCGCCGTCGCCACCTGCCGTAAATGGAGAGCATAAAAAAGTGCGGGGTCTGACCGCCGGCTTAAGATTTTGAGCGATCCGACGCCGGCACATAACGATAGAGAGTTGCTCGCGAAACTCCGAGAAGTTTACTGACCTCTGTCACTTTCGTATCAGGATCTTTGAGTAGTTGTTTGGCCATTGCGACGCCCTTCTCATCAAGCTTGTAAGGGCGTCCACCTTTCCGACCACGGCTGCGGGCTGCTTCAAGGCCGGCATTGGTGCGCTCTCTAATAACCTCAGTTTCAAATTCCGCTAGCGCGCCGAATACATGAAAAACAAGTTTGCCTCCGGGCGTGGTCGAATCAAGGCTTTCCTTCAGGCTTTTCAGTCCAACATTTTTTTCTTCCAGCTTGCCGACAAGTTTTATTAGATTCTTTAGAGAGCGTGCAAGCCGGTCCAGGCGCCATATTACCAAGCTGTCGCCTTCTCGTATGAAGTCCATGGCGGCGTCCAATCCGGGCCGCTCATCCTTTTTTCCACTGACCACATCGTCGAAGATTCGCTCACAGCCAGCTTTTGTTAGTTCATCAGTTTGTAGGCTGAGGTCCTAGCCGCTGGTTGAAACGCGAGCATAACCAACTAGCATGTCTCATAACTCATCAAATTCCGGGACTTCTGATATTTTGATAATGAGACGGCTGTTTGAAACAGATCAAGATCTTAGCCTTCTATACTTCAGGCTTTTGGGTCTCAGTCTTAAGTAATGTATCACATACGATCGTTTCCCTTACTCTATCTTCGTCACCAGCGCTGGTGTCATTTAATTTGCGCTGGTGTCACTTAATTTGAGTCCGCTGTCACTTAATGTGAATCCGCGACCACTTCTGGTGGCGGTTAATGTGAGTCCGAAATGACCGATGATGTCGCGCCCAAGTGATTATGATTTCGCGCCGCTACAGATAGTGATAAGCTCCAGGGGTGAGCTCTGGCTCAACCACTTTATATTCACGAAGCCGCTTTAGCTCCCAAGCCTTTAAGCCTGTGAAGTCTTGGACCATGTCTTGTGAAAATCCTAGAAAAACTTTCATCGCTTCCTACTCTCAAGGTACGAACAATATACCCCGTGAGGGAAGATGCTCGAGCCTGTTGACAAGATTCTCCTTACACTGCCGTTGCTACTATCGACAAAGTTCACAGCCATGAGTCAATGGATCAATCCTCACTTCTGTCATCTTAGTGACAGACAGATCGTATAATTCCGAGTGCAGGTATTTTGCAGGATGCGAGGATATTCTGAATACATTGCTCACTGCGGCATCGGTCAAAAGTGAAGGTGTGAATGCAAAGAGTTTGTTGCCTGACTTGTATCGGGCAGTGCTGGCAGAAAATGAAAATCGACGCTGGCATTACAGTTGTCAGTGGAGGTCTCGCCGATGGTAAGCGGGCTCCCCTGTGACAACACTCGGGCAATCTGGGGGAGCGTTCACTGCCGGGTATCTATATGGACTGCAGCGGCTTCGAGCTCCAATCAAAACGGGCGGCTTGTTTTGAAAAGAAGAACGTCTACCAGGCAGATCTGTCAGCAGTCCTGATTGAATTATTTCGTTTGAACATGCCAAGCCGAAGGAGTTTAGTCTGGCACTTAACGTTTTTCTGCGAAAGCTCCGATATCATAGTCCAAAGTCACGAGGAGAAAGAGGAATGAGCCAACCGCATCATTCAAATTTGGCACGACTCATTTCGAAGGGCACAGAGATGCCCATGTCATCGTTCATCGTCCAGTTCAAAAAGGACTTCCTGGAAGCTCGTTTAGTTAACAAGAACGACGATGTTGATACGAAGAGAGTCGCGAATTACTACAGCGATAACTATGCTGGGTTGCTAAAGATAAACCAAAAGGACACCGACAATGGCAAGGATTTAAAGGCGATTCAGTATCAGGCTTCTACGATTGGAAAACTCAGTGAGATATATACATCAGCGCGGACGCATTTTGTTTCGTTGATGAATGTGAATGACAAGACCGTTGTTCCTGCGGATACCTTTACCGATACCGACGCATCTTTGCTGGTTGGATCTCACTTGTGGCCACTTCAAGACAGAATTGTATTCGCGGTGGACAATGCTGCAGATACTCCAGCGCAAAAAGTCTTGCAAAAGCTGTCCTCTAGTGATGGGCATTATCCGCTGCCCGATGGAGTTGTTCTTGAGGAACTTCCGGATGTGCTAAAAAAACAAATTCAAAATGCAGAACTTGCCGTATCCGAAGCCGGCAAAAATGAAAAGCCCGTAAAGGCCTCTGCAACGGCACAATTGTTGATTCCATTTGGAAAAAGCTATATTGCCATTCAGCCAGCGGACTCCCCGACTGTGATAAAAGCGCTAAATGAAGGAATTCAAGCTAAGCGAGAGGCACAGTTCGAAGCGTACGAAATTAGGAAGTCGGATCCGAGCGCTCAAGTGCCAGGCATTCCCTTGTACACGGAGATCGGTGTTTCGAAGTCGAAGAAGCAGAATCTTGGTGTGCCAATTCCTTTCGCAGCGCTCATTCTTGTTGCCATCCCCCCAATTTCCGATGCTGATTCATCTGAGTGTTTGTTGATTTCGAACGATTTTCGCAATTGGCTCGAAAAGAAGATTGCGTGGAAATCGACAGCGGACATCAAGGCGCTGTCGGACACGCGCAAGCGCATCGAAGGTCAAGACAGTACGAGCAGTAAAGATCGCCAGGCACAGTCGATGCTCTTGCGTAGACTTGCGATGACTGTCAAACAACAGATCGAGCGCATCCAATCATCTGAACCCAGCGAAGGGCTACTAACTGACGTGTTGTCCGCTGGAACTGAGGACTGGCCTTGGGTTGCGCAGGAGTTGGTGGCATGGTTGAATCTGTCGGTGGCAACTGAAAGAGCGGTCTTTGCATTAACAAAGGAAGAGTCGTTGGAGTGGGAAAGTGAGATTCTCGATTACCTGGTATCAGCTAAGGAGATTCACTAATGTTCGTTAGGGCTACTTTTGATGCACACTCGGTAAGCGCTCGCAACTGCGGCTTAGTCTATGGGCTCCCATCGCCTTCCGCCTGGATGGGATTCGTTCATGCCTGGTGTCTTCAGGCACACCTTATCGATCGTCTGGTGCCTGGTGTAACGCCTATCGTGCGACAGTTCGCCATAAATGGATTTCATGACGGGTTTGGAAGAGTGAATTTTGCCTTACCTAGATGCACAGAGCGTGATTCCGTCGGTGGAACACAGCTTGATGCGCCGACCGCTTTCTTCTCCGGCGGTGTAATCTTTGAGCTAGATATCAATGAAGATGACAAAGAGGGCACCATGGTGTCACTTACCCAGGCGCTTCTATTTATGAAGTTCGCTGGTGGCGCGATTGTTGATCCTGAGCTGAAAACGTTCGACACCCTAGATCTAGCACGCAAAACTATTGGTTTTACACTTCAGGAAGAACCGATCCCCGAGAGTGAAGCGTCCCTCCTCGATCGACTCCTTGACCATGTGACACCGCAAAAGGGTAAAAAAGGTTGGTGCATGCCTTCGTTGATGGGCTATCGAGCAATTGAGGAGCTTGCGTCGAATCGCCCCGGCGCACGCGGCGGTTATCGGCATGCCTATGCCGATCCATTGATTGGCGTTGTACGGGCAGTAGGGCTGTCCCGTACAAGCAACATTCCGCGTTGGGACTGGTATCATTCCCCACCTTTCGTTCTATTCAAGACCATTTGAGTTACGCAATTTTCACAGGAGTTAATCATGACTGAAGCAACTAAAGCAGGACCCAAAGAACTTCCGTCGGTCCTGTCTATCAAAAGGTCGTTGAACCTGACTGATGCACAGATGCGAAGTAGCACACATGAAGCCACCGGTGACGATCTCTTCATCGCATTCAAAAGAGCACAACAAGTTGATTGTTTCGAACATGGACAACGAATCACAGCTGCCTTTAGCTCAGATAAAAGTGCCGGCAACAGCGAGAAAGGCGAAGAAAGCCGCAACCTTGCGTACGGTGAAATGTCTATGTTGCCGGGAGACTCCGACACTCTTCTTGTTCAATTCTCGGGCAGTTTTCTTCCTACAGCCACCAGAACTGAACAGTGTGATAGTCAGCAATGGAGTGAGGCTCTCTCCGTATCGGTACCTGTGCTTCTCAATAAGGCTGGTCGTTATGTTGCGTCTTGCTATGCTTATCATCTTTGCTCGGGTATTTTCCTTTGGCGAAATCGAGAAGATGCCGAGTCCGTAACCGTGGCAATTCAATATGGCGATGGCAAGCAGGTCTATGTTTCGGAAGCACTAGAGTTGCCTATGCATGCCGTGCAGCATGGAGGCTTAGATGGAGCTGCTAATTACATTTCCTTTGGTCCGTCGATCAAGGGCTTTGAAGCTTTTGCAGAGGATGTGCGTCGCGCGATTTCAGGCGAAATTGTTAATTCTGTGGGGGTTCCGCAAGGATTACATTTCACGGTAGTGGCAAAATGCAAGATGAAGCGTCGTCAACTCGTGCATCCAAGCCAACGCTATATGCCGGTAAAACAGAAAGTCGGAAAGATGGAAATCGGTCGTGTGTTTTACAAGATTGGTGCCAACCCTGGAATGACATATGCCAAGATCGGCAACGCGCTAAGACGGTTTGATCGTTCGCATGAGCACGAAAAATTCGCATCTGACATCCTTCCTACCGAACCAAATGGTGGATCTCTGACACGCGGCATCAACCTGCGTGGACCCAAAAACGGGTTTTATGGATACATGCTTTCTGTACTGGCGCTAGGCGCAGAAAGCGTGGAAGCCGTCACGAAAAAGGTTGCGGCTCTGACAGAGGACGAAGCAGGATACATTCTCGGAGTCCTTGTTCGGGGCGGCGTTTTTGTACAAGAAGGGAACAAGGCTAAGAAGAAGGGCAAGGAAATTGAAAAGTTAGAAAGTTCCACTACGGATACCGATATCACCGACTCTGATCTCACCGGAGAATGAGCATGATCCATGTTGTCGAAGTTAGATTTCGGGTCGGCGGTGATGAATCACTAGATCATCGAATGAGTAACCTGATAACGCTCGTGCATCGGGCGGCCCAGGGAAGGAAGTTTGCGGTCGGTCTTCCGGGATATAGAAATGATGCTCAACCTGTCCTGGGTAAATGTCTTCAGATTTTTTCATTCGAGGGCTCTGAAACAATCGAGGTCGTGCTCAGTGATCGTCGGCTATCCACGTACATCATGGATTGGTGTGAAATTGGACCACTCCGTGAGGTGCAGAACGATGAGATTACTGACTGGGTGATTTTTCGAAAATCACAGATTGCAAAGAAAGGAAGCCCCTCTCACCAGCGCCGGGCAGAAAGGCGGAAACAAGAGGGGAAGCGTACTCAGCAGTATTCTGGCAGTGAATCGAGCCGAGCGCAAACTTCTCGAAAACTGTTGCCGTGTTTCCTGCACTATAGCCAAAGAAACGATATGGAGGTGCCGCTTTATATCGAGAGGGCTTCTGGTCTTCGCAATGCTAAACAAGTCTTCGATTCTTTCGGGTTGGCACTGATTGGTTCCTGTGGAGTACCTACCCTTGTGGGAAACAGAGAATGATCCCTCGTGGGCTTCCGAGAATATTGCCTTCACGTCGCGGATACATGCTCTTTGTTGAGCACGCTCGCGTTGAGGTATCTGATGGGGCGGTAGAGCTCATTCAGGTCGAAGGTTCAAGGGGGGTTGCATATAACATTCCGTATGCCAATGCAGCATTCATAATGTTGGGGGAAGGTTGTAGCATCACGCGCGATGCCGTTAGAGCCCTGGCATCTCACGATGTTGTAATTGGTTTCACCGGTGGGGGTGGCGTGCCATTGCTCGCCGCAACTGATAACTCGTTTCCGGTACTTCTGGAGCCACAGTCAGAGTATCGACCAACTGAATTTATGGCGCAGTGGAGTCAGATATTTTTTGATGAAGTACGAAGACTCGCTGCGGCGAGAATGTTGCTTCGCGAGAGAATTAAGAAAACAGCATGGTTGTTAGAAAAGAACCCGGCCGCTAAACAATTGGAACTATCGTCGTCGGATTACCTTCACCTGTCAAAGACCTTTTCGGCTGATATTGAAAATGCTGATTCTGTAATGAGTTTGCTCACTGCCGAGGCTCGTTATGCAAAGAAATTCTACCGAGCCATCGCGCAGAAGTCGGGTTTGGAGGGATTTACGAGGAGTCCGGGCAGTGGAGACGACCAGGTTAACGATTTGTTGGATCATGCCAATTATCTCGCTTATGGCGCAGCATCAGTTGCAGTCCACGGGCTTGGCATTTCGTTTGGGATGGCCGTTCTCCATGGCAAAACGAGACGTGGCGGATTGGTATTTGATATCGCAGACTTGATCAAAGATGGATTGACCTTGCCTTGTGCATTCCGGGCGGCATGCAAACAGACGACGGATCAAGAAATGCGCAACGACACAATTAACACAATCCAGAACCTGAATTTGATCCCATATCTTTTCGATAGCATCAAACTGATTCTTGAATCATGCTGAGCGTTATTTTTGTTTCTCGTTGCGAAGACGCAGCACTATCGAGAACAAAGGAGATTCTTGATGCCTATGCTATCCGGATTGGAGACAAGACTTGGCGGGCTGACATTACTTCGGAAGGTTTGGATACCGTCCGAAAAGCCTTGCGATTAAAAGCGTCAAGAAGAATGTCCGTTGCTTGTCATGTAATTACTCGCCAGGGACACCTTTTGGCATGGATCGTTGGGAGTCCTCGCCGGTTCTCGCGGTCCGGGGCGTCTCCGGTCCGCACCACACGTGCCATTCATTCCTCATTAAAAACACGGCGTCAGTTCAGCGGCTATCCGCTTGTATCTGCCTTGGCCCAGGCTGCAGCGCTTGGGCATGACTTCGGTAAAGCCAATAAATTTTTTCAGGACAAGGTCAAGAAGGGTGCCAAAGAAGCAGATCCTTTTCGTCATGAGTTTCTGTCGGCTTTGATCGTGAATTATCTTGAGTCAGATAATTTCTCCGAGGCATTTGAGAAAGCAGGGCAGGATGCGAAATCCTTGAAGCCGAGTTCCATCTTTCCACTTGAATTTCCATCCACGACAAGCGATAAAAATCTCTTGGTTCAATGGCTGATTGCAACTCATCACAGGCTTCCTGCTCGTGATGATAACAATTCTTGCAAGTGGCACATAAGCGATTCCGAAGATGCTGGCAGAATCAAGTCCACCACCAAAGCTGGAAACATTGTAACTGCAAACGCTGGCGCGTTCATTCAAGCCGTTGCGAATCTCCCGATTGTACCAGAGGACGCCATTATGGCGGCCTTTGTTTGGTCTCGTCTCGCGTTGATGCTAGGAGATCACTATGCATCGGCCGATTGCACCATAGCTCAAGCCGATAAAGCCGAACTTGTTGCCAATTCGACATGTAAGCAAGAGCTGGGTGCGCACCTATTCGGAGTGGCAAAGGCGGCAGTTCGCGCTGCCAGAGAAATTGTTGTTCTGACGAATCGGTTGCCAGCTTTGTATCCTTCTGACAGAAAGGAAGTCGAACGCCCGGCGCCACGTTCAGGCGACTACGCCTGGCAAAATGATCTTGCCGCGAAGGCGGCTTTGATCGCTGGCGATCAGGATTCGGTCAATCGCGGTACGTTTGCCGTACTTTGCGCTGATACCGGCACTGGAAAAACGCGAGGTGCACTTCGGTTGGCTTCGATTCTCTGTGGTGAAAACATGCGTGTTTCTTTACTACTTGGACTTCGGACACTTACCCTGCAAGCTGGTGATGCTTACATCAAGGACTTCAAAGTTCCGTCTGAAGCTGTGTCCGTGTTAATTGGATCAAAAGAAATTCGCAAGCTTCACCATGCGGCTAATCACAATAACGATGCCGTCGAAAAGCTTGACGATGACTTTGATCCAATCATATTCGGTGGTCAGGACTACGCTGGCATTTTACCGAAAATATTAGATCATAAGTGCAAGCGCATCGACGATCAGAAATTAGTTTGTGCCCCGATTCTTGTTTCAACTATTGATTATGTAATCGGGGCCGGGTCATGGTCCAGGAGTCATTACCTGCTACCGATGCTGCGGGTGTTATCTGCCGATATCATCCTTGACGAAATTGATAGCTACGACTTAAATGACTATCCAGCAATTTCAAGACTTTGCTTCCTGGCTGGGTTGTTCGGACGGCGAGTTATCCTCTCCTCCGCGACAACAATGCCGGAGATTTTCGCGCCGCTATTTGAGGCCTATCAGAAAGGCTGGCAGTCTTATTCGGCTCTGGCTGGCATCAGGAACCAAGTTGATGTTTTATTTTCTGCTGATTGTGTGCCCACGGAGCGCCATATCGTCAATAGCTGTGCTCCGGCCATAGAAGCTTATACCGAGTTTGCAAATCGAGTCGCTCAAGCCTTGCGGCAGAAGCTCATTCTTCGCAGAGGCTCGATATTGCCGATTGACGAAACAAAATATAAAGACCTTCGACGAGCTTTGTGCCCAGTAATATGGCGACTGCACAAGGATAACAGCGTAGTAACGGCATCCGGAAAACATGTTTCGGCCGGACTGATTCGCATGGCTCACACGCAAGAAGCGCTGGATTTTGCTGTCAAGCTGGCAGGAGCACATGACAAGTACCGCAATTTGCCGGAAAAAACGTATGTTAAGGTGATCCTTTATCATTCGGCGATGCCACTTGCGGTACGTAATCACATCGAACGGATACTAGATAACTGCCTTGTCAGAAAAGCAGGCGGAGACCGTTTTCTAGAGTCGAGTTTTGTTGCAGATGTGGAAAAGTCTGATTGTCAGTACGGCATGTTGATTGTGGTGGCTACTCCGGTAGAGGAGGTCGGACGAGATCATGATTTCGACTGGGCAATTATTGAACCCTCCTCGACGCGATCTATAGCACAGTGTGCCGGACGGGTTCGGAGACATCGAAGAAGCCATGCTCTGGAAGAGGACAAGACAAATATTGCTGTTTTGTCTCATCCACTGATGTCTTTCAGGAATTCTGGAGATACGATAGCGTACCGATATCCTGGTTTTGAGTCTGCGACCTTCAGGTTTGAGAATCACGACACAACATGCATCGCACCCCAAACTGCAGCCTTGCCAGGGGCGGCTTCCTGTCTGGAAAAACTGCCTGGTGAATACTTACCGAGAGTAGAGAGGGCTTCGATCAAATCGAGCCTGAAGGACAAAATATCGAACCACCTGGGCAAATCATATTGCATGACTAGCTTTCATTCAGATAAATACAGATTTAGAACAGGAGCGGAGACCAAGCTGATATTCGCCGATCCCCGTGAGAAGTACTGGCTGGATACGGATGATTTTGGAAGGTCGAAAGTAATTAGCAGCCACCACGGCATTGAGCAAATGGAATTCCAAGCTGAAAGCAATGGATTCTTCATTGAACCATCGTGGGCAAAGTGTTTGGAAATTTCTATACAGACAGCGAGTCTCGTTGGTAGCGTGCTCGACGAAAAGTTCTTCGAACAGTATTTATCCGTTCCTGTTCGAAGCAACCTCTTTAAAAAAGTTGCAGGCGACGTCCTGTTTAATCCTATCCTTGGTGTTGCCCGGAAGAGAGAGAAGTAAAACGAAGGTTTTTCTGGGAAAATGCCGTCTAATTGCGCTGCTATCAGTCTTTTGGTAGAATTTGCTCTTCTGACCCGCCGCATAGGCGGCTTTGAAGCGCAACAGTTGGCCGTTTTACCGGCGCCACGCCTGACCCGCCGCATAGGCGGCTTTGAAGATAGCACCAGTTCTGGTGCT
>Ga0105046_10016830_pt1 | contig 11212 bp, 5 predicted proteins | sample MAT03_FD_78385 | JGI IMG/M metagenome (GOLD analysis project Ga0105046, IMG submission 78385) | Freshwater microbial communities from Lake Fryxell liftoff mats and glacier meltwater in Antarctica - MAT-03 (megahit assembly) | ecosystem: Environmental > Aquatic > Freshwater > Ice > Liftoff...
GGTTCGCCCAGCGACGACGGAAGCGCGTCGCACTCATCAGCGTCCCTGGGCAGTTCTCCCCCACGCTGATCGATGGACTCACCAAGCGACATGGCCTGGAATCGCCCGCCCACTGGCGACAGATGGTTCATCCGACCCACGCCACCTGCGCACGTGCCTGCGCGCATCTGCTGGCCCACGGTGGCCAACGTCAGCGGCCCGACGCCTTGCTGGTAAGCGACGACAATTTGGTGGAACAAGCGCTCGCTGGACTTGCCGATGCGGGAGTCCGCGTCGGGCGCGACATCAAGGTGCTGGTCCACGCCAATTTTCCGTCTCCTCGGCAGACAGCGGCATCTCCGATCATCAAGGTGCACCGGCTGGGCTACGATGCGCGTGCCACGCTCGCCACGGGCATCGATCTCATCGATGCCCAACGTCTCGGCCGTTCGTCGGCAAGCCAAACGATGGTGCAGGCGGTGTTCGACGACACGGCAGCTTGATAACGCGTGTCGGCCCAGCAGCACTCCGCAGCGTATGAGCTTAGCGGTTGTCGTAGGCCGGATCTCTGCGAAGGTCGGCCGATCATGGACATCGTGCTACGCGGGCTGGCCAAACGGTTTGATCGTGAGGATGTACTCACCGGGGTCGACCTCGACCTGGGCGGTGGCCAGACCGTGGCGGTGATCGGCCTGAACGGTGCCGGCAAGACCACGCTGCTGCGTTGCCTGGCCGGTGTCATCATGCCGACGCACGGCAGCATCCGCTGGAATGGCGGCGACAGCCTGCGCGACGATCTGGCGCTCCATCGGCAGATGATGTTCCTGCCCGACACCCCCGTGCTGATCGAGAGCAACACCATTCTGGAGAACTTGGTGCTGTTCTTGCGTGCCTATGGTCGCGAAGGCAGCGTCAGCGATGAACAGATCATTAACGTGCTGCGCGAACTGGATCTGCTTGAACACTGCGAATCGACCCTCGCCCGCCTGAGCCGCGGACAACGGTACAAAACCGCGCTCGCTACGCTGCTGTTGATCAGGCCGGAACTCTGGCTGCTTGATGAGCCTTTCGCCTCCGGCATGGATCCACAGGGCATGCACACGCTCAAGCACCACGTCCGCCAGGCGACCGCCGCCGGATCATGCGTGGTGTACACCACGCAGATCATCGAGATCGCCGAGCGCTTCTGCGATGTCCTACTGGTGATCGATCATGGGCGCATCGCCCAGCGTTTCGGCCGCGACGACCTGCGGGGCATGCCGCAGGAAGGCCCTGGAAGCCTGGGAGAACGCCTCGCGCTGTTCCGGTCTGTACAGTGAGCGTCGTCCTCGATGATCCACGGCGCGTGCGTGACCTGCGGCGCGCCTGCCGGCGTACCGGCGAAGTCCGACGTCCGCGTTGGTGGCATTGGCGGCATTGGCGGCGCACTCGACAGACCGCTAGCGATGGGCTGGCCGTCCGCGGCGTGTACCGCTTTGGCCTGACTCTGCTGATCGCCTGCGGCGGAATCGCCGCCCATCACTCATCAGGCGCACAACTGCTGACTCTGATCGCCCTGCTCTTGATCCAGGCGCGCATCGTGCAGCTCCGTCATTGCCTCGACAGCGATCCCGCGCTCGCGGTGCTGGCCCAGTTTCCGCTCACAGACCGTTCCCTGGTCACCTACCAGACCCGGCGACGCTGGCGGGAAATATGTTGGCCCACGCTAGATGCACTCGGCTTCTGGACGGTCGCTTGGTCGCTGGCGGAAGGTTCCGTTCCGTGGCTCTGGCTGCCCATCGTGGCGATCACCCACGCCATGCTGATCGAGGCCTTGGTGCTCCTGCTGGTGCGCGTGTGGCCGATGTCCGGCGGCCTTCTCATCGGCAGCGTCGGGGTACTGGTCTGGGCAACGTTCAACCAGGAGAAATATCCCGCGGTGTGGGTGATCACCGAACCCATCCTGCAGGCCCTCGCCTGGATGACGCCGCCGGGATGGCTGAACCAAGTTGCCGTCCATCTGCCGCACGACGGCCGACTGGGAGGACTCATCGTCGCACTCGGACTGCTCGCGGCGTACGGCATCCGCTGGAGTCATGCCCGTCTACTGCACACCTGGGAACTGAATCCGCTATGGCGTGAGTTAAGCGGTCGTCCCATCCATACCTGGGAGCAGCTCGACGAGGAGAACCGTCCTGCGCAGGTGCCGACTGCGCAGCAGTCCGCGACGATGTCCGCGGCGATGTCCGCGGCGATGGAAGCACCGGGTACCAGCACCTCCGGGACCATGCCTGCGGACGCGACTCCGGTCACCACCAGCACTGCACCGTCCGTCCTTGCAGCCCTGGCCAATGCCCGCAACCGCACTTCTGGCCAGCACCTGCTCGCACTTGGATGGGCCGGACGCTGTGCCTTGGCGCGCTGCGATGCGGATGATCGGTGGCTTGCCGATCTGCTCGCTCCGCACGGCACGGGCGAGTCCGCATGGCGCTGGGCGCTGCTGCTCGCTGCGCTGCCCGCGTTCTGCTCACTTGCTGAGTTGTCGCCGCATTGGGGGCTCGCCGTGTTGGCGGCAATACTGCTGGTGCGACGAATGAACCGCCGAGCACTGTTGATCGGCGCCCTGATGGTCAGTGCGCTGATGCTTCCCGCATTCGCGCGCATCATCGGCATCATCCTGCCGTGCGCCGCGGCAGTGCTCCTGGCAGTGCCGCTCGCTGGTGGCATGTGGAACGGCATACCGCTGGGATCAAGTGTCCTAGGCAGCATGCCGCGCACGTGGCGGCGAATGATGCGGATCATGCTGATGACCACCGGTCTGCGCCTGCTGGCCGGAGTACCGATCATGGCGTTAGTGCTGTTCGCGCTCGCGCATGGCTTCGACACTATACCGGCAGCGATCGTGGCGGCCGGCTGGGTAACCGTCGTGGTGTCAGTGCCGTGGGTGTCGGCCCTGCGCCTGATCCAACGCACCCCAGGGGGCATCGACATCGAACTCGGCCGTCTACGGTTGACGCTGGTGAACGTCATCTGCCTCATGCTGCACCTGACCGCTGCTGGATTGTTGCTGGCAGGTTCCTTGCAGCCAGTGATCAGCGGCAACCTCGAAGCCGCAGGAATGCTGCTGATCGGCATCAGCCTCGGCCTGTCGTTGGTCACGTCGGCCGTGCACCTCGTGCTGCTGCGCCATGCCTATCTTCGGCGGGTGGACCTGATTCCATCGGTGTGATCTCATGGTGGTTGACGATCCGGTAGTGGCCGGACTCCTGTGGTCCGTGAACGATCAGCGCGGGGCGCAGAGAAACCCGAATGCCGCCGCGGCGTAGCAGTTGTTCTGATGCACGGTGAACTCGCTGTTCATCGGTGAACAGCGGTTGTCGAACCAGCGTTCGTTGCCGGGCCATTGGTCGATCACCGGGTAGACGGTTTTATGCGGCCACGCCTGATCCCACGGGCCTTGGCCGAGGTCCTTTTCCTTGCGCCACGGACCGTACGGAATCATCCCAGGATGCATGGTGCCTTTGCCGTTGTACCACGCATCCATGTGGAAGATCTGATTGACGTGACGCGGGCCGAGACCGGTCACCCAGGTGTGGTTGAGGGCATTGGTGCCAAGCACGTAGTCGCAGCTGGTCACCACGGCGGCACGGCATTGTTTCGCCAGCGCCGGGTCAGCGTCCTTCAGCAACGCGTACCCGACGATGCCTTCCATGATCCACGGCGTGGTTTGCTGGCCGACCAGCATCGGCATCCAGAAGTTGCCACCCCAACGTAGCGCACGTTTTGCCGGCGTCTCAACGGCAGCAGCGCGGATGGTGGCGAGCACCGGGGCACGCAGGCGTTCGACCAGTGCGGGATCGGCCTTGCCCGCACTGATGCTGCCGGGCAGCGCGCCGAGCAGGTGGACCCACGGGCCGTACGCGCTGTTTTGCCAGACCTGGTCGCCAACTTTCAGATGCGCGGTGTCGCGATCGAGGCTTGTCTGGTACTGCACATCGCCAGTCAGGCGGAACAACGCCGCGGCGGCGTAGGTGCGCACCTCACGCGGATCGTGGCGTTTGGCGTCGGCCTCGTTGAGGTTCTTCTGCGCCCACGCCCACGACTCCGTCGCCTCCTTAGTCCAGTCGATGCCCTGTGGGTCGGCGACCTTGGCCACTTTCAGACACCACGCGAGGTGCGCGGCGACCGCGGCATACCGCATGGTCGACCACGGATCTTCACCGCTGACCACCCAGGTGCGTTTGACATCTTCATACGACGGCACCCCCTCGCCATCGGAACCAAACGCGTCGCCGCTGACGCGCAGTCCGATGCCGCCAGTTCCCCACTGTTTGCGCAGCAGTTCATGCCGCAGGCGGTAACAAAAACGTGGCAGCCACGCGGCTTCATCAAGGATATCGGGTACACGATTGCCGCTCTCAGGAATGTTCAACTCCCCATCGCTGAAATTTCGCGGCGCACATTCGTAGGCGAACAACAAACACGACGCGACGTTCAGGTGCGAATCGTACGCATCCCAATCACCGGCGTCCTGATACCAACCCCAGGCATCGTCGAGTGGACCGGTGATACCGGCTTCAAGTTTCTTGGAGTCGCCACCTTCACTGCCCCAGTCCTGCCAACGCACCGTGGTGTACTGAAGTTTCCCCGCGAAGCCGGGCGTCAGCTTCGGATGATGCGGTGCTGGGCGTTCGAATTCGGTGAACGGCTTCACCAACGCGATGCCGCTGCGGTTGTGGTACAGACCACGCGTGACGCTGGTGAAAGCCTTGCGGTAGACATCCGGACCGATAACGAACGGGAACGAACAACCGATGCCATCAACTGCAATGACGTAGCGCCCAGTCGTGGTGAACGCGCTGAAGTCGCACTCCCACACCTCAGCAGCGAGGTAGTTTCCTTTCGGCGTATCGTTGCCGTGGCCGGTCTCCGCTTGATCCGCGCGAGCGCGGAATGCCACCGGTCTGCTGAAAACTGCTTTGTTGGTTTGCTGGTCGATCAGGCGAAAGTTGCGATCCTTGAGAAAGGCGAGATCCAGCGAACCGAGATCGCCCTGCCAATGATGGACATAGGCGTACTTCACCGGCGAATCCGTGACGTAGCCCATCAGGTTGACGTGGACGGCTTCCGAGCGCGTCGCATCTGGAGCGAATCGCACGCTCAGCGACGACAGTCCCGGAACGGTGGTGGTGAGCGCGTACTCTTTGCCGGCCTGCATCGGCGCCGGCAGCACTAAGTAGAGCCAGTGCTCCTTGGCGTGATCGGGATCCTTGTTCACCGCGCGGTTGTTCACCCCATCCCAGCCCTGCACCATCCAAGCGAAGTCGGTGCCCTTGCTTTTGCGGCCCACGCGCAGCGGCTTCACTCCGGCGGAAAATGAAGGATCACCGCCACAGGTGATGGTCCACGACGCGGGTGCTGACGCCGCCGTGACATCGAGCGCCGTGGCGATGACCTTTTCCTCGCTACGCTTCTGACCTTTGCCGTGGTACTCGACGTGGCCCTCGTCGACATGGACCATCAGCACGCGCTCGGTCAGCGGCAGGGCCTCGACCAGGTCCATAGCATTGATGGAGCCGGAGGGCACGGTGGCAGCGATGGCAGACACAACGGCAATCAACAGCAGGCGCATGGTGGATCCTCGTCAAGCATCCCCGGCGACTGGGCCGCACCTGTACAGGCGACTTTACCCACGCAGATAGAACACGCAGCGCCCGAGGACCACTCAACCCCACCCACCACGGCCGGTACCATCAGACACCATGGCCCTCCGCCCCCTGTTGCTGCTCGCCCTGATGTCGCTCTCGGTCGGTGCTGACCTGACCCTGAGTCGTGATGGCCACTACCTGGTGATCCATGGTGATCTGCCGGGTGGTGAGTTGCGCATAAACCACATCGAATCGTACTGCCGCGCTGGTTCCACCGACGCCGACTGGGTCGCGCACACCAAGATCCCACATCGCAGCGAGTTGATCAGCCTGAGTGATGACCAACGCGTCCTGCGTTTGCGCGATACGCTCAGTGACGGCGTGGTGGTTGATCACACCATCACTGCGGGAAGCGATCAGGTGAGCTTCCTGGTCAGCGCGCACAATCCCACGGCGATAGCGTCGACGCTGCACTGGGCACAACCCTGCGTTCGCCTGGGTGCCTTCACCGGTTTCAATCCCGACTACACCGTTGGCAATCCCGATGATTACCTGCCACGCTGTTTTCTGTTCCTGGACGGCAAACTGACGCGCATGCCCACTCCGGCGTGGAGCACCATCGCACGTTACACCCCGGGCCAAGTGTGGTGCCCCACCAACGTCCCACGCAGCGACGTCAATCCACGTCCGCTCAATCCGCAGGTGCCGAGCAACGGCCTGATCGGCTGCTTCAGCGCTGACGGCACACGCATCGCTGCGATGGCGTGGGAACCGTACCAAGAATTGTTCCAGGGCGTCGCGCGCTGCCTGCATGCCGACTTCCGCATCGGTGGATTAGCTGCTGGCGAAACCAAGACCGCGCGTGGGGTGCTGTATCTGGTGTCGGCTGATAGCGACGCACTGGTGCAACGGTATCAGCGGGATTTCCCCGAGCATATCCGACGTTGATCAAAACGCCTACGCGCACGATTGGCGGCAAGGGGAGCAGCCCGGCGCACATCAAACCATCGTCGATCAACAGGTGCTCGTAGATGCCGTGCTCGACCTGCACAATTCCGGCAGGTTTTCCGTCACGCGAATCCCAGCAACGTTGGTGTCGATCACCTGCACTGGCCCCTGCACTTCTGGCTGTTCGGTCCTGGGATCACAGGTGTCGCTGTGCTCATGCCACCATTCATGACCAAGCAGACGACCCGTTTTCCGTCAGGTGTTCGCGTTCAACACCGAGCGTTCCCAGATCGTCTTACGGCAGACTCACGTGTCATCAGCGCATGCCACCTACCAGCGTCAATCCCGGCTGATACTCACGCGGGCGCAGACGGCGGCGCGACAGACGTCCCCGGTTCCCACCACGTATACGGCAACGCCACCGTTGGCTGACGACGGCGCGGTTGGGCCAGCTTGAGACATCTAAAAGTAGACAGACAAGCTTTACGAACCGCCTTGCTGGTGGCGAGCTATACGAAAAGGTTGCCTGTCTCGTTTGTCCGTAGTTTGTCCTGCCCATACGAAAAGGTTTCCTGTCTAGTTTGTCCTGCCCTACTTTGTCCTGTCCCCCATAAGTCCACGACGAGTCGTAAGGCAGTACGAGAGATCGCCGGGAGCGCGGCCGCCCTCGGCCGCATGCCGCACAAATCACGACGAATGACGATGTCTGGATAATCAGCGGCGCGCTGCCAGATCGTGTCGACCTATCCGAATACCATAAGATGAAGGCATGCGGCCGGGGGCGGCTGCGCTCCCGGCGGCTTTCTTCCGCTATTTCGCCAAGTGGTCGACTTATGGGTTGGGCAGCTACTTTGTCCCTGGTCTACTTTGTCCCTGTCCACGGCATCCCCGGCAAACAGCGGACGACGGTACAATGGATTCCGCGGAGTGAGGTGCACGGCACCCCAACACGCTCCGAGGAAGGTGTCGGGTGCCGGAAAATTGACCGCCTAAACACCACGGGAGCCGCATATGCTGTCTAAGTACTTGCTCATCCCGCCGTAGCTGACATGGCCGCGGACTGGATAGGCCCTGTACGCCACTCTACCGCAGGAAGGGCGAGAAATTCGATGACAATGCACCGAACGACGGATCGTAACCCATGTTCGCTCCCTGGTGTGTCTTCGCGCACTGTACTTTTTCTGGTGCTGCCATGACCCTCCTGTCGTCATCGTCCGGTGAGCAGACCCCAACGAAGCGCAACACCAACCCATGTGCGTGGTGGTCGATTCGGCTGACTGCTGCGCTGTGGTTCGCCCTGACGCCAGCGCTCGCGGCCGAGCCGGCGTGGGTGCCGCTGGTGCGCGCCTATTGCCTCGACTGCCATGATGGCGAGATCAGTAAAGGGAAACTCAACCTGGAGGCGGTGCTCGCGCAGGCGCCGACGCAGCACAGCGATCTGTGGGAAGGTGTCGTCCGCCGCTTGCAGACGCGTCAGATGCCGCCGGCCGGGAAAAAGCGCCCGGATGAAGCCACGTACACCTCGGTGCTGGCCCAGTTGGAAGGTACGCTCGACGCAGCCGCGCTTGCGCATCCACACGCCGGCCGCACGGCGACGCTGCGACGGATGAATCGTGTGGAGTACCACCACGCGATCCGCGACTTGCTCGCGCTCGACATCAATGCGGCGGCATTGCTGCCTGCCGATGAAGGCAGCCACGGGTTCGACAACGTCACGGTCGACACGCTCTCGCCGACGTTGTTGGAGCGTTACCTCTCGGCGGCGCAGAAGATCAGCCGGCTGGCCACCGGCACACCAGAACGTGCCCCTGGCGGCGACACGCTCCGCCTGCCACCCGATCGTTCGCAAGAAGCCTGGGTCGAAGATCTGCCGGTGGGCACGCGCGGCGGCGCGCTATTCCGCTACACCTTCCCGCGTGATGGCGGTTACGACCTGCGCATCCGCTTGATGCGTGATCGGGATGAAAAAATCGAAGGCCTGAAACGCCCGCACACGTTAGTGGTGTTGCTGGATGATCGCCAAGTGCAGACCTTCCACATTACCCCGGCCAAAGGCGAAGATCACAGTCGCGTGGACGAGCACCTGACGTTGCGCCTGGCAGCGACCGCCGGCCCGCGCCGACTCGGCATCACGTTCCTCCAGCAAGGAAATCCGTTGGAGGAGACGCTGCGTGAGCCGTACGAATCGCACTTCAATTCGTATCGCCATCCACGGCTGTCGCCGGCGCTCTTTCAGGTGTCGATCACCGGTCCCTATGATTCAGCTGCACCTGGGGAATCGCCCAGCCGGCAACGGATTTTCAGCGTCCGTCCCAGCGTCGTCCCAGGCAAGGAAAGTGACGAGACCAGCAGTGCCCGGCAGATCATCGCCACGCTCATGCGCCGGGCCTACCGCCGTCCGGTGACGGCGCAGGAGATCGACCGCGTGCTCGGCTTTTACCACAGCGCCCGCGCACCAGGAGATTTCGAACGCGGCATCGAAGCGGCACTGAGCGCCATCCTGGTCAGCCGCGACTTCCTCTTCCGCATCGAACGTGATCCGCCGAAACTACCGCCGAATACCGCCTATGCGGTGGACGCCATCCAATTGGCATCACGCTTGTCGTACTTCCTGTGGAGCAGCATTCCGGACGATGAACTGCTGACCGTGGCGGAGCGCGGCGACCTGCTGCGCGACGACGTGCTGATCCAGCAGGCGCGGCGTATGCTGGCAGATCCACGCTCTGCGGCGCTGGTCGAGAACTTCGCCAGCCAGTGGCTGCACTTGCGCAACTTGGCGTCGGCCTCGCCGGACGCGCGCCTGTTCCCGGATTTCGATGACAACCTGCGCCAAGCCATGCGGCAGGAGACTGAACTGCTATTCAACGAGGTCATGCGCGAAGACCGCAATATCATCGAATTACTGGTGTCCTCGCACACCTGGCTCAATGAACGTTTGGCCAACCATTACGGCATCCCGCATGTCCAGGGCTCGCACTTTCGCCGCGTTGAACTGCCGAAGGATTCCCAACGCGGCGGTCTGTTACGGCACGCGAGCGTGTTGACCGTGACCTCGTATGCGACGCGCACCTCGCCGGTGATCCGTGGCGCCTGGGTGCTCAGCAATCTGCTGGGCACACCGCCACCGCCACCCGCACCTGATGTCCCATCGTTGGAGAGCAACGCGGTGTCGGCCAACTTGCCGGCGCGCGCCCGCTTGGCGGCACATCGCGCCGATCCGGCCTGCGCCAGTTGTCACAATCTTATGGATCCGGTCGGCTTCGCCCTGGAACAATACGATGCGTTGGGACGGTGGCGGACGCTGGATGCAGATCTGCCGGTCGACGCCAATGGCGGATTTCCGGACGGCAGCACCTTCGTTGGTGTTGGCGGGCTGGAGCAGTCGTTGGCGGCGCGCCCAGCCATGTTCGCCACCACACTGACGGAAAAACTGCTGATCCATGCGCTGGGGCGCGGCGTCGAACACGACGACGCGCCGGCCATCCGCGCCATTGTCCGGCAGGCTGCCGCCAACGATTTTCGCTTCAGTTCTATCATCACCGGCATCGTCACCAGCGTTCCTTTCCGCATGAGGCAGACCCCATGAGCAACTTCATCACCCGTCGTGCGCTGTCGCGCCGTGCGTTGTTGCGCGGCGCTGGCGCGGCCATCGCCCTGCCGCTGTTGACCTCCATGGTGCCAGCGTTGACCGCCGCCGATCAGACGCCAGCCAAACCGGTGAAGCGCCTCGGCTTCGTCTTCATCCCCATGGGTGCGGACATGTCGCGCTGGACACCAAAGGCGACCGGTGCGCTCGGCGAGCTGCCGTTCATCCTCGCCCCGCTGGAACCGGTGAAACAGCACCTGAACGTGTTCACCAATTTCGAACTGGCCCTTGCCAACCCCGGCTCGCACGCGACTTCCAATTCCGCCTTCTTGAGCGCCGCGCGCGCCAAGCTGACCGAGAGCAACGACTACTTCCTGGGCACCACCGTCGATCAACTGGCCGCGCAGCACCTGGGTCGCCACACCCAATTGCCGTCGCTTGAACTGGCGATGGACATGCTGCAAGTCTCCGGGCAGTGCGACAACGGCTACGCCTGCGTTTATCAAAACAACCTGTCGTGGTCGTCGCCGACCTCGCCGCTGCCCGCCGAGGCGCATCCGCGCCTAGTGTTCGAACAACTGTTCGGTGATGGCGGCAACAAGACCGAACGCCAGGCCGCGCTGCGCACCCGCGCCAGCCTGCTCGATTTCATCAAGAGCGATCTCGCCAGCCTGGAGCGTGAGTTGGGTGCCGCCGATCGCGCCAAGGTCGGTCAGTACCTGGAGACCGTGCGCGAAATCGAGCGCCGCATTCAGAAGGCCGAAGCCGACGTCGCCCACGCACCGATGACCGATCTTGATCGTCCGGTCGGCGTACCGAATGCGTATGCCGATCACGCGCGGCTGATGTTCGACCTGCAAGTCCTCGCGTGGCAGGCCGATGTCACGCGCGTGATCTCGTTCCAGTTGGCCCGTGAAACCAGCAACCGCACCTACCCGGAGACCGGGGTCAACGATCCGCACCATCCGTTGTCGCACCACGGCAATGACGCGGACAAAATCGCGCGGTTATCCAAGATCAATCGCTTCCACGTCTCGCTCTTTGGCGAGTTCTTGGAGAAGCTTGCCAAGAC
>Ga0105046_10016831_pt1:0-5000 | contig 11212 bp, 5 predicted proteins | sample MAT03_FD_78385 | JGI IMG/M metagenome (GOLD analysis project Ga0105046, IMG submission 78385) | Freshwater microbial communities from Lake Fryxell liftoff mats and glacier meltwater in Antarctica - MAT-03 (megahit assembly) | ecosystem: Environmental > Aquatic > Freshwater > Ice > Liftoff...
CAAAACCGCTGCGTCTCCGCGTGCCCTTCCCATTATCCCCTCCCAAAACCTCTGCGTCTCTGCGTCTCCGCGTGCCCTTCCCATCATCCCTCCCAAAACCTCTGCGTCTCCGCGTCTCCGCGTGCCCCTCCCATTATCCCTTACCAAAACCTCTGCGTCTCCGCGTGCCCTTCCCATCCTCTTAAAAAGTATGCACCACCAACCCGCTCCTCAACTTCGGCTCAAACCACGTCGATTTTGGCGGCATCACATTCCCACTATCAGCAATATTTATCAATTGTTGTATAGAAACAGGATATAAGCTGATAGCCAATTTCATTTCACCGCTGTTCACACGTTTTTCTAATTCACCTAATCCGCGAATACCACCAACAAAATCAATGCGTTTATCTGTGCGTTGATCTTTTATTCCTAAAATTGGATCCAATATATGATTAGACATAATCGTAACATCTAATACATCAATAGGATCGTTATCGTTATAAGTATTAGGCTTTGCAGTTAATTTATACCAAGTACTATCCACATATAATCCAAAAGTATGCAGTGATTCGGGTTTGTAAATTGAATCGCGTTTTTCTAAATCAAATTTTTCGGTAATTGCTTGTAAAACTTCAGCAACCGTATAACCATTTAAATCAGTAACAAGGCGATTGTAATCCATAATCATTAACTGACTCGCAGGGAAAATTACGCTTAAAAAGAAATTGTATTCTTCATTGCCTGTGTGATTTGGATTGTTTTGACCAATCGCCTTTCCAACTTTAGCACTCGAGGCGCTTCTATGGTGACCATCAGCTATATAAGTAAAAGGCACTTTCGAATTAAATAAATTAGTCAAGCCCTCTACATCATTAATATTGTCAATTATCCAAAAAGTATGCTGAATGCCATCGTCGGCAGTGAAGTCATAAATGGGAGATGTAGATGTTACTATTTTATTAATAATGGTATCAATTTCGGCTACATCTGGATAAGTTAAAAATACAGGTTCTGGGTGACATTGTAATTCTGCCATATGGCGAATACGATCGTTTTCTTTTTCAGGCCTTGTGTATTCATGTTTTTTAATGATATCATTAAAATAATCTTCAATTGCAGAATTAGCAACCAAACCAACCTGTGCATGACCATTCATAATTTGACGGTAAGCATACATATTAGGCGTGGCATCTTGGTTAAAGGTTCCATTAGATTGAAATTTTTTCCAGTTCTCTACTGCTTTGGCATATACTTCATCTGCATAATGATCAGTATTTTCGGGTAAATCAATCTCAGGCTTGCAAACATGTAAAAAAGAAATATCGTTGCCAGCGGCTTCTGCACGCGCTTCTTCACTATTCAACACATCGTAAGGGCGACTAGCCACCTGAGCCGCTTGTTCCGGCTTTGGTCTCCAGCCGTTAAATGATCTTATAATTGCCATAGTAGTTGTTTTTTGCGCAAAGATAGCAAGTGTTTTGGCTTTTTAGGATTAAACCAACAATTGGCATTTCCTGTTCTAAAGTATTTATTATTAATAAAATACAACGATAAAAATAACCCTTAACAACATTTTTTGAATATTTAATACTTGATGTACCCAAAAAAACCTATTTTTAGCCGTTAATATTAATTTTAAAATTATGAAGAAACTTTACAAAGCAGAATTAAGTTCAAGGCTAAAAGCCTATTCGTCAATGGCATTAGCATTAACGGCTGGTTCAACAGCATTAAATGCTGAAATTGTTTATAACGATATTGCAGATGAAACAATAGAAGTTGATGGACTGTTCAACCTTGATGTAGACGGCGATGGTTCAATCGACTTTCAATTTACTGCTGGTTTGACCTTAAGCTCAACAAGCAGCGGCGTATGGTCGTTTGGTTCTGTGTTCGGGTATGTTACTTCTTATTCAGTTGGTAATGCAGGCAACCAACTTATTGGATATGCCGGTTCATTTTATAACTATGGCAGCGCATTGGATTCTGGCGCAAATATTGGGCCAGACGGGCCTTGGCTCAGCTATCCGAGCTATGGTAATTCAGCGGTATTAGCATCTAATTTCTATGGAACAACCTATGGTGCCTTCCCAGGTCAAGGAGAAAAATTCCTCGGATTTAAATTTTCAGCAGGCGGCAACAATCATTACGGCTGGATGCGCATCACAGCTGATGTTGATCCGGTTACTATAATTATTCACGATTATGCATATGACAATACTCCAGATGCAGCAATTGAAGCAGGAGCAACCATAAGCATCGCGGTTACTGAACTTCCCGAAGGCGCAGTTAGCATCTATAGCTTTGGTAATATGATTAATGTGATGAATACTATTGGATTAGAAAATGCTACGGCAACTGTATTCGACTTATCAGGAAAGCAAATATCTACTATTAATATTGTAGCAGGTTTAAATCAAATTGAACTTGATAATGTTGCAACAGGCAATTATTTAATTCAAATTGCAAGCAACCAAGGTAATACAAGCAAACAAATATTTATTAATTGATGCCATTTTATAAATAAAAAAAGCGAGGCTGATGCTTCGCTTTTTTTATGCAATCTCTGCAATATTTTTATTCAAATTAATCATTAGACATTATCAAATTAAACAATCTATTGATTTAGTTGGGTTCAACCTGAATAGCAAACAATTTAAAAAGTGCGAGATATTCGGTCTAAACATCTGATTTAATTGCAAACTATGAGACAATAAAATTTCTATTGCTTATTTTGAGTTTAATTCACCTTAAAGGTGTCAATACCTTTGTCAAGAAAGTCTATTATTTGTTTCGCAGCTGCAATACCTGCATTTACATTTGCTTCCTCAGTTTGAGCACCCATTTTTTTTGTAGGATAAAAAATTCGTTTTCCAAATTGTTCTTTAAAAGCAGTTTCCATCTTGGGCACAAAATCAGAAACATAAGCGATATCATTTCGTTCACCCATTAATTGCAACAAGTCATCTTCGTTTACAACATCAACCCTTGCAGTATTAACTAGCATAGCATTTTTAGGCAATAATTTTAGTAAATGATAATTAATAACCCCTTTTGTTTCTGCAGTTGAAGGAATGTGCAATGAAACATATTCGCAATGTTCAAAAACATCTTCGAAGCTGCTTGCAGGTGTTACGCCATCAATCTGTAGGGCAAGTCTGTCCATATTGCGCTTATAAGCAAAAACTTCCATCCCGAACCCGCGACCAATCTGCGCCATATATCTGCCGATATTTCCATAACCAATAATGCCAAGTTTTTTACCACGTAATTCGGTGCCAGAACTGCCACTAAATTGTTTACGCGCCATATATAACATCATACCAAAAGCACATTCAGCTACCGCATTTGCATTTTGACCTGGTGTATTCATGCAAACAATATTTTTTTGAGATGCTGCTGATAAATCCAAATTGTCGTAACCTGCGCCAGCGCGCACTACAATTTTTAAAGCATCACCTGCATTTATTATTTCAGCATCAACATTATCGCTTCTAACAATTAATGCGTCGGCTGCTTTAATTGCATTTAGTAATTCTGATTTGTCTGTGTAGTTTTCGAGTAGCATCATATTATGCCCTGCATCGGAAATCACTTTTTTAATTTGCTCAATTGCATCTTTAGCAAATGGTTTTTCTGTTGCCAATAAAATATTGCTCATATTAATTATAGTTTTAAAATGTAAAGATGAAAAAAAAGTCGCCATAATTAAGATGGCGACTTTTAAATATTATCCTTTTTTGTTAGCAAATTCGCTCATTAAATCAACTAGGTATTGGACGCTTTCTATATCCATTGCATTATATATAGATGCACGCATGCCGCCAACGCTTCGGTGGCCAGCAAGACCAACACATTTATGCTCTTTTACGAATTGCAGAAATTCAGGCTCAAATTCACGATGCTCCATAATAAAGTTTACGTTCATCCAACTGCGATCTTCTGTAGCAACTGTGCCTTTAAATAATGGATTACTATCGATTGCAGCATAAATAAGCGCTGCTTTTGCTTTATTATTTGCTTCAATCTTATCTAAACCGTGTTCTTTTATCCAACGTAAAGTAAGCATAGTTACATATATAGGGAACACAGGAGGTGTATTAAACATACTTCCTTCTTTTATATGAGTACGGTAGTCCATCATAGTAGGAATCTGACGGTTTACCTTGCCAAGCAGGCTTTCTTTTAAAATGACCATGGTAACACCTGCAGGTCCTATGTTTTTTTGAGCTCCTGCATATATTAAATCAAATTGGTTGTAATCCAGCTGGCGGGAAAACATGTCGGAACTCATATCTATTATATATGGAACTGGACTTTTAGGAATGTTATGATATTGAGTACCATATATAGTATTATTAGAAGTAATGTGGAAATACTTAAGTGTATCAGGAATTGCATAGCCTTTAGGTATATAGATATAGTTATCCAGCTCCGAAGTTGCTAGTTCTTGCACATTTCCGAATAGTTTGGCCTCTTTTTGTGCCTTCTTTGCCCACGTGCCAGTATTGGCATAACCAGCAGTTTCATTAGTGTCTAAGATGTTCATTGGAATCATACCAAATTGAGTGCTTGCGCCTCCACCGACGAAGATTACTTTGTATTCATCCGATAATCCGGCAATTTCCTTAACTAAAGCAACAGCTTCATCCATCACTGCCTGGAATTCTTTTGACCGATGTGAGATCTCTAAAATAGACATGCCAATGCCGTTAAACTCAATAGCAGCTTGGGCTGCCTGCTTCAGCACAGACTCGGGCAAAATGGCTGGTCCCGCATTAAAATTGTGAACTTTCATATTTTTTTTTCGATTTATTTTGAAATGTTAAACTAAACACTACCTTTGCACTCCCAATTCGTTCTTTACACTAAGATATCAACTGATAAAGCGGGTCAAAATTACAATTTCTGCCTATATATAGAAGGATTATTTTCGAAAATAGGAATAACGGTAAAACATAATGATGATGCGGGTTTCGAAGGGAAATAAAAAAATATTAAATATTTTTGCATAAAAA
>Ga0105046_10016832_pt1 | contig 11211 bp, 9 predicted proteins | sample MAT03_FD_78385 | JGI IMG/M metagenome (GOLD analysis project Ga0105046, IMG submission 78385) | Freshwater microbial communities from Lake Fryxell liftoff mats and glacier meltwater in Antarctica - MAT-03 (megahit assembly) | ecosystem: Environmental > Aquatic > Freshwater > Ice > Liftoff...
CCATCCTTTTCGGCTTCCTTGGCGCAAGCTTCTGCGATGCCCTTCTCCCAATCGATCAGAGTGCCGTAGCAATCCGTGGTGACCCATTCAATGTTCTTTAAGCTCGGTAGGGGCATGCGCGTTGGCCATTATGTCGGATAGTGTCCGCAGTCGGCCTGTTCGTCCCCCAAACCCGAAAAAGAGACATGGATCTACTCGAATATCAGGGTAAAGAACTCTTCGCCCGACACGGTCTTCCGGTTCCGGAAGGCAGTCACGCAGCAACCGTAGAGGACGCTGTCACAGCCTCGGATGCGCTCGGTTATCCGGTAGCTGTCAAGGCCCAGGTTCTGATCGGAGGCCGCGGCAAGGCCGGGGGCATCAAGATCGCCCAGGACGGTGCCCAGGCTCACGAGCACGCCGGCGACATCATCGGCATGGACATCGTCGGCCCGCACGGCGAAGGTCCTTTCAAGGTCCATGAGCTCTGGGTCGAAGTCGGCTCCGAGATCGAAGCCGAGTACTACGCCTCGGTCATCCTCGACCGTTCGGCGAAGAAGCTGCTGATCATGCTCTCCCACATGGGTGGCATGGACGTCGAAGCGGTCGCCGAGACCAATCCTGAAGCCCTGATCAAGGAGCACGTCGATCCGCTGAACGGGTTGACCCAGGATGCTGCCCTCGCGATCGTCGCCAAGTCGGAGATTCCGTCCGAAGTTGCTGACCAGGTCGCCGCGATCCTCGTGACGATGGTCGAGATCGCCCAGAAGGAAGACGCAACCCTGATCGAAATCAACCCGCTGATCGTCAATGCGGCCGGTGAAGTCGTCGCGCTCGACTCGAAGACGACGATCGACGACAACTCGCTCTACCGCCACCCCGAACTCGAAGAACTCGCGGCCGAAATCGAGGACCCGCAGGAAGCGATGGCCAAGGAACGCGGCCTCACCTACGTCAAGCTCGACGGTGACATCGGCATCCTCGGCAACGGTGCCGGGCTGTGCATGTCGACCCTCGACGTGGTCGCCCAGGCCGGTGGCGCGCCCGCCAACTTCCTCGACGCCGGCGGAGGCTCCAAGGCCGACGCGATCATCAACGCGCTCGAGGTCATCACCTCCGACACCAAGGTCAAGGCGGTGCTCTTCAACATCTTCGGCGGCATCACCCGCTGCGACGAAGTGGCCAAGGGCATCATCGAAGCGGTCGGCAAGATGGGCATCTCGATGCCGATCGTCGTCCGCCTCGACGGCACCAACTCGGAAGAGGGCCTTCGCCTTCTCGCCGAAGCCGGCTTCGAGAACCTCCACAATGAATCGACCATGCTCGGCGCCGCTAAACGCGTCGTCGAACTTGCCGGGGCCGAGACAGGGGATTTGGCATGAGCATCATCATCGACAAAGACACGAAGCTGGTTATCTCGGGGCTTACGGGACGTGAAGGCACCTTCCACGGCTTGCGCAACCGTGACTACGGCACGAACGTGGTCGCCGGAGTCACGCCCGGCAAGGGCGGCGCCGACGTCGAAGGCATCCCGGTCTACAACACGATCAAGGAATCAGTCGACGAAGCCGACGCCAATACCTCGATGGTCTTCGTTCCGGCACGTTTCGCCGCGGCCGCGATCAACGAAGCGATCGACTCAGGAGTCGAGACGGTCATCGCGATCACCGAAGGCATCCCCGTGATGGACATGCTGCCGACCTACTGGCGGGCGAAGGAGGCGGGTGTGACCCTGATCGGGCCCAACTGCCCCGGCATCCTCTCACCCGAGAAGGCCAACGTCGGCATCATCCCGGCCCAGTTCTTCGACCCGGGCAAGATCGGTGTGGTCTCCAAGTCGGGCACCCTGACCTACCAGATCGGCAACGAGCTGAAGCAGGCAGGTGAAGGCAACTCCTCGATCGTCGGCATCGGTGGCGATCCGATCGTCGGTTCCGACTTCATCGACATCCTCACCATGTTCGAAGCCGACCCCGAAACCGAACTGATCGTCATGGTCGGCGAGATCGGCGGCGACGCCGAAGAACGCGCGGCCGACTTCATCGCCGAAAACATCAGCAAGCCCGTGGTCGGCTACATCGCCGGTTTCACGGCACCACCCGGCAAGCAGATGGGTCATGCCGGCGCAATCATCTCCGGTTCTTCCGGCACCGCCCAGGCGAAGCAGGAAGCACTCGAAGCCAAAGGCGTGCGGGTCGGCGAAAGCCCGACAGAGGCGGCGAAAATCGCTGTCGAAATCCTGCGCACCCTTTAGGGTCTGTCCATGCCTGAGACGATCAGCTTCGCCCGTGGAGCCCCGAGTCCCGACCTGATCCCGGTGGAGGCCGTGCGTGCCGCCACCGCCAAGGCACTCGAGGACGACTGGCAGAAAGCGCTCTCTTACGGGGTTGGCATCGGCCATCCGGGCCTCTGCGCCTGGATCGCCGACCGCCACGGCATCGACGCGGAGCAGGTGATGGTCACCAATGGTTCGCTCGAAGCGGGAGCCATGTTGTTCCGGCACCTGCTCTCGCCCGGTGACCGGGTGATCGTCGAGCAGCCTTCCTACGACAGGACGCTGCTCCTGTTGAAGCAGCTCGGAGTGGAGTTCGTACCCGTAGCGCTGGAGTCCGACGGCATCGACGTTGATGCCGTCGAGGCGGCCCTGGCTGAAGGTCCGGTCAAGCTGGTCCACCTGATCCCGAACTTCCACAACCCGGCTGGCTGCAGCCTCTCCGAGGAGAAGCGGGTTCGGCTGGTCGCGCTCGCGGCCGAACACGGTTTCACCATTTTCGAAGACGACCCTTACCGGGAGCTGCCGTTCGGTGAGGACCCGCCGCCGACCATGCTCTCGATGGACGAAGCGGACCGGGTAATCCACGCTTCCTCTTTCTCGAAGACGGTCAGCCCCGGTGTACGTACCGGCTACCTGGCCGGGCCGGTCGGCCTGATCAAAGAACTGGCGAAGGTCGCGAACGAGAACTACATCTCGCCGAACATGCTCTCCGGCTCCCTGGTGCTCGAGCTCTGCCGGTCCGGTGCGCTCGACCGCAACATCGAAGTCTGCAAGGTCGCTTTGAAGGAGCGCCGTGACGCTTTGATCGACGCCCTCGGCAAACACCTGCCTTCGGCCGAGTTCGTCGTGCCCGGCGGCGGTTACTTCCTCTGGGCCGACCTCGGTGAGGGATACAACACGGTCGAACTGGCCAGGAAAGCCAAAGAAGCCGGCGCGCCTTTCATCCCGGGAACCGACTTCATGCTCGAAGGCGGAGAGACCAGCCTGAGGTTCTCCTTCGCTTCGGTGCCACCGGAGTTCATCGACGAGGGAGTATCCCGTATCGGGAATCTGTGAATCCGAATCGCTGCGCTGCGCGACACGTATTTCGAAGTACCCGGCGGTGCTCAATCCCGAAATTCTGGTCTGAGTGAATAACCGGGGAGCAGACGGTCGGCTGCGCCGCTTGTTAGAGATAGCGGGCTGCTGGTCGCTGGCGATCAGCTGGCCGGTGTTCCAGCGGTTTGATTCCGGGACCGAAGTCCTCACCCTGATCGAAGCCCGCGGCCTCGACCTGCTGCTGTTCACCGTCCTGGTCGCCTTCGCGGCACCGGTAGTCCTGCTGCTGGTCGAGCTGCTGGTCGCACGTTTCATCTCCGAGAAGGCCGGCCGTGTCTTCCATGCGGCCACGCTCGGAGTGCTGCTCGGCCTGGTGGTCTGGCAGATCCTGCAGTCGAGCCCTGCGATCGCAATGCTTGCCCTGATAGTGGTGGCTGTCCTGGTCGCGGTCTTCTACCTGCGGGCCGAGCTGATGCGCAACTTCGCCCTGATGCTCGGCATTGCGACACCGGTCGTGCTCGCCCTGTTCCTCTTCTCTTACCCGATCCGGGCCGAGGTCCTGCCCGGCAAAACGGCAATGGAAGCCCAGCAGACGGAGTCGCAGGCCCCGGTTGTGATGGTGGTGCTCGATGAACTGCCGCTGGCCCTGATGCTCGACGCCGAAGGCAACCTCGACGAGCAGCTGATTCCGGAGCTGAAGCCGCTCGCCGGCCAGAGCACCTGGTACCCACGGACCCTGTCGGTAGGTGACCAGACCCTCTCCGCCCTGCCGGCAATCATGACCGGCGAGGACGCCGCCAAGGGCGAGGACCGCCCGCCGCCCGGCCTGCCCGGCTATCCGGACAACCTCTGCTCGATCACTGCCGATGCCGGGTTCTTCGTCAACGCCGCGGAGACGATCACCGACATGTGTCCGCGCCAGTCCGGGGACCGGCTGCGCGCCGCCCAGATGCTGCGGACCGGCACATCCCCCGATTACACCGACGGTTCCGGGGAAGTCCAGCGGCTGACGCCCGGCAGCCTGTTCGAAGATGTCATCCGTGATTTCACCGACCGATACCAGCCTCCACCTTCGGTCTACGGCGCCGACCGCCCGGCGCTCGCCCGGGCCTTCATCGAGAACCTGAACCCGGCACCACGCAGCCTCAACCTGCTCCACCTGGTCATGCCGCACGCCCCTTTCCAGTTCCTGCCGGACGGCCGCGGCTACGCCAGCCTGATCCTCGGTGACGAAGGCACCCAGTTGGCACTGGAGGATCCTGAGTCCGAAGCCGAAACCCTGAAACACCTGCAGCAGCACATCGCCCAGACACGGTTCTCGCTGAAGCTGGTCGACGACCTGATCAACCGCATGAAAGAACTTGGCGTGTGGGACGAGAGCCTGTTCGTAGTGACCGCCGACCACGGTGCCTCCTTCGCACTCGGCAAGTCCCGGCGCACGATCGAAGAAGGCAACGAAGGCTGGCTGTTGCCGGTGCCGCTGTTCATCAAGTACCCGGGCCAGACCCAAGGCAGCATCAGCCGACGACCGGCCTCGAGCAAGGACATCGCCCCGACCGTGCTCGAGGTGCTCGGCCTGCAGCCTTCCCAAAGGGCCACCGGTCAGAGCCTCGCCGAAGGAAGACCACCGGCCGCAGAACCGGAGCAGCTCGAGGTCACCTCAACCGACGAAAAGGACTTCGTGTTCGGCGTCAACCAGATCAGGAAGAACGAACGGGGAGCGATTCGTCTCAAAGCCAGAGGCTTCGGCAACGGTTCGCTTTTTGCGATCGGCGGCAGGCCCGAACTGCTGGGAAGGACCGTGAAAGGCAACGGTCAGTGGGAATCAATAGAAGCGGACTTCGTCACCGGCGGCCCGTTGATCGAAGCCGACCCGGCGGCCGTGTATGCGCCGGCCTACGTCCAGGCCGAACTGCCCGGCGTCACTTCGGACCCGGGCACGATCGCCGTAGCGGTCAACGGCAAGGTCGCGGCGACCACCAGGGCCTGGCAACGCAACGGCAAGTGGATGACCGGCGTGAACGTGCCCGCCGAAGCCTTCCGCAAAGGCGAGAACAGCCTCGCCCTGTACAGGTAGCCAAGGCCCGTTCGCTCAGCCCGGGCGGGCGTGGGCGACCAGCCAGGGGGTGGCGCGCTGAACCTTGACCACGTTGACCTGACCGGCCAGGAAATCGTTGAATGACCTCGGGTTCCAGTGGTTCACGTGCTCGGGGTGGTTGCCCCAGCCGGAGAGGTACTTGCCGCGGGCGAGGCTGCCGAAGCGGAACCAGGGCTCTGACGGGACCGAAAGCACGATGTCTCCGCGGCAGACCCGGGCGAGCTCGGCCAGGGCCGGGGCCGGATCGGGGATGTGTTCCAGGACCTCGAGACAGAGCACCAGGTCGAAAGAATCTTCTTCGAAAGGCAGCGCAGTTATGTCGGCAACCGAGAACTCGCCGTTCGGGATGCGCTCAGCCGTGAAAGCCACCGATTCCGGGTTCAGGTCGATCCCGGTGACCTTGCCCGGCAGCAGACTGCCGATCCGGTCGAGGGTCTCGCCTTCGCCACAACCGGCGTCGAGCACCGACTGCGGGGCAAGCGGGCGTACGGTCGCTTCGACCTTGCCGTAGAAGCCGTCGATCAGTCTGCGCACGACCGGGTTGCCGGTCTGGAACTTCTCGTAGTTGCTGGTTTCCAAGTTGTTGCCGGCCGTGCCGCTCAGCGGCCGTAACGGTCGGAGGAGAGAACCAGCTGGTCGGGCAGCGCGGCCCGCGGCGGCGGCGCCGGGTCCGCCCGCACGGTGACCGTCTCAGCGACCGTGCGGGTCACCTCATGGTCGCCATCCTCGGCCTTGACGACGACCGCGTCGGTTCCGCTCGAGGACACAGTGCCTTTGAGGCCCGGTTCGAGCCCGATGTCCTTGAGGTAATGAAGCAGGCCTTCGGCTTCGTTCTCGAAACGCAGGATGACCACTTCCGCACCGACGTCGACATCGGCCAGCGGTGCGCCGGGCTCCCGTACTCCTTCGATCGGGTGGCCGTGCGGGCAGGTCGTCGCTTCACCGATCGCGAGGCGCATCTGCTTTTCGAGGACAGGCGACATCGCGTGCTCGAGGCGTTCGGCTTCCTCGTGAACTTCGTCCCAGGGGATGTGGAGAACGTCGGTCAGGAAGCGCTCGATCATGCGGTGGCGCCGGGTGATCTGTTCTGCTTCCGCCCGGCCGTCTTCGGTCAGGTGGAGGATCTTGTCAGCACTGCGGGTCACGTATCCGTCGCGTTCGAGGCGTTTGATCATCTCGTGCACAGTGGGCGGAGAAAGCTGCAGTGCCCGGGCGATGTTGGCCCCGGTGATCGGCAGCCCGGCCTCCATCAGCCAGAAGATGGTCTGCAGGTATTCCTCTTCGGCGACGGTCGCGTTTTCGTGGGGCAATGGTCTCTCCAGTTCGGGATCGAGCTACGTGCCCAAGGAATACTAAATGGTCAGGCCCGGCCCATCAGTGAGCTGACTACCGCTTCGTAGAAGCCGTCACCGTTGCGGCCCTCGGTGACAGTGATGTTGTCGAAGTTGGCCATCACCCGCCTCACTTCGGGGTCCTTCTCGGGTCCATTGGCGACCACGAAGAACTTCCCGACCGAAGCCGCCACTTCAAGGTCCTCGACCGAGTCGCCGACCGCGATCGTCTCTTCGAGCGTGTAGCCGCGGGCACGGGCATGGGCGGCGACCGCACCCGCCTTCGAGACGCCGCGCGGAACCAGGTGGTAGCAGTGGGTCACCTCGATGCCTTCCATTCCCCGGGAGATAGCACCGTTATCGAGCAACCTGAGGTCGCTGTGCCCGTGCTCGTCCAGCAGCAGGTTGGCCTCTTCGGTATCGACTTCACCGCGGAAAAGGTGCGACATCTCACGCCCGGTGTGCCACGGCTCGTGGAACTCGAGCTTGTCCTGGTAGTGCTCGAAGAGCAGTTCGGGAACACCACGATCGCTCATCTGCTCAACGACCGTCTTACCATCCTCGTGTTCGAACTCGCCGGTCATCATGGTCAGCTCGCGGTCGATGCTGAATGCCGAGCCGGCCTCGAAGATGAATGATGTTTGCCCGATTATCCGCGCGTCTTCGTGGACCTGGACCTGGCGTCGACCGGACATGATCACGACCTCCACCCCGGCCCGAGAGCAGGCTTCCAGCGCTTTCGCCTGCATCATCGAAAAGTTGCCTTCATAGTCGGTGAAGAGGGAGGCGCCGTCACCCAGAAGGGTGCCGTCCAGGTCGGTGTAAACGCAGCGAAGGCTCATGGCGGGGACGCTACCCTTCGGTCGGTCCGGCCGGCCTGACCATCTCGAAGGCGGGTCGCACGACCAGGTCGCGATTGATGCCTTCGGCCGAAGTGACCTGTCCGAGATCGGAGCGGTTGAGGTCGGTAAGGGTGGAAGAAAGGGCCTCGATCACTTCACCGGCCATGCCACCGAGGTCGGCCAGTGACTGGTGGGCGTTGCGTTTGGTGCCGAGCCCTACCTGGGCCATGCCTTCGAGTCCGATCCGGTCCCAGACTTCGATCAGCATCGCGATCTCGACCCCGTAGCCGGTGTAGAAAGGGATCGATTCGAGCAGGCTGCGAGTCGCGGCGACCTCACCGGCAAGCGGCTGGTCGAACTGAACGAGTTCGGGCACCATCTTCGCCAGCAACGGACGGGCGGTCAGTTCGGTCACCCGGCCACCACCGGCGGGCTGCTCGGAGGTCTGCTGGCGGAACGGGCGGCGGTATGAACCTTTGACGAACTGCTTCACCGGGTCGGCGCAGATCGGGCCGAGCAGTCCGGTGACGTAATGGCGGCCGAAGTCGGCGATGTCACCGTCGATGAAGACAACCACGTCCCCGGTGACCGCCTCCAGTGAGCGCCACATCGCGTCGCCCTTGCCGCGGACCTCACCCGAGTCGCGCATCAGGTCGTTTTCTGAGACGACCTCGGCGCCGGCGTCACGGGCGGTGACTGCGGTCCCGTCGAGAGAGTCGGCGTCGACCACCAGGATCTGGCTGATCAGGCCGAGGTCGGCGAGGATCAGCAGCTCGGCGACGGTGCCGGCAATGGTCCCCGCGGTGTTCCTGGTCGGCACCACGACCGACACCGGACCCGGAAGCCGGGTGACCAGCTCGGTCGCGACAAAGTCGGTGTGGTCGTAGGTGTCTAGCATCGTTGTTGTGACGGTTTCGAATTCACGACTGCGGATTGCGTCGGGCGAGATTAACGTAGAGCGGCCCTTCGTGGTCGGGGTCGTCAACGCGACCCCGGACTCGTTCTCCGATCGCGGCGACCGTACGACCGAAGGATCGATCCGCCAGGTGGCCAGCCACATCGCCGACGGAGCGCGGGTGATCGAGATCGGTGGCGAGTCGAACGTGACCAACCGCCCGGCCGTCACCGCCGGGGTGGAGACGGAACGCATCCTGCCGGTGGTCGAAGCGGCGGTCTCCGCCGGGGCAATCGTCTCGATCGACACCTACAAGCCGGCGGTCGCTGACGCCGCCCTGAAGGCCGGTGCGGCGATCGTCAACGACATCAGTGGCAGCGGCAGCGGCGAGATGCTCGAAGTTTGTGCCAGTCACGGTGCGGGCATGGTCGTGATGCACACCGAGGTCGCTCCGAAAACCCAGAAATGGGACGAAAAGCTTTACCCCGACGGCATCGTCGAAAGGCAGCTGGAGTTCTTCGAGGACCGGCTCAGCGAACTCGAGGCGGTCGGCATCGGTCGCGACCAGGTGGTGATCGACCCGGGTCCTGACTTCGCCAAGACACCCGCCCAGACGGTCGAGTCGCTGCGGGGTCTGCCGCGCCTGAATGAGCTCGGCTGCCCGGTGATGTTGGCCGTGTCCCGCAAGGACTTCATTGGTGCCATTACGGACCGGCGCCCCGGCGAACGGGTCGGTGGTACTTTCGCCGCAATCGCTTTCGGCCTCCAGTGCGGGGCGAAGCTGCTGCGGGTCCACGACGTGCGTGGCACGGTCGACTTCCTCAAGGTCTGGCAGGCCCTCCAGGGCGAAGACGAGGTTTCTGCCGGGCTGCGTATCGCCGAAGAGGTCCGCCGGGAGCCGCCTGCCGGATCCGATGTCTGAGTCATTGCTCGGATCGAAGTGGGCGGTTGCGATCGACCCGGCCCGGCGTGACGGCCGGATCCTGAAGACCCGCCGGGAGCCTCCGCGCAACCCGGAAGTCGAAGCGTTGCCGGACGATCTTGACGCCGGACTGACCGAAGCCCTGAAAGCCCAGGGTGTGAACCACCTCTACCGCCATCAGGGAGACACCTGGCGGGCCAGCCGCAACAGCAACGTGATCATCACCACCGGTACTGCTTCGGGCAAATCGCTCGCTTTCAACCTGCCGGTGCTCGACTCGATCGCCGCCGACCGGAAGTCCCGGGCGCTCTACCTCTACCCGACCAAAGCGCTGGCCCAGGACCAGGGCCGCGCGTTGGCGAAGCTCGGCGCGCCCAACCTCAAGGCCGCGATCTACGACGGCGACACCCCGAAGGACGAGCGCCCCGCGGTGCGCCGCCAGAGCAACCTCGTGCTGACCAATCCGGACATGCTGCACGTCGGCATCCTGCCCCACCACCGCAGCTGGGGTGACTTCCTGTCCAACCTCGACTGGGTGGTGATCGACGAAGCCCATACCTACCGTGGCGTGTTCGGCTCCAACGTCGCGAACGTGGTCCGGCGGCTCAGGCGGATCTGCAGGGCCTACGGCCGCGAACCGCGGTTCGTGCTCGCTTCGGCCACGATCGCCAATCCGGGTGAGCTGGCCGAACGCCTGGTCGGTGGGCCGTTCACCCTGATCGACGAAGACTTCGCACCCCGGGCCAAACGCGAGATCAATATCTGGAACCCGCCCCTGGTCAATCCGGCAATCGGGGCCCGCAGGTCTTCACTGGCCGAAGCGGCCGACCTGCTGGCCGATCTGGTCAGTCACGACGTGCGCACGATCTGTTTCCTCAAGAGCCGCCGTGGCATCGAGCTGATCCGCAAGTTCGCCGCGCAGCGTCTCGAGAGCAAGGGCCGCGGCGACCTCGCGGCGAAGATCGCTCCGTACCGGGCCGGCTACACCCCGGCCCAGCGCCGCGGCATCGAGAAGGACCTGGTCGAAGGCAAGCTGCTGGGCGTGGTCTCAACCGACGCGCTTGAGCTCGGGATCGACATCGGCGAGCTCGACGCCGCGATCTGCGTCACCTTTCCCGGAACGGTCGCCGGCCTGCGGCAGATGTGGGGCCGGGCCGGGCGGCGCCGGGAAGGCCTTGCGGTCTACATCGCCGGACAGGACGGGCTCGACCAGTACTTCTGCCGGCATCCTGAGGAGTTCCTCGACCGGGCCGTCGAAGCCGCGATCCTCGACCACCGCTCCCCCGAGATAGCCGCCCAGCACCTGGTCGCCGCAGCGTTCGAACTGCCGCTGACCGACGAAGACACCGAATGGTTCGGTGAGGACTTGCCCGAAACGACCGCCGCCCTGGTGACCCGCGGCGAGCTGCGCCCGGCAGGCAAGGGCCTCGTTCCGAGAAAGCCGGGTTTCGTGGCCGCCTCGGTTTCACTGCGATCGTCCTCAGCCGAGAATGTCGCGGTGGTCGACCGCAGCTCCGGGGAGGTGATCGGCACGGTCGAGTACGGCCGCGCCTTCACCACGATCCACCCGGGCGCCGTCTACATGCATTTCGGCTCCTCCTACGAGGTCGAGCAGCTCGACCTTGCGAATGGCCAGGCGGTCGTCAGGCCATTCGATGACGAGTGGTACACCCGGCCAAAGATGGAGACGGAGGTCTTCATCGACCGAGTGATCAGCCGCCGGTCCGTTGCCGGGGTCGACCTCCATTTCGGCGAGATCTCGGTTTCCGACCAGGTGACCGCCTACCAGCGAATCCTGACCGCCGACCAGGAGGCGATCGACCTGGTCGAC
>Ga0105046_10016833_pt1 | contig 11211 bp, 7 predicted proteins | sample MAT03_FD_78385 | JGI IMG/M metagenome (GOLD analysis project Ga0105046, IMG submission 78385) | Freshwater microbial communities from Lake Fryxell liftoff mats and glacier meltwater in Antarctica - MAT-03 (megahit assembly) | ecosystem: Environmental > Aquatic > Freshwater > Ice > Liftoff...
AGCGTTTTGGCAAAGGCATGACCGCCCGACCCGTCCGCCACAAAGAACAGATAGTCCGTCGTGTCCGGGTTCAGCGACGCCTCAATCGACAGCGCGCCTGGATTGGCAATCGGGGTCGGCGGCAGCCCGGCTATCACATAGGTGTTCCACGGAGTTTCGCGCCGTAATTCGCTTTGCCGCAAACCGCGCCCCAGAATGCCTTCGCCCTTGGTGATCCCGTAAATTACCGTGGGGTCGGTCTGCAACTTCATCCCCAGCCGCATCCGGTTGACGAAGACGCTGGCGACCTGCCGCCGTTCCTCGGCAATTCCGGTTTCCTTTTCGACAATCGACGCCATGATCAAAGCCTGCTCGGGCGTATCATACGGCAGATCGGCCGCGCGCGAAGCCCACAGGTCGGCCAGCACACGCACCTGTCCTGCCGCCATCTCTGCAATCAGATCGGCCCGCGCACTCCCCTTGTCCACCTCGTAGCTGACCGGCGACAACGTGCCCTCGGCAGGCACCTCTGCAATCTCGCCCGTCAGGAAATCCGCCCGCTTCAACGCCTCGACCACCTGCCAACTGGTCACCCCTTCGGCCAGCGTCACCCGCCACCGCAGATCGGGCTCATTGGCCACCTCGACATAAGCCGCAGGCGCCGCATCGACCGCCGGATCGAACTCGACCACCTCGACATAGCGGTTGGTTACCGGGTCCAACTCGCTCAGCACGACCTCGGCATTGACAATCCCGATGCGAAAGTTGACCTCGCGCCCACAGGTCGACTGCCCGCCCGCCGTCAGAATCTCCAGAATCTGCACCATCGAAGACCTTGGCGGGATCAGATAAGACCCGAACTTCAGGCTGTCGGCCTGCTCCGAATAATCTGCGCCGATACGGAAAATCCGCGGATCCTCGACCGCCCCCTCCTCGGACAGCGACCGGCTGACCGCACTCAGCGACGCACCGCGTTCCACCCGGAAACAGATCGGCTCCGCCAGCGGCCCCGGCCCGGTGAACGTCTCGCGGCCCCATGCCAACAATCCGGCCGCAACTACCAGCAGCACGATGAACAGCGTCAGTGAATTCGAGGCGATCGAGCGCCACATCAGCCCACCACCTTGCCCAGAACCAGCGAAGCATTCGTCCCGCCAAACCCGAACGAATTCGACAGAACTACGTCGATCCGCCGATGGACCGCCCTGTTGGCGCACAGGTCCAATCGGGGCTGCACCGCCGGATTGTCCAGATTGATCGTCGGCGGGGCCACCTGATCGCGCAAGGACAGCATGCAGAAAATCGCCTCCACCGCCCCTGCGGCCCCCAACAGATGCCCGATGCTCGATTTTGTCGAACTCATGGTCGTAGCCTCGGCTGCATCGCCCAGCAACCGCTCGACCGCGCCCAACTCGATGGTGTCGGCCATGGTCGATGTGCCGTGCGCATTGATGTAGTCCACCTGATCTGGCCGCAATCCGGCCCGCTTCAAGGCCATCGCCATGCTGCGATAGCCGCCGTCGCCATCCTCGGCAGGGGCGGTGATGTGGTAGGCATCGCCCGACATCCCGTATCCCAGAACTTCGGCATAAATCCTGGCTCCACGCGCCACTGCGTGGTCATAGGCTTCCAGCACGACAACCCCCGCGCCCTCGCCCATCACAAACCCGTCGCGATCCGCGTCATACGGCCTGCTCGCCTTGGTCGGATCATCGCCCCGCTTGGTCGACAGCGCTTTGCATGCATTGAACCCGGCGATCCCGATCTCGGAAATCGGGGCCTCGGCCCCACCCGCCACCATCACATCCGCATCGCCCCACTGGATCAACCGCGCCGCGTCGCCAATCGCATGGGCGCCGGTCGAACAGGCGGTGACAACGGCATGGTTCGGGCCCTTGAATCCGAAGCGGATCGAAACCTGCCCCGAAATCAGGTTGATCAGCGCCCCCGGAATAAAGAACGGCGACACCCGGCGCGGACCCTTTTCCTTGATCAGCACGGCCGTCTCGGCAATCGAGGTCAACCCCCCGATCCCCGACCCGATCATCACGCCCGTCCGGCATCGCTCTTCTTCGGTCACAGGCTTCCAGCCAGAGTCCCGCACCGCCTGCACCGCAGCCGTCATACCATACAGAATGAAGTCGTCCACCTTGCGGCGGTCCTTGTGTTCCATCCAGTCGTCGGCCCGGAACGTACCATCCGTCCCGTCGCCCAACGGTATCTCGCAGGCATATTGCGTCACCAACCCTGACGCATCGAACCGGGTGATCGGACCTGCCCCAGATTGCCCCGCTAACAGCCGCGCCCAGGTTGCCTCGACCCCGCACGCCAGCGGAGTGACCATCCCAAGACCCGTGACCACCACTCGACGCATCCGCAGCCCCATTCTGACCAGTCCACCAGCCGCCTGATACACGCCCCATTCCACCCGCGCAACCAACCCTCACCGCTGAACAGCGTTCTTGCGCCGCCCAAAAACCCACAGGCTTCTAAATTTCTGCTTCGGCAAACGGGATATCTGCCTGCAATTGACCGACTACACTTGACGTTGCGAACCAGTTTGCTAAGTGCGGAATGAACGTTCATTCAGGCCAGCCGAAAGTGTCCATGCAACTTGCTGTCGTCCCAACCGCCGACCAACGCAGTGCCGAGATTCTGGGCTCTGTACGGCAGGCCTTTGCCGAAAAAGGCTTTGACGGGGCGTCGATGCAGGACCTCGCCCGTGCCGCAGGCATTTCGGTCGGCAGCTTTTACCGCTATTTCCCCTCCAAAGCGGCGATCGTCGAGGCGTTGATTGCTCTCGATCTGGCCGAAATGGAACGCGACTTTGCCGAAATCATGCAGTCGCCCAGTCCGATGAATGCACTTCGCGAACAGATGCGCCGGATCATCCCGGAACATCAATGCAATCAAGACGGCCAGCTTTGGGCCGAAATCACCGCCGCCGCCCTGCGCAAACCCGAAATCGGTGCCGCCGCCTGCCGGATGGAAGTCGAAATCACCGGGCACCTGTGCAGGATCTTTGCCGCCGCCACCGGCCTTCCTCTGGCCGAAGTGCAGACACGATGTCAGGCTCACGCCGTGTTCCTGATCATGCTGGTCAAATCCTCTGCGGCGATCAATCGCGATATCGGACCCCATCTTGATCATCTGAATGAACTCATCTTTCGTACAATAGACAAAACGCTGGATGAAATCGCCAGCATGACCCCGAAAGTCTGACCCGATGCGCTTTGCCCTGCTGTTTGTCCTTCTTGCGACCCTGTCGACCGCAGCCCCGATCGCGGCCCAGACCGAAGCCTTGACGGCAGCCGCGCCGGCTCCCAGCCTGCCCGCCATCACCGTTTCAACTGTCACCATGCGCGACATGTCTGACCGCGTGATCGCCGCGGGCCTTGTAGGCCCGGTTGAAACCGTGCAGGTTCAGCCCCTGATCGAAGGCCAGCCGATTGAATCCCTGCTCGCCGATGTGGGCGATGTGGTCAGCGCAGGCCAACCGCTTGCCACCCTGTCGAAAACCACGCTTCAGTTGCAGAAAAGCCAGTTTACCGCCTCCCTCGCCGCCGCCCGCGCCAGCATCGCGCAGGCCGACGCCTCGGTGCTCGAAGCCCAAGCCAACGCAGACGAGGCGACCAGCGCCGCCACCCGATCCGCCGCGCTGAAACAACAGGGCAACGTCAGCCAGGCCGCCTATGATCAGGCGCAGGCTGCCACGCTGACCGCGAATGCCCGCGTCACCGTCGCCCAGCAATCGCTGGAGGCGGCAAAGGCGCAGGTCGCCCTTGTCGATGCGCAAATGGCCAACGTGGACCTGCAACTCACCCGCACTCAGGTCGTAGCCCCGGTCGCCGGTAAAATCACCGCCCGCAACGCGCAACTCGGTTCCATCGCCTCGGCATCCGGCACGCCGATGTTCACGATGATCCGCGACGGCGCGTTGGAGTTGCGCGCCGACATTGCCGAAGGCGACCTCGTGCGCCTTGCCCCCGATCAAACCGCCACGCTGACCATGGCAGGCGGCACCCAGACGCTGACCGGCCGCATCCGACTCGTCGAACCCACGATCGACGACACCACCCGCCTTGGCCGTGCCCGCATTGAAATCGACGACTCCTCGCAAGTCCGGGCCGGCATGTTCGTGCAGGCCGAGATTCTGGTCGCCGAACGCACCACCCTCGCCGTCCCGGTATCCGCTATCGGGGCGACAGGCATCAATTCGACCGTGATGCGGGTCAACGGCAACGTCGTCGAACTGGTTTTCGTCAAGACCGGCATCCGCGAAGGCGCTTGGGTTCAAATCCTGGAAGGTCTGGCCGAAGGCGACCAGATCGTGACCAAGGCAGGGGCTTTCGTGCGCGAAGGCGACAAGATCAATCCCGTTCCGGCTGCGGCCGAGACGAACTGAAGGGGCCACCGCCATGAACTTTTCCGCCTGGGCGATCCGCAATCCCGTAGCCCCGCTGCTGGCTTTCTTCATCCTGATGATCCTGGGCTGGCAGTCGTTCAATGCCCTGCCGATCACCCGCTTTCCCAACATCGACGTGCCCATCGTCGCCGTGTCGGTCGGACAATCGGGCGCCGCTCCCGCCGAACTTGAAACTCAGGTTACCAAAGAGATCGAAGATGCCGTGGCAGGCATCAACGGGGTGAAGAACATCACCTCCACCGTCACCGACGGAGCGTCGACGACAGCCATCGAATTCCGCATGGAAATCCCGACCGACAAGGCCGTGCAGGATGTGAAAGACGCCATCGACCAGATTCGCGGCGACCTGCCCGGCGATGTCGAAGCCCCCATCGTCACCCGGATCGACGTCGAAGGTCAGGCGATCATGTCCTTCGCGGTCTCCGCGCCCAACATGACGCTGGAAGAGATTTCCTGGTTCGTCGACGACAAGATCACACGCGCCCTGCAGGGTCGCCCCGGGGTGGGCCGTGTCGACCGTTACGGCGGGGCCGACCGCGAGATTCGCGTCGAACTCGACCCGGTAAAACTGGCCAGCCACGGGATCACCGCCCAATCGGTCAACGTTCAACTCGCCGCGACCAACACCAACCTCGGCGGCGGGCGTTCCGAGATCGGCTTCACCGAACAGGCGATCCGCACCTTGGGCGACGCCTCGACCGTGGCATCCCTCGCCGCGACCACCATCGCCCTGCCGTCGGGCCGCCACGTCGTGTTGTCCGACCTTGGCAACGTAGTGGACACTTACGAGGAACTGCGCTCGTTCAGCCGCCTTAACGGCGATCAGGTCGTCAGTTTCTCTGTCTACCGCTCCAAAGGCGCATCCGAAGTGTCGGTCGCCGAAACCGTCAGCACCGCGCTTGACGAAATCCGCGCGGTCAACCCCGACGTCGCGATTGATCTGGTCGACGAAACCGTCTTCTACACCTACGGCAATTACAAAGCCGCGATTCACACCCTGCTCGAAGGCGCGCTGCTGGCGATCATCGTGGTCATGCTGTTCCTGCGCAACTGGCGCGCCACGCTGATTACCGCCGTCGCCCTGCCGCTGTCCGCCATCCCGACCTTCTGGGCGATGGACATGCTGGGCTTCTCGCTCAACCTCGTGTCCTTCCTCGCCTTGACGCTTGCAACTGGCATCCTCGTCGACGATGCGATTGTTGAAATCGAGAATATCGCCCGTCACATCCGCATGGGCAAAACCCCCTACCGCGCGGCGATCGATGCGGCAGACGAAATCGGCCTCGCCGTGGTCGCCACCACTTTCACCATCGTCGCGGTGTTCGTGCCCGTGTCGTTCATGGCGGGAATTCCGGGGCAGTATTTCCGACAATTCGGCCTGACTGTGGCCATCGCGGTGCTGTTCTCGCTGCTGGTCGCCCGCCTGATCACGCCGATGATGGCCGCCTACCTCATGTCGTCCAAAGATGGCGGCACCGAAGAAGACCACCGCGACGGCTGGATCATGCGTGGCTACCTGCGCTTTGTGGCCTTCACGACCTCCAGCCCCCGGATCACCAGTCGCCTCCGCTTTCCGATGTATTATCTGACGCTGGTCGGTGCGATCGGCATCCTGATCGTATCAATATTCTACATGCTGAAAGTGCCGGGGGCCTTTCTGCCGCCCGAGGACGTCAGCCGCGTCTCGATCTCTGTCGAACTTCCCCCCGGCACCACGCTGGACGAAACCGACCGCACCACGACCCAGATGGTCAACGCCATCACGGGCATGGAAGGCGTCGACAACATCTTTGTCCTCGGCGGCTCATCCCCGATGGGCACGCTGGAGGTGCGCCGCGCCACAATCACGATCATGCTGACCAAACTCGACCACGGCCTGTTCCTCAAACTGTCCGAGGTCGGCCGCCAGATCCCCGTCATCGGCGCCCTGATCCCGCGCGTTGAAAACAAGGGCAGAACCATCACGCAAAACATGATCGAGGCCGAGATCTTCAAGCGCTTCGAACCGATCCCCGACATCCGCGCGTTCAAGCTGAACGACCGGGGCGAACGCGACATATCCTATTCGGTGCTTGCCGCAAACGAGGCCGATCTGAACGGCGCCATCGTCGCCCTTGAAAAGGCGCTGCGAGGCGACCCGCTGCTGGCCAACGTCACCTCCGAAGGTGCGTTGCCCCGCCCGGAAATCCAGATCACGCCGCGAATGGACGAAGCCGCAAGATTGGGTATCACGACCCAACAAATCGCAAGCGTCGTCCGCGTCGCCACCATCGGCGATGTGGATGCAGCCCTTGCAAAACTGTCCATCGAAAACCGGCTGATCCCGGTCCGCGTCCGGTTGAGTGATGCTTCGCGGGAAAACCTCGACCGCATCGCCAATCTGAAAATCACCACTTCATCGGGCGCGCAGGTGCCACTGTCTACGGTGGCGGACGTGCGCATCGCCGAAGGGCCGTCAACCGTCAGCCGCAAGAACCGCGAACGCGTCGCCACCATTGGGGCGAACCTTCCGGTTGGCGTGGCGCTGGGAACTGCCACCACCCGCTTCAAGGAACTCGCCGACGCCACCACCCTTCCCGGCTCGGCCCGTCTGGTCGAGGCGGGCGACGCCGAAGTGCAGCAGGAACTGTTCGCCAGCTTTGGCAAGGCGATGATCCTGGGCCTGATGCTGGTGCTGACCGTGCTGATCCTGCTGTTCCGATCCGTGCTGCAACCCTTCACCATCCTGCTTTCCCTGCCCCTTGCCATCGGAGGGGTGGCCGCAGCCCTGATCCTGACCAACGCGGCCCTGTCGATGCCGGTGCTGATCGGGATTCTGATGCTGATGGGCATCGTGACCAAGAACGCAATCCTGCTGATCGACTTCGCCATCGAAATGCGGGCGCGCGGCATGGAGCGTGTGAAGGCGGTGATGGAGGCGGGCCACAAACGCGCGCGTCCCATCGTGATGACCTCGATCGCGATGTCGGCAGGCATGTTGCCCTCGGCGCTGGGTGTCGGCGAAGGCGGGGCGTTCCGCGCCCCCATGGCCACCGCCGTGATCGGCGGCATCATCGTATCGACCGTCCTCAGCCTTGTGATCGTGCCGTCGTTCTATCTGATCATGGACGACCTTAACCGTCTGTTAAGCTGGGCCTTCAGCCGCCTGATCGGCCCGAAAGAAGACGAACCCGAACAACCCGAGGCGCATATTCTTGCCGAACGCATCGCCCTGCTGGCCGCCGAACAATCCAGCCTGCGCGACCGCCTCACGATGATCGACAACCAGCGCCGTGGACCAAGTACGTTGCAAGCCGCCGAATGACTGACAGGGGTGCGTGTTCCCACGCACCCCCGGTCAAAGATCAGCCCAGTTCTACCGCCTTGGCCAACCGCCCCAACCTCGCCCGCTTCAACAGCGCCTTGCGCGACACAGGCGCCCCAGCGATCGCCTCGGCCTGTGCATGAACGCCTGCGATGACCGCACCCACTTCACCGGGATGATGCGACCACAACTGCCACAGGAACCCATCCGGGTCGCGCCGCTCCAGCCCTTCCTCGGCCAGCACATGCCTGGGGAAATCAACCGCGTTGAACGTCACGATGCAGTCGGCATGACCCGCAATGGCCACTGCCAGCACATGCACGTCATTCGGATCGGGCAGCATCAGGCGTGCCTCGATGCCCGGCTGTTCGCGCACGATCGCCCCCGGAAACGCCGCCCGCACCCGCCCCGCCTCGGCCTCGGCGGCGGCCTGCGCGTCCGGTCCCAGCTTGGCCGTCGCGCGCACCCATTCCCGCAGGATGCGGTCCGACCAAAGCGCGGTGTAAAGCCCCCGCGCCGCCACCCCGAGCAATATCCCCCGCAACACCGGCGGATAAATCACGCAGGCGTCCAGAACCGCCTTCATCCATCCAGCCGAAAGAACAGCGCCTTCAGATAGCCGCTTTCGGCCAGTTGCGGCAACATCGGATGATCCGGCCCCGCCTGCCCGGTGTGGATCAGTTGCGACCGCCGCCCACCCCGCCCGATGCCCCGCGCACAGGCATTGCGGAACGACGCAAGGTCCGCCGCGTGGCTGCACGAACACAGCACCAGATAGCCCCCCGGCGCAACCAACAGGGCTGCCAGCCGCGCAATCCGCTCATACGCGCGCAACCCCGCCTCCAGCGCCGGTTTGGCCGGGGCAAAGGCGGGCGGGTCGCAGATCACCAGATCAAAGACCGCGCCTTCGACACCCAGCGCCTCCAGCATTTCGAACGCATCGCCCTGCCGCACGGCAAATCGGTCGGCCACCCCGGATGCCTCCGCCCCCCGCACGGCCAGCGACAGCGCCGCCGCCGACGCATCCCCCGCCAACACGGATGCAGCCCTGCCCGCCAATGCCGCCAACCCGAACCCGCCGACATGCGCAAACATGTCCAGTACCCGCATACCCTCGGCCAGACTGGCGACAAAGGCATGATTGGGCCGCTGATCAAAGAACAACCCGGTTTTCTGCCCGCCCATCACATCGGCCAAGTAAGCCGCGCCATTCATCGGGACCGCAATCGGCCCCGCAACCGTGCCGCGCAGCACGGCGCTGTCCTCGGTCAACCCTTCCAGCCCGCGCGACCGTCCCGTGCCGTTCTTGACGATATGGCGCACCCCCGTCACACGGGCCAGCGCCGCCTCCAGCATCTCCAGATGCGCCTCGGCCCAGGCAGCATTGGGTTGAATGACCGCCACATCGCCGAACCGGTCGATCACCACCCCCGGCAACCCATCCGCCTCGGCATGAACCAGGCGGTAAAAAGGCTGATCGTACAACCGCGCCCGCATCGCATGGGCCCGCGTCAACCGCGCCACAAACCAGTTTTCGTCGATCACTGCCATCGGATCGCGGTCCAGCATCCGGCAGATGATCTTGGATTTCGTGTTGACCGTTACCAGCCCCAAGGGGCGGCGGTCACCGTCCTCCAGCACCGCAAGCGCGCCATGCGGCAGCGATTGCGTGCGCCGGTCAGTGACCAGTTCATCGGCATAAACCCAAGGGAAACCATGCCGGATCGCGCGCGCCTCGGCCTTGGGTTTCAACCGGACGACAGGGCGGCCATGCAGCGGGGCATCGTCGGATGCGGAAAGCGGGGATGTGTCCATCCCATCGCTTTAGCCGTTTCACGCAGCGCAGGAAAGGGTCACGACAAAGGGTCACGACATGGCAACCGGTCTCACCAACTCGCCGTCACAGACCGGTCTGCGTGACAATCGTGGTATTCGCCGCCCGCGCCACCAATGCCGCCTCGGCAGCCGGTCCGCTGGCAGGCCCCGACAATTCGCGCCGGATCACCTCGGCCAAACGCTCTATCACGACCACACGCTGTGTGCGTCCGGCCTGATCCTCGGCCAGCGCCGCAGCCCCCCCGGCGGCCTTTACATCCGCCACCACCAGGCGCGGGCCGTCCAACACGGCCCCGGTCGCCGCATCGCGCACCGTCAGGTCGAACTTCATCGAATGGACCCCGCCTACCGTGTAGCGGGTCTTTTCGGTCAGACAGTGGAACCGCGTGATCACCACCTCGACAATCACCTCTGGTCCGGACGCCATTCCCGCCGTGCCCGCCAGCATCGCCTCGTTAACGATCGCGCTGACCTGCATATGCCGGTCACCCTTTCCATCGCCGCGCCACACGATATCTGCGTTGGGATAAAACGTGTTCGCCTCCGACGCTTTCAAGGTACGCGGCACCGACACCCGAACCTCGGCCACGCGATACTGCGATTGCATGACCTGAATACCCGGTTGCCCCGACGCAGCGCCCACCAGCGCAAACTGCGGTTGCGGCCCTGCGGCCCCCCGGCTCGCAGGTTCAACCGAAGCACAAGCCCCAAGGCCCAGCGCCATCACCAGCATCATCACCTTGCGGATCATCGTCATCATGCCATCCTTCGAGCGGAAACCCGTTCATTTCATGGTTAAGAAATGCCAGCCGAATGTGGCCGAATTGCGGGGTCAACAGGGGATTAACAGGGTAACACAGCGACTTTGTTGTCGTTTGGGCAACAATTGACCGATTTCCATACCAGTTTTTGTCGCAGTCCGGGCGCACAACCCGACGAAGGTCATCTTGCGGGGAAGGCGCACCCCTCATTGCCCGATACGCCCCAGCCAGCGGTCAGTGCTCAGCCCCGCAAACGCGCCCTTAACGCTTCTCCCCACAGCCAATCATTGCGGCAGACACCCAAATCATGGCATCGTCGTCAGGTCCGCATCCGAACTGCACACCCACCGCCCGATGACAAATCCGACAAGCCAATCGCCTCCTGCGGCACCGTCGGTTGTTAGCGCTAACGCAACCTGTTATACTCTTACAAGTCAACCGGAGGAGACAGCCATGGCCCTCAATACCACGATCGACCGCGTGACCGACCGGATCCGCGAACGCTCGGCCGACACCCGCTCGACCTACCTCGCCCGACTGGCGCGCGCGGCAGCAGCGGGACCGGCACGCGGGCATTTAAACTGCGGCAATCAGGCCCACGCCTATGCGGCCAGCGGACCGGACAAAGACGCTCTTGCCGCCGCCCGCAGCCCCAACATCGGCATCATCACCGCCTATAACGACATGCTATCGGCCCACCAGCCGTATGAGGATTACCCCAAACGGATCCGCGAAGCCGCCCGTCGCGTCGGTGCCACCGCTCAAGTCGCAGGCGGCGTGCCCGCGATGTGCGATGGCGTCACCCCAGGCCAGCCGGGAATGGAGTTGTCGCTGTTCTCCCGCGATGTGATCGCGCTGGCGGCTGGCATCGGCCTGTCGCACAACACCTTTGACGCCGCGATCTA
>Ga0105046_10016834_pt1 | contig 11211 bp, 11 predicted proteins | sample MAT03_FD_78385 | JGI IMG/M metagenome (GOLD analysis project Ga0105046, IMG submission 78385) | Freshwater microbial communities from Lake Fryxell liftoff mats and glacier meltwater in Antarctica - MAT-03 (megahit assembly) | ecosystem: Environmental > Aquatic > Freshwater > Ice > Liftoff...
CATGCCCAGTACCCCCAAGTAGAGCGAAGGGTGCGCAGAATTTGACTCAAGTTTGCTAAGGTCTGTGCCATCGGAAATCGAATAGTCTTGCCAACCGCCCATGCCCAGTACCCAATCGCCCGGCTTAAAATTGGCGTTGTTTGAACTTTCTACGCGTGCAACCGTGGCCCCACCCATTACCTCGCCGATTGCTGTAGGTGCTGCATAAGAAGCCGAGTCATTCATGCGCCCACGCATATATGGATCCAGCGATAAAAACACAGTTCGCAGCAGAACCTGACCGGTATCGGGAACTGGTGCATCAACTGTTTCAAGGCGGAAATTGTCCAAACTAGGCTTGCCATCGGGGCGCGAATTCAACAGGATTTTGCGGTTTACGCCAATGCTTTGTGGCATAGAAAGCTCACTCGATAATCTGGGAGCCTGATCGTCAGAGCTGAGCGCTTTTTGGTCTGTGCGCTAGCGCTCGCAGAGGTTGAAACGCTTCAAGATAGGGCTTCAGTGGCGGGATTGGAAAGGCCGCTATACGTATTAGGCGTAGTGCGAAATTAAGTAGAAACTCGTGTTATCAGCGCTAGGCGCTGCTTTACTTGGTCATAAATCTCCACTACACCGGGCATCGCAAGTGTCACCGCCACGCCAAAAGGAATAGGCTCATCGATCACCACCCCTTGATCCGAGTTTCTTTGTACGATTAGTTGTATCGACATGCTGTTGCTTACTGCCGCAGCTTTTGACCCAGTCCATCGACGCGTAAATACGGTTCCCCTATTAGTCTGATCGCCGTTTGGCTGATTGCCATGGGCTTTTACGCCTAATGTGGCGATCTCGGTCGGTTCAATAAGCTTTAGACGAACAGCTCGGTAACTACGTCGCCCCGGCGATACCGGGGTCATCCATGCGACCGTCCCGCTAAGTGAATGTGGCTGGGCCTTGGCACCAAAGACGAGCGGAATAGGTATCTCAATTGTCGCGTTTTTGTCTCGATCAAGTTGGCCGCATGCCCAAAAGGTCGCCCTGTCCGCAGCACACGCAACCGCATCATCTGCACTGACCACGCCAAAGCCCAGCAATCGCCTGATGTTGTCCTTTTGTTGAACATGGAGTTTGCCATCCGCTGGCCCAACAGTTTGTCGAATGAACTCAGCAGTCGCTTCAGGCCACGTCGCGGTGTGGACGAACAGTGCCTTGATGAGCGCGGCGCGCTCGTGTTTGGAGAGCCGCATGAAACCTTCGCCGTATGTGGCCTCCAGCGCATCATGAATACGGTGACAGGTTCGCGACGCGAGTGCGCATGCCGCGCTGGTGCCATTTGTGTACCCCTCGAAGTGTTCCTGAGTGGTGGAAGATGGTGCAGCAACTTTTAGGCCAGCAAAACGCGATGCCGACGCTGGTTCTACAAATACGTGCGGGACGTTCTTTCGGAAGGCGAGGTGCTCTCGCGAACCGGGCATTAGCACGTCTGGCTTCACCGAGTTTGCAAAGCCCGGGCCTAACGCACTCGAAGGATTTGTCATAATCAGATCGACATAAGGATCAATGTGCCGACGTCCTAAAGAAACGTTATCAATATTGGCAGCACCGATAGTTAGACCATTAACGGTTTCCGCCGGCGAAATCAGTCGTCGTTCTGCCTTTTCAGCATCAATTGCACGTAACACTTGCGTGGCTCGGTCTTGAGCATTAGCATCTTCAAAAGCGCTCAGAGTTTCATATGAATTCATAGGTAACGACTTGCCGACATTCCCAGCGCTCACCAAAAACAGTAGTCCATATTGATACGCTAAGCGGTCAATCAATCGTGCCCAAGCCGAGATTTGCCCGTGGAAGGGGCGGCGTAAATTCCCAAGGGAAAGATTAACCAAAATAACGTTGGGTGCCGCAGGCGCGGCACCGGCTACCATGTTGGTGATCGCTTGATAAATTAAATCCACGAGCAAACGATCATCGGGAAATCGCTTATTAGCACCGAGAACCGGGATGACGTGAATGCGTCTGGGTAGCTCGCGTCCCAGTAAATTTCGATCCCCGTGAATGATTAACGATGCCATTGCGGTGCCGTGTTGCCGATCCTTGACTACCGCATTGGGTTCAAGTTCGAACTGGTCATCTACAATCAGGTGTTTTTGCAAAAGCGCGTGTGCCGAAACCGGAACGCCATCGAGCAAAGCGAGCACGGGCGATCCCAGTAGTTCAAGATCTGTCACAGCCAGATTTGAAACTTCACCTATATCGGTGACTTCAATCGCCGTCGCCGTGGATTGCGGGCGTATGTGCATTATCGGATCGAGGCTGGCAATTCCTTTTAACGCCAAAATGTCCCGGACGGCTGAAACAGGTATTGCGATCAGCAAGGCGTGATACGCAATAGCTTCAATGCGTGCGCGGACAACGACTTTGCCATTGAAAGCGCTTACGGCGTTTCTAATTTCATTTTCGCAAGCCTCGGCACGGGTCCTACTTTGGCGATAAATCAGTTCGATTTCCAACGACACGATCTCGTCTGGTGTGCGTTCATCAATTTCCTCCGCTAGCAGGTCAGCTTCGCCGCCATTGATACGATCTTGCGGCCCCCAAGTTCGAAGCGCCCGCAATAAGCCAAAAACTTCACCCCATTGCGTTTCACCGGTGATGAGCAGCCCTGCTTGCCAGCGCTTCCAGAGCGACAGTATTTCGGCTAGCGCACGTTGGTCAGGAACCATTAGATAGACCGCTGGCGCCTTATCGGATTCGTCGCCAGCCAACTCGTCCTCATCGATCAGCTCAAGCCCGGAGACCCTCTGAATAGTTCTAGCGAAGTCTCGAACGGCTCCGCGAATTTCAAACACCAATAGCCGTTCGGGCGCCAAGGCGGTTGGATCCGAACGAAGCTCTAGTCCAGTCGCATCGCGTGCCAAAACCCCCGCAAGTCGTTTGAACTGAGGGGCAAATTTTGCGCCCTGATCACTCTTCGAGAATGCCTGAAGCTTCGGAGGTACCTTTGGCTTTCCTACTGGCCGTTCGGTTTGCGCGCTTGGGAATACCCGTAGTAACGGTTTGCTGGAGTCGCTTGCCATCTAGTTGTTCTGGCCGAACACGCGAACGCCACAACTCAATTTCAACTCGAATCGCTTCATTGATGTCAACCTCCCCCAAACTCAATATCTGTCTGCGCCGAACCGTTTGGCAAAAATCAAGCGCTTCGGCATAACTCACGTTGCCAATCCCCGCCGCAATCTTTGTGATGCTCAAACTCGGAGCCATGGGCCAACGCGCGATGACGCGCTGCAAATAGTTTTCAACGTCCTTCTTGCTGGGCTGCGGAAACTCAAGGCGAATCTGAAAGCGCCGCCAGACCGCACGATCTAACAGTTCCGCGTGATTGGTGGCCGCGATAATCACCACGTAGCTTGGCAATTGGTCAAGCTGCATCAACAAAAAAGAAACCACGCGCTTGATTTCACCGGTCTCATGACTATCCCCTCGTTCCTTGCCAATTGCGTCAAACTCGTCAAAAAACAGGACGCACGGACGCGTACGCACAAAGTCAAACAAGTTTCTTAAGCGCGAATTTGTTTCACCTAAATAGCTTCCGATCAAGCTGTCATAGCGGACTACGAACATAGGCAGCGCGAGTGACTCTGCGATTGCTTCTGCAAATGATGTTTTGCCGTTTCCGGGCGGGCCTGAGAGCAACACGCGGTGTCTAGGTTCATAGCCGTGTGCGCGTAAAACACCTGCCCGCAGGTGCTCTTCAATCAATTGCCGAGCATTTTCTTTTGCGGGAAGTGTCAGCTGCAGAGTGCTGAGTTCAATACGCGGAGTTACTTCGTGAATTGCATCGCGGCCTGAATTGGCGGTTGTGTTTGACGCGTTTAGTGATGGTGGTGCAATAACCACTGCAGTCAATGCGCGTTGCAGCCGATCCGCCAAAACATGGTGATTTTTTGCACGCTCGTCTGCCGCCAAAGCTTCGGCAGTGGACCTTACAGTTGCACGGTCACCTGAGGCTGCGGCTTGCACTAGTGAAATGAGTAGGTCACTGCGGGCCATTCGGGCGCTCGGCTGGTTGTGTTGGAAGCATACGCGTTTCTGGACTGCGCTGTAATTCTAACGCAGGAAAGCTGTCAATGCTTTGAAAATCCTGCAGAAACGGCGTCTAAAAGTTGGTGATGCATCCCGTAAGCGCTAAACGCCCGCGTCCCTAAGCTGGCTACCGCACAGAAAGCCGCCCGCCGCGACCTGCATAGTGACCGTCAGAAAGCGCTCAATCTGAAGCGCTTATTGGGATCAACATGAAATCCGACGCGCAGCTGCAAGAAGATGTCTTGGCGGAATTACATTGGGAACCCTCGATTAACGCCACAAACATCGGCGTTGCGGTCAAAAATGGCGTGGTCTCGTTGACCGGCAACGTGTCGACCTTCGCGGAGAAATGGGAGCTCGAACGCATTGCACAACGGGTCGCTGGAGTGATCGCGTTGGCGGTCGAAATAGACGTGATGCTGCCTGCCTTGAGTCAACGTGCTGATGCAGACATCGCTCGCGCCGCCGAGAATGTGCTGCAGTGGATGACTTTTTCGCCGATTCACCCCATTAAGGTCATGGTCGAAGGTGGCTGGGTGACTCTATCTGGGCATCTCGATTGGGAATATCAGCGTCAAGCTGCGCATGGCGCGGTGCGCCATCTGATGGGCGTTCATGGCGTTAAAGATGAAATCGTCATCAAACAAGATTACAGCAGCAAAAAAACGCTGGGCACCGGCAATACTGACGCCGGCGAAAAAGGCGCTGAGCTGACCCCCGGCGTAGTAAAGGGCGAGATCCAGGCCGCGCTACAGCGGCGTGCCCGAAGTGATGCGAAAAGCATCTCTGTAGAAGTGGAGGGGGGCGTGGTGACCCTTCGCGGTACGGTGCACACATGGTCTGAGCGCGAATTGGCACGTCAGTCTGCGTGGGGTACACCTGGGGTAATGAGTGTGGTGGATAACTTGTCGCTTTATCCAAGTTAGTTTGCTTTTAAACCAGTGGCCTACTAAGAAATTAATTAGATGGCTAATTGAACAACAATTTCTAAAAACAACTTAAAGGAAATCTCATGAAAAACAAAATCTTAAAATCCATCTGCATAGCTGCAACGGCCAGCTTAATCACTTTGCTGAGCGCCTGCGCATCCTACGATAACGGCTCAGGCTATCAATCACGCGGGCGCGATGTGCAATATGACAATCGCGACCAATCTGAATATGGCACCGTTTCTAACATCGAAGTGATCTCGGTCGGGGGCCGCTCCTCGGGCGGCGGCGCAATTCTAGGGGCCATTTTGGGTGCCGCAATTGGTCACCAAGTGGGCGATGGCGACGGCCGTCGGGTCGCAACTGGCGTGGGTGCGGTTGGCGGGGCGGTGATTGGCAACAATATCGAGCGACGCAATAACCGTGATGACGAAATATTTCGCGTTCGTGTTCGCATGAACAACGGTCGCGAATATACTGCTGAATATCGTCGCATTGGCGATCTGGACGTGGGTGATCGAGTGCGCATTGAAGACGGTCAAATTTTCCGAATGTAATTGGCTTTAAAGCACTGCGTCGGACAAACCAGCTCGACTGACCTAGTTCGGTGAAACTGGGTCGGTTAGCTGGGTCAGTTAGCTGGGATCTGCGAAATTTGGAATTACACAATGAAAAGAATTTGGATATTGCTCGCCTCAGTGCTCGCGCTAGGCCTTAGCGGGTGCGGTTACAATACGCTTCAAAGTCAGGACGAACAAATCGCCTCCAGTTGGTCTGAGGTGGTTAATCAATATCAACGACGCGCTGATTTGGTGCCGAATTTGGTAAGTACGGTCAAAGGTTTTGCGGCGCAAGAAAAAGAGGTTTTACTCGGCGTGACCCAGGCGCGCGCCCGGGTTGGGAGTGTTGGGCAGGCAACGCCCGCGACGGCGGAGTCGATGGCGCAATTTCAATCGGCCCAGGGGGAACTTGGCGGTGCGCTATCTAGGCTTTTGGTGGTGACTGAAAATTACCCAGAGTTAAAATCTGACGCGGGTTTCCGCGACTTGCAGGCGCAGTTAGAAGGAACCGAAAACCGCATCGCGGTGGCGCGCAATCGCTACATTAGCGCGGTGCAAACCTACAACACCACAGTGCGCTCTTTTCCCTCCAATATGACCGCAAAGATGTTTGGGCATGCAGTCAAGCCAAATTTTACCGTGGAAAATGAGAAGCAAATTTCTCAGCCACCTAAAGTCGATTTTGGCGGCTAAGTGCGCGGCAATTTTGGCAACATTGGGCAACTGTTCCTTGCATTTCTACTCTTGTGCGGCTTTCTTGTTGGTGCAAGTGCACAAATAATTGTACCGCCGGTGCCTGGGCGTGTCATTGATCAAACGGGTACTTTAACGACGTCAGAAATTAATACCTTGAGCCAAACTTTGGCGCAGTTTGACGCTAAAAAGGGCACGCAATTCGCGGTGCTTATCGTTAAAAGTACAGCACCGGAAAGCATAGAGCAAACCGCTTTACGGGTTGCCGAACAATGGAAGTTGGGGCGCAAAAAAATTGATGATGGCGCAATTTTGTTGATTGCAAAAAACGATCGTGCCGTGCGTATTGAAGTCGGTTACGGCCTTGAGGGTGCGCTTAACGATGCAACCTCGAAACGAATCATTGAACAGTTCATCACGCCCGAATTTCGCAATGGAAATTATTTTGCCGGAATTAATGCGGGTATCCAGCAAATGATCCGAATTGCCGACGGCGAGCCACTGCCGCCGGTCGCAGCGGCAAACGACGGTGCTCCATCAGATTCGCTGCGGTTTGCGCCGGTATTATTTATGCTGGCACTGGCAGTAGGTATGGTTATGCGCAGTTTTATGGGGCATGCGCTGGCATCTGTTGTTACTGGTGGCGCTGTGACGGTACTTGCCTGGGTGATTGCAGGCTCACTTTTTTTTGCTGTGATCGCGGGCATTTTTGCGTTCATCCTTACGCTTTTGGGCGGTCTTAAAGGTGGGGGAGGCGCAGGCGGCTGGTCATCGCATTCGGGTGGCGGATTTGGCGGCGGATACAGCGGCGGCGGCAGTATTGGCGGTGGTTTCAGCGGTGGCGGCGGCAGTTTTGGTGGCGGCGGCGCGTCAGGGAAGTGGTAGTGAAGATAAAGCGCATCCTCAAACATTTAATTGTGCCGAGCTGGCGGCTGCGGCGTGCGTTTTCTGCTGAAACGCTTAAGAGTATTGAGCAGGCCATCGCTGCGAGTGAAGCGCAACATACCGCCGAAATTCGCTTCGCTGTTGAAAGTGCGCTGGACACCGACGCACTCCTCCACGGGCAGTCCGCCCAGGCGCGGGCACTAGATGTTTTCTCAAACCTACGTGTTTGGGATACCGAAGCGAACAACGGCGTATTGATCTATCTGTTATTGGCAGATCAAGACGTCGAGATTGTGAGTGATCGCGCTGCGCACGCCAAAATTGGCACTGATGCGTGGCGCACGATATGCAGCATGATGGAAGTTTCATTCAAACACGGCAATTTTGAAGCGGGTGTTTTACTCGGCATCGAAGCGGTTACGCAGCATTTGATAATGCATTTTCCTAGACATGATTTGTCTATTTTAGAGCCCAACGAATTGTCGAATGCGCCGACTGTGCTTCACGCGCGCTCTGATCTCAAGCGCACTTTTTAAGGTTAGAGTGCGATTACAAGCCACCAAATACTAATTCAACGGCGCAGTTAAAATCTACGCTTAAAGTACACGTCTAGCGAGCGCAAAACGTTCGGCCCAATAGCCTGAGCTTAGACTTGAAAGCTGCACATTTTTACCGGTGCGGGGCGCGTGCACGAAACGGCCTTCACCAACATATAGGCCAACGTGGAAAATGCTGTTGCCTTCGCTGAAAAACACCAAGTCACCTAGTCGCAGATTTTGCGGGCGACGCAATATGCCGCCAAACACCGATTGCGCCTGTGCCGTGCGTGCCAAAATGACACCGAGTGCGTCGCGATAAATGAAACGCACGAAGCCGGAACAATCAAAACCGGTTTGCGGCGATTCGCCACCATAGACATAGGGCGTGCCAACGAGGCTCAAGGCGCGAAACGCAACCGCATTTGCCGAGCCTTGCGCCGGTTCACGCAGTGGCCGCTCGGCTGTTGGTTCTGTCCAGCGGCTAAAGTTGGAATTTCGTACAGGCGCACTTGAGCACCCCGCCAATGCCAGCACAACGGTGAGTGCTACTGCGGGTGCAAAAGGGTGGGGCGGTTTCATCGAGCAATCGGTATTGAGGCGTAGCCTTCGCGATGGCTGGGATATTCGCAAGTAAATCCTAGCTGACGCAGGCGTGTGTTAGCGACGCGTTTACCGCTAACCGGTGTGTCCACTGGTGGCACGGGCAAAAGGCCAGCGGCGATTCTTTGCGAATCGTAAAGAGCTTGCTGGGTACAAGGCTCGTTATCAACGACATTCAATTTCAGTGGCCTCGAATGCAAGTTAAGCGCGAATACAATGGCGCGCGCGGCATCAGCCGTATGGATGCGGTTGGTCCAATGGTGTGCCAACGGCGCTGCCCCAGACAGCGCTTGGCGACGCGCAAAATCGCGCACTGAATTTTCGCCTGCGGAGGGCGAAAAACGCGGCCCGTAAATTCCGCCTAAGCGCAGCGCAGTATCGCCAGCGCGTAGCAAATTTTCCGCCTCCACTAAAATTCGACCGTTAAAAGCGCTGGGCTGAGTCGCTGTAGACTCGTCAACCCAGGCACCGTTATTTTCGCCATAAACTGCGGTACTTGAGCAAAACAATATCGGTTGCGCGTTGCGCGCGTGCAGAATGTTTTGTAGACCATCGATATAAAGTGCGCGATAAGCTTGTTCACTTCGATCGCTAGGCGCTGCGGTAAAAATAATGGCGTCTGCACGTGCAACGAGTGGGGCGATATCGTGCGCACTTGATAGATCAGCAGCGCTTTGGCCTTCGCCACCTGAACGGTTGATCGCGGTAACCAAGGCACCTCCGGCATGCAGCAAATGCGCGACGCGCGAGCCTAAATCACCGGCCCCGGCGATCAAAACGTGCATTTTTAAGGGGTCGCCGGTGTTGCTTCACGCGGGTTGCTTAACTGCAGTGAATTTCGCTTCGGCTTGTTTTTATTAATCCAGCGCAGCCAAAGCAGCCAAACCACCAGGGCGTCTAGAATAATCAACATTTGCCAGACATACAGATGGAACCATTCAAACCAAGTCATGCTGTACATTGCGAGGTAATACAGGCTGACAATGCGCACGATATTGAGCAAATGAATCGCAAGAAAACCGGCAACAAAGCCCAAGATTTTTTGTCCAAATGTTGCTGGAAACGCGAAGACGGCCGCAAACAAAATGATCACGGCTTCCATGCCGTTACAGCCTGCAACGACTTGAATGCCCTGGCCGGTAACACGGTCGTGAATTGTTATGCCCTGTGAAACAACGTTTTCATCGAACAGCATCATCACAGTAACCGACACCTTCGCCACCGCACTTGTGATCGGTGTGGACATGTAGTCCTGGCCCCACGGCAAAAGGTAAAACACAAATACACTGACAAGCAAGGTAATAAAGATCAGTACGAAACGCAGCATAGCCAAACCAACTAGAAGGTGATCGCTAAGCTTAGCGCATCATGTTGTCAATGGAACGCTGATAAGTCGCGGCGAAGTAGCATTTGTTTGGCTGCGTGATATTTTTTTTAGCGCAACACCGAGCTGGGGCAAAACGCCCTCGGCCTGCTAGCATTCACGCATGAATCCCTCTTCCAACCTAATTCTGATCGGCCCCATGGGCGCTGGTAAAAGCACCGTCGGGCGTAAGCTCGCCGCGCGTTTTGGCCTGCGTTTCATTGATTTGGATCATGAAATTGAGCGCGCCACGGGAGCTAGCGTGAATTTGATTTTCGAAATTGAAGGCGAGCCCAACTTTCGCGATCGGGAAGCAAAACTTCTTGACGCAGTAACGCGCAATAGCGGCGTGCTGCTGGCAACCGGCGGTGGCGCGGTCTTGCGCGCGGAAAATCGCGTAAGACTGATGGAGCGCGGCTTCGTAGTTTATTTAGAAACAGACGTCGACACACAACTTGAGCGCTTAAAGCGTGATCGTGCCCGGCCGTTATTGCGAACCCCCGATCCGCGCGCAAAATTGCTGGAACTTGCCGCTGCGCGCAACGATTTGTATCGCCAAACGGCTGATTTAATTTGGGTCAGTGGGCCTAATACCGCACGGAGCGCAGCGGAGAGCCTAGTGTATAACCTAAGACATCGCTGGCAGCAGCTTCCGGAGGCAACTTAATGGCAACACTGAATCCAAATTTTGCGCCCAGTAATCGTGGCGTTACCTGTGTGCATGTGCCTTTGGGCAAGCGCGCCTACACAGTCGAAATTGGTGAGCAGCTACTGCGGGGTGCCGCAATTTCCGACGCATGCCCAGGAAAACAGGTGCTAGTCGTTAGTAATGACACCATTGCGCCGCTGCATTTAGACCGTGTTCTGGTGCAGCTTGCGGACAAAAAAGTGGAGTGCTGTGTTTTGCCGGACGGCGAAGAATTCAAAAGTTTTGCGAGTGCAGAGCGTATTTTTCATCGCCTAGCCGCCATGCATGCCAGCCGAGACGTTACATTAGTGGCCTTGGGCGGCGGTGTGATCGGTGATTTAACCGGTTTTGCCGCTTCGCTTTGGATGCGCGGTGTGCCGTTCGTTCAGATTCCAACCAGTCTTTTGGCGATGGTTGATTCCTCAGTCGGTGGCAAAACTGCGGTTAATTTACCTTCCGGTAAAAATTTAATCGGCAGCTTTTGGCAGCCCAATGCCGTGTTCGCTGATGTGTCCTTAATGCGCACGCTGCCGCAGCGCGAACTTTGCGCGGGTTTCGCCGAAGTGATTAAGTATGGTGCGATCGTCGACCCAGTTTTTTTTAGCTGGCTAGAAGAGCACGCGACTGAGCTCTTAGAGCGGGATATGGACTTGCTTTTGGAAGCGGTTGCGCGCTCGGTGCAGCACAAGGCCAACATTGTCGTGCGCGACGAGCGGGAAACTGGTGATCGAATGCTGCTTAATTTTGGCCATACCTTCGGCCATGCATTGGAGGTTGCGCATGCCTATCGCGGCATTTTGCATGGCGAAGCGGTCGCAATCGGCATGGCCTGCGCCGCGCAGCTATCCGCTGAGCTATATGGCGGCGATTTAGCGCGAGATTCTGCACG
>Ga0105046_10016836_pt1 | contig 11210 bp, 11 predicted proteins | sample MAT03_FD_78385 | JGI IMG/M metagenome (GOLD analysis project Ga0105046, IMG submission 78385) | Freshwater microbial communities from Lake Fryxell liftoff mats and glacier meltwater in Antarctica - MAT-03 (megahit assembly) | ecosystem: Environmental > Aquatic > Freshwater > Ice > Liftoff...
CCTGGGAACTGATAGTGGCGGCCCTCCTCACCGTGCCGATCGGCATCGTGGCTGCCGGCGCCAGGCTCATCGACCCGGCGATCCTGCCGGTCGGTGTGGCGGTGGCCATCTTCTCCAGCGCGCTGCCCTGCACGCTCGAGATGTTCGCGCTCCGCCGCCTGTCGACGAAGACCTTCGGCACGCTCATGAGCTTCGAGCCGGCCATCGCCGCCATCGCCGGCACGGTGCTGCTGAAGGAACACCTGAGCAACACGCAATGGTCGGCCATCGCCCTCGTCGTCGTGGCCTCCGCGGGCGCGGTTACTGGCGAGCGGCCGGAGCTCGCGACCGAGCGAGCGGACTTGGGAATCGTGCGCGTGCGCCGGCCCACGTCGAGCACGGCGCCATCGACGTCGTGCCGCATCGTGACCACCGCCGCGTCGCAGGAAATGCGTCGCGACGTTTCCGCGGAAACGTACTGGGCGCCGTGGTCCAGCTCCAGCACGCCTCCCTCGGGCGCTGCTGGATCACCATCCCTCGTCGGCTCGCCTTCATGCCCGGGCGAGGCGTCGCCGCTGACGTGCACGACGACCTAACAACGGTCGCCGGAAGTGCCGCGATCGAGATCGGCTGCGAGCGCGCACTCAGCCAGCAGTCCCAGAGCATCGGAGCGACGCTGAGCGAGGGTCACGTTCTCTTCCAGCGCAACGCCCGGGCGTCCCGCTCCTTTGAGCGCGACCTTGATCTGGCCGTGATGGTCGCCCTCGTGCCACACGGAAGTGCTGCAGCATCAGCACCGGATGGTCGTAGTGCTGGTCCATCTGCCGCCCCGCCAGCAGCCGTCCCCGCACCGCGTCTCGCATTGCGTCTGCGCTGCGCCACCGTGGGGCTGCCGTCAGTCGCGCGCAGGTCCATGTCTGATTCCGGAAGGGCACGGAGCAGGTTGATCAGGATGAGGTTGTTCCGGCGCCACGAGTCGCAACGGAAGTGCCCCAAACGCCTGTGGCGCGCCGTCAGGGTGTCAGTGCGAACGGGTCGCGGATCTGGACATCGCGCCAGCGCTGGCCCGCGTTCAAGTCTTCGGTCCAGCACACGTCGCATCCTGATTCGGCCGCGGCATGCAGGATCATCGCATCCCAGAAGCTCACCTTCGTCTTCCGCGCTACGGCGATCGCTAGCAGCACGTCATCGGCGGTCGGTGCGAAGACTGGCCATGCCGTGAGTTCCCGTACCCGATCCTCGGCTGTGGCGGTCGGCAGAGGGTTGGCCACCTTGCGGGTGATCGTGACGAAGAACTCCTGCAGCACCTGCACACTGAGGCGACCCGATTCGCTGTCCCACAACCGTTCGAGCAGTTGGGCGGCGATCTCGCGCTTGCGTCCCGCCGAGCTGTCGAAGGCGTAGACCAGCACGTTGGCATCGACGAACTCACGACCCTGACTAGCGCTCATGAAGCTCGTCGCGCGTCCAGGTGCGCCGGCCCTTCGTGCCGAGCGAGCCCGCCGACCGCAGCGCCGCGAGGGACTGCCGCCGCGCGGAGGAGTAGCGGCGGTGGTCGTCGGCCACACGGGTCAGCGCTTCCGCGACCAGCGCGGACACGGACGAATCCCGATCCACGGCCACGCGCTTGACCCGCTTCAGCAGGTCGCGGGGCAGGCTCAGCGTGATGTTCTGGATCTCGGCCACGAGGACAAGTGTATCACGCGAACACGTGATGCCATCCGGCCGACGGCGAACGGTCGCAGATGGCGCCGTGGGAGTCACGTCGCGACTCCGTCACGGGTAGAGTAGGGGGCGCATGACCCCGTCCGCCGCCAGCGTGTCGCCAGGTTGGTTGAGCCGCTTGCCTTCGGGCGTGCGGCCGTACCTGGAGGCGGCGCCCCTGGCCGCGGCCTTCCTGGGCGTGTCGTCTGGTTTCGCCTTTGCGATGATCGGCGCAACCCTCAGCACGCGACTGGCGCAGGACGGCTTGCGCAAGAGCGCGGTCACGGCCTTCGCGCTCACCTTCCTGGCCTACAACATCAAGTTCCTGTGGGCGCCGCTCGTCGACACGGTGCGTCTGCCGGTGCTCGGCCGCTTCGGCCAGCGGCGCTCGTGGCTGTGGCTGGTCGGCGTGCTGGTGATGGGTGCGGTCGTCTACCTGGGCAGCCTCGACCCGACGGCGTCGCTCTCGCGCGTGGCCACCGCCGCCATTCTCGTGGGCGTCGCTGGCGCCACCTTCGACATCGTGATCGACGCCTACCGCATCGAGTTGCTGGCACCGCGTCAGCTTGGGGTTGGCGCCGGCATGAATCAGTACGGCTGGCGCGTGGGTGCCGCGTCGGCCGGTGCCGTGGCCTTGGTGCTTGCCTCGCGCTATGGCTGGGCAGTCGCCTATGCGGCGTGCGCGCTCTTTGCGCTGCCCGCCATGCTCGTGGGTGTCGTGATGGGCGAACCCGCGCGTCGGCGGACGCCCGCGCCGCTACATGGCCTCATGCAGGCGGTGGTGGCCTACTTCAGCCCGCTCGCGGAGTTCCTGCGGCGCCCGGGCGCGCTCGTGGTGCTGGCCTTCGTGCTCATCCACAAGGTGGGCGACACGCTCGCCAACCTCACCCTGCGGCTGCTCTTCGAGGATCTTCGGTTCACCAACGACGAGATTGCGTTCTACGACGTGGGGATCGGCTTTGCTGCGCTACTGGCCGGCGTGTTCGTGGGCGCCACCATGTACGCGTCGATGGGCATGAAGCGGTCGGTCTTCGTGAGCCTGGTGCTGATGGCGGTGTCGAACCTGAGCTTCGCGGCGCTGGCCGCCTTTGGCCACAGCAACATCGGGATGGCCGCCGCCATCGGCTTCGAGAACTTCGCGAGCGGCATCGGCGGGGTGGCGGTGGTGGCCTATCTGTCGGCCCTGTGCAACCTGCGCTTCACGGCCACGCAGTACGCGCTGCTGTCGGCGCTGGCCAGCATCGCCGGGCGATTCCTGACGGGCACCACCGCGGGCGGGCTCATCGAGGCCATGGGCTACGTGAACTTTTATCTGCTCACGACGCTGCTCGCGCTGCCGGGCGTGGCGCTCTATGGCTACATGGTGCGCGCCGGTCTTGCGGAGGTCCCAGTCGGCACGGCGGGGAGTGGTGTCGATTAGCGACCATGACCCGTCAGTGGCGGGTCGCAGCCCGGCTTGGCTGACCGTGGCTGGCTTCTTTCCCGACGGCGGCCAACCCGCCATCATCCGCCTCGAACCCCAGCGTTGCCATCAAGTCCGCCGACCTGGACTCGCTCGGCGACGACTTCGAGAAGACCGCTAAAGGGTTCGTCGACTTTCTCCTGCTCGACGCCAAGGGATTCCCCTTCGTGGGGAACTCGTTACCGCCTTCGTCGTGGCGTGCGGGAAGGACACGCCGTTGAACGGCGTCGACTCCGCCTTATCCGTGCACAATAGAGTGCACGCATGTGGGCCGCACTGTTCGTATTGACCACGATCGCCGCCCTTGGCGTGTACCTCTGGACCCTGGCATGGCGCTACTTTCGGCAGCGGGCCGCAATGCGTCGCTGGCCCACGGCGCCCGCGACGGTCCATGGCCATCGCACGCGGATGTCTGGCCGCAGCCCCATGATCGATGCCGAGGTGAGCTACCGCCACGACGGCCGTGACTACCGGGTGTGGTGCGTGTCGCCCACCGGCAGCGGCTACGGGCGCGGCACCGTTCAGGCCGAACGACAGATGGCGGCCATCTTCCCGGTGCGGTCGGTGCACCCGGTGTATCTAAACCCGGCGCGCGTTGGCGAGGCGTTCCTCCAACTGCCCGAAATCCACCTGCTGGCGCTCTTGGTGGGCTCGGGCGTGATCCTGACGGGCCTGGCCGCCGGTTTAGCGCTGCAAGTCACGTCGGCGCTGGAAGCGGAGCTGGCCAACCTGCTGTTCTTCGCTTTGCTCGGCGTGGTGCTGAGCGTGCTCGTGATCTTCCTCGGCGTGGCCCTCATCAAGACGCCGCGCCCGCGCCGCCGCCGCTGACTACCCCGGTCGCGGGCCTTGCACTAAGATCCTCGAGGGCCATGACCGACACCTCGTTCCCCCGCGACCGGATCCGCATCACGCTCCTCGAAAACGTCCACCCCTCCGCTGCCGCGGCGCTCACCGAGCGCGGCTACTCCGTCACCGTCATTCCGCGCGCGCTCGAAGGCGATGAGCTGCGGGAGGTGATGGCGGCCTCGCACGTGCTCGGCGTGCGGTCACGCACCAAGCTACGCGAGGAGCACCTGCAGCATGCCGGGCGGATGCTGGCGATCGGCTGCTTCTCGGTAGGCACCGACCAGGTCGCGATTCGCGATGCGGCCCGGCGCGGGATCCCCGTGTTCAATGCGCCGCATGCCTCCACCCGCAGTGTTGCCGAACTCACGCTCGGCGCCATGATCGCGCTGGCCCGACGGCTGGGCGACAAGAGCAACGCGCTGCACCAGCGGCACTGGGACAAGTCGCTCGCCGGCGCGCACGAGGTGCGCGGCCGCACCGTGGGCCTCATCGGCTACGGCCACATCGGCCAGCAGGTGGGGCTACTGGCCGAGGCCTTCGGCATGCGGGTGCTGTTTTACGACATCGTCCGCAAGCTGCCGCTCGGCCTCGCTCGTCCGGTGGCCGACCTCGACGGGGTTCTCGACGAAGCGGATTTCGTCTCGCTCCATGTGCCCGAGACCCCGCGCACCGTGGCCATGATTGGCAGCGCCCAGCTTGCCCGCATGCGCCCGGGCAGCTATCTGCTCAACCTGTCGCGCGGCCGGATCGTCGACGTGGACGCCCTGCGCGACGCGCTCGGGAGCGGCCACCTGGGCGGCGCCGCGCTCGATGTCTTCCCCACGGAGCCGACGCCCACCGTGGCGGAGTTCGATGTCGGCTTCGCCGATCTGCCCAACGTGATTCTCACGCCGCACGTCGGCGGTAACACCGAAGAGGCGCAGCGCAGCATCGGCATCGAAGTGGCGCACGCCGTGAGCGAGTTCATCGATCGCGGATCCACCGAAGGGGCCGTGAACTTTCCGCAGGTGGACCCGCCGTCGATGCCCGACACGCACCGGATCCTCAACATCCACCAGAACGTGCCTGGCGTGCTGGCGGCCGTGAACAACATCGTGTCGGAAGTGGGCGCCAACATCGAGGCGCAGCAGCTCGCCACCACGCGCGACATCGGCTACCTGGTGATGGACGTCAACCGCGAGCTGTCGGATGAAGTGCACAGCCGCATCTCGGCGCTGCCCATGAACGTGCGGACACGGATCCTCTACTGACCATGAGCCACGTTCTCGAAGCGCGCGACCTGACCGGGCCGGTCACGGCCATGCCCGGGTGCGTGCGCGTGGCGCCGGAGGCGGCCGCCGCGTCCGATCTGCTGCACGACGAATCGCGAATGGCGGCAACCGCGGTGGCGTCGGTGGCCGAGCCGGGCACCGTGCACGAGCTGCGGCAGGTGATGCGGTGGCACGCAGGTCACGCACATCTCGTCACCGTGAGCGGCGCGCGCACGGGCGTGGCCGGTGGCGCCGTGCCCGACGCGTCCACGCACCTCGTGTCGGTGGCTCAGTTGCGCGGCATCGTCGACCTCGATCTGCAGGCGAACCCGCCGTGGGTCCGCGTCCTGGCCGGCACCACGCTGCGGGAACTGCACGCCGCACTGGCCACGCGGGCTCCTGGCTTCACTCTGCCGCTCGACCCCACCGAGACCAGCGCGTCGCTGGGCGGGATGGTGGCGACCAACGCCGCCGGCTCGCGCGCCTTTCGCTTCGGCGCCACGCGCGACTGGGTCGTGGGTCTCACCGTGGAGCTGGCCTCTGGCCGCACGCTCGACGTGCGTCGCGGCCGCGATCGGGCAGACGGCGATGCCGTCACTCTGGCCGACGGCGACGATCGCCGTACCGCGCACCTGCCGGCGATTCCGAAGCCTCACACCAAGAACTCGATCGGCTACGGCTTCGCGCCCGACGGCGACGTGCTGGATCTGTTCATTGGCAGCGAGGGCACGCTCGGCGTGGTCACCGAGGTGACGCTGCGCCTCGACCCGTCAGGCGACTCGCGACTCGCGTTCTTGCAGTGCTTCGCCACACCGGCGCAGGCCTTTGCCCTGGTGGAGGCCCTGCGCGGCGACAGCGCGCTGCTCACCACCGCCGTCGAGTTCCTGGATGCGCGCTCCCACGAACTGGCGCGCGAGACCGGCAAGCCCGAGGTGACCCGCGTGCTGGCCAATGCGCCAGCCGGGAGCTGCTCGGTGTTTGCCGAGTTCGGCTACGACGACGAGGCCGGGCTGGATGCCACGATCGAGCGCGTGGTGACGCACGTGGCGGCTGCCGGCGGCGACGAGGCGGCGGGGCTCGCCGGCATCGACGATCAGGTGCTGCGCGACATCCGCGTGTTCCGTCACGCGGTGCCCGAGCGCATCAACGCCACCATTGCGCGGCGGCGCGAGCAACACCCGACGCTGCACAAGATCGCCACCGACATGGCGGTGGAAGACAAGGACCTGCGCTGGGTCTACGACCTCTACACGACGCGCCTCACCGCGGCCGGCCTCGATCACGCCGTGTTCGGCCATGCCGGCGACAACCACTTCCACGTGAACATCCTGCCCAAGGACGACGGCGAACTGCAACGCGCCAAGGCGATCTACGCGGAGTTCGCGGCGGCCATCGTGGCGCGGGGCGGCTGTGTGTCGGCCGAACACGGCATTGGCCGGATCAAGAAGCACTTCCTGCCGGTGCAGTACGGCGCGGTCACGCTCGACGGCATGCGGGCCGCCAAGCGCTGGCTCGACCCCGACTGGCGGCTCAATCCTGGCGTGCTCGTCGATCCCTGACCTGACGCGACATCGCTGTGCGGCGGGGCCAGGGCACGCGGATTGTTCTGGCCACGGTAAGACTCTCATCGTCGGATCCACAGTTTTGGCTCCGCTGCTGCCAGCGCCCGGTGACGATTGTTGCCACGCGTCATGGGCCGTTGCGCGCCATTGCTCATATCCACCTACGGGCACGATTCCTGCTAATCATGGCTGCACGAGACTTCGGGTTCAGCGCGACTGGGTGTCGCGGCGTGAGGCAGGGCTATGGAAAAGCGGGGACGTCAACGCAAGAAGACCCGGCTGTCGATTCGCTTCGGCGCCGAGCGGCCAGACCGCATGGGCCTCATCACCGACGTGTCGGCCAACGGCTTCTTCATCTCGACCAACGCGGTGCTGCCACGGGGGTCGGCCGTGCGCGTGCACGTGCCGGTGCCCGGCGGTGAGCCGCTGCAATTGGATGGGCGCGTGACGCGCGCCCGGCGCGTGGCGCCCGCGCTTGTCACGAGCACCACCGGCGGCATGGGCGTGCGAATCGAGCAGGCGCCAGACACCTGGCGCGCCAGCCTAACGCTGCCCGAGGAGCCGTAGCGCCGCTTAGGACGCCATGTTCCTGAGAGCCGCCGCCAGCATCGTGACCCCGGCGAACACGAGCAGCCACAACACGCCGTTCTTGAAGGCCGCCGGGCTCATGCCGGTGTAGATTTTCGAGCCGTAGAGCGATGGCATGACCAGCGACGCCGCCACGATGCCCATCTGCGGCAGGTGATCGGCGCGCGCGCGTCCCGACCACACGAGCGACGCGAAGGTGGCCGCCAGCACCACCAGATTGAAGTTCTGCAGCACCGCGCGGTGCTCGTCCTTGGTGTAGCCGCGCAAGGTGGCCCACAGCGCGGGCGCCAGCCCGCTGAAGCCGCTGAGCGGCGCCATCACGCCGCCGAGCAGTCCCACCACGGCGTCGGCCCAGCGGCCGCCCGTCGTCACCTTGGGCAGCTTCGCCGTAGCCAGCATGGCCGAACAGCACACCACCAGCATGCCGCCCAGCACCAGCTTGAAGCGGTTGGGGTCGAGCAGCGGCAGGAGCCGGGTGCCCAGGGGGATGCCCACGGCGCTGCCCAGCACGAACGGCCAGAGCAGCGACACATGCCAACCGCGCCGCACGCGGAGCACTGAGACTATCTGGCCGATGAGGCCGCCGAAGACGGCCATCACCGCGGCCAGCTGCGGGTCGACCCCCCACACCCAAATCGCCATGGCGGCCATGGCGAAGGCAAAGCCCGAGATGCCCTGCACCAGGCCGGCCACGGCCGCGCCAAACGCCAAGAGCCAGAGTTCAAAAGTCATGTCACCACTTTCGGGTGGCACCGCCACCCTGTTAAACCATTGATTTTATTCCGGTTCGGCCTGGCGGCGAACCAGGGAGGGCGGGCGCGATCCGGTCGTGGCGAGGGCCAGCCGGGTTACGATAGACGCATGACGCGCGGACTGGTGCTGGTGGTGGCGATGGTGGCGGCGTGGGGCGGCGTGGGTGCCGTGCGCACGCAGGGACCGTCCACGAGCGACGGCGTGTATACCGCGGACCAGGCCACCAAGGGGCAAGCGCTCTACGCGCAGACCTGCGAGAGCTGCCACCAACCCGCGAAGTTCACCGGCGCCGAATGGACCCGCGCTTATGTCGGCCGGCCGCTCGCCGAAGTGGACGGCGCCATGGCCGAAATGCCCGCCGACAACCCCGGCACCCTCACGCCCGACGACATCGCGTCGCTCATCGCCTACTTCCTCCACATGAACAAGTACCCAGCCGGGCAGACGCCGCTCTCGAGCGCGCCCGACGCGCTCAAAAGCATCATGGTGACGGCGCGGCCGTAGTGGCCGATCCCGACGGCGTGCCCGCCGTCCCGTGCCATCATCTTCCCGTGAGCGGCTGGCGTCTCGAACACTCGTACGCTGACCTGCCTGCGCTCTTCCACGCGCGCGTGGCGCCCACGCCCGTGCGCGACCCGCAGTTCGTGGTCTTCAACACCGTGCTGGCGACGGCGCTGGGACTCGACGCGCCGTCACTCGACACGCCAGCGGGTGCGGCGATTTTTGCCGGCAACGCGCTGCCCGACGGCGCGCGTCCGCTGGCGCAGGCCTACGCCGGGCATCAGTTCGGCCACTTCACCGCGCTCGGCGATGGCCGCGCGATCCTGCTGGGCGAGCAGCTCACGCCGGACGGCCGCCGCGTCGACGTGCAACTGAAGGGTGCCGGCGCCACGCCCTACTCGCGGCGCGGTGACGGCCGCGCGGCGCTCGGGCCGATGCTGCGCGAGCTGGTCATCAGCGAAGCGATGCACGCGCTCGGCATTCCCACGTCGCGTAGTCTGGCGGTGGTGTCGACCGGCGAGCTGGTCTATCGCGAGCGCGCGCTGCCCGGCGCCGTGCTCACCCGCGTGGCCGCCAGTCATCTGCGTGTGGGCACCTTCGAATGGGCGGCGGCGCACCGCGATCCGGCGGCCCTGCAGGCCCTCGCCGACTACACGCTGCAGCGGCACCATCCCGCTGCGGCCGAGGGCCCCACCCCGTACGTGGCGCTCTTCGAGGCGATCGCCGAACGGCAAGCCTCGCTCATCGCGCAGTGGCAGCTCGTGGGCTTCGTGCACGGCGTGATGAACACCGACAACATGTCACTGGCGGGCGAGACGCTCGACTACGGCCCGTGCGCGTTCATCGACAGCTACGACCCGGCCGCCGTCTTCAGCTCCATCGATGCCGCTGGCCGCTATGCCTACGGCCAGCAGCCGGCCATCGCGCAGTGGAACCTGGCACGGCTCGCCGAAGCGCTGCTGCCGCTCTTCGACGCGGACCAGGCGCGCGCGATCGAGCTGGCCAATGCCTGCATCGCCAGATTCGAGACGCGGTTCCAGCACCACTGGCTGGCCGGCATGCGCGCCAAGCTAGGGCTCGTCAACGACGAACCCGGCGATGCCGCGTTAGCCGAACGCCTGCTCGCGTGGATGCACGCCACGCGCGCGGACTTCACGAATACGTTCGCGCGACTCACGCCGGGCGGCGCGGCGGATGCCGCGGCGCCGCACGATGCCGCGTTCCACGCCTGGCGCGGGCAGTGGCAGGCGCGTCTCGCGAGACAGCCCCACGCACCCGAGGCCGTCACGGCCGCGATGCAACAGCGCAACCCCGCCGTGATCCCGCGCAATCACCTGGTGGAAGCAGCGCTCGTGGCGGCGACCGACGCGGGCGACCTCGGCCCGCTCGAACGGCTGATGGCCGCCCTGGCCGTACCCTACGACCACGCACGCGACCGCGCGGAATCTGGCGTCGCCCCCGCCCCGGGTGGCCGCCCGTATCGCACCTTCTGCGGCACGTAAGATCAGCGTCATGGGCTCTCCCGATCGTCGTCACCTGTCGATGCTCCGCTCCTACACGCCGGCCGATGCCCTCACGGTCGGCAACGCCGCGTGCGGCACGGTGGCCGTCTTCCTGTGTCTCGACTTCCTCGCGGAACAGAATGTTCGCTACCTCTGGACCGCGTTCCTGCTGCTGCCGCTGGCGCTCGTGTGCGACGTGCTCGACGGGTACGTGGCGCGCCTGAACCGCACCCGCCAGTCGCTGCTCGGCGCCGACCTCGACTCGCTGGCCGACGTGATCTCGTTTGGCGTCGCCCCGGCGGTGCTCGGCTACACGCTGGGCCTGCGGGGCGGGTGGGACGTACTCGTGCTCACCTATTTCGTCGTGTGCGGCGTCAGCCGCCTGGCGCGATTCAACGTCACCTCGTCGGCGCTCACCGACGCGGACACTGGAAAAGTGAAGTACTTCGAGGGCACGCCGATCCCGACCAGCATCGTGATCGTCGCGCTGCTCGGCGTGGCGCAGTGGCTGGGACACACCGGGCCAGACCTGTGGCTGGGCGCCCACCGCCTTGGCCCGGCCCTGCTGCATCCGCTGGTGCTCGTCTACGGCGCGAGCGGCAGCGCGATGATCAGCGCCACGCTGCGCATTCCGAAGCCCTGAGGGCATAGAATGCGCGGTATGGCCGACTGGATGTCCGCGTTCAAGTACGCCGCCCGCGCCCTGGTGCGTCAGCCCACCTTCCTGCTGGTGGCACTCGTCACGCTCGCGCTCGGCATCGGCGCCACCACCGCCATCTTCAGCGTGATCAAGGCGGTGGTGCTGAACCCGCTGCCCTACGACGCGCCCGAGCAGATCGCCGTGCTCTGGGAAGTGAGCCCCGAGGGCAACCAGGAACGCGTCTCGGTGCCCACCTACGAGGACTGGAAGCGCGAGACGCGCAGCCTGCAGGCCGTGGCGGCCTATCGCCAGGTGGACTTCTCGTACGCCGGCACCGGCGATCCGCGGAACGTGCCCGGCGTGCGGGCCACGCCCGACTTGTTTGCGGTGCTGCGCGCGCAGGCGTTGCTGGGCCGCACCTTC
>Ga0105046_10016841_pt1 | contig 11207 bp, 8 predicted proteins | sample MAT03_FD_78385 | JGI IMG/M metagenome (GOLD analysis project Ga0105046, IMG submission 78385) | Freshwater microbial communities from Lake Fryxell liftoff mats and glacier meltwater in Antarctica - MAT-03 (megahit assembly) | ecosystem: Environmental > Aquatic > Freshwater > Ice > Liftoff...
AACTATCGTCGTCTCCGCGGACCTCTCGTACCTCCTGAAGCCCTGGTTTTTGCTGGCCTCGCTCGTGCGGGATGCTCCGCGTTCTGTCGATCTTTCCGACCTCAAACGCCTACTTCAGCCATACGCACGTCCAGGACTGGCGCGGTCTTCAGGCGTGTGCGGCGGTGATCTGGGAGGAGCTGCACCCCCAGGATATGGGGCCCAACAAGGAGTCGGAAATGGGCAGCAGCATCCCCACCTCGGCTTGGTGAAGCTGTGCGCAAGGGCTTCACGAACGACGTCAGCAAGCGAGTAGCGGCACCCCCGAGCGTTCGTGCGATCGCGCGATCACCCGCGACCTTCAAGGCCGCGAGCCCGATCGCGAGAGACGCCTTCCCAAACGATCTGACCTGCCGATATCAAAGGCGTTTACGCGCAGGTCAAGATCGCCCGTGAAACACTCTGTGGCCTGCTCCGAGCGGGCCACATCGATTCGGCCTGTCGCCCGGAGACGACGACGTGAGTGTGCGCGCACCACTGCCCCCCGACGAACGTAAGCGGCTCGAGCTCGCGAGAACCCCCGTGCAGGCGCTGGGTCCGCAGACGAGCGGTCGCGAGCTGGCCACGCCACAGGCAAGCGACGATCAGCTCCGCCGCAGTCGCAGCCTCATCGACCTCATGGGAACCGTCGCCAACGTCGGCGGCTGGGAGTTCGACGTCGCGACCGGTGTGCTCAGTTGGACCGATTCCTTGCGGCGCCTGCACGAGGTTGCCCCAGACTACCGGCCGGCCCTCGACAGCGCGCTCGCCTTCTTCGCACCCGAGGCGCGGAGCCTGCTCGAGCGCTTCACCCAGGGCGCGCTCGCCCACGGCACGCCCTGGGACATCGAGGTCCCGCTCATCACCGCCAAGGGCCGGCGCATCTGGGTGCGCACCGTCGCGACCGCCGAGCGCGACGGCGCGGGGCGGGTTGTGCGACTCACTGGGGTGCTGCACGACATCAGCGCGCAACGCCGCATGAGCGATGCGCTCGTCTCCAATCACGAGATCCTGCAGACGACGCTGGCCTCAATCGAGGACGCGGTCATCACGACCGACGCCGAAGGCTGCGTCACCTGGCTCAACCCCAGCGCCGAGCGGCTCACCGCCTGGAGCGTCAGCGACGCGCAGGGCCGCCCGAGCCACGAGGTGTTCCGGGTCCAGACCGCGAGCGGTGAGGGGGCCGACCCGGTCCAGCGCTGCCTCCTCCTCGGGCGCGCGCTGGCCCATCACGACGACACCCTGCTCGTCGGGCGCGACGGCATCGAGCATGCGATCGCCGAGTCGGTGGCACCCGTACGGCGCGAAGGTCGCGAGCTGCTCGGCACCGTCGTCGTCTTCCACGATGTCTCGGAGCAGCGGCGCCTCAATCAGGAGATCAGCCACCGCGCCCGCCACGACTCGCTGACCGGCCTCCTGAACCGCGGCGAGCTCGAATTGCAAGTGCGTCGCCTGCTCGAAGGCTCGCAGCGCGACGGCTCGACCCACTGCCTCCTCTACGTCGACCTCGACCAGTTCAAGCTCGTCAACGACTCGTGTGGCCACGCCATCGGCGACCGCCTCCTGCGCGAGATTGCGCTCATGCTGCGGTCGAGTGTGCGCGCCAACGACATCGTCGCGCGCATCGGCGGCGACGAGTTCGCGCTCGTGCTCGAGCACTGCGCCCAGGACGACGGCATGCGCGTCGCGCAGCGGATCTGCGAGCGCCTGGACGCCTATCGCTTCAGCCACGACGACCGGCGCTTCCGCGTCGGCGCGAGCATCGGGCTCGTCCCGGTGCAGGCGACCTGGTCGGATCTCGCGTCGTTGCTCCAGGCCGCCGACGCGTGCTGCTTTGCCGCCAAGGACGCCGGCCGCAACCGGGTACACGCCTGGAGCGGCGGCGACGCGACCGTACAGGTGCTGACCGGCGAGATGCGCTGGGCGCGCCGCATCGAGCAGGCGCTCGACGAGGACCGCTTCGAGCTGTTCGCGCAACGGATCATGCCGGTCGTCGCGAGCGCCTCGGACGGGCTCCACTGCGAGGTGCTCTTGCGCATGCGCGAGCCGGACGGGAGCCTCGTGTCACCGGGCCTGTTCCTGCCCGCCGCGGAGCGCTTCAACCTGGCGACGCGCATCGACCGGCTGGTGATGGGCAAGGTGTTCGACATCCTCAACGCGCGGCCCGAGGCCGTCGAGGTAATCGACAGCGTCGCCATCAACATCTCGGGTCAGTCGCTCGGGGATCGCGCCTTCCATCGCCACGTCGAAGAGATGATCGCGACCCTCGCATTCGACCCGAAGAAGCTCTGCTTCGAGGTGACCGAGACCTCGGCCATCATCCACCTCGCCGAGGCCTCCGCCTTCATCAAGTCGATGCGCGAGCGCGGCATCCGGATAGCGCTCGATGACTTCGGCGCGGGCGCCTCGTCGTTTGGCTACCTGAAGTCGCTGCCGGTCGACATCATCAAGATCGATGGCCAGTTCATCGTCGACTTCGTCGAGGACGCGCTCGCCCGGGCGGCCGTGCTCTGCTTCCGCGACGTCGCGCGGGTGCTCGGCCTGAAGACCGTCGCCGAGTTCGTCGAACGCGAGGAGGTCCGCAGCGAGCTCGCAGCGATCGGCATCGACTACGCCCAGGGCTACCTCATGCACCGCCCCGAGCCCTTCTTGAACGTCATCGCCGACGCGGTCACAGAACGCCACGATGAGCCCGTCGTCGCCGTCCCGCGCGGCCAATGGGCCGGCCTGCACCGGCGCACCCGCGTCCCGACGCTACCGCTGAGCTGACGGCGCGGCAGATCGATGTGCCCGTCGACGATCACCCGATCCTGTGCGAGCCGGTCACAGCGCTAAAACGGATGACTCTCGAGTGGCGCTCACGGGGAAGCGCCACCGAGCGTCGGGGATGCGACCGACCATCAAAGCGGGCGAAGCCCGCAGGGAGGCAGCGCCCCGACGTCGGTGGTGCAATGGCTGGATCTCAGTCGAGAGTCATCCGTTGTAGCTAGGCAGGTCCCGAGCCGTCCCGCGAAGCCTGCCGAGCTGCGTTCTGGTTCAGACCGTCGGCGGCGCGCCAGCCCCAGTCCCACCGGTCCCGGGTCCGCTGTCGCCAGGGGTCGGTTCGGCGTCGTCCTTGTCGCTAGCGCCAGCGACGCGCGGCACGATGGCGTCCTGCACGCGCCGGTCACGCGGAAAGGCTTCGCGAATGCCGCCGAAGATCCCGTCCACGGTGCGGCGGTGCTCGCCCCGGCGCAGGACCTCGGTCGCGAACGCGCGGTCGTAGCGTTCCTGGGCTGCGGTCCAGGCAGCGTACGCTGGCGAGAACGTCGCCAACGCCGCGTCGCAGAGCGCCACCAGCGCGGCGCGCTGCGGCTCGACCGCGGGCAGGCCGCTGTCATTGTAGGCCGCGCGCAGATCCTCGAACGCGGTCTTCTGAGCCGAGCCCTTGGGCACCAGCACGACGGTCAGCCCCTCGGGGAACCCGACCTTCGTGATCGGTCCCGCCCGGTCGCCGTCCAGCTCCTGACACCTATTGTGCAGCCGACGCACCTGACTCTCGGCCGCGTTTTCGGCGAACTTCAGATCGTCACTCGCATCGTCGAGCGGCGCCTGCAGCGCCTCGGTCGCGGCGGTCGCCGCCTTCAGCGCCGACTGCGGTGTAGCCAGCGTGGCCGCCAACGGGGCCGTCTCAGGGAAACGCGCGAGGCCCTTCTCGAGGCGCCGTCCGTAGCGCAGGATGTCAACAGATTCTGAATTCGAACGGTAGAGTCGCATCGTCTTCTTCCTTTCGCGGGACACAGGTTCATCGGCGCAGAGTCGCCCCTTGCGACTGCGCTGGATGTTCATTGATATACCCGCACTCCGGTTGATTGAACCAGGATATCTCGTCAAGCGACCAAGCCCCTCGACCGCTTCGACGCTGACGGCCCCGCCGTCGCCGCTCGTTCGGTGCTTGAAACGATGACTGTGCTGATCGAGGCAACGGAAGTACCGAGGAACCACCGTGACCGGGTCGCACGCAGCGGTCAATCCAGCTCGGTCCGCCGTGACCACGCGGGTTGAAGCGGTTCACCCAGCACGGTCACGCCTATCCACGCGGTTCGCATCCACCCCAGCAACGTGGTCAGCACGCGCCTGCGAGCGTTGCGCCGCCGCACCCGGCGAGGTCACGGCGGACCGGGGCCCTTGCACCGTTCTACCCAACCAGGTCGGCGATCTCGGCCCCTACGGTCGTGCCAGCTCGGAGTCGCGAGCCCGCAGGGGTCATGCGTTCGCGCCCGCACGACCATGAGGCGGGCGTGCTCGAACGTCGATGCGTCGATGCGGTCGACGGTTATCGAAATCGACACGCGGACGGGTGTCACGTCGTCGTCGACCTCGAGCTTGCGCGCCTTCAGCTCGGCACGCAGTTGGCGTACATTCATCGTCAACGCACGCCCAACTACACGCCCAACAACAAGGTCGACCCAGTCGGCCTCATCGACCGGCGTCGCGATGCGGGCGACCAGCTCGACGACCGACAACGACAGACGGCCAGATGCCAGTGCCGTGTGCAAGTGCGGCAAGCTCGCGAGGCGCGCGCCAGACTCCGGACATCTACGCCCCAACGTCCCGTGCGACCAAGCGCCTCGCGCACATAACTCTCGAACGTCGGAAATCCAAAGTTCTGGATATCACCCGTCGAGAGCCGCAAAAGCCCCTCACCCAACGCGAGACGCAAGCCGCCAAGACCACGACCCAGGGTCGCAATGCGATTGTCGCGGTCGTTCATATCGACATGAGTGGGGGCAGTCAGGTGCATGCGGTGCTTGTGCATGAGGTGCTTATAGCACGGGGGTTGTGACGGGCTCAGGGAGGTGGCATGGAGGTGTTTGACGGGCATTTTCGAGGCGAAAAGAGGAGGGCGCTGATCAAATGCGCCGTGTGCCCAGGTGCGCTTGATGGCAGCCATTCTGTTGGCGATTGACGGTGGCGGGGGTGGTTTGGGCCGAATGGGCGTCAAGTGAAATCTTTAGGTCGGTGATTTTTTCGGAGTCGGATGTCGGGGGCGATGGGTGAGGTTCGACGCGGGCGCGGTGGAGAGTGACGCGGCGGCAGGGTACGGCTGGACTCAGGGTCGCGGGAGCGGTGCGCAAGTGTTAGGGTCCGCCATCCCGTGATGAGGAGCGAACGATGCGACAGGTGTGGATGGCGCGTAAGGGTGGCCCGGAAGTGCTCGAGGTGCGTGAGTCGCCGGACCCGGTCGCGGGCGCTGGGCAGGTGCGCATCCGGGTGAAGGCGGCGGGCCTCAACTTCGCGGAGATCATGGCGCGCATGGGCATGTATCCGGATGCACCCAAGCCGCCGACGGTGCTCGGCTACGAGGTCGCGGGTGAGGTCGATCAGGTCGGCGCCGGGGCCGCGTTCGAGGTCGGCGCGCGGGTGCTGGCACTGACGCGCTTTGGCGGGCACAGCGATACGGTCGTCGTGCCGGCGACCCAGGTCGCGCGCATTCCGGCGTCACTCAGCTGGGAGAAGGCGGCGGCCATCCCCGTCAACTACGCGACCGCGTGGCTCATGTTGATCCACCTGGGCAACCTGCGCGCGGGTGAGACGGTGCTGGTGCACGCGGCCGCAGGCGGGGTTGGGCAGGCGGCATTGCAGATTTGTAAGTGGAAGGGTGCGACCGTCATCGGCACGGCCAGCCCGGGCAAACACGCACGCCTGCGTGAGCTCGGTGTCGCGCACTGCATCGACTACACGAGCCAGGACTTCGAGCCCGAGGTGATGCGCCTCACCGAGGGCAAGGGCGTCGACGTCGTGCTCGATGCGGTCGGCGGCAAGTCGTTTGGCAAGAGCTATCGCGTGCTCGGTTCGCTCGGGCGCCTGTTCATGTTCGGCGGTTCGTCGTTTGTGCCGGGTAAAGGCATCAATCCGATAGCGCTGGCGAAGGCGTTCATCGGGCTGCCGAAGTTCAAGCCGTTCCAGATGATGGAGGTGAACAAGGGCGTCTTCGGGGTCAACCTCGGACACCTCTGGGACAAGACCGCGGAGCTGCAGGCGATGCTGCGTGAGATCCTGGCCAAGGTCGAAGACGGCACCTTCGATCCGGTCATCGACCAGGTGTTCCCGTTCGCCGAGGCGGCCAAGGCGCATGAGCGGATCAAGGGGCGCCACAACTTCGGCAAGGTGGTCCTCGTCCCGTAGCTGTCGGAGGAGGCCTGGCCTTCAGCCGAGGCTTCGCTATCCTCCAAGGCCCTCGAAGGCCTTGACGATGAGGGACGGTCGCGCGAACGTCGTCGCCGGAGGCAGCGCCATGGCCGCCAAGAAAGAATCCCCCGAGCCCGATCCGACGCGCGACATCACCGTCATCACGAAGCAGCGCGGCCCTCCCGCGCCGTTCAACGACGCGACGACCCACAGCGGCGCGAAGAACACGGTGTCGAAGCGCAAGCGGCCCGATAAGGGCATCGACGCCTACCTTGCGGCGCTGCCGGTCGACCATCTCAGCGCGCTCCAGAAGCTGCGCAAGCTCATCAAAGAGATCGTGCCGACGGCGACCGAGGAGCTGACGTTCCAGGTGCCGACGTTCATGTATCACGGGCCGCTCGTCGCCTACGCTGCGGGGCGCAAGCACTGCAGCTTCTTCGTGCGCAGCAACGTGCTGATGAAGGCGATGCAGAAGGAGCTCATGCCCTACTTCGCGGGGCCTGGCACGCTGCGCTTTACCGACATGGAACCGCTGCCATCGACGCTGGTGAGAGCGATCGTCAAGGCGCGCATGCAGGAGAACGAGGCGGCGAAGTCGTCCGGCTGACAGAGTGCTGGCTTACTCGGATCCGCAGCCTTCCGTCGCGTCGGGTGGGCAGTAGCGGGCCCACCACGCGCTCTGACTGCCGGCGAGGCTCTCCAACAGGAGGCTCTCAAAGCCGATGTCGCCGTAGCGCAGGTGCAGCGCAGCGCCACCCTTGGGCCAGAACATCACGACCCGCGCGAAGGTCGCACAGGCCCCGGCGTTCGCCCCGGTCATCTCGTAAGCGTCCCAGAGGGCCGTCTTGTTCGCCGGGAAGATGCTCGGATCGGGCATCGTGTAGCGGACCTGGAAATTGCAATCCGCCCAGACTTCATCGCGCGCGCCGTGCTTGTAGAAGACAAAGCGTGACTCGCTCTTGGGGGTCGAGGGCGTCGACAGCATCACGCGCGACGGGTTGCGTGGGTCGCTGGTCGTGGTGGTGCTCGTCGGGTCCATCACCCGTTCGCCGTTCGCGACGTCATAGGGGAACGTCGGTGCCACGCGGTTGCCCTTGATCGGGCGATAGATGCTCCACCACAGCGTCGGCGAGGCCGGCTCGCTGAAGCCGGGCCCGACCAGCTCGGCGTAGTCCATCGTGCCGTAACGCAGGTGGATCCGCGTGTCCCCGCCGAGCGTCGGCGCGAACCCGACCCGCGCAAAGCCATTGCACGCTGGGGCATTGCCGGGCACGAGGTCGAAGATCACCCAGACCGATTCCTTGCTCTCCGGGAATCGATAGCTGTCGGGCTGGGAGCGATTGTATTGATAGGTGCAGCCCTCGGCGAGCGGCTCGCGCAGAGCGACGTCGGAGTAGAACGAGAACTGCGAGGGCGAGTCGGGCTCCTCGGTCGTCACCAGCACCAGTCGGCGCGGGTTGCGTGGGTCGCTGAAGGATTGCTCCGAGTCATCGAGGAGCCACGTGCCCGTCGCGCCGAGGTACTGGGCAGCGGCCGGTGCGCGGGCCTCCTCGGCGCCGTCGTCGCAGGCGATCGCCGCCGTGAGCCCGCCCAGGGTGATGAGGAGGAGAGTGGTTGTGGGTCGCTGCTTCATCGGAACACTCCTTGTCGATTCAGTCGGCTTGCTCTCACGGTGCGAGGGGGCGTGCGTGCACGAGCGCGCGTGCGACCTGTTCGGTCCAGTGATCGAGCCCGAGCGCAACGAACGACGCGTGCGCCGCCTCCAGCTCGGTCATGCCAGGTTCGGTGCGTCCTTGTGCGAGCAGCATCTCACCGAGCCGCCAGCGGCTCCGCGCGACCTCCACAGGTTTCACCGCCTCCGTCAAGATCGCGATGCTTTTGTTCAGGAGCTCGACCGGGGAGGCGTCCGTGGCGATGCCGCTGCCCGCCGTCGCGTGGCCGTCTGCGTGGCGGATGCGCGCCAGCAGACGCAGCAAGATCCCCATCATCTCGCCTTCACCGAGCTCGGAGGCGAGCAGGTAGCCTTCGACCGTGTCGCGGGTCGCGGCTGGCAGATGACCTTCCTCGAGCCAGGACAGGGCCCGGTAGTGGTAGGTCTCGGACAACATCGCGAGGTAACCGGTGCGGCGCTGCTCGACGATCGCGCGATCGAGCAACGTGCGCCCGGCAGCGTGCTCGTCGAGCTCGACCAGAGCCGCACCGAGGTTGTTGAGGTAGACGATGTTGGGTTCGTCGCCGCGGGCCTTGCGCCACTCTTCATGGAAGCGACGATACCAGCTCACTGCCGCGCCAAAGCGCCCCGAAGCCCGCGCGATCTCGCCCAGCGAGTTGCACACGGGGCCGAGGTGGCGCGTGTCGGGGGCGATCTCGAGGAGCTGGAGATAGGTCGCCTCGGCCTCTGCGTGACGGCCCGCGAACTCGTGCGCGATGCCGACGAAGCGCAATGCGTGCGCGACCAGCTCGGGCGTGCCGGTGGCCCGTGCCTGCTCCTCGGCGCGCCCCGCGAAGCGCGCGATGGCGTCGCCGTCCCCCGAGCGATAGGCGACGTGGGCCCGCTCCGCCAAGGCACTCGCGAGCTCGTCCGGAGCCGCGCCGGCGGTGGCGGCTGCGCAGTCCGCGATAAGCGCGTCGAACGCGAGCGCCGCGTCGTCGTTGCGACCGAGCTTCAGGTAGAGGTCGGCCAGCAAGCGCTCGGCGCGCCGGCCGGTCGGACTGTTGCCGGCTTCGGCCCGGACCGAGGCATAGGTCGCCAGCGCGAGCGCGTTGTCGAGCGACTGCTCGGCGTCGCGTCCGTCTTCGAGGCGCGCTTCGAGGAGTGGGTTGGGGCTGGCGCTTCCGCTCAAGGCGCACCTCCGTTGCGAGGCGACGGGAGGGCGAGCAAGGCATCGAGGGACGCCAGGTCGGTCACGATCTCGACCTTGCGCAGACCTTCGGCCACGGCGACTCCAGGCGGCCACAGCAGCCACACCCGGTGGCGCGTCGCGAGGCGCTCGAGCGTCGTGTAGGCGCTCGGCATCGACTCGAGGTTCAGCGGGACCGACAGGTCGATAACGACCGTTGGCGCCGCCAGCGCATCGACCGCCCACTGCAGGTCCGCGTCCGGCACCGCCGCGCCGAGGAACACCGCCTCGCGACCATGGTGGCGCGCAAGCAGTATGGTCGCGAGCGCGTGGATTGCGTGGCGCTGTCGGGGGGCGCCGATCGCTAGCAGCTCTGCAGCCTCGCGCGGCGCCGCGGTCACCTCGACGAGCACGCTGAGCGTCGCGGAGATCTGCTGCCAGGCGGCGATCACATGGGCACCACCGAGGCTCGCGTCGGCGCGCCGCTCGCGAATGCCGGCAAGGAGCGGCACGACCACGTCGAGCACGAAGGTGCGTGGCGACATGAGCGCCGCGACCCGCCGGAGCCATGCGCCAGCACGAACCACGTCGAAGGCTGCGAGCAACTGGAAGTAGTCGTCGAGCGGCGCGGGGGCTGTCGGGGCTTCGTCCGTTGCGTGAATGGCGGCCGGGCGTGGTGCGATCGGCTCCTGGGGGCGGACCCGCGCTGGCGCCGCGGCGGCATCCGGGCCTGCGCTGACGAGGCGCAAGGCCCTGAGTTCGGCATCAGCGAGCTCGGCGATATTGCCGATGCTGTGGCCTGCCTCGGTCGCCTCGCGCAGGAGCAACAGGCGACGGATGTCGTCGTGCGTGAACTTGCGCGTGTTGCCGGCTGAGCGCACCGGCTCGATAGCGTGATAGCGACGCTCCCACGCCCGGATTGTATCCGGGGTGAGGCCTGTCAGCTGCACTGCTACCCGCATCGGGTAGATCCCCTGAGCGCCACGCGCCTCCGCCTTTGCTGAGAGCGGGACCCATGCCACCTTGTCGCTGGTCTTGTCGTTCAAGGGGCAATGACCTCGTAGCTCAATTCCTTGGCATACCAGCGGAGGCCTGTCGAGCGCTTGTCAGGCTTTGTCCAGATCTGATCGATGCTCGTCGACGGAGAAAAAAGGAGGCGATGGTCCGCGCCGCCCGGTCACCACACAGGGCACTCCAAGGGAGTTTGCGTCGGACCATCGCCTACCCGCCCGCCGTCACTCGGGAGGGAGGAGGACCCCATCAATGACGTGGATGATGCCGTTGTCGGCCTCGATGTCGGTCATCGTGACCTTGACGGTGCCGTTGAGGATGACCATGCCGTTGACGACCGCGAGGGTGATGTCGGAACCCTGAAGGGTGGTGGCTTTGGTGAGCGTGACCACGGTGGCGGCGTCCACGCGGCCTGAGACGACATGGTACAAAAGGACATTGGCCAGCGCGTCAGGGTCGGCCAGGAGGGCGTTGAGGGTCGCCGGGGGCAGGGCCCCGATGGCCGCGTTGGTGGGGGCGAAGACGGTGAAGGGCCCCGGTCCGGCGAGGGTCTCGGCGAGGCCGGCCGCGAGGACGGCGGTCTCGAGCGTCGAGAAGTCGGGGTTGGCGACGACGATGTCGACGATCGTGTTGGAGACCGGCTCCGTGGGCGGCAGGAGCACGCCATCGATGACGTGGATGATGCCATTGTCGGCGGCGATGTCGGTCATCGTGACCTTGACGGTGCCGTTCAAGATGACGTCGCCGTCGACGACAGCGAGGGTGATGTCTTCGCCCTGGAGGGTGGTGGCCATCTTGAGGGTCACGACGGTGGCGGCGTTCACGCGGCCTGAGACGACGTGATACTTGAGGATGTCGGCCAACGCGTCGGGGTCGGCCAAGAGGGCGTCGACGGTGCCCGCGGGCAGGGCGGCGAACGCGGCATTGGTCGGGGCGAAGACGGTGAAGGGCCCCGGTCCGGCGAGGGTCTCGGCGAGGCCGGCCGCGATGACGGCGGCCTCGAGGGTCGAGAAGTCGGCACCGGCGACAACGATGTCGGTGATGGTGTTGGAGACGGGCTCGACGGGCGGCAGGAGCACGCCATCGATGACGTGGATGATGCCATTGTCGGCGGCGATGTCGGTCATCGTGACCTTGACGGTGCCGTTCAAGATGACGTCGCCGTCG
>Ga0105046_10016842_pt1 | contig 11206 bp, 12 predicted proteins | sample MAT03_FD_78385 | JGI IMG/M metagenome (GOLD analysis project Ga0105046, IMG submission 78385) | Freshwater microbial communities from Lake Fryxell liftoff mats and glacier meltwater in Antarctica - MAT-03 (megahit assembly) | ecosystem: Environmental > Aquatic > Freshwater > Ice > Liftoff...
CGCCTGCAGTCCGAGGGCAAGGTCGTGGCCATGGTCGGCGACGGCGTCAACGACGCCGCCGCGCTCGCCCAGGCTGACCTCGGCCTGTCCATGGGCACCGGAACCGACGCCGCCATCGAAGCCAGCGACCTCACCCTGGTCCGCGGTGACCTGCGCTCCGCGCCCGACGCGATCCGCCTCGCTCGACGCACGCTCGGCACGATCAAGGGGAACCTGTTCTGGGCGTTCGCCTACAACGTCGCCGCCCTCCCACTGGCCGCCGCTGGGTATCTGAACCCGATGATCGCCGGTGCCGCCATGGCGTTCTCCTCGGTGTTCGTCATCACCAACAGCCTCCGACTCCGTCGCTTCGCACCCCTGTCCGCATCCATCGACACCGCTACGGGCACGTCACCCGCGGCCAAGTGAAAGGAGACCCCGATGGCGACGGCCACCACCTCGGTCGGCAAGGTCACGTCGACGACCGACAGCCGGTTCGCCTTCGACGTCCTGCGCCACCACGGGCCAGTTCTCGTCGACTTCCACGCCACCTGGTGCCGCACCTGCCAGCTCCTCGAGCCCGTCCTCGACGAACTGGCCCGGTCCTGGGCCGACGAGATCCGCATCGTCTCCGTCGACGTCGAACGCCACCCCGGCGCAACCCGCCGTCACCATGTCCGGTCGATCCCGACCCTCGTCCTCTTCGACAAAGGCGTCGAACAGGACCGTCTCGTCGACGTGATCAGACGTCAACGGATCGACGACTGGCTCCACGAACACCTTGGCCACTCCAGTGACCCGTCCAACGGTCCACGCGTCAGGCGATCCCACGTCCACCACCTCGAATGAGCACGAGCAGGTCCGCGCTACAGGGCCAGTAGCTCCACCCAGCCGGCGAGAGAGGCGCGCTTCGCTGTCCTCACGGCGCGACGGCCCGACGTCCGACACGGTTGCGTCCTCGCCCTGAGTGCGGGGCGGTCACCACCTCGTGTCGATCACGCGGCGAGGAAGAACCCCACGGCAGCAGTTGGTGGGGTCAAGGTACGAGTCCCCTCACCGATCCTGCTCGCGCTCACCGCCCGCTATACCAGCGGCAACCTGCTCGACCGGCTCTCGACGCGCCGCCCGCCCCGTCCTGGCCTGGGTCGCACCGTCCTCCGCGTCGTATGCGGCCTCATCGGAATGGTTCTTCTCGTCGATGCCGGGCGCTACTTCTTCACCGACGACACGCTCTTCCCGAGCTGACCTCATGTGCCGACCCGCGGGCGGGGCTGTGCTAGTCGACGGCGTCCCGTGGTGCGCTCTGGCCGAAGCGTCGCGTGGACGTCGGCAGCTCCGGCAGTCGACGGAGAAGGTTGTTTGGGCGGCCAGCGTTCGACGCGCTGCCGATGCGCGGGTCGATGTGTCGCTGGACGAGTTCCACGGTGGTGTTGACGAGAAGGTAGATCGCTCCGATGGTGAGTGTGATTCCGGCGATGGCTGTGAAGTCTGATGCCTGGATGCTGCGGTAGGCGTAATTGCCGAGCCCGGGCCATGCCACGAGTTGCTCGACGATCAAGCTCCCGGCGAAGAGCCCTGCGACGATGAGGCCGCTCATGGAGAGCGCCGGCCCGGCAGCGTTACCGAGGCAATGGCGCACCAGGACCTGCCGGTGGCTGAGTCCCTTCATCCTGGCGACGTCGACATAGTCCTTGTCGAGTTCCGCGATCAGGCTTCCTCGCAGGATCCGGGCGATGACGCACGCCGGTGCCAACGCCGCAGCGGTGGCCGGGAGCACGAGATGCCAGACCGCATCGAAGAAGGCTTGCAGGTTCCCACTCAAGAGCGAGTCGACCGTGAGTAGACCAGTCGGTCCGACAGGTGCGCTGTCGAGTGAGGTACGGCCCGTCGCGGGGAACCAGCGGAGGTTCCGGTAGAAGATCACCAGCGCGAGTAGCGCGACGAGGAACGCAGGTGCGGACGCTCCGACGGAGACCGCTATTCGTGCGGCGTGGCCTGCTCGGCCGTGGCCGACGCTCACGATGGCCAGTGCGAGGGCCGCGGCCACGGCGACGACCATGATGGCGCCGATCAGTTCGATGCTCGCCGGGAGCGACTCGGCAATGTCGTCTCTGACCGGGCTTCCAGTCCGTGTTGATGTGCCGAAGTCGCCGGAGAGTACGTCGCTCCCGTATCGGACGAGGCGGGTGAGGACGGGATCGTCGTAGCCCAGTTCCTGGCGACGCGTCTCGACCAGGTCCTCCGACGCAGTCGGACCCAGCTGGGCACGCGCAACGTCGATACCGGAGATGCCTTGAAGGAGGAAGACAACGACGACAAGTGCAGCCATCAGTCCCAGCAGTGCGAGCAGCCGTCCAACGGCGAACCGGATCATCGGTTGGCTGCGAGGAGGGGGCGGACCGCGTCGCCTGCGAGGTTGAACGAGAAACCGAGTGCGAACACGCCGAGAGCAGGAACGAGCGGGACTGCCGGGTGCGACAAGAAGTACGGCAGACCCTGGAACGTCATGGCACCCAGCTCAGGTGCGGGGGCCGAGCTGCCGAGCCCGAAGAAGCTCAGACCGGCCAGGATGCCGATGATCGACGCGATGTCCAAGGTCGCAGTGATGAGCAGCAGCGGTGCGATCCCGGGGAGGAGGTGTCGTGCGACCAGGCGGGGTCCGGACACGCCCGTCAGTTGCGCACCCACGATGTGTGAACGGGCCCCGATCGACACGAGCTCGTTGCGGACGATCCGTGCGTACGCAGGCCACCAGACGATCCCGATCGCCAGCAGTGTGTTGGACAAGGAGGGCCCGAGTGCGGCAACCACAGCGATGGCGACGAGCACTGCGGGCATTGCTAGGAAGAGATCGGTTGTGCGCATCAGAAGGGAGTCGATCCATCCGCCGCAGCTCGCCGCGACGGCTCCGATGATCGTGCCCAACAGCGCAGTGATCGCCACTACGGCGACCGCCGAGACCAGACTCGAGCGGGTGCCGTAGAGCAGGCGGGACAGCATGTCTCGACCGCCGTCGTCTGTGCCGAGAAGGAAGCCGTCGGTGCCCATCGGGGCAAAGGCATCACCGACACGCGCAACTGGGTCGAACGGGGCAAGTAGCGGCGCACAGAGTGCAACCCCACAAACGAGCGTGAGGAGGGCGAGGGACGCGAGGTCGAAGCACGACAACCGAGAGCGCCACCGTCGCTGCGTCGGGTTGACGTCTGGGACTGAGATCGCTGGGGCGGTCATTGCACTGCCTCGGGGCACGCGACGTCGTGGCGGTCCGAACGAGGGGTCAACTCCACAGGGCGCGAGGAGCAGAGAGGAACCGCTGCGTGGCATCGAGGGTGGAAACTGCATCCGGATGGGGCATGGATCGGACTTGCAGGCTCGCCGCGCAGAGCACGTGGCGATCGTCCCTGACCGGGCACCGAATCGAGAAGCGCCTGCGTGTACGGGTGGGCTGCGGAGCGCACTGCATCTGCGGGAAGGACCTCGACGATCCGGCCGAGATACATGACGGCGATCCTGTCGGCCACCAAACGGGCTACTGCCAGGTCGTGGGTGACGAACACCATCGTCATGTCGAGGTCTGCCCGAAGCTGACCCAGCAGCCAGAGCACCGACCGTGCGACCGGCGAATCGAGCGCGCTGGTCGGTTCGTCGCACAACAGCGTCGTCGGCGGCACGACAACGGCGCGGGCGATGACGACACGTTGCTTCTGACCGCCAGACAGCTCGCTCGGTCGTGCATCGGCGATTTCCTCGGCAAGGCCGACCGCTCGAATGATCGAGGCGACTCGGTCCTCCGACTCCTCTCGGCTCACGCCCCGGAGAGGATCGCTGAGGATCTCGCGGACCGTGAGCCATGGCGTCAACGACTCGCCGGCGTCCTGGAAGACCATCTGCGGGCGAGTCGCCGTGGTGCGGCGAATCGCGCCCGACGTCGGATCCTCCAAGCCTGCGAGGATCCGGAGAAGCGTCGATTTGCCCGATCCGCTCTCACCCACGAGAGCGACCGACTCGCCCGGAGCGATGTCCAGGGAGACGTCGGCGAGCGCGTGGAGCTCTGCATGTCGCCAACGGCTGGTGCGCAGCGAGTACGTCTTCGTCACGCCTTCGAGCGAGAGCCCTCCGACGCTCGGCGGATCGGCGGGGAGCAGCGCCGTATTCCTGGCAACTGCCCGGCGAGGCGTGTCGAGGCCTATTCGGGCCTCCAGCAGTCGGCGGGTGTAGTCGTTCGTCGGGCGTTCAAGGATCTCGGCGGTGTCGCCGATCTCGACGATCTGGCCCTGGTACATGACGGCGATCCTGTCGGCGACCTCTGCTGCGACGCCGAGGTCGTGAGTGATGAAGAACATGGAGCTGCCCAGCTCGTCCCTCATCCTGCGGAGCAGTGCGAGGATCTGTGCTTGAACGGTCACATCGAGCGCCGTCGTGGGTTCGTCGCACACGACGAGTTTGGGGTCACCTGCGACGGCCAACGCGATAATTACTCGTTGTCGAAGACCGCCGGAGAGCTCGTGGGGGTAACTCGCCATCCGCTTCGCAGGTTCGGGAATCCCAACTCGTTCGAGCAGTGCGACGGATCGGTCCGTGCTCTTGGTGGCCTCGTCGAGTTGTCGACCGATCCGGAGCGTGGGGTTGAGTGAGCTGGAGGAGTCCTGGAACACGGCTCCCAGAGCCACACGTCGGAGCTTGCGCACAGCTTTCGGGTTCGCAGCACGCAGGTCGACCCCGTCCACGATCACAGAGCCGGTGATCAGGGGGCCATCGTGAACGGGCAGCAAACCGAGCAGAGCCTTGCTGAGGACCGTTTTCCCCGATCCCGATTCGCCGACGACGGCGAGGACCTCGCCCCGACGGATGTCGAGATCGACGCCTCGCACTGCGTTGACCGGTGACCCATTTCGTTCGTAGGTCACGTGTAGATCCGACACGGAAGCAACCGGGTCGGCGTTGCCGAGGTTCGTGCGCTGGGCAGTGCAGTGGTCCGCAGCATCGAAGACCGTGCTCATGGTCAGCCTTCGTCCAGCGACAGCTTGGTGAGCAGGAACGCTTGGTTGTTCCCCAACATCGTCTCCATGCCGCGGAGTTCCGGGTTGACGATCCAGATGTTCGGTACGTCTGCGACCGGGAATGTTGCGAGCTGGTCGTCGAGGATCGGCGTCATGGCGTCGAGATCCTCGAGTGGGTAGTCCTCGTTGACGGGCGTGGCGTTGGCGCCATCGATGATGGCATCGCCTTCGGGTGTTCCAGCGCCGTTCCAGTTCAACGGTCCCGTGGTCGAGTAGAACTGGCGGAAGAAGTTGTCGGGTCCGCCGCCGTCGGAGGGTTGGACGGTGAGAACCATGTCCGGCCCGGTTTCCGGGGTCGAGAAGAACTCGAGGAGCGCGGCCTCCGTGAGCGGGATCTCCTCGACCTCGAGCCCGGCTGATCGCAGGGCGTCGCCGACATAGGTCGTGATTCGAGCCTGGCCGCCGTTGTCCGCTGCGAGGTACGCGAGCTGGAAGGTTCGTGATCGTTGCTCACCGGGCAGCTGCGCGATCGCGTCGTCGAGGGCTTGCTGGTCTGAGGGCAGTTCCAGTACGGCGTTCGAGGGTGTGAGGCTGACCGGGCCGTACGAGACGGCCTGGGTCGCCCATTTGCCGTAGACGTCGCTGACGATGTCGTCGAACGGGATCGCCGACACGACAGCGTTTCGGAACTCCGGGTCGTCGAACGGTGCCTTGGTGGTGTTGATCTGGTAGATCGCCATGTTGATGCCCGGGCTCTGGACGACGGAGACGCTCTGGTTGTCCTCGAGCGATGTGGCGGACTCGGGGCTCACGTACTGGGCGAAGTCGAGATCGCCTTGTTCGACCTGCAGTTGCGCGGTGCTGGCTGACGAGATCACCTTCAGTTCGATCCGCTCGGTGGGGGCCGGCTCGCCCCAGTAGTTCTCGTTCCGCACGAGGACCACTTCCTCGTCTGCAGCGAATGAATCGATGACGTATGGCCCGCTGCCAGCGCTGTTGGTGCGCAGGAACGTCTGGCCGAAGTCGTCTCCAGCGTTCTCCGCCAGGACTTCTGGATTGGTCACGACGGGGCCCCATGGGCCACCGAGGCGCAGGAGGAAGGTGTGGTCGGGCGCCGAGAGTTCGATGACCACGGTGTCGTCGCTGGGTGCTTCCACGCTGGCGATGCCTGCGATGAGGGATGCGGGAATCTGTGCAACATCGAGTCGGCGTTGGAAGGCCGCCCCGACGTCCGCTGCGACTAGGGGTGAGCCGTCGGCGAAGGTGAGGTCCGGTCGGAGAGTGAACGTGTAGGTGAGTCCGTTGTCGGAGATGGTCCACGACTCAGCGAGTACCCCTTCGACTTCCTGGGAGTCCGGAAGCTGACGAACGAGCGGGTCGTAGACCGCCGAGGTGATCATCACGCCTTCCATGGCGAAATAGACGTCCGGGTCGGGGTTGATGGTCGTGGCTATTGCGCCGGTGATCGTCGTCGGGTCCGACCCGGCAGAACCGTTGTCGTCTGCAGATTCGCTGGCGCTGCAGCTCACCGCCAAGGTGAAGGTGGCCACGATCGCCACTGCTCGTACGGCAAGTGATCGTCGATTGCTGTGCACGGAGTTGCTCCAGATGTCTCGAGCCCCGATCGAGAATCAGGACAACGGTTGTGATGTTGATACGTGTGTGATGTTGATACGTGCGGCGGAGGCCCCGCACAAGAGTTGTGCGTAGGCCTCACGGTGCCTTCACGGCGGTGAAACAGACCCGAAACACGAGGTCTGGGTGGAACGGTTGCGGCGCTCTTCGATCACCTGAGCCACTCGTCCCACGGGACCGAGCGCCCGGGCCAACCGACGTTCCGGAGCGGCCATTGATCAGTGACCCACTTTCTGACCGACGAGTAGAGATGTTCGTCGGCCGTGGGTTCGTCGGGGTCCCAGCGGGCCCACACGAAGCCGATGGCGTCCTCGTCCGGGTGGGGAGAGCCGAACAGGTACGCACATCCCCTGGAACGCATGGTTTCGAGATCGACTGCAATCCAGGCGAACGACTGGCGCGTCCGGAACTCCCGCTGGTGCCAGGCGAGCTCGATCAGGTCGTCTTCGATCGTGAACGCAGGCGCGTCTGCCATGGCGCTCGGGGGCATCACCTTCCCATCGAGGTGGTCGATGGTGTCGGTCACTGCAGCGAAGTCCTCGGCGAGCCATCGCAGTCCGAGGGGTTCGAGGCGAAAGTTCGCCGTCACGAGGTCTGGGATCGCGAAGTCGTGTGGGACCAGCGGAGGGCGGTACATGTCAGACTTCGGTATCGAGCAGCGCAAGGAGGTTGGTCTGGAACCACTCGATCGGTGCTTCCCACCGCTGGGCGAGTGGACCGACCGCCCAGTGCGAGCTGTGCATCGTTCGCTGCATCTGCTCTGCAGCCCAACCGTCTTCGTCGCGAATCAACGACATGATGCCCTCGACGTACTCGTCGATGCTGTCGACGCCGGTTCCGTAGAAACGAATGTGCATGACGCAGGACTCCGGGCCGGTGGGAACGACACGGAACACCGACGTGCTGTTGCCGTGCTGATTGAACGCCGTGTTGGGGAAGAACAAGTTGGCCCGGATGGTGCGTTCCTCGGCCGGGGGGAGCCCGGGAATCGGGTGGAACGGCATCGGCGGAGTCTCGACGCCGTCGCGAACCATCTCGCTCGAGGCCCAGTGTGGGCCGCAGAACGCATGCCGGTAGTTGGGATTGTCGTAGTGCTCGTTCAGCCAAGGGTGCAGGTACCACAGGTGGAGGATGTCGATGTGGTTCTCGATCACGAGCTTCCAGTTCGCCTGCACCGGGAGATCGATGCGGTAGAGCTCCGTCAGGCTCTCGAACGGATACGGCGGCAGGTTCTCGGGCAGATCGGCGAGGTAGTCCGCGAGCGTCTCGTGCTCGGCACCGGTATTGACGAACACCTGGCCCTGCCACGTGTCGATGTCGACCGTCACGAGGCCCAGTTCTTCGGCATCGATGTCGCCGAACTCCGACTTGCGTTGCGGCACCCGCGCGAGCGTCCCGTCCAACGCAAACTCCCAAGCGTGGTACGGGCAGCGGAAGGTGCTGTCGACTTCGCCGGCGCCGCACGCGAGTGCCATACCCCGGTGTCTGCACATGTTCACGTAGGCGCCGAGAGTCGTGTCGGAGGTCCTCGTCACGAGGACGGGTTCGTGGCCGACCGTGACGGTGAAGAACGATCCAACGTTCGGGAGTTCGCTCGTCGTTCCAACCCACTGCCAGGTCTTGCCGAACACGACCGTGAGTTCTCTCTGATACCACTCGGGTGAGATGTACGCCTCGGTCGGCATGAGCCATCGCGGCCGAGGTACCCGAACGTTCACCGCTACGTCTGTCACTTCGTTGCTCCTTGTTGTAAAGATGCTGCTGCTGGCTAGTGGTCGGACGACTCGACCAACGTCCACGCGAGCGTTGGCGCTGCGTGGGTGGCTTGATCGGGCGTTGTCGGAGCGATCGTCACATCGCCGATCGCAACGTCGACCGTCCAGATGTTGTGCTCGGCGGACCAGCGCGAGGCCGAATAGGAGCCTCCGGCGGGCCGGCTGTCGGTGTGCACGGTCGCGACTGTCCCGACCCGAACGACGCGCGCCTCCAAGTCGCCTGCCTCGTTCCTGCCGTCGAAGACGCTGTACGGGCCGGGTGCGGAGATCCGGTCCCATATCTCCTCGAACGTCAGTACTTCATCGCCGAGATCGATCGCCCCGCGCTCGATGAGCATGTCGTCGAACACCTCGAGCTCCGATTCATCGTCGATCGAAGCGCTGAGTTCGCTGAGGTCGAGGTCGTGGGAGAAGCGGATCCGACCACTGTCCACACTGCTCACACCCGTGAAGGCCATCGACCCCTCAACGGAGCCGTCGTCAGCAACCCGGACGTCACCGAAGTAGGAGCCCGCCTGCAACCAGACTGCGTCCTGACTTCGAGCCGGCGGTTCGTCGCCAAGTCGCAGCGACCGCTGGGACCAGCCCCCGACGAGTTGGGCACCCACTGCGGGGTGCTGGATTCCAGGATCGCCGCTCACGACGAGCACCGCGTACGACCGTCATCCGATGTCAACGCGCTACGGTCCGCCCGGTGAGCAACACCATTTCGAGAGAGGCCCGACGCGACGAGGTCGCCGTGGCGGTACGGACGTGCATCGCCCGCGATGGACTTGCCAACACCACGATGCGGTCCATCGCACGCGAGTTGGGCACCACGACCGGATTCCTCTCGCACTACTTCTCCAACAAGGAAGACATACTCGGGTTCGCCTTGGGCAGCGTGGTCGGACGCATCACTGAGCGCATCGAGCCGTACCTGACGAAGCCGCCGACGATGACGAACCTGATCGGAGCGCTCAGCCAAGCCCTCCCGCTCGACGACGAGCGTCGACTCGAGGGCCTCGTGTGGATGAGCAGCCTCGGCGCAGTCAGTGGTGACGACCAGATCGTCGACAACCTGAGGCGCAGCTACACAGAGGTCTCGACCGAGCTGCAAGCCTTCGCAAACGCATCCCGCGCCGACGCAGACCTGCCAGCGCTTCCGTTCGAGCAGGTGATCGCCATGCTCGACGGCCTCACGATCCAAGCACTTCTCCTGCCGGAACGGTTCCCTCCGAAGCGGCAGCGTGCTCTGTTGCGGGAGTTCATTCAGCACCCTTGACCCGTTCGGGTTCAGGCCTTGGTACGCCGCTCGGTGATGCATGAACATCACAATCGTTGTGATGTGGACCTGGGTCAAGATGCACGGGCCCCAGTTCATGTGATCGAAACAAGTCTGGTTGGGACGCTCGCGTCCACAGCAACGTCGACTGCGTCGTCGGACCCGCCGGAGGCGTCCTCGCCCTCGACCAGCGTCACCGGTTGCACCACGTGAACATGGCCGGCGACGGCGACGTCAACTTCGGGCACTTCGACCTGATCTGGGACCGTCTGCTCGGCGTCTGTAGCGGACCCCGGCTCCAGCGATGTCCGCGACGGTGACCTCGGGATCACTGGACGAGCCGACTACCCCCACGCCTACATCGACCAGCTCGCCGAACCCTTCCGATGAACACCGTCACGCCCGGATTCACCAGAAAGCTGATGGACCCCTGAAGAGATCTGGCGTCGCCTGATCTGTGGCCTCGTAAAGGGTCGCAGAGTGAAGGTGCAGTCGAGGCTTCGGTCGATCGATGGGGGACAGCGACCATCTCGACTCATCCCTCGACTTCGTTGCGGTACAGGGACGAGTCGAGACTCGGAGGCAATGCTCGACCTACCGGTCCTTGCCCGTCTGCCCGGTGCTTCGACTGCTGCGCAACCAGGCCGGTGACACCGACGCACCCGCACGGCTGCCGCTCGTGGGGTACTGCGTCGACCACGCCTGAGACGTCCAGAAAGAAGGGTACGTGCGTGGGCGGTTCGAGCAACGTGTTTCTCAGGGTCGCGGCGACCACCGAGAACCTGGCCATGGCAGCCATGGGTCTGTGGATGGGCGCCAGACCGTGCGAAGGGTCGCCGGAGGCGCACGGAACTCACCCCGGGCGGCGCGCAACGGCGACGGGTTGTTGCTCAGGCCCGCCAGCAGCCGATCGACGAACTCGTCCTCGTCGTCGATCGTTACGACCGGGTTCTCGACCCGCTCGTCCGGATCGTGCCGGACGTGCGGTCGACGCCGCCCGAGGATGCACAGAAGCTTGAGCACCGGAACGACAACCCGCAACCGTTCTCGGTGTCAGATGGCCTGGATGTGGATGGGCCCAGGTGCGTGAGCGGCCAGCCTGCCGATGTCGTCGGGATCGGAGGTGATGATGACGCCACCTGTGCCTGTCACCACGACATGCGCGTCGACGACATCAGACATTCCCGCCGCGGCCAGAAGCGAGCCGACGGTGTGGGCTTCGGCGGCCTCGAACGGAACGATCTGGCAACCGCGGAGGAAGCGGCGTAGCTGGGCTTGCCGGCCCGAACGGCTGACCTGGGCGACCACTGGTGCAGTCACGACCGGGAGGATCCCAACCTCGAGACGGATCCGGTGTTCCGCCCACATCGCCCGATCGTTGCGGTCGTCCGCCACCAGTGCGCCGGCGTCGTAGACGACACTCATGAGGGGTTGCCGAGAACGCGTTGACGGGCATCGGCCAGTTCAGCGTCGCTCAACGCTCCGTGGTCGGCTTCCCATTCGGCAACCGCGGTCAAGCCGTCGGCGATCACCAGTGCACGACGGGCTGCGTC
>Ga0105046_10016843_pt1 | contig 11206 bp, 8 predicted proteins | sample MAT03_FD_78385 | JGI IMG/M metagenome (GOLD analysis project Ga0105046, IMG submission 78385) | Freshwater microbial communities from Lake Fryxell liftoff mats and glacier meltwater in Antarctica - MAT-03 (megahit assembly) | ecosystem: Environmental > Aquatic > Freshwater > Ice > Liftoff...
CAAAGGTCTGACCGTCCAACAGCGGAAGTCGATCTTCAGCGCCCTCGTCGCCGCTCAGGACGAACTACCGGGGAACGTCCCGGAGTCCAAGAAGAAGGTGGCGGCCGAGTTCCACATCAGCCGCGAGCAGCTCGACCTGATCGAGAAGGAAGGCGTGGACAAGGACTGGCCGCCGCTCGACAGCTGACCGTCTCACCGGCCGCGGACCCAGCCGACCAGGAACAGGCCCAACGACGCCGCCAGGAACCACGCCGCCCGCTCCTTCAACTGCGGCACCGCGTCGTCGGACACCGTGCGGCTCGGGTTCGGCTCCACCGCCGCCCGGAAGAACTCCCCCAGCCGGGGGGCGTCCTTCCGGGCGGCGACGTACTTCCCCCCCGTCTCCGCCGCGATCTGAATCAGCGGCTCCTCGTCCAGCTTCGTCCGCACCCAGTCCGGCGGCAGGTCTTCGCGCGGCTGAAACTCCAGCGGGTCGCCCTTATCATCGGGCACCAGCGACAGTTGATTCGGGTCGCCGATGCCGACCGTGTGTACGGGAATGGACGCGGCGCGGGCGGCGTCCGACCCGCGGCGCCATTCCAGGTCGGCAGCACCGGTCGGGTCGTCGCCGTCGGACACGAGGATGATGTCCTGCGAGCCGGGGAAGCGCGGGTCGTGCGTGACCACGGCCAGGCGGAGGGCGGCGCCGATCCGCGTGCCCGACACCGCGTCCGGGGCGGGGCGGAGGTCGGGGGTGAGGTGTCGCCCGTCGATCTCGTCGAGCGCCGCCGCGGCGTGGTCGTAGTCGGTGGTAAGCGGCACCAGCACCTTCGGCCGGGCCGCGAACACGACCACGGCGACACGATGGCCGCCGCGCCGGCGGATCGTTTCGAGCATGGCCGCGAGGCCGTTCCTCCCGGCGTCCCAGCGGGCGGAACTGGTCGACAGATCGGTCGCCAGCATACTGCGGCTCAGGTCGAGCACCAGCACCACGTCGCGGCCGACGGCGACGCCCGGTTCCTCGCTGCGCCCCCAGCGCGGCCCCGCGAGGCCGAGCACCAGGGCCAGCCACGCCAGCGGGTACGCTAGGCCGATCCAGCGGCGGCCGACGCGCGGGTGCGTCAGCAACCCGGCCACCGCCGCCGGCCGCCCCACGGCGTCCGAGGCGCGGCGCCGGCGCCGCGCGGCGTAAGTGTTGAGCAGCGCGAACAGCGGCAGTACCAGCACGGCCAGCAGCAGTTCCGGCCGGGCGAAGCGGACCGCCAGCACGAACTCGCGGACGTCGGCGAGGGCGCCGGCGAGGCCGGAGGGAAGGGCGGTCATGGCAGCACCCGCCAGCGCGTGCGGTCGAGGAGGTGGGCGAGCGTGAGGAGGCCCGCCGCGAGGCCCGCCGCCCACGGCGTGTGGTCGAAGTAGCGGCGGTACTGGAACGTCAGGATCGGCGTCTTCTCCAGGGCGCTGATCTCGCGGTAGGCCGCGAGGAGATCGGCGCCATTCGGCGCGGCGAACGTCCGACCCCCGGTCATCTCCGCGACGACGCGGAGCGCCTCCTTCCCGGCGGCGCGCTGCTCCGCCGCCTCGGGCGCGGCGTCCGGCGGCGGAGCCCCGCCGGCGTCGATGGTGTACACTTTCACGCCGAGGTTCGCCGCCAGCTGCGCCGCCTGCCGCGGCGTGAGTGGGTTGCGGTCGCCCTCCTTGCTCACGTTGTGCTCGCCGTCGCTGAGAATGATGAGCACCTTTCGCCGGTCGCCGCCGCCACGGTCGAGGCGTATCACGCCTTCCGCCAGCGCATCGCCGACGTTCGTCCCGGCGTCCAGGATCGTCCGCGGCTCCTGGTCGGCGGCGACCTTCAGCAGCACCGAGTGGTTCAGGGTCAGCGGGCACACGGTTTGCGGAACGACGGCGAACGCGACGAGGCCGATGGCGTCCGTGTCCCGCGGCTCGAAGCGGGTGCCGTCCGGGGCGTCGCCGCCGGCCACGAACAGGCGGAAGGACCGCTTGGCGGCGTCGAGCCGCGTCAGCGGCGGCTCGCCCGGCACCCACGGGGCGTCCTTCTCCGTCATGCTGCCGCTCACGTCGAGCGCCAGCACGATGGCGATCCCCTCGGTCGGCAGGCGGGTGCGCTCGTCCGGCATGCGCGGACCGGCGCAGGCCACCACGAGAGCCGCGAACGCCAGCCCGCGGAAGAGCGCCCCGCCCCAACGGGCTCGGGCGGGTCGGCCGCCGGGTAGGTCGGCGACGAGGCGGAGGTCGGAGTAGCGCACGGCGGGGCGGCGCCGCTTCGCCCACCACCACGCGAGCGGCAGGGCCAGCGGTGCGAGCCACAGGAATTCCGGCGCCGCGAACCCGGGCATCCTGGCATGATAGCCCTTCGGCGAAGCCCGGGGACCGCCGTCCCCGGGCTTTCCTCCTGGATACCGTTCACGGAGAGCACATGACGAACGGTGCCAGGCGGACGTGTCTGCTATTCAACCCCCGCTCGGGGTCCGCCGTCCAACTCGCCGCCGTCCTCGACCACCTCGCCGAACTTGGCGTCGAGGTCCGCGAACTGGGCGTCGATGACGACCTGGTCCGGCTCGTCCGCTCTGCGGCCGACGAGGGGTTTGACACGGTCGTCGTCGCCGGCGGCGACGGGTCCGTGCAGGCGGCCGCGACCGGTCTGGCGACGGCGAGCCGCCGCGCGATACTGGCCGTCTTGCCGCTCGGCACCGGGAACGACTTCTGCCGCACGATGGCGATCCCGCTCGACCCCTTGGCCGCGGCAGAGCTGCTGCGGACCGGCACCGCGCGCGACGTGGACGTGATCCGGGTCGAAGGCGCCCCGTGCGACTACCTCATCAACGCCGCGACGGGCGGGTTCAGCGGCATGGTCGCGGCGGAAGTAACCCCGGAGCTCAAGGCCGCGTGGGGGCCGCTGGCATACCTTCGCGGCGCGCTCGGCCCGATCGCCGACCCGCCGACGTACCGCCTCACCCTCCGCTTCGACGACGGCCCCGCGGAACAACACGACGTGTTGAACGTGGTCGTCGCCAACGCCCGCAGCGCGGCCGGCGGGTTCGCAGTCGCGCCGGCCGCGAACCCCGAAGACGGGCTACTCGACGTGGTTCTCGTCCACGCCAGCGACGCCCTCGACCTGTCGGTCGTCGCGGCCCGGATGATGCACGGCGACTACACCCACGACGAGAACGTGACGCACCGTCAGGCCCGCACGGTGGAGGTCGTGTCCGAGCCGCCGCTGCCGATGAGTTTGGACGGGGAGCGATGCGAGTGCGGCCGCGTCCGCTTCACCGTGGTGCCGAAGGCCGTGCGCGTGCAGACCGGTCCGGGGTACGAGCCGCAACCGACGCCCGAAACGCCCGTCGAGGGGGAGGACGACGATCCGCCGGCAGCGTCGCGGGACACCCGGCTGACCGGTCGGTTGTTCGGCCTCCTGGCCGCGGTACTCCTCCTGAAGAAGCGCACCCCAGGCTGGGGCGCTGTCGGGCTCGCCACGGCGGCGGTGGCGGTCGTGTTGTTCGTGTGGCTCGCGCGGGGGGCGGTCGGCAACGAGTGGCGCGAGTGGGACGAGTCCGTCATGCACGCCCAGCGCGCGGCAGCGACCCCCACCCTCGACCGACTCGCCGTCGCGGCCACACGACTCGGTGACGCCTGGGGAACGTGCCTGATCACCGCCGCGTGTGTGGTCGGCTTCGTGTGGCGGAAGCACTACCTGACGGCGGCCGCGTTCGGGGCCGTGGTCGCGGGAGTGGTGCTTCTGGAACTGTTGTTGAAGCCCCTGTTCGGGATCGCTCGGCCGGAGCTCTTCCCGCGGACGATCGAAGCGCGGGGGTACAGCTTCCCGAGCGGACACGCCCTCCGCGGGGTGGGCATGTTCGGCTTCCTCGCGGTGATGTGCGTGACGCACGGCTGGGGGCGGAGGCGGTTCGGTTGGTGGCTCGTCGCCGTCGGGTGCGCGGGGCTTGCGGCGGGTGTGGGTTGGAGCCGGGTCTACCTCGGCGTCCACAGCCCGACAGACGTAATCGCCGGTGCGGTCGCGGCCGCGGCCTGGGTCGCGGCATGCCTCATGGCCCGTCAGTACGCGGTGACACGCAAGAAGCCGCTTGCGGCTCAGCGGGGTTAACCCGGCCGGGCCACGAGCGGCACCCCAACCGCGATAATCTTTACAACCCCTTCGTTCACCAATTGGTGCAGCCGCCCCAGAGGAGGGCAATGATGATGATCGGCAGCGGCAGGCCGAGAAGCCACGCGGCCAGGCCGTACTTGATCTTTCCGTCGCGGGCGTCGTCGTGCGGCGTCATATCGGTACTTCCTCGTTCGAGGGTGATGTTGCGTCCCGCGAACCTGTCGCGGGATCGGTGCGAATCGCAAATGCGAAGGGCGTGCCGAACCAGTCGCGCGGGCGCCGCGCGACCGGAATCGGCGCCGAGGGCCGATTCGACATACCCCGGAGGCGGATCCGGCCGTACCTTCAATAGCACCCACTGCCCGCCCCCTCGGACGAGCCGCTGATGTCGTTCTGGGAAGCCGCCACCTCCCTCCCGACGGTCGCGCTGTTGTGCCTGTGCGTCGCCCTGCTCGTCGCCTTCGGGTTCGAGTTCATCAACGGCTTCCACGACACCGCCAACGCCGTCACCACCGTCATCTACACTCGCACCCTGAGCCCGACTCCGGCCGTGCTCTACTCCGGGGTAATGAACTTCCTCGGCGCCGCCATGACCGTCGTGGTGGGCACCGCCGCTGTCGCCTTCAGCATCGTGAACCTTCTCCCCGTGGACCTGCTCGCGGAGGCCAACTCGAACGCCGCGCTGGTGACCGTGCTGGCGCTGCTCCTGGCCGGCATCGGCTGGAACCTGGGGACGTGGTACCTCGGCCTCCCGGTGAGCAGCTCGCACACGCTGATCGGCTCGATCCTCGGCGTCGGCATCGCCAACGGCCTGTGGAACGGGTCCGGTGTCGGGGGGGTGAACTGGACGAAGGCGGGTGAGGTCGGGCTCGGGTTGCTGATCTCGCCGGTGGTGGGCTTCCTGTGCGCCGGCGGGCTCCTGCTGGCGATGAAGCGCGTCTTCCGCGACCCGCGGCTGTACGCGCCGCCCGCGGACGGCGACAAACCGCCGCGCTGGATTCGCGGCGTCCTGATTCTGACGTGCGGCGGGGTCAGCTTCGCGCACGGGTCGAACGACGGCCAGAAGGGGATGGGGCTGTTGCTGCTCGTGCTGATCGGCTTTCTCCCCGCCTACTACGCGCTCGACACCAACTCTCCCGGGGAGGCGCGAGACGTGGCGGCGGCCGTGGTCGACGTCCGGGCCGAATTCGGGAAGCAGGGCGTGCCGGTGCCGGCCGCCCTCGACCGCGACCTGGCGTTCATCGGCGGCGCGCTCGACGGGAAGGAGTCGTTCGAGGAACTGACCACCGCCGCGGAGGACCGCTGGGCGGTACGGCAGGCGATCTTCCGCAGCCGCCGGGCGCTCGACACAGCGGACCTGCCGCCGAAGCTGCGCGCGGCGCTCGAGCCGCAGCGCAAGGTGCTCGCGGGGGCGATCGAGTTCGTGCCGCTGTGGGTGGTCGTCGGCACGGCCGTGGCGCTCGGCGTGGGGACGTGCGTGGGGTACAAGCGGATCGTGGTCACGGTCGCCGAGCGGATCGGCAAGTCGCACCTGACGTACGCCCAGGGCGCGGCGGCCGAGGCCGTGGCGGCGGTGACGATCCTGGCGGCCGACGTGCTGAAGCTGCCGGTGAGCACGACGCAGGTGCTCAGCAGCGGCGTGGCCGGGACGATGGCCGCGAACCGGTCGGGTATCCAGGTGGCGACGGTGCGGCGCATCCTGATTGCGTGGCTCCTGACGCTCCCGGCGTGCATGGCGCTATCGGGGCTGCTGCTGGTCGTCGGCCGGGTGCTGGTCGGCTGACGGCACTCGGAAGGTTTGTCGTCACTTCAGCCATACGTCGGCGTAGTCCATGTACGTCTTCCAGTCCGGAGGCGACATCGCGTGCGCCCCGGGGCGAATCCAGTAGCCCAGCCGCGACGCCACCAGTTCGTTGTGTCCGGGCATCTTCTCGGCGGTCATGCCGTCCACGCCGTACAGCTTGTACGCGGGGTTCGCGGCCCGCAGCACCTCGAACTGACCCGACGGGTTCGCCCACAAGTCGTCCGCCGCGTTCGTGAACAGCACCGGTCGCGGGGCGCACACCGCCACCAGCCCGTTCTGGTCGAACGGCAGCTTCGACGGGTCGGCCCCGAACGTCTTGAAGTGCCCGTTGAACCAGTGCGGGAACGCCTTGTTGATCCGCTCCACCGGTTCGGCCTTCGGGTCGCTGTGCCGGCTCGGGCCGCTCCCGCCGCAGCCCGCCTGATTCGGGATCACCACCGCGAGCCGCGCGTCGAACGCCCCCGCCAGGAGCGCCGTCTTGCCGAGCCGCGAGTGCCCCACGACGGCGAGCCGCCGGGCGTCAATGCCGGTCGCGGTCATCAAATAATCCACCGCCCGGCTGACGCCCCACGCCCACCACATGATCGTCGCCGTGTCGGCGGGGTCGCCGGTGCCGGGAACCACGGCCCGAATGCCTTCCTTCACGTCCGGCCGGTCGGGCTGGATGTCGCCGCAGTAGAACGTCGCCACCGCGTACCCGCGGGCCACGACGTCCGCGAGCGGCCAGCTGTCGGCCTGCTTCCCGCGGCCCGCGGCGGTCGCCCGGTTCTTCTCGACGCCGGGGTAGCGGTCCGGCACCCACGCCGTCGGAATGCGGACGCGGGAGTCGGTCGTGAGGAGGTGATTGCCGCCGAAGTTCGGGCCGACGAAGCAGCCGACCGGCGCGGACGCGTTCGGCCGGGCGATCAGCAGGTACACCTTCGGCCACTCCGGGCCGCCGACGGTCAGCTCGACCTCGGTCAGCGTCCCCGTGCCGTCGAACGCCTTGTCGTCGCTGAACAGCACCTTCGCCGTCACCTTCGCGGGGTCGGCGGGGCGGCGGCCGTACATGTAGTGCTCGAACAGCGCCTTCAGCTCCGGGCGGCGCTTCGCCTCCCAGTCGGCCTTCGTGGCGACCCGGGTGCCGTCGAGCATGACGGTCGGGTCCGGCAGCCCGGGACGGGCGGGGAGCTGCGCCGGCGGCGGGAAGTCGGCGCGGACGGCGGGGAGGGTCACGACGAGGGCTCCGAGCGCGGCGAAGGTGAGGCGCATGGGGACACTCCTGGAGAAAAAGGAAAGCCCGGGGACGGCCGTCCCCGGGCTTTATGGTACGTGACGCGCAACGGGATCAGAGCGGCTTGCCGTACTTCGTCTCCGGCACGTCGCCGCTCTCGGGCTTGAACCAGTTGTCCTCGAACTCGATCCGCGTCCGCTTCTCCATCGCCATGTTCGCGGTCAGCGCCACGATGGCGTCGGCCATCGCCACCTCGCCGTGGCAGCGCGGCAGCTTGTCGGCGTGCTTCAGCCCGTGGCCGTCGGCCGCGGTCTCGTAGCTCACCCGGTCGTTGCCCCACTGGCGGATGCAGTACGCGAAGTGCTCCATCTCGGTGCGGTAGCCGCGGACCGCGGTGTCCCACTCGGGGGTCCCCGCCGGGCCGCGGGACAGCGTCGCGGTGCCGCCGCCGCCCCACGTGCTGCTCGCGTCCAGCGTCGGCCGGCCGCCCCCGCCGGTCCCCACCGTGATGCGCATGTCCTTGCCGCCGCCCGGGTCGCCCTTCTTCGTCTTGTCCTTCTCGCGCCACAGGTAAACGCTCGACTCCTTCTCCAGGAACATCGTCCCCTTCGAGCCCATCACCCACTCGCCGTAGCTCTCGTGCTCGTTGGTGTTAATCGACGAGTACGTCACCACCACGATGTCGTCCGCGTTGGTGCCGTGGTCGCGGCCCTTCGGGTGGGTGCGGCCGGGGAACTCGTAGGTCACGAACACCGAGTCCATGCTCTCGCGGTCGTTCTTGCCGGGGCCGTAGAACCACTTCCCGCCCACGCCTGTCACCGCCAGCGGCCGGGCGTGGCCGAGGATGATCGACGAGGCGTCGAGCTGGTGGCTGCCGAGCTCGGCCATCAGGCCGCCGCCGGCCGACTCCGAGATGCGCCAGCGGATCAACTCGCCGACGTCCTTGAAGCCGTACTTCTTGGGGTCGCCGAACGCCAGCGCGTCGAGCGTGGTCTTCGGCAGCGCCTCGGCGTCCTTCTTCGGCACCGGCTTGTACCAGCCGTCCACGTAGTGCGGCAGGCCGAACTGCTCCGCGAACCCGGCCCGCTCGGCGGCGGTGTAGTTGGCCTCCCACGAGTTGTTCCGGTGCCACAGGGCGCGGATGAACTTGATGTCGCCGAGCACGTCGGTGTTCAGCACCTCGAGCGCCTGCGCGTACAGCGTGCTGTAGTGCCGCTGGTGGCCGATCGACAGCACCTTCCCGGCGCCCGTCGCGGCGCGGATCATGTCCTTGCACCGGCCGATGGTGCGGGCCATCAGCTTCTCACACAGGACGTGCAGCCCGGCCCCCAGGCACATCTTGGTGATCGGGTCGTGGGTGTTCAGCGGGGTGGCGATGATGACCGCCTCCAGCCCCAGCCGGTCCTTCGCCTCCACCAGGTCCTTCACACTCTTGAACTGCTCGATCTTCTTGGCGGTGTCGGCGCCGTAAATCTTGTCGAGCCCCTTGCGCGGGCCTTGCGGCTCCCCCTTGTAGATGCGCTCCAGGTTCGTCGGCCGGATGTCGCACACGGCGACGATCTCGTTGAACTCCGGGTTGTGCTCGCCGACGAGGACGCCGCCCTCGTCGCCGCAGCCGATCAGCGCCGTCTTGACGGCCTTGCCGTGGAGCGACTGGTAGCCGAAGTACACGGCCGCGGACACCGGGACGACGGCCCCGGCGGCGAGGCCGGTGCGGAGCACGTCGCGGCGGGTCGGCGTGAACCAGCCGGTCTGCGGCGTCCCGCCGACGACGGTGGTGCCGTTCATCCGCCCGGCCCGCGCCAGGTCGCCGACGGCCTGCTCGAAGTTGGCCTTGCCCGTGGCCTTCTGCTCGGGACCGAGATCGAGGGACATCGTGAACTCCGGGGAGGGTGCGTCGGGCCGCTCGCCGTTACGCGCTCGTGCTGTCGTCCCGTGTCGTGCGGCAGCACACGCGGCTCAGCAGCGCGTCGAGCCCCAGCCAGCGGCCGGTCGGGAAGGTGGCGATCGTTAGCAGGGCGACGGCCTCGATCACGTTCTTATTGATGAACACCGGGTTCCCCTCGGTGTTCGGCGGCAGCGGGTACCACGGGAACGGCGGGTGCGCCAGGTACGTCATCACCAGGAACCCGGCCGCCAGCACGCACGCGAGGCGCGTCAGCAGCCCGCCCATGAGGCACGCCCCGACGCCGACGAGGAACCACATGGTCACCCCGTCCATCTTCTTTCCGAGGCTCCTGGCCGGCTCGTCCTTCGTCTCGTCGCCCAGCGCCTTCCGCAGGTCGGCGACGTAGTCGTCGGCGTCCTTCGCGAGCGACGTTTCCGCGGCGATGATTTCCGTCCGCAGCTCGGCGATCCGCTTCGACTCGATGCCGTTACCCTGACCCAGGTCGGCCGCCAACTTCGTCTCCTCGTCGCGCAGCATCCCGCGGAGGCGGTCGATGTGCGCCAGTCGCTCGGGGGCACTCAACGGGGCCGCGCCGGTGATGAACTTCACCGTCACGTCGCGTCGGTCGGCGCCATGGACCCACGCCGCGTAGGCGGCCTTCGCGCCTAGCACGCGCTTCGGCGCCTCGGTGTCGGCGTTCGCCGTGAGTTTGTCGGCCGCCGCGTAGGCCTTGTCCTTCTTCTTCGTCACGGCGTCCAACTCGGCGTCCTTCTGCTTCCCCTGGAGCTGGAACTGCTTGATCTCGGCCTCGGCGTCGGCCTTCCCCTTCTTCGCGGCGGCGTCGGCGGCCTTCTTGTCGGCCGCTGCCTCGGCCTTGATCGCCACCACCACCTTTTCCAGGGGCACTGCGTCGATCTTGGCCGCGACCGACGCCGGGCACGCCTCCGCCTGCTGCTCGATCGGCAGGGCGTCGAACGCCGTCGGGCTGATCTCCCGCGTCGGGCGGACGCGGTCGGCGAACACGGCCCCGGGGTCGCTGAACTGCTTCCGCATCTGCTCGCCGAGCGGCCCGGGGGCGACCTTGAAGTACGGCTCGCTGGTGAACACGCGGACGGTTTCACTCGGCCCGTGGTTAACGGAGTGGAGCTTGTGCAGCCCCTCGAACAGGAAGTGCCAGCCGATCGACAAACGGAGGGCGAGGAGGAAGAAGACGCGCGGCGACCAGCGGTTCTGGCCGGTGGCGACGATGAGCGCCAGGGCGGTGCCGGCGAGGCCGGCGTACATCAGGGCGGGGAGGTACTGGGTCGGCATCGGACTCGGCTCGGTTACGCGGGGTCGGGCGGGGCGTACTCGTCGGGGGCGAGGTTGAACGTCAGCGGTCGAGGCGAGCCCCGGGCGTCGGCCCGGGGAGTCTGCGGCTCTTCCAGTACCACGAGCCCGAGGTGCGGGCGGGTGCGGGTCAGCCGGTCGGCGAGGACGGAGCCGGCGACGAACGCCGCGGTGGACATCGCGTCGGCCTCCGCGGCGGTCGGGGCGGTGGCGCTGGCCGAGGCGACCCCCGCGGCCGGCCGGCCCGTGCGCGGGTCGAGCACGTGCCCGTATTTCCGCCCATTGTACTCGAAAAACTGAAACGTGGCTGCCGACATCCCCAGCCCGCGGTCGTTCAGATAGACCGTTCCGAGCGACCGGTTTTCGGTCGGGTGGCGCAAGCGGACGGGCCAGCCGCGCGGGTCGTCGGGCGGGGTGCCGATCGCCAGTACGCTGCTGCCGCCGCCGTGGAGGAGGGCGGACCTTACGCCCCAGTCGCGGCGCAGCAGTTCGGCCGCGCGGTCGAGCGCGTACCCCTTGCCCACGGCACCCAGGTTGAGCTCCAACCCCTCGGCGCGGAACTTGACCGTCCGCGATTCGTCCGAAAGGACGACGTGCCGCATCCCGCTGCGGATCATCGCATCGGCGTGTTCGCGGGCGTTCGGAATGCGCCCCTCGCGGCGGTAGAAGCCCCACACCTTGATGAGCGCCCCCGTGGCGATGTCGAACACGCCGTCGGTTTCGCGCGTCCAGACGGAGCAGCGGGCGAGCAGGTCGAACAGGTGCGGCTCGACGACCGCCGCACCGGTCGCGTTCAGGCGGCTGACTTCGCTGGTCTCCCGGTAGACGGTGAGCTGGTCTTCCAGGTCGTCGATGAGGTCGAGTGCCGCC
>Ga0105046_10016844_pt1 | contig 11206 bp, 5 predicted proteins | sample MAT03_FD_78385 | JGI IMG/M metagenome (GOLD analysis project Ga0105046, IMG submission 78385) | Freshwater microbial communities from Lake Fryxell liftoff mats and glacier meltwater in Antarctica - MAT-03 (megahit assembly) | ecosystem: Environmental > Aquatic > Freshwater > Ice > Liftoff...
GTCCGGATGTTGCCCTTGAGTGCCAGACCAAGAATTGCGCAGCAATTTTGCTCTGGCTCCAACACTTTGTCGGACGTCCAGATGTTTCCCTTGAGTGCCAGACCAAGAATTGCGCAGCAATTTTGCTCTGGACCCAACCAATAGAAGTTCCATGAAAATCTACCAGAACCTCATCGCCAACCAGTGGATGGCCTCCGACTCCGGCACCACCATCACCATCACCAACCCCGCCACAGAGTCGCATGCCGGACAGGTCAACCTGGCCAGCAAGGCGCAGGTTGTTCAAGCCTGCGATGCCGCCGCCAAGGCCCAGCGCGGCTGGCGCAAGACGCCGGCGATCGCACGCGCGGACTTCATGCGGCGCCTGGCCGACGCGCTGCTGGCACGCAAGGACGCGATCGGCACCGCACTGGCGCTGGAGTCGGGCAAGAGCCTGGACGACGCGACCAACGAGGCGGTCTACGCCGCTGATATCACGCGCTACCACGCCGAATGGGCGCGGCGTATCGAAGGCGAGGTCATCCCCAGCGACAGCGCGTCGGAAAACCTGGTGCTGCACCGCGAGCCGCTGGGTGTCGTGGCCTGCCTGATCCCGTTCAACTACCCGGTCTACACGCTGCTGCGCAAGATCGCACCGGCACTGATCACCGGCAACACCGTCGTCGTGCGGCCGAGCAACAACACGCCGTGCAGCGCGTTCGAGATCGCACAGGCCGTGCTCGATGCCGGCTTGCCCGAGGGTGTCGTCAACATCATGGCGATGGACCATGACGCGGCCAAGCAGATGTGTACGCACCCCAAGGTGGCGATGATCACGTTGACCGGCAGCGTCACCGCGGGCCGGCTTATGCTGGAATTCTCCAAGGTCAACATCGCCCGTGTATCGCTGGAGATGGGCGGCAAGACTCCGGCCATCATCACGCCCAGCGCCGACCTGGACCAGTCGATCACGCGCATCGTGGCATCCAAGACGACCCACTGCGGCCAGTTGTGCACTGCGGTCGAACGCGTCTACGTGCAGCGCGCCCGGTACGACCCGGCGCTCGATCGCCTGCGCCGCGCGATGCAGCAACGCGCGTTCGGTGACCGCGCGGCCGACCCCAGCCACATGGGTCCGCAGGTCAGCGCCGCCGCGCGCCAGGGTATTCACGACATGGTGCAGCGCGCCGTCGCCAACGGTGCAAAACTCGAATGCGGCGGCGTCATGCCCGAGGGCAAGGGGTTCTTCTACCCACCCACACTGCTGAGCGGCGTGCGCCAGGACGCCGAAGTGGTGCAAGAGGAAACCTTCGGCCCGGTGTTGTGTGTATTGCCCTACGACGACTTCGACGACGCGCTGTCCCTCGCCAGCGATCACCAGTACGGACTGGCATCGGTTCTGTTCAGCCACGACTACCGCGAAGTCATGCAGGCCAGCAACGAGATCGAGGCCGGCGAGTTGTACATCAACCGCACCCCGGCCGACCCATACCAGGGTTACCACGCCGGCTGGAAACGCTCCGGGCTGGGTGGGGACGATGGCAAACACGGGATGCTGGAGTTCACACAGACGCGGTTGGTGGTGATGCCCTACTGAAACCTTGGTGCCAGACCAATAAATTGCGCAGCAATTTTTGCTCTGGCACCAACACTTCGTCGGATGTCCGGATGTCCGGATGTCTACCTTGGTGCCAGACCAAGCCACCCTGCCTTGCGTCAAACTCATCCGATTAATGTAGCTACATTAAAGAACGAAAATCGAGTTCGACCGTATCAAGAACGCAACCAACCTTGAGAAGCACGGACTATCGCTGGCACTGGCCGCCGAACTCGATTGGGATGCGGCACTCGTAGGGGTTGATGGCCGGCAAGCGTACGGCGAGATTCGCGTGATCGCGTTGGCTCCAGATACCGGGATCGGTACAACGTGGCATTTGTCAATCGTGGCGAGGTGCGAAGAATCATCAGTCTGCGCCGAGCCAACCGACGACAGGTCAAGCACTATGTCCAGAGTTTCCAAGCGCCCGGTGTTGGTCATGCCAACGGTGGCCGAGGACAAGGCGATCACGGCTGCAGCAAAGGCGGATCCCGATGCGCTACCGTTGAAGCCCCGGCAAATGAAGGTCATGGTTCCGATAACAGCCATCCGCGGTCGGCCAAGATCCGAGCACAAGAAGCTGCTCGTTTCCGTTCGATACAGTCCGCAAGTCGTGGCGTACTTCAAATCAACGGGCGATGGCTGGCAGTCCCGGATGGATGGTGTGTTGCAGCGGTACGTGGCACGTCACTCCCGGCGGGCATGACGCCGGCGCGACCCGACCTGCTGGACACCTTGTGCAGGCGAGCCACAGACCTCGCCCGAGCCGTCAGGCCAGTGCCTTTTCCGCCAATCGGTCCGTCTCGACAGCGTCGTTCAGGTCTTCTGCCAGAAAGCCACCAGACTGTCGCGCCCACAAACGCGCATAGTGCCCGCCGAGCTGCAGCAGTTCCTGGTGCGTCCCCTGCTCGACGATGCGCCCCGCGTCCATCACCACCAGCCGGTCCATGCGCGCGATCGTGCTCAGCCGGTGCGCGATCGCGATCACGGTCTTGCCCTCCATCAGCGTGACCAGCTGCTCCTGGATCGCAGCCTCGATCTCGCTGTCCAGCGCCGAGGTGGCTTCGTCCAGGATCAGGATCGGCGCGTCCTTGAGCAGTACCCGCGCCAGGGCGACGCGCTGCCGCTGGCCGCCGGACAACTTGACGCCGCGTTCGCCGGCATGGGCCTCAAACCCGGTGCGGCCAGCCCAGTCGCGCAGCTCGGCGATGAACCCATCCGCGTGCGCGCGCTGCGCTGCAAGCTGCACCTGCGCGTCCGTGGCCTCGGGCCGTCCGTAACGAATGTTGGCTGCGATCGAGCGGTGCAGCAATGAGGTGTCCTGCGTCACCATGCCGATGGCCGCGCGCAGGCTTTCCTGCGTCACGTCGCGCAGGTCCTGGCCGTCGATGGTGATGCGCCCGCCCTCGACATCGTGAAAACGCAGCAACAGGTTGACCAGTGTCGACTTGCCGGCGCCCGAGCGTCCGACCAGACCGACCCGCTCGCCGGGGCGGATGTGCAGCTGCAGCTGCTCGAGCACCACGCGACCACCGGCGGCCTTCTGGCCGTAACTGAAGTCGACCGCGTCGAAGCGAATCCCGCCTTTCGTCACCCGCAATTCGCGCGCCTGCGGGCTGTCGACCATGGCGTGGGGCACGGCAATGGTCTGGATACCCTCCTGCACCACACCGATGTTCTCGAAGATGCCGGACACCTCCCAGCTGACCCAGCCCGCCATGTTGGCGATCTGCCAGACCAGCGGCAAACTGGTGGCCACCACCGCCGGGCTGATCGCCTGGGCGTGCCACAACCACAAGGCGACCGCCGCCGTGCCGACCACCAGCAGCGCGTTGAGCGCGGTCAACGTGGCCATGAACCGGGTCGTCATGCGCATGTGGGCGGCGATGCGCTCGCGGTGCGCATCCATCGATTCGCGCACATAGGCGTCTTCGTCGCGCGCCCGCGAGAACAGCTTCACCGTCATGATGTTGGTGTAGCTGTCGACCACGCGGCCCATCACCAGGGAGCGCGCCTCGCTGCTCGAGCGCGACAGATCGCGCATGCGCGGCACGAAGATGCGCAGGAACACCAGGAAACCGGCCATCCAGCACACCATCGGCAGCGCCAGGCGCCAGTCAAACGACAACATCATGACCAGCGCACTGATACCGTACACGACGATATACCAGATCGCGCGCACCGCTGCCACCACGCTCTCGCGCAGCGCGTTGGCCGTCTGCATCACCCGGTTGGCCAGGCGCCCGGCGAAATCGTTCTGGAAAAACGGACTGCTCTGGCGCACCACATGCCAATGGCTCTGCCAGCGGATCAGCGTGGTCACGCCCGGAATCACCGCGTTGTTGCGCACCATGCTGTCGAGCATGATCATCAGCGGCCGTCCGATCAGCAGTACCAGCGCAATGCCAGCCAGCATCGGCGCCTGCTGCCGCAAGGCCAGCGCTGGATCGCTCGCGGCCATCAAGCCGACCAGGCGCCCGAGCAACACCGGCATCAGGATATCGATCAAGGCCACGCCCAGGCCGGTCGCCAGCATCGCCAGGTACAGGCCGCGGGTCTGGCGCATGAAGTGCCAGTAAAACGCCAGCAGGCCCGGCGGCGGACCCGCGCTGGATGCTGCCGCAGGCGCGGCGATGTTGCGCACGCGCGATTCGAAGAACGAGAACATGCTCAAGGGTGTTTCCAATGCCGGTGGCAAGCCCGCAGGGGCCAGTCCAAGCCACGCTCCAGTCTAGTGCCGAGAAGGGATCCAGCGCCGCCAACGGGTCCGATAACCCTGGAACATCGCCACCCCCACCGCGCTGCGCTGCGCACTGTCAACCCGGACAACGAGATCCTGCCGGTGTCGGCACGCACCGGCCAGGGCATGGACGCCTGGTTGACCTGGCTGCAGGCACAGACGGGCCGGCCCGGCCGCACCGTTCGGCACGTACCGGCAGCGCAGGACGCGGATTGAGCGCCACTGCAGCGGCCGTCGGCTGCACGGCAGCGCATGAGCAAACGCCGGGCCGCCCCAAGTTTCGTCGCACCCCCTTGGGGGGCCTGGCGAAGCCAGGGCTGGGGCGCTCACAGCTGGAATGCCAGCCAGCGTATCAGCCCCTCCATCATCTCGCGCAACAACCCTGGTCGATCGCCCCGGTAACGTTCGGCGCCGACGCGCAGCCGGTCGATCCAGCGGGCGAAACCGGCCACCGGTGCCGCGTCGTCGAAAGCGATCATCAGCTCGTAGTTGAGGAACAGACTGCGTTCGTCCAGGTTGGCCGAACCCACCAGCGCCAGGTCATCGTCGATCACCACCGCCTTGGCATGCACCATGTCCGGCGCCAACCAGACCCGGCCACCCGCCATGGTCAGCTCGCGCAAGGCCGCGTGCCGCGCCCAATCGGCCAGCCGGTGGTTGGAGCGGTGCGGCAACACCAGGTCGACGTCGAGACCGCGGCGTGCCGCCAGCGTCAACGCCATCAGCAGCACCGGGTCAGGAACGAAGTATGGCGACACCGCCAGGATCCGCCGGCGCGCGCTGAAGCAACTCGACACCAGCAACACATGCAGTGTGTCGTCCAGCTGGTCCGGGCCGCTGGCGACCAGCCGCGCCATCGCCGCGCCAGGATCGCTGCCGACGCTGCCAGCATGCGACGGTGGTTCGACCCGCGTGCGACCGGTGGCAAAGGCCCAGTCCTGGTCGAAACGCTGCTGCGTCTGCCGCGCCATCGCACCGGTGAATTCGAAGGTCAGGTCGACCCATGGCGGCTTGGGCAGCAGCTGCGCGTTATCGCCGACAAAGTATTCCGCTGCCAGGTTGCGTCCGCCAGTCCAGGTCCGGCAGCCGTCGGCGATGACCAGCTTGCGATGGTTGCGCAGGTTGGTGCGGCCCGGCAGCATCGAGCGCAGCGGCGAGACGAACAGCTCCGCCTCGACACCGGCCGCGCGCAAGCGGCGCAGGTCGATACGTCCGCCCAGGTAGATGCCGACACCGTCCACCAGCAGCCGCACCCGCACGCCGTCGCGTGCGCGCTGTATCAGCAGATCGGTGATCTCGCGGCCCAGCGCATCGCTGCCGATCAGGAAGGTGCACAGGTCCAGGGTATGGCGTGCCTGCTGCAACAATGCGCGCAAGCTCTCCAGGGCCTGTTGCCCGTCAGCGTGGATGACCAGACCCTGGTACTGGCTGGCCGCTGGCAGCCCCATCGCGTCGGCCAGCTGGTGAAATGCCGTGCGTCGGTCCGGCGCAACCCGTGCAACGCTGCCATCGACCGGCGCATGTGCATGCAGCGCCGCCTCGCGCCGCGCCACCTTGCGGTTGCCGAACAACAGATACAGCGGCAACGCGAACTCCGGCGCCAGTGCCAGCGACACCACCCAGGCGACGGCCGCCGACGGATGGCGGCGCTGACGCCGGGTGCGCGAGCCGATGACGTAGATCGCCAGACCGGCGAACACCATCAGGCCATGCAAGGTGATCAGGCGGTTGTCGATCAGGTTTTCTAGCATCGGTGGCGCATGGTGTCTGATCCCTTACGAGGTTGGGTGGCACACCCGGCCTGCTACAAACGCACGACGTTGACCGTCGCTCCGAACACTTCACGCACCGAAGGCAGCAAATGGTCATGGTGCGTCAGGAAGAGCACCTGCGTTTTTCTCGACAGCTCCCCCAGCGCTTCCAGCCCGCCCTTTGAACGGACATCGTCGTAGTTGATGAACAGGTCGTCGGCAATGAAGGGCAGCACCTGCGCATGTCCAAGATGCATGTGCAAGGCAGCAAGGCGCAAAGCCAGATAGAGCTGGTCCCGCGTGCCCTCGCTCATGCCCTCGATCGCGACCATCGCCCCGTTCGGGCGTCGACCCAGCAACTTCGGCGGCTCGCTCTCGAAATCGACGGTGAGTTTCTCGAACGAGCCAAGGGTCAAGCGCGAGAATATGACACTCGCGGCCGACAGCATCGGGCCCTGCTTGGCTTCGCGGTAGTGCTCGATCGACCACCGGAGCAACCTTGCCGCCGTGAAGACCTTGACGTAGCGCTCCACGACATCGGACATCGCCGCCAAGGCTTCCTGCCTGCGTGCCTCGGCCCTGGCGGCATCGGCCGTCCCACCGATGGCTTGCAGCTCGGTTGCGGCCGCCTGGCCTTGAGCCGAGAGTGAGGCCAACCGATCGACCAACCCTTCTTCCTGCGTGACCAGGTCGCTGAGTTCGGCCTGCACGTTCGACAGGTTCACCAGGGCCAGCTCTGACCGCAGTTGCTCCAGATTCAAACCGTCGCCGGCTTCCCGGATGGCCTTCTCGGCCGCAGCGCTGCTGGCCATGAGCGCTCGCCGCTGGTCGGACCTTTCAATGGCCCCGGCCAGCCCGTCGATGCCTTCGATGCCAGCCCGCTGCAGCAGCGGGGCGACCGTTGCCTGAGCCTGCCCGCGTTTCAAGGTGGCGTCGCCAAGTTTTCCCCGCGCCGCGTGCATTGCCGCGTATTGGCGTTCGGCGTCCTTGTGAGTTTCGTTGGCCGACGCCAAACGGGATGCAAGTCCCAGGGAAATGTCTGCCTCTGGCAATTGCGCCAACTCGGGCGCCAGCCGCAACGCAAGAGCCTGGGCCGCCATGCCGAAGTGCTCCAGATCGGCCCGCATCTTGTCAATTCGGTCAGTCCGGGTTTTCCTCATCGATGCAAGGGCCGCGTCGATTTTCTCGGCCGTATCGAGCATCCCTTCCATGGTGGTCACATCGGCCGACCGATCCAGCCCCGCGCCAGCCAGCAGTTGTGCCCATTGGTCCGCCCACCGGTTGGCCGCCTCCTTGCCCCTGCTCGCCGCAGCCAGAAGAGGCGACATGTCTCTTTCTCCGTCGGACGCCTGCTTGTCCAGCGTGCGGCGCTGGCCGCCAACACCCGCGGCCGTCTGCAGGTGCCGCTCCGCGGCAAGCGTCAGCACCTTCAGCGGCAGACCCGAGACCGGTACGCCGAGCTTGTCCAGTTCGCAAGCCAGGGCCGCCAACACCTGCGAGATGGCATCTTCCACGGCTTGCAGCGCGCGGCGCGCCTCGTCGAGCAAGCTCACCGCCGCGAGCGCTGCAACCCGCGCGTCCAGCCACGGCGCAGCCGCCTCGAACATCAACCCGGACAAGCCAGAAGCAGTCGCGATCGTCGACCAGCGGCGAACACGTGTTTCTGCACTGTCACGAAGGGTTTCGAGCTCCTTGAAGGCCAGGGACAGCTCCAGCTCTGCCCGCTCGGACAGCGACAGCTTCCCCTGCAGCTCGCTGGCCTCCTGGATGGTGTCATGGCGACGGTCAGCCAGCGCATCCGCCGCTGACAGCTGGAGTTCGAATTCGGACCCGCGCCGGACCAGTGCCTCAGCGTTCGCCTTCACGGCCTCCCAGGTCGCGTCCCGCACACGTCGCGCTTCGACGACCGCGTCCCGTGTCACTGTGTCGTGCGCTCTCTGGTATTGAGCTACGTCCAGCCTGGCCTGTTGGGTCTGCTGCTGCAGGGCTGCAATGCGTCTTGAAAGCTCGCGTGCCTGCGCGTCGTCGTTGATCTGCTGCTGCGCCAGCGACTGGATGACGTCTGCCGAGGGTACCGTCATCATGCGCAGCGTTTCGACATCCTGCCGCCACTTGCCCAGCGCCGCAAGGGCGGCCTCGGCAACCGACTCCTGCCGCTGGAGTGCCTTCCGAAGCTCGTCCAGGCTGACCTCGTAATCGCCGAGCTTCTGGGCGTTGGCCAGCGCCACCTGCAACCCCAAAGGGATCTCGAAGCCTGGCAAACCGGCCAGTTCCGCTCTGGCCTGGTCCACCTCGGCCTGCTTGGCCTTCGCAGCCCGCTCCGAGGCGTCCAGCACCTGATGGATCGCGGCATGGTTGTGTAGCAGAACACCGAGGGAGAGCCGAACGCCCGCCAAGGGCAGGCGCGCGCGCACGACCTCCTCGGAACTGTTGTCCCACCCAAGCTTCGCAGCCAGGCCGCTCGCAATTACCCACTGCGCATCGATCTCGGACTGTCGCCTGGCGATGTCGCTCGTGTAGGCGCGGTACTGCACCCGCTGTTCGCTGAGCGCATTGATTTCAGCGCCAGCCGTTTGAACCTTGACATCGACAACCAGGGCTTCGAGCGCAGTCTGTGCTTGGGCAATGCGATCGGTCTGGTGGTCGATATCGAACTGCGCAACGGCGAGCGCCCGCTCGGCATCTGCAAGGGTCCTGCCTGCCCCTTCTGGAAGCTCGACAACATCACCCAGCGCGGCAAGGCGCAGTGCGGCCTCGTCAAGGGCATTGACGTGTGAAGCGACCCGCCGAACACGGTCCAGCAAGTTACGCCGCTTCCTGAGACCCGCATGCTGGTCGCGCACCTGTGCGTGCGCACCATCGATCTCGGCGACTCTGGCACGGGCCTCGGACCAGTCCTTGGTTCTGACCGTAGCCTGCTTCAATGCCGCCGCGGCGCTGTCGAACTCGTCCAACGCGATGTAGTACTTGCGCTCCCCGGACCGGCGCTTCGACCAGAGACCGTCCGCCTGTGCCTCCAGGTTGTCCCGCACGGCACCGAGCCCCGCGATTCCTGCCGCGGACTGAAACAGGATTTGCCCCAGGTCGTTCGACGCCGACAGGATGCTGAGACCTCCCCGCACCAGCCGCTCGTGGTCCAGCCCGAACATCTGGGTGAAGAAGTCTCTGTCGGTGGACCCCAGATAGGTCGCCATGGCGCCATCGGCCAAGGGCTTGTCAGCCAGGTCCCGCAACGTCTGCCTGTTCCCCTTGACTCGCTGCAGTTGCAGTCTGTCGGAGCCTTGCGTCATCGATGCCCCGAGCCGCATCTCCGACATCGCATGCAGGAAGGCATGGGGCGTGTTCTTCGGGATGCCGTACAGCAGATCGAGAATCGCCGCGCGAACGGTCGACTTGCCCGCCTCGTTGGGCCCCACGATGACATGGAAGTCTCTGTCGGCGGCGGGGAAATCGATCGTGCGGTCGGTGAAGTTGCCGTAACGAACGAGCTCAAGGTGTTCGAATCGCATGGGTCAACCCGCCTTCGCGATGTGTGCCAGAAGCGAAGGCGCCGTGGTCTGCACCAGGGACTTGAGCCTACCGGCGCGGATTTCCTCCAACTGCGGAACGGCGACGATGACCTCGTGCGGCAGCCGTCCGATCATCTGCATCAGGTCTTCCTGCAGGCTTTGCAGAAACGCGGCATCGCCGTCAGCCTTCAACAGCAGCTCCTGCAGGTCGGCAACCGCGTCGGCCCGCGCGGCAACAACCTCGGCTGCATCGTGCGGCGTGGTCTGCACGCGTACCTTCTCAATCCAGACACGCTCCGGGCCGAGCGCTGCAGCCTGTGCCAGTATTTCGGCGCGCAACTGAGACTCCAGACCAAACAGTTCTCCGTGCGCAGCGCACGCGCCGGTCAGCGTGACCCGAACGGCCAACGGGTGGTCGCTGTCGGCGTTCTCGACCAGTTGCGCCAATGCACGGCCCACGGCCCGCACAACGTCGTCGAGGGTCGAAGACTCGGCGACGTCAACCCGCAAGGCCTGCCACCGAAGCACGTCGACGTAGATCGGCTCCACGGCCTCGACGTCGGTGCCGGCCGTCGTCACCATCAAGGCGCCCCGAGGCCCGGTCTCCCTGATGTGCCGGCCCTGAAGGTTGCCGGGAAACGCGATCGTCGAGGCGCCTTTCCAGATGCGCTGTTCGTGGACGTGCCCCAGCGCCCAGTACTGATAACCCCTGGCTTCGAGCTCGGCCATCGAGCACGGTGCGTAGTTCGCGTGCGCGGCATTGCCTTCCAGGGCGGTATGCAGCACGCCAATGTTCAACCAGCCCTGCACCGGCGCGGGGTAGGTCAACGCAAGATTGTCCGTGGTTGCCGCTTCCTTGAAGCTGCGGCCATGCAGTGCAACGCGAAGTTCAGGGATCCGAAAAGTCTCGGTCTTCGCAGAGGAGAATTTGTGCACGTTGTCAGGCAAGACCAACTTCTTGGTCATCTCGTTGTCGGCGTCGTGATTGCCCAGCAGCAGATAAACCGGGATCCCCGCCAATTTGAGCCGACCCATCTGGCTGGCGAAAAAGATGCCGGTGTTGAAGTCTTTCCAGCTGCCGTCGTAGAGGTCGCCTGCAATCACCAGAAAATCGATCCTCTCGGAGACGGCCTCGCTCACCAGGTTTTCAAAAGCATCGCGCGTCGCCGTGCGCAGCAACTCTGTCGGTGCGTCCTGATACGCCGAAAGTCCGGTGAGCGGGCTGTCTAGATGAATGTCCGCGGTGTGGATGAATCTCATGTTGCTCTCTCATTCCGTGGGCCTGTCACCAGGCCAACACTGCAATTTCAACGGGGACCCGACGTTGACCTGTTTCCAACGAATTTCCGGTCTCCTCCCCGATCTGAATGGCGAGCTGGATTATCAGCGTCGCAACCCACACGCAAAGGCCCGCTGCCGGCTGAAAGACCGCAAACATGCTTTGCGGGAGTCCGTCTGCGGTGCGCCACCACGGGCGTCGCCCAGTCATGTTCAGACGCGGCACCGGCATTCAGGTGCTTGCGTGGGCATCGGCGCTGGATTGCGCTTCAGTATCGTCCGGCGAGCGCGGCGCCCGTGGGGGTTCGGCACGCCGACTGGCCTTGGCCAACTGCTGCGCCGCGCGGCGCAA
>Ga0105046_10016848_pt1 | contig 11205 bp, 8 predicted proteins | sample MAT03_FD_78385 | JGI IMG/M metagenome (GOLD analysis project Ga0105046, IMG submission 78385) | Freshwater microbial communities from Lake Fryxell liftoff mats and glacier meltwater in Antarctica - MAT-03 (megahit assembly) | ecosystem: Environmental > Aquatic > Freshwater > Ice > Liftoff...
CCGCCTACGGCCGACGGGTCTTTTCTTGAGACAGTGCCACTGATCAAACCGTTGCGTGTGTCGATCGATGCGATTTGACCGATCTGCACGTCCTTGGCTTGCGACTCGGCAATTCGCAATACGGCTTTGAGGTTCCCGGGTTGCACGACTTTCGCCAATGTCGCTCCATCCGGCACAAACTGCCCCACCTGCAACGAGAGATCCTGCAGCACCCCTTCTTCCGGAGCGGTCACCTGCAGGGATTGCAGGCGGCCCAGACGTTCTGCGGCGATGGCCTTCAGCTGCCTGACCTGATTCATTGACACCGAAATCTGCGAATCAATCGTCGTACTGATCAGCTTGAGCCGGTCCTGTTCAATGCGATACCGCGTGGTGAGTTCTTCCGCCTCCGCCTTCTGGTTCACCGCGTCGAACTTCGTAATCATTTGCTGCTTCAACAGCGTGTCGGCCGCTTCGGCCTGTTGCCTGGCCCGGATGAAAGCCGTGCGCGTACTGGCAACGGTTGCTTCCTGCCCCAGCAGTTGATTCTGCAGATTGGTTTTCAGGTTCAGCAAATTGATTTCGGCGTCCCGCACCTGCTGGTCCGCCTGCATGGTCTGAATCTGCATGTCAGGACTGGACATCACCAACAACAGCATGCCGGGCGTCACCTTCTGGCCGGACAAGACGACCAGGCGCTCAACACGCGCGGACGACTGCGCGGTGATCCACCGAATGCGCTCGGGCACCAATGTTCCGGGCCCCCGCACCTCCCGAACAAGGTCGCCTTGTTTGACGGAGTCGACGAGAATGGCGGCGTAATCAACGGTCGGCGCGGCCGGCTCCAGCCTCGCGAGAGCAACCCCTGCGGCGACCACCGCCATCACGCCTGTTGCGATCGCGATATTCCGGCCAGTTTTTTTTCGAGGCGGGCGAGCTACATCCACGGGATTTTCAGAGGGACGTGAGAAACGACAGTTGCGCCAGGTTACGGGACGCGACAGACAAACATGGCAAGGGCCGTGCCGCATTTCCACCTGTTTGAAAGTCGGTGAACGTGTTGTGAATTAAGCACTTGCGAGACCTTCCGTTCATCCCGGTGACGAACCGCTGTTCGATCTCGTGAAACGCCGTCCCAATATCGGACACCCGCGACCGATGGTTCGTTGGGGTTTCGGCCATGCCCTGTCCCGGGCGACAAACTCGTCAGCGAGATTCGTCCCGCACGTCGCCGCAACCCACCGGTTCATCCAGCGCTCGAATAGGCCGTTAACTGCGCCGCATGCCGTGCGTCGTCGATGTTGCCACCGCTCACGATCGCAACCACGGGGCCCGTCAGTGACCCAATCTTGCCGTGCCGAATGGCGGCAACCGCTACCGCGCCAGCCCCTTCGCTCCTGAGCCCTTCCGCGCGCCACAACCACGCAATGGTTTCGCCCAGCTCTTCTTCACTGACCGTGACAATTTCGTCAGCGCAATATTGACCGATTGCCAACGCCTCTTCGTCAATCTGTCCTGCAAGGCCGTCCGCCAATGTGGGCTCACTGTCAATGGGCACGACGTGCCCCGCCGCCACACTGCGCGACATGGCGGCCGTGCGCACACTCTGTGCCCCCACCACGCGGACACTTGGCGCCAATTCGCGCAGGACCGCACCCATACCGCCAAGCAGGCCGCCGCCACCGGTGCAAATCACAACCGTTGCCACGTTTGGACATTGCTCCAGCACTTCCAGCGCCACGGTCCCTTGGCCGGCCAGCAGTTCCTGGCCGAGGCACGGATTGATGAACGGAATGCCATGGGCGACCGCGTGCGCCTTGGCGCGGACCATGGCCGCGTCGTAGTCGGGCTCTTCATCGTTGATGGTCGCGCCGAGTGCGGCAATCCCCGCTTTTTTCACTTGAGGCGCCGTGCTGGGGACGTATAACATCGCCGGTGCCTCGAACGCATGCGCGGCATACGCCACACCCAATCCATGATTGCCGGCGCTTGAGGCGACGACTCCACGTGTGCGAGCGTCGGGGGACAATGATGCCAATACATTGAACGCGCCGCGCACTTTGAACGAACCGGTTTGTTGTTCGAGTTCGCACTTCAGGAACACCGGCGCGCCAACCTGTAACGAGAGTTTTTCGGATTGCAGCAAGCGAGTGAGGCGCACGGCCCCAGCAATGCTGGTGGCGGCTGCCCGCACGTCAGCGACAGTTGGCAGAAACTCGGGGCGGGGAATTCGGGGCATGTCCGGTGATGTTGGCGGCGCGTGAAAATTCGGAAGTTGGGCGGACGGCTACTGCGATGGGAGCGTCCGCCCCCCATTCCACCGCGCCAGGTACGCCGACGTGTCGAATTTAAGTCGCACGCGCGCCGTAACCATGGGCCGAATGCCTCCCCAGATTGGCTTGTTCCCCCACGGTCGGTCCCACAGGCCCAGGCACCACATAATGCCGCCCACCGAATTGGGATCGCGTCCATCCAGCGCGTATTTGTCGTTCAAGTAAAACATCCACTGTCGCGCAGTTTCGTAGTCGGGCGTCCAGAGCAGCAGTGTTTTGGCCCACAACATGCGCGCGTAATTATGAATCACACCCGTCGCGAGCAATTGCCGTTGTGCCGCGTTCCAGAACTCGTCGTGGGTCTCGCCGCGTTCGAGGGTTGCCAGATCGTACAATTGCGGGCGCGGGTCAGCCACGTGTTCGCGCATGGTCTTCTGAATCCAGGCTGGCAGTGCGGCCAGTTGATCGAAGTCTGGCGTGCGAAGACACCAGTTGTAAGACAATTCGCGCCAGGTCGTGACCTGCTGCACAAAGGCATCAATACTACCCGCCGGCGCGCCGCTGTCCCGTGCCGCTCGCACCACCGCCGCCGATGCGATTTGCCCGACGTGCAAGTACGGCGACAGCCCACTGGTGCTCTCTTCCATGCTCGAGTTGCCACGCTGTTCGTTGTACGCGGACAGATGCTCCACGAGAAACCGCTGCAACACCAACTCCGCCGCCACACTACCGCCGGGGGTGTGCGCGACCGGCCCCACCCCATGATCAACCTCTGAACGCGCAACGGCGGCGCCAATGGCTGCACTATCCATGGTCGCGACGGGCAACAACGCACTGTGTGTGGTGTCGATCAGCGATTGGCGCAGCGGTTCGGGCATATCCAAACGCGGCGCGCAATCTTCGACCAACTCGAGCGAGTGATCGAGCACCTTCGCCAGTTTGGGCCGAATAGTGCGTGCGGCATATTCCGCAACGCCAAACAGGCCGCTGGGCACGGTGCACGAACTGTCCACGGCCAGCACCCGACATCCCACGCGTTCGGCGAAACGCGCCGTGCGCTCGCGGATACCGGCGGTCGGAAACAAATCCGTCACGACGAGATACGCGCGGGCTGCCAATCGATCGACGACGCGGCGGTCATCGACGCGGCGTTCCCGCAGCACGAACTGGTACGCGATGCCCGTCTCCAACGCCCGTTGCGCCGTGTCGCGCGCGCCTTGCAGCATAAAGGTGTGATGCCGGTCGGCCGCGTACGGATAGGTGGGATCGAGTCCTTGATGCACCAGCAGTGGTCGCCCAATTTTGTCGGCCGCGCGAATGGCTGCGCGCAATGCCCAGTTTTCATTCAGCCGATGGGTGGACTGCATCCAATACAACACATACTCGCCGTCGGGATTGTGTCGCTTGCCGTTCAGGTCAACCGAACGCTGGACAAGCTGATCTCTGACGTAGTCGCTCTGTAGCGCATGCGGTGGGTTGGCGGGCACCTCGCAACTTAGCGCAGCGCACCCCACAGCCGGGCCGTCCCGAGTATGGACCTGAGGGGTAGTAGCACTCGTGAGGGGACCGGCCAACCCTTGCGCGAGTGCGGGGCAGCGTCTACTATCCTCGAAGAACGTTCCCCGCGCTCAACGCGGGGAATTCGCGTTAGGAGATATTCGGGGTTGTAGCTCAGCTGGGAGAGCGCTGCATTCGCATTGCAGAGGTCAGGGGTTCGAGCCCCCTCAGCTCCATAAGCGGAACTCCGTGCTCCTGCACGGTGTACAGATACAAATAAAGTGTGACGGTTCCATCTCAGAATCGTCTGCACACGAAGGGTGAAGCCCGCCGCTGATCGGTAGGACAGAAAGTTCCAATGACGGCGCGCGTGGCAGCCCTTCGGGCGGCATGAAACAAAATGAGTGATCCGCCACGAAACCACAGACTCTGCGTCTGTGGTTTTCTTGTTTCCGGGTCACGCCGGTTGGTCGCCCACAGGCTGCCGATCAGCCCGAATGGACTGCGGTCACATCCGGCCGGTGGCGAGCACCAGTGGCGCCCGCGCCGTTTTACGGTCCCGGCGTCAACCCGCGCAGGTCGGCCCGCATGGACGCAAACATCTCCTGCAGAAAGCGGTTCTCCTCTGCCTCAACCCCGCCCGAGTAGTCACTCATGGCGGTGAACCCCAAACTGCCAATAAAGCGCATAATCGCGCTTTCGCGCACCGCCAGGTCGAACTTGCGGTACAACATCGTCGGTCCGTTCGGTGCATTCCGGAACCCAATGCGGAACAGCACGCCCGACCCCTCAAACGGCCGTCGTAACGGTGAGCGCAGTAGTTGCCGCGCCGCCAGCGGCAGGTGCCATTCTGGTTCTTGTTGAAAACGCATCAGCCACCCACGCTCAGTAGGCGACCGCACCTGCACAAAAATTCCACGCATGTCGGTGACGCCTACGTTGAACACCATGATCTTCGCCATGGCATTCACGGTAATGCGCAGGGTATCCGGCATTGGGCGCGCCAAGCCTGCCAACGGTTGCAGCACACCGTTTCTGGAGCGGAAGGTCAGCGTCACGCGGTCGCCGTGCTCCGCGTGTACATCAAACCACTCCGCGCCCGAATCATCGGTGAGGCGCAACCGGTAATGCGACGACGCGACGTATTTGTCGACATATTTTGCCATGGACGGATTGGTCGCGCGGAGCCGGTTTGCGTCCATGAATACGCGCATGGCAACCAGCGTCGAGCCGTCACTCTGTGGTTTCGTCGAGACAGAGTCGAGCACAAACAAGCGGCCAACTGACTGCATGGTGCGCGAAAACGACGTGCGATAGTCTGCTCGAATGGTGGAAGGCAGCCGTTCCGCCGACGCAAACCACGCGGTGAACACCGCGCCGGCACGCGCGGGCGGCATTATTCCGACATGATGATCCACGTCGGTGGCCCACTGGTACTCGTCCTCGCGAAGCGGCGACAACCGCATGATGTGGCGCGAACCACCCACCTGCGTCGGCAGCGCGGCGTTGTTGCGTGCCACAAAGGTGTACTGATTGTTGACCAGCGACCCGTCGATGACGAGTTCACGGGTCACGCCGCTGCTGCCGGATCGCCCGGTCCAGCTCGCCGAGTCGTGCTCAAGTTTTGAGGGCGTGAAAGCATACCGCGCAATACGCATGCGCGCGGCCGTGAACTTGGCGTCGCGTACGACGCGGGTGTAACGGTGTTCCAGCGCCGCAAACACTCCGTCGCCGTTGGATTTCGCCGTCGCGGCGTCAGTGCCATACGCCAATGGCGCGGCTTTGCAGGCGGAGACACTCACCGGCGCCAGCACTAGGAGGGCCAACCAAACCCGAGGTCCGCACCGAAAGGGGCGCAGTGGCGGGTGGCCGATGATTCGGGAAGGGTGTCGTGGCAACGGCGAGAGCGATTGGTGAGAGTCTTGGGGCCGACCGGGTCGTTTTTCGGTACACCTGCGAGAGAAAGGGGTTGCCCGAAATGGCGGGCAGCCTCTATTATCCTAGTCCTGCGTCACGTGCCGCAGCGATGCCCCTTGGTGTAACTGGCAACACGTCTCACTCTGGATGAGAAGAGTCCTAGTTCGAGCCTAGGAGGGGCAACTGAACAAAGGCCTGTGTCATGCGGGTCAACATTGGAGAGCCCGTTTCAGCCATCTGGTTGAAGCGGGCTTTCTTGTGCGCCGTGTTGTGTGTGGGGCGGTGGTGGGTTGGTGTACAGGCTCTTCTGCCCGCTAATCAGGAACGCCAGAAAACACGCAATAGCGAAGTAGGCCGCCGCATCAGGTCCGAAAAGTTCCAGCGCCATGATGGTGCAAGCGATCGGCGTTTTGGCCGCGGCGCCAAACACCGCTACCAATCCAAGCGCCGCAAACAATGGCAGCGGGCCGTGCAACAAGACGGCCAGCGTATTGCCCAAGGTGGCTCCCACAAAAAACAGCGGAGTCACTTCGCCGCCCTTGAAGCCCGAGCCAACGGTGACGGCGGTGAACACGAGTTTGAACAACCAGCTGAGCGGATTCGCTCCCGGTTCAACAAAACTTGAGACAATGCTGACGCCCCCGTGCGGGGCAATCACCCCTAACCCCAGATAGTCTCGCGTGCCCACAATCAACGTCAGCGCTATGACGATGCACCCACCGGCGACGGGGCGCAACCAGGCCGTGCGGATGAGGTGTTTGGCCAGGGCACTCACGCCATGCGCACACTCGAGAAACAACTTGCTCACGAGGCCAAAACACACACCGGCCGCCGCAACCTTGGCCAGCGTCCACCCGTCCAGGTGAGGCAAACCAAAGGCGCCCAGCACGATACCCGGATACGCCATGTGTACGCCTCCCAACAACGCGACACTCCAATCCGCAACGTATGCGGCCACCAGACACGGAACGATTGCCAGAAGCGTGAGCTTCCGCATTTTCAACACTTCCAGCGCAAAAATTGCGCCCGCCACCGGCGTGCCAAACACGGCCCCGAATCCAGCGGCCATTCCGGCCTGCAACAGTTGGCGCCGGTCCTCATGCAAAAAAGCAGCGAGCCCTGGCAGGAAATTTCGCAATACTTTTCGCTCGAATGCGCTGGCCAGCGAGCCACCCATTTGCACGGCGGTGCCTTCGCGGCCAGCCGACCCACCAAACAAATGGGTGACCAGCGTCGCACCCAGTACCAACGGTGCCATGCGCGACGGAATGCCGCCACCCGGTTCGTGAATTTCGTCTATAATGAGCCGCGTCCCGGCGTCGCTGGTGTGGCCCCACCGCGTATACACGACCCCAATCAGCGCGCCGGCTGCCGGCAACAGCCACAACAGCCACGGATACACCAGTCGCACACGCGTGACCGCGTCAAGCGACCAGAGGAAAAAGGCAACCGCACCACCCACAGCAAGCGCCATTGGAATAACGGCCACCAGCAACACCATGGACCGTTTCGCGCGCGCGGTGCTGCTGGCAGTGGGGTGGTGAGTGTTCACACGATGCCGTGAGGGGCGGCGGACGTTACGAATGGCGCTCATTCAGCGGAAGACGTGATCACCTTCGAGAAAATAAGGGATGCGTTGGTGCCGCCGAATCCGAAGGAATTCGTCATCACGGTTTGGCACGATGCCACACGCGCGACGTTCGGGATACAGTCCAGGCCAATGGCGGGATCGAGGCGCTCGATGTTGATCGTTGGCGGCAACAGGCCCTTCTCGAGCGCCAGAATGCTGATAATCGCTTCGGCTGCGCCTGCTGCGCCCGTGAGATGACCGGTCATGGATTTCGTAGACGATACCGGCACGCGGGCCGCGTGTTCGCCGAACACGTGTTTGATTGCGGTCGCTTCGGCGATGTCCCCCAACGGGGTCGACGTGCCGTGAGCGTTGATGTAGTCGACCGCGGAGGCCTCCATTGCGGCGTCTTTCAGGGCGGCGCGAATGCAGCGTTGCGCCCCCTCGTGCTCCGGGGCAGGCGCCGTGACATGGTGTGCGTCGGAACTCGCACCATACCCCGCCAACTCCGCGTAAATCCGCGCCCCGCGACGGGTGGCGTGCTCCAACTCTTCCAACATGAGAATGGCCGCGCCTTCCCCCAGCACAAAACCGTCACGGTCTACGTCAAACGGACGGCTGGCGCGCACGGGATCGTCATTGCGTGTCGACAAGGCGCGAATAGCGTTGAAACCAGCTATACACATGAAACCAATGGGCGCCTCGGCTCCGCCTGCCAACACCACGTCCGCGTCGCCGCGCTGAATTAAGTGAAGCGCTTCCCCCAGGGCGTGGGCGCTGGTGGCGCACGCGCTGTTGGTTGACCAGTTCGGACCCTTGAAGCCAAAACGAATGGAGATGTGACTGGCCGCCATGTTGATCAGCACGTTCAGAATAAAGAACGGACTGACTTTCCCTGGAGAGGATGGCCGGGCGGCAATGGTGGCGTCCTCGGCGCCGGCCAGCCCGCCCACGCACGATCCCACAATGACGGCCGCGCGTTCGGCGTCGTGTTCGGAGGCCACATAGCCCGAGTCGCGCATGGCCATGTCGGCAGCGGCCAGTGCAAACTGCTGATACCGGTCGAGACGTCGCGCCTGTTTCCGGTCCATGAAGTCTTCTGGCACAAAATCATGCACTTCGCCGGCAAACCGGGTCTGCATCATGCTGGCATCGAACAGGGTGATGGGGCCAATGCCACTTTCGCCATTTGCCAATGCGTTCCAGCTGCGTTCCACTCCCGTTCCGCAGGGAGTGATCAAGCCCATGCCGGTGACCGCTACGCGTCGTCTGGTCAATCGAATTCCGTGCCGGTGTTCTAAAGGGAAACTGAAGGGCGCTGCGTAGATGTCCGGCCTGCGATTGCGTGGGCTCGGTCAGATACACGATAGTTCAGCGCATGCGAACTCGCATGCCACCGCGCCTGTTTCCCGACGTGCATCCCTGCTTGGGGCCCCACGCCCGACCAATCCGTGATTTTGGTCACGGGTGCTGTGGTCAGCGGCAATGAATCACCCGCGCGTCTGTATGACGGTTGACTTCGAGCCTGATTGTCCGCCGTACCTGCGTTCGACGTATCGCGGTATCACGGAAGGGGCGCCCCGTCTGCTGGAGCTCTTTGCAGACGCAAAGATTCCGGTCACCTATTTCTGTACCAGCGAGGTGGCGGAACGATTTCCGATGGCGGTGCAGGCCGTCGTGGACTGTGGCCACGAGCTGGGGTGCCATGGTGTTACGCACACCGCGTTTGATACCCTCACCGACCACGCCGCGGCGGAGGAAATTGACCAGTCGGCGCGCGTCCTGCGCGGGTTTGCCTCGGTCACGTCGTTTCGTGCGCCGTACCTGCGATTCCCCAACCGGTTTGTTCCCCTGTTGGAGCGTGCCGCCTTTTCGCTGGACTCGTCGCAGGCCCGCTACAAGCGTTCCTTCTATGCCAACCGGGTTCGTACGGCCCTGACCCGTGTGCCCGCGTCCATGACGTCATCGGTGTTGCGACTTCCGGCCGTTGTGCGCGACCCGTGGTTGCTGCGGTTGTCCGATCCCGTGGTGCTGTTTGTGCACCCGTGGGAGTTTGTCGACTTGCGGAACACGAGGTTGCGGTACGATTGCCGTTTTCGAACGGGGCCGCAGGCTCTCGCCAGTTTGCAGTCGGTGATTCAGCTGTTCCAGCGCCGCGGGGCGGAATTTTTGCGGATGCGGGAGTTGGTGTAACCGGTTTGCGCGGGATGCACCGGTGCCGTCGAGTGGGGCGTGACAGTGTGGGGCCAGGTGGACATTCGCGGCCGCACCAATGCGAACCTACGACCGCATGGCTGCCACCGCGAGACACAACCAGCCGGCAATAAAACACACTCCGCCCAACGGTGTGATGGCACCCAATGCGCGCACGTCAGTGAGGGCCATGAGGTAAAGCGAACCGCTGAACAGCACCGTGCCCGCCACCATGAGCCACCCGGAGGCAGAGGTCAGCGTACCAGGCCAGCGGCTTGCGGCCCAAGCCACGACCAGCAGCGCGACGGCGTGATACATCTGATACCGGGCACCGGTTTCGAATACTTCCAGCATGCGCGGTTCAAGGCGGGCGCGCAGTGCGTGCGCGCCAAACGCCCCCGCGCCGACACCGATGGCACCAGACACGGCGCCTATAATCGCGAAAAGTCTCTCCATGCCGGAAAGGTATCGTCAACGCGCCCGAAACAGGTAGCTGGCTTTGACAAAGAAGCCGTCAGTGCGACGCGTGATGTCCTGAAACCTGAAGGGCTCCGCTTCGTTGAAGAGGCTGCGATACCCGGCAAACAACACCTTGCCAGGCGACGGCGTGTAGGAGAGGAGGACATCTCCTTGCAGGTCGTTGAAGCTTTGAGCGCGCGTGAGCACATAGACCCCTTGTGCGTTGCGAATCAGCAACGGGTCGTTGGTCCGCGTGTCGTCGCGCAACACGTCGCGTGTGTTGCTGGTGTACTGACCGACCAGGCGCACAAAAAACGCCCGCGTCACCTGATATTCCAGTTTCACACGCGGGATGCGCGTTTCGGCCGTGCGAGAGTCATCGGACGGGCGATCGTAAAAGAGCCAGAGATACGTTCCGTCAATGCGCACGCGTGGCGACGGCCGGTAATTGGCGGTCCACGAGTAGTAGCCAATATTCGACGGGGCCCATTCGTTGAAATTTTCATCCCGCCCCCACACAAACAGCCCGTTGAATCCGAAATGCTTGAACTGCGGCGTCGTGAGTGTCACCACGTAGTCCAGATTCCCAATGCGGCCGACACCCGTGAAGGGAATGGTATCGATCGTGGATTCCCGGTGTCGCTCAATCGCGTAATTCGCATACAACTGCGGGTCGAACCCGAAGGTTTCGATCAGCACGGAGGTGCCGGCGCGCCACCCGCCGCGAAACGCGTAGTTCAGGTTCACGTGCATCTTTTTTTCAATCGCATCGCGCCGCGTGATGAAGTTCTGGTACTTCCAGGTACCAGACAACACCAGGTCGAACGTGGTGTTTTCGAGCAACGCACCATTCGCGCCGAAGAGTGTGTAGCGATGATCGGTGTTCAGGTGCGCAATAGCCGGACGGCTGATGAATCCGCTCGCGGTCCGAAAATCATCAGCGACGCCGTTCAGCGCATAGCGGGCACCAAACCTGCGGCCTTGTCGCGAAAAACTGGCGCTCCAGAGCGGTGCGGTCAGTGTTGGCGAGTTTGGCCGCGCGGTGGCGCTCCACACGGCTTGCACATTGGCACTGTACACCTGGCGCCAGTTCATCCGAAAATCGGCGCCACCCACGCGATTGTAGCTGGTGCCTTCCTCTTTGCCCGTGTAGATCACCCCCAATCGTGCGGCTGGCGTGAAGTCACGCTGCACGCGCAGAATGGTGTACAGCGGGCGGTCGTGTTGCGACAGAGAACCCAGTGTGTCATCCAGCGCGGACAACAACGCGATGTTCGTGCCGGCAATTTTCCCCGTGACCTTCGCGGCGGCGACCGG
>Ga0105046_10016849_pt1 | contig 11205 bp, 9 predicted proteins | sample MAT03_FD_78385 | JGI IMG/M metagenome (GOLD analysis project Ga0105046, IMG submission 78385) | Freshwater microbial communities from Lake Fryxell liftoff mats and glacier meltwater in Antarctica - MAT-03 (megahit assembly) | ecosystem: Environmental > Aquatic > Freshwater > Ice > Liftoff...
CAGCAAGATCACCGGCACCTTCAGCGTGGTCGCGCGCTCGAACATGCGCGTGATCTTTTCACCGGCGACCGAGCCCATGCTGCCGCCCATGAATTGGAAGTTGAACGCGCCGTACGCGATCTCCCGGCGCTCGAGCCGGCCGCGTCCGGTCTCGACCGATTCTTTGGTGCCCGCCCGCTTTTCAGCGAGCTTCACCCGCTCGGGGTAGGGTTTGCCGTCGCTGAACAGGAGCGGATCGGTGGGCACGAGGTTGTCGTCCCAGCGCTCGAGCTCACCGCCGTCGAGCAACAGGCGCCGCCAGCCTTCGACCTTCAGCGGATGGTGATGCGAGCAGCTCGGGCACACCTCGAAATTTGCGGCCATGTCGACGGTGGTGATGGTCGCGCCACAGCCGTCACACTTCTTGAAGATGCCCTCGCCGAGCGTGCGCTTCTCGCTCGCGTCGAGTGTGGGGCTCGTCTTCTCCGGCCAGCTCATGGCGAAGCAATTCCTTGCGCAGCCGAAACAGAGAATTTCATCTCGCAGAGATCAGGCGGCACCTTCAGGGTGGGCTCTGTCTTCTCTTGCACCTCACGCGCCGACATGCCGGGCGCGAGCTCACGCAAGATCAGGCCTTCACTCGTGACATCCATCACAGCGAGGTCGGTGATGATGCGATGTACGACGCGGCGGCCCGTGAGCGGCAGACCACACTCGTTCAAGATCTTCGGCGCGCCGGACTTGGCTGCGTGATCCATGATCACGACGACACGTTTCGCGCGTGCGACCAGGTCCATCGCGCCGCCCATGCCCTTCACCATTTTGCCGGGGATCATCCAGTTGGCGAGATCGCCGTTCACGCTGACCTCCATCGCGCCGAGAATGGCGAGGTCGATGTGGCCGCCGCGAATTTGTCCGAAGCTGTCGGCGCTGGAGAAAAACGCCGAGCCCGGCAGGGTGGTGACCGTCTCTTTGCCGGCGTTGATCAGGTCGGCGTCTTCTTTGCCGGCCTCGGGGTAGGGGCCGATGCCGAGCAGGCCGTTCTCGCTCTGCAGCACCACCTCGACGCCCTGGGGGATGTAGTTGGCAACCAGCGTCGGCATGCCGATGCCGAGGTTCACGTAGTAGCCGTCTCGCAGCTCGAGGGCCGCGCGGCGGGCGATCTGCTCTCGTGTCAGCGCCATACAGTCCTCGTCATGGTGTTTGGCCTCAAGACGCTTTCTGGGTGGTGCGGCGTTCGATACGTTTTTCGTAGCGCTCGCCTTGGAAGATGCGTTGCACGAAAATGCCGGGCGTGTGCACGTGGTCGGGGTCGAGCGTGCCTACAAGGACCAGCTCTTCGACCTCGGCGATGGTGACCTTTGCGGCGGTGGCCATCATCGGGTTGAAGTTCATCGCCGTGTGTCGGTAGATCAAGTTGCCGTGGCGGTCGCCCTTCCACGCTTTGACGATCGCGAAGTCGCCGCTGATGGCCTGCTCGAGCACGTAGTCTTGCCCGCCGAACGAGCGAATCTCTTTTTTCTCCGAGAGTTTTTTTACGGAGCCGTCGGCGTTGTGCAGCACCGGCATGCCACCGTCGCTGACCGCAGTGTGCACGCCGGTAGGTGTGTAGAAGGCCGGTATGCCAGCGCCGCCCGCGCGGATGCGCTCGGCGAGGGTGCCTTGCGGCACGAGCTCTACCTCCAGCTCTCCGGTGAGGTACTGGCGCTCGAACTCTTTGTTCTCGCCCACATACGAAGAAATCATTTTGCTGATCTGACGGTTCTGCAAGAGCACGCCGAGACCGAAGTCGTCGACGCCGCAGTTGTTGGATACGAACGTCAGGTTCTTGGTGCCTTGCTCGCGAAGCGCGCGAATCGCGCACTCCGGGATGCCGCAGAGGCCGAAACCGCCGGCGAGCACAGTGGCGCCGTCGGGGATGTCGCGGACGGCGTCGCTCGCGAGCTTCACGACTTTATCCATGGCCGTCGTTGTTACCTGAACAGCGCCTGGGACTCCATCGGTTATCGCCAAGCTGCCAGCGCGACGAGCTGGCTCGCTGCGTCAGAAGCAGCTTTGGCGACAGCGGGTCTCTTGTGTGACGCAGCGCCCGCTACACGCCTGGAAGCGATCGTATTGCGACGCGTCGCTGGGCTCTACGCCGCATGCTTCGGCGCACTCGGCGCGCACGCGCGCACACGCCGTCGAGCAGCTCGGCTTCGCAGGTGCGGTTGCTTTGGGCGGCTTGGGATCTTGCACGATGGTGCGTGGCTCCGGCACCGAGCGGCTCGGCTGAGCGCGCTCCGGCGGTAACGGCGCCAACGGGTCATTGTCTTCGTCGTCGATGACGCGTCGAGACGGCGTGCGATCACGTGTGCGCCGCTGACGCTCCACCTCGTCGCGCCCGCAGGCTTCTTGCGCCAGCTCGAGCACTTCTCGTGACGGCTCGCCGCTGACAGAGAGCCCGCAGGCCTCCGCGACGCCGAGCAGCCGCGCCTCGAACATGTTGGCTGCTTTACCGGCGACACCGTTCGATCGCGGCGTGGGCGCCAAAAGCTCGGGTGCGCTCGTGCTGGCCAGAGGCGCGTCGTCGGAGGAGCGCCACACGAGGCCAGCCGCGAAGGCGAGGCCGGTGAGCACGATCATGCCTGCGGCCACGACGACCAAGAGCCGCGGATCCAACCCTTGGCGCGGCTGTTGTCCGCGCAACGTTGTGGCGTCTGCGAAGATGAGCCCGGTCGATTTCGGTACCGACGAGACAGGCTGCGACACCGGCGCTCGCGACACCGGCGCTCGCGACACCGGAGCGCCGGACAGGGGCGCGCGCGACAGGGGCGCTCGGGAAGGCGGCGAGGCGTCGACGTCTGCCTCGGGCTCGGGTGCTGGCAGCTCGCTCCGGCTGACGGCAGCTTCTTCGATCACGGCGCTGACTTCCGGTGGGGCGGGCGTGGGCCCCGGGATCGACATCGGGCCGGCCCAGCGTGAATCCGGCTCTTCGGGGACCTCGGGCCACTCGACGAGCGGCTTTTCCAAGGCGAGCCGTCGGATGAGCTCCGCGGGTCCGAATTGTTTTGCGCCGACCCGCGTCAAGTAGTGGGCCAGCGCGGAGGGATCAGACGCGGCCGCCTCGTCGGCGCTGGCCCCCCAGCTCTGCAATAGCCTCCGCATTTCAGGCGCAGAAAGGCCCGTTTGGATGCGCAGGCGCAGATCCGTCGGGTCGAAAGCGCTCACCGAGCGAGCTTAGCGCACCCGTCCGGCCGGTCCCGCCTAACTGGCGAACCACAGCCTGAAAGGCGTGGGCCCAAGCCCATGACATTGCCGCTTTTATCCGCTCTCTGCCTGGACTACGACAGAGCCTCGGGCCATGGCAAAAGACAACGTCACGTTCGGGCTCGTCAGCGCAGCTCGAGGCACGTTCGTCGGGCGAAAGCGCGAGATGGAGATCCTCGACGATGCGCTCGCTGCCGTCGAGGGCAAAGGCGAGACGCGCGTCGTCACGATTCTCGGCAATCAAGGCCTCGGCAAGAGCCGGCTCATCCACGAGTTCGTGATGAAGCACCGCGCAGGCAGCGCGCTGGTGCCGCGCGTTTACCGTGGTAGCGGGCGCGACACCGACGCGTCTTATGGCATCCTGGGTCGCCTCCTGCGTATGCGCTTCGGGCTCGTCGAGAACATGGACGAGAACACCCTGAAGAACGCCGTGCGCGAGCAGGTCTCCAAGGTGGTCGGCGATCGCAAGGTGGGCGACGTCGTCTACTTCTTGGGGCAATTCCTGGAGGTCCCGTTCGAAGAGAGCCCGCTCACGCGCGCCGTGGCCGACGACCCGATTCAGGGCCGCTTGTTGCGTCGGGCGGTCGTGCGCTCGTTCATCGAGGCAGATGCGGCGCACAGCCCGCTCTGTCTCGTGTTCGACGATCTGCACGCGGCCCACGTCGACTCACTCGATCTGTTGCGTTACTTGCTCGAGTACCTCGCCGGGCCGATCCTGATCTTGTGCGCCGCGCGCCCTCTGCTCTTCAGCCTGTCAGAAGACTGGAGCCGCGCGGGTGAGCGCCGGCACACGACGCTCGAGCTCGAGCCGCTGCGCGACGAAGAGTCCGTCGAGCTGGTGCACAGCCTGCTGGCGCCGGTGATCGCGCCAGGCGTCGAGGTGCCGGAGACGCTCGTCGACAACGCCCTCTCGTTCGCTGGCGGCAACCCGATGTTGTTCGAGCAGATGGTCCGCCTCTACCACGACACCGGCGTCCTCGAAGAAGAGACAGCGCTGAAGACGGGGCCGGTTTGGCGAGTTCATCTCGAGAAGCTCGATCAAGCCGAGCTTCCGCTCACCATCGAAGACGCCATTCAGGCTCGTATCGCGGCGCTGTCGGCTTTCGAGCGTCGCGTGCTCGAGCTCAGCGCGACGATGGGCAGCGTGTTCTGGTCCGCGGGCCTGGTGCCGCTCTTGCGCGCGGGCCAAGAGGCACCGGCCTTGTGGGTCTTGAAAGATCAAAACGAGATCGAGCGCGTGAAGGCAACGCTGACCGAGCTCGAGAATCGCGACTTCATTCTGCGCTTGCCGGATTCGACGTTTCCGGGCTCTGAAGAGTACGCCTTCAAACACAACAAAGAGCGTGAGGCGATCCGCACGCGCACGAGCTCGAGCGCCGACAAACGGCACCATGGTCTGTTCGCAGATTGGCTCGACCATCAGGCGCACACCCGCACGACCGAAGAGACGATCGCGATGTTGGCAGAACATCGCGAGAAGGCCGGCGACCTCGTGCTGGCAGGCATGGCCTATGTCGAAGCTGGCGATGCCGCGCGCGCCGCGTACGCAGGTCAGTCAGCCTGCGGTCACTACGAAAAGGGCCTCGAGCTCTTGGGCGACACCAACGTCGGCAGGCGTATCGACGCGCTCCACAACTATGGCGACGTGCTCTTGTTGTCGGGCCGTATCGACGACGCACTGGCAAGCTTTCGCGAGATGCTCACGCTCGCTTATCGGCTCGACCTGCGATCGAAAGGGGGCGCCGCGCACAACCGCATCGGTCGGGTGTTTCGCGATACAGGCTCGCTCGACGATGCTGGGCACCACCTCGAGGCGGCGCTCGCGCTGTTCCAAGCCACCGGTGACGAGCGTGGCGTCGCATCTTCGATCGACGACATCGGCAAGCTCCAGTGGCTGAAGGGCGAGTACGCGGCTTCGTTGGTCTCTCTGCGAGAAGGCCTGGCCCGCAGGCGCCGTCTCGGTGACCGCCGCAGCATCGCCCTCAGCTTCAACAACCTCGGCAACGTGCTGCAAAAGACGGGCGAGTTCGGTCAAGCGATCGAGTCTTTCGAGCATGCGCTGACCATCCGCCGCGACATCGGCGATCTGCCTGGCGTGGTGGCGACGCTCAACAACCTCGGCATGATCTTCCAAGATCGCGGTGAGCACGCGCGCGCGCTCGCCCTGTTCGAAGAGGCGCTCGAGAACGCGAAGCAGGTGGGTGATCGCAATCGCATCGCCCTCGTGCTGGTCAACGTCGGCGACGCGCTCCGTCGCAGCGGCGAGGCCGACAAAGCGATCGCGCTCTTGTCCCAAGCCGAAGAGCAGCTCGACGAGCTGGGCGACAAGCTCGGGCTGGCAGACTCGCTGCGCGCCCTCGGCGAGGCGCACCTGGCTCAGGGCGAGCTCGTGAAGGCGCGCGAATGTATCGGCCGCTGCGTCGACTTGTTCGCCACGGTGCGCAGCAAGGTGCAGCTCGGCAGCGCGCTTCGCACGCTCGGCGAGATCACCGCCGCGGGCGGCTGGGGCGCATCGCACACCCGCAGCGCGCGAGAGTACTTCGCCCGCAGCCAGGCGATCTTCGAGCAGACAGGCAACGAGCTCGAGCTCGGCCGCACCTTCACCGCCTACGCGAAGTTCTTGCTCGCCGACGACTCGCTCTCGCATGACGTGGCGGCGCGAGCCGAGGCGCTGCGAATGGAAGACACGGCCAAGGCGATCTTCGCGCGGCTGTTGGTCGCCCACGACCGCTCGCGCCCCGGCGGCGTGAAAGAGCTCGCCGACGACGACTTGATTGACGACTACAGCGACAGCGCCGGCCAGGCTTAGCGCGAAGCGAAGGCTACCAGACCAACCCTGCGCTCGGCCAGCGGCCGCTGTTCGCGTCGGTCCGGAAACGACTTCGAGGCTGAATCGTTGCGGTTTCGGGAATGTCTTGTTTCCTTCGCGGCTTGCCTCGCTACGATCGTCAGCTGAATCAAAGTCGGCGCCACCGACGGTGACCGACTTTGCTCCTACGCAGTAGCCAGGAAGGGTAGGGCGCGCATGAACATCTCGATCACGTTCCGGCACATGGATGGCACGGAGGCGGTGAAGAGACACACGCATGAGAAGCTCGCGAAGCTCCAGAAATTTCTGCGTCAGGCAATGACTGCCCAAGTGACGCTCGAGGTGATCGGCCTCGAACACATCATCGACGTGCGAATCCAGTCCGGTAGTCAGTCCTTCCACGCAACCGAGCGCTCGGAGGACATGTACGCGTCGATCGACATGGTGCTCGACAAGCTCGAACGCCAAATTCATGCGCAAAAGGGTGCAACCGTCGCGAAGAAGCACGGCGGTATGAGCGCCGGAGAGTTCGCGGTCAAGGTTGAACGCGAGTCACAGCGAGGCACGCGCGGCTAGCCACCTTTGTGCTGCGGAAACCACTACAGGGCAGGTGGGTTCCGCTATAAAGACGGCTTAGCCACATGCAGGTCGCCGACATCCTGAGCCCCGGTCGCATCGTTGTTTCGAAAGGCGGCGGCAGCGGCTCGGTCCACAGCCGGACCGAGGTGCTGCGCCGGCTTTCGGAGCTGCTCGCCCAAGGGGACGCGCGGCTCGAGCCTACTGCCATCGAAGCGATCCTGACGCGCCGTGAAGATCAACAGTCCACTGGCGTTGGCGGCGGGGTCGCCATTCCGCACGCCGCGGTAGAAGAGATCGATCAGATCGTCGGGGCGCTGCTGCTCTGCCAAGATCCGGTCGGTTTCGGCGCCATCGACGGCATGCCCGTATCGATCTTCTTCGCGGTGATTGGGCCACGCCGGGCGGTGGGCGAACACCTGAAGACGCTCGCTCGCGTGTCGCGGCTGTTGCGCGATGACGGCTTTCGGCAGCGCCTGGTCGGTGCGAGCGATGGCAACGCCGCGTTCGAGCTGATCGCCGACGAAGAGGGGCGGCCCGCGTGAACGCGGATGACGATCCGCCGTCGCGTGCTGCGCCGTCCAGCTCGCGCACCAACGCGCCCGATGGCGCCAGCGGGCTCGACTGGCCCGACGACGAGACGTTCGTCACCGCCTCGGCCGTCGACGCGGTCGCCAGGCGCAACGCGATGAGCGCCCGCATGCTGCTCGACGAGTCCACGCTGGATTTGAGCCTGTCGCTGCTCGCTGGCAGGGCTGGTCTCGACCGCCCGATCGGGCACACGCGCATTCAGAAATCAGGTCTCGCTCTGGCCGGGCACTATCACGGCATCGTCGCGTCCCGCGTGCAGATTTTGGGTCAGACCGAGCAGTCTTACCTCGCCCAGCTCAGCTCGGATGCTCGGCAAAAGGCGCTGTTCGGCTTCTTCGGGCTGGGGCTCAGCTGTGTGGTCGTCACTGGCGAGTCCGGCAGGGGCGAGTCCGGCAGGGGCGAGTCCGGCAGGGGCGAGTCCGGCAGGGGCGAGTCCGGCAAGGGCGAGCCCGGCAAGGGCGAGTCCGGCAACGGCGAGTCCGGCAAAGCAGCCGCCGAAATCGTCGCCTGCGCCGACGCCACCGGTGCGCCGCTGATCGGGTCCGCCGAACGCTCCAGCGTGACCATCTCCGGTCTCCACGCGCTGCTCGACGAGCGTCTGGCGCCTCGCAAACGCTTGCACGGTGTGTTGATCGACGTGTTCGGAGTGGGCCTTCTGTTGATGGGTCCCAGCGGCGTCGGCAAGAGCGAGTGCGCGCTCGACTTGGTGATGCGCGGGCACCGCTTGGTCGCCGATGACGTCGTCGAGTGCGACTACCGGCCCCCGGGCATGGTCTTCGGTTGCCCCGCAAAGCTTCTGCGCCATCACCTCGAGGTGCGCGGCTTGGGCATCCTGAACATCAAAGATTTGTTCGGCGTCACCGCGATTCGCGAGCGCAAGCGCATCGACGTGGTCGTCCGCCTGGTCGAAGAAGCCAGCGAAGAGATCGAGCTCGATCGCATGGGCCTCGACGATCGTTTTCACGCGGTCCTCGGGGTATCCATCCCCGAATTGGTGATTCCGGTGCGCCCTGGGCGCGACATGGCATCCATCCTCGAGGTAGCGGCTCGCAACGAGCTCTTGAAGAACGCCGGCCACCACGCGGCCCGTGAGCTGTTCGGTGCGATCGAGCGCAAAGTTGCCGGGCAGCCTTCCACACAGAGGGCCGCGCACCCGGGCGCGGGAGCCGGCAAGCCGCGCGACTCGGAGCCGCGCGGCTTCACCCAGCGAAGCCAGGAGAGCCAGTTCGGTATGCGCGCGATCCGGCTGCCGCGCGCAGACGAGTCGTCGGCACCGCCGCCCGTGACCGAAGGCCCGCCGCGGGGGCGCCGATGACACGCCGGGCGAACGTGGTGGTGGTGACCGGCTTGAGCGGCGCCGGCAAGTCGACCGTGCTCGCGGCTCTCGAGGACCTCGGTTATCACGCGATCGAAAATCTGCCCCCCTCCGTGATCGTTCACGCGATCGAGGCGTGCGAACAGGCGGGCGTCATCAACATCGCGCTCGGCTTCGGAGCGAGCGTCGGTGGCTTCTTGGAAGGTGCCGCCGACGCGCTCGCGGCGATCGCGGTATCCGAGGGTCGCAAGGTGCGGGTGCTCTTTCTCGATGCGTCCGACGAGGTGGTGCTGCGTCGCTTCAACGAGACCCGGCGCCCCCATCCGCTCTCGGTCGAGGCGCAAAAGGTCAAGCGGCACGATGGTGCGCAGGTATCCGCGGTGGCAGACGGCGCCGCGCTTGAGCGCGAGCGGCTCGCTCCGCTGCGCGCCATGGCCAACATCGTCGTCGATACCAGCAGCTTGCGGGTGCACGACCTCCGCCGTCGTGTGTTTGCGCTCCTCGCACCCGAGCGCGCCTCCGAGCACCCGATGAGCACGCGTTTGCTCTCTTTCGGCTTCAAGCACGGCCTGCCGAGCGACGCCGATCTCGTGTTCGACGTCCGCTTTTTGGACAATCCCCACTTCGTCGACGACCTGCGCCCCCACACCGGGGAAGACAAGCGAGTCTCCGAGTACGTGTTGAACGCCGAAGGCGCGGGCGAGTTTCTCGAGCGCAGCGACTCGCTGATCTCCTTCTTGCTGCCGCGTTACGAGGCCGAAGGAAAGAGCTACCTGACCATCGCGATCGGCTGCACCGGCGGGCAACATCGTTCGGTCGCCATTGCCGTGGCGCTGGCAGAGCGCCTGCGTAAGACTCACCAGGGCCCCATCAACGTCGTTCATCGCGACGCCGGGGCACCTACGAGGCCGTCATGAGCGCGCCCGCCCAAGAAATGGCCGAAGAAGCATTCGAAATCACGAACGAGCGGGGGCTGCACGCACGCGCTGCCACGAAGCTCGTGCTGCTCGCCGGCAAGTTCAAGTGTGACGTCACCTTGGTCGGCGAAGAAGCCGAAGGGGTGAACGCCAAGAGCGTAATGGGGGTGCTGCTGCTCTGCGGCGCGAAAGGTTCGGTGGTTCGCGTCAAAGCAGAGGGTCCTGGGGCACGCGCGTGTGTGGACGCGATAGGTGAGCTCATCAGAGACCGCTTCGGGGAGGCGGAGTGATTTCGGGGGGGGATCAGTCGGAGGACGCGGAGGTGTTTCGGGGCATCTCCGGCTCGCCTGGCATCGCGATCGGCACCGTGTTCGTCGTTGGCGGCGAGATGGCGCAGATCCCGCGACGGACGGTTCATGGCCCCGCCCGAACGGCAGAGGTCGATCGCTTTCGCGCAGCGACCGCTCGCGCCAAGGCCGCGCTGGTCGCGCTCGCCGAGAGCTCGAAAGACAGGTCCGCGGCCAACGCGGTGCTTTCCGCGTATGCCCTGATGGTCGAAGACCCGATGCTGGCGGAGGCCGTCGAGCGCCGCATCCACGAAGAAGGGCGCTGCGCAGAGTGGGCGGTGGCGCTCTCGATCGGCGAGCTCGCTTCGCAGCTCTGGGCTGTGAGCGACCCGTATTTGCGTGAGCGCGGCCGCGATATCGAGTTCGTTGGCGAGCATGTGATCCGCGCGTTCAGCGACGCCGATCAGAAAAAGCGTCTGCCGCCCGGGCCCGTGGTTCTGGTTGCGTGTGATCTCTCGCCCGCCGACACCGCGGGGTATGTGGCGTTTCATCCGCCTGCGGCGGCCCTGGGCGGCGGTGAGGTGCCCAGCGCGATCGTCGCGTTCGTCACGGAAGGTGGCTCGCGGACCAGCCACACCTCCATCACCGCGCGCGCACTGAAGCTGCCCGCTGTCGTGGGGGTGAGCGACGTGTGCGAGGCGGTGACGACTGGCGACACCATCATCGTCGATGGTCTGCGCGGTTTGGTGATTGCCCGCCCCACCGAAAGCGAGCTCGACGAAGCGCGCGCGCGCGCTGCCCGCCACCGCGCACATACACACGGGCTCGGGCTCGGCCGCGAGCGCGTCGCCGAGACGCGCGATCACACGGCGGTGTTCGTACGGGCCAACGTAGAGGCCCCGGAAGAAGCGAAAGAAGCGCGCGAAGAAGGCGCGCAGGGGGTCGGCCTCTATCGCACCGAGTACCTCTTCATCGACCGCAGCGAGCCGCCCACCGAAGAGGAGCAATTCGTCGCGTTCAAGAGCGTGCTCCACGCCATGCCTGATCGGCCGGTCGTGCTCCGCACCTTCGACATCGGCGGGGACAAGTTCGCGTCGACCTTCAAAGTCCCCGTCGAGCTGAACCCGATGTTGGGCTTGCGCGCTGTTCGCTTGGCGCAGTCCCGCCCCGAGATGTTCATGCAACACCTGCGGGCGATGGCGCGGGCGAGCGCCCACGGCGACGTGCGCATCATGGTGCCGATGGTCGCCTCGCTGAGCGAGCTCACCTGGGCCCGCGAAATGCTCGGCCGAGCCATCGCCGGCTTGCGCGCCGAGGGCGAGCCGGTGGCCGCCGAAATTCCGCTCGGGGTGATGATCGAGGTACCTTCTGCCGCGATCTTGGCAGACCACTTTGCCAAATCGGCTGCGTTCATGAGCATCGGCACCAACGATCTGATCCAATACACACTGGCAGTCGACCGGGCGAGCCGGCGACTGGCCC
>Ga0105046_10016850_pt1 | contig 11204 bp, 7 predicted proteins | sample MAT03_FD_78385 | JGI IMG/M metagenome (GOLD analysis project Ga0105046, IMG submission 78385) | Freshwater microbial communities from Lake Fryxell liftoff mats and glacier meltwater in Antarctica - MAT-03 (megahit assembly) | ecosystem: Environmental > Aquatic > Freshwater > Ice > Liftoff...
AGCCAGACTTCGCCAAAAAGGGTGGTCAGTTTAAAAAAGGTATTGAGTGGTTCTTCACGAAAATTGTTGAAAAAAAGGATTTCCTGGCCGTGTTCTCTGGCCAGCAAAACCATCGTCCCCATGGTGTAAAACAGCAGTATGGGGATGGAAAACCATGCATTATTCCACAAAATTTTCATGCTCCGACGACGGTTTCTTTTTTCTTAAACCTGCTGAAAAAACGCCGCGTAAGCAACTCTAACCTGTCGGTGTTCAACATTTGTGCGTCGTTCATGGCCTTGTTGGTGAGGAATGCACCGATGGGTATGAGAACAACACAGGGTGTCATGGCGGCCCAGAATGGCGTCAGGATATACGATTCGGCAAGTTTTCGGCACATAATGGTCAACATCACAAACGTCACAAAAAAGATGATGGAGACTAGAATCGGATATCCAAACCCGCCTTTTCGGATGATGGCGCCCATGGGAGCGCCGATGAACAAAAAGATGAAACAAACCAAGGCAAAGGCATATTTGATGTAGAGTTCATACCCCGTTTTTACCAATTCCCGGGTGCGGTTGTTCAAATGTGCTTTGCGTGTTTCTACGGTTGTTTTTGCTGATTTTGAGCGGTTCTTGGCTTCTTTGATAAGTCCCGGACGATCCGCAGCTGCAAAGGTCATTTCAAATGCCTGGTACGTCTTCAAGGGTTTATCCATGATTTGCACCGGGAGTTTGGGGCGTATTCTTTCCATGTTGGGGTTGGGGCCTTTCCCTTTGGCCAGCGTTTTGGCCATTTGAATACCAGCTTCTTTTTGTCGCAAAGAATCGACGGGCGAAACCCTTTTTTGTTCGTCTGGTTTAACCGGTTTTTTCCGTACGTTAATCAGTAAGTCGGAGGCAATGGCTTTTTTTGCGTCGCTGATGTTGGTGGACAACGAATCGAGGTTTGCGCGCAATTGGCTCATGCTGAGTGCCGAGCGTTGGGTTTTAAACCTGTCTTCATCCGTTCGGTTCATTTCAAACTCGCGCAAGTCCCATATTTTGGTCATGGAACTAAAATTGGTTCGAATGAACGGATATTTTTCACTTTTCCCTTTGGATCCGCCTTGTGTGCCAGGTTCCTGGTATTGGGTGCCGTCGAAAAGGTTCATGACAAAGTACCTGTTGTCGTTGGTGGTGTACATTTGTCCACTATCAGCAAGAATTTGGTTGAATTTGACCCTGCTTGAGCTGGTTTGATCTTCAATCATGACGTTCCGGATGGTTTCGCCGTCTTTTTCCTTTTTTTCCACACGAATGACAAACTGACGAAAATCTTCATTGAAGATGCCTTCTTCTATGGTCAGAGCTGGTTTTTGTTTTCGAATGTCGTACAACCTGGATCTGAATTTCAGGTTCGCCCAGGGAATGATGAAGTCGGAACATACATAGGAAAACACAGTGATGCCAGCGCCTACAAAAATAAGGCTGCGCATGATGCGTATGAGTGACACGCCTGCCGCTTTCATGCTCGAGAGCTCGTATTGCTCGGCAAGGTTGCCCATCACCATAACCGAGGCAATCAGTACGGCAATGGGAAGGGCAAGGGGAAACATGGAAACGGAAAGGTAACCGATGAGTTCGATCAGGATGAGAATGCTGACCCCTTTGCCTGCAATATCATCGATGTAGAGCCAGAGGATCTGCATGACAAGCACAAAGAGGGCTATGCCGAACGATACCACAAATGGTCCGACAAAGCTGAAAAGCAAAATTTTATCGATCTTTTTCATGCCACGTGTTAGTAATCGAACACGGCATTGAACGATTTCAAAGCTGCGATTGTTGCCACAGGATCGGCAGCGCCAAAAACGCTGTTGCCGGCCACCAGCACATCGGCGCCGGCTTGTAAAAGCTTTTCTGCGTTTTGCAGGCCAACCCCACCGTCAATCTCAATCAACGTGGGAGCATTGAGGGCATCGATCATTTCACGCAGCTTGCGGGTTTTCAGCAAACTTTGGTAAATGAATTTTTGTCCGCCGAAACCTGGATTTACCGACATAATGCACACCACATCGGTAATTTCCAACACATCCTCCAACAACGAAACAGGCGTATGCGGATTGATGGCAACGCCTGCTTTGGCGCCCGTCTCTTTGATTTGTTGTATGGTGCGGTGCAGGTGTGGACAAGCTTCGTAGTGCACAGTAATCACGTCGGCGCCGGCTTTGCGGAAAGATTCAATGTATTTTTCCGGCTGCTCAATCATCAGGTGTACATCGAGCGGTTTTTTGGCGAGTTTGGCAATGGCTTCTATGACCAGGAAGCCGAAGGTGATGTTGGGCACAAAATGCCCGTCCATTACGTCGAGGTGAAACCAGTCGGCTTCACTGCCGTTAACCATATCTATTTCATCGGCCAGTTTGGTAAAATCGGCAGCCAGAACGGAAGGTGCTATGAGATGCTTTTTCATTATTTTTTCGAGTTGCTTGGGTGCTGTGTCATTCGATAATCAAATGACACAGCATCCGGGTTTATTACCGAACAGAGACAAGTTGGTCGTTGCGAAGCAATGGTTGGCGTTTCATTTTCAGAAAAAGTTGCACCGTGGCAAGCACGTCCTTTTCGCAATAATGCGCAATACGGTCGAGGTCACGGTCTTCCCAATAAACGCGGGCTACGTCGCTGCCGCTCATATCGTCTTTGGGCGACGGGAAGCCAAACACGGCGGCAAGCAGACGCAAAGACGTGTAATTTTTAATGTCGCCGAATTTCCACAATTCGAGGGTATCTATAAGGTGTTTGGTTTCCCATGGCTTTTTGCCGCCAATATCGAGCAACCGTGGAAATGGAAGCTGGTTGATCATCATGCGGCGGCAGATGTAAGGAATATCAAACTCGCGGATGTTGTGGCCGCACAGGGCAAATTTGTTCTGATCGTTGAAACGTTTGTTGAGCAGATCAGCAAAATCTTCCAGTAAACTCGCTTCAACGTGGTTGGAGAATGATTTCAGGCGAAGCAAGGGCTCATCGCTTTCGGGATTTTTGGTAATAATGCCAACAGATATGCAAACGATTTTTCCAAACTCCGCATAGATGCCAGCGCGGGTGCCATAAACTTCGGCCATTTCATCGTATTCTATTTCCTCCTCCGCAGGGCGACGAAGCAACTGCCGGGTTTTAATGCCCCAGAGTTCTTGGAGCTCCTCATCCAGAACATCAAAAGTATCGGTCCCGGGTACCGTTTCAATGTCGATGAAAAGTATGTTGTACAGATCAAATGCGTCGAGCATAGCGTGGCTGGACTGGTGAAGAAATGGTGGATTGGTTTCTTTTGCAAAGGTAGGATTTCCCCGGGGTTGCACCGGGTTGCCTGGAGATGTAATTTTTTTTCAATTCTAATAACTTATCTTTAACATTGATTGTCAATAGTTTATGCAATTTTATAAAAACATTCTTACATGGTTATGGTGTTGTTGATACAATAAACGATGCCGGACAGCGGTTTTAAGTCCATCATTTTCAAACTGTACCGTGATTAGTCTAACAAAAAAACATTAAGAAGGTGTTGCCTATGATCTTTCACTTGGACACTTCATTTTCAACGTTAAACCTTTCTTTTTACACTGTATGAACACACCCACCAATTTCAATCAGCCCACGCCGCCCTCCAATTTCGGTGGCCCTAACAACAACAACAACAACGATAACTCCAAACGTCTGGTGACGATCATGGGGGTCGCATTGGCTGTACTGTTAGGTCTAAGCATTTTTTTGCTGATCAGCAAATATCAAACAGGTCAAAAGTACGAAGCAACCGCTACTGAACTTGCCGAGCAAAAAACGGCATTCACAGAGTTGGATGCCACGTACAATGAAGCTGTAACCCAACTGGAACAGCAAAAAGGCATCAACGCAGAGCTCGACGCCAAAATCAATGAGCAACTGGCTCAACTTGAAACCCAGAAAAACGAAGTCGCTCAACTCATCCGCGATAAGAAGAGTTACCGCGCGGCCATGACGAATCTGGAAAAACAAAAAGTTACCTATCTGGCCGAAATCGATGATTTGAAAAAGCAAAACGGTATTCTGACCGATGACAATTCCCGTCTTTCGACAGAAAACGTAACGCTCAACACATCGCTCAGCGATACCCGCACCCAGCTTGAATCGGAAAGCACTGCCAAAGCTGCCCTGATTTCGGAAAAAACACAACTTGAAACCGAACGTACACAGTTGGTTAAAAAAGTGGATGTAGCTTCTGCCATACGTGTTAAAAACATCGAGGTTAAATCCACAGATGTTCGCAACAGTGGAAAAGAGAAAAACAATGCCCGCGCCAAAAACGTGGACAAACTCAACATCTGCTTTTTCACCGAACCCAACGAAGTCGTGCCTGCCGGTCAGGAAATGTTCTACATCCGTATCGTCGATCCCACCGGTGCTCCACTTGCCATCGAAAGCCTCGGTTCGGGCGTGGCTACCGACAAACGCAACGAAACAGACGTTCGTTACACCACTTCCGCTTCTACCGATTACGACAATGGTGAAAAGAAAGTCTGCGGCGCATGGCAGCCAGGTCAGAATTTCATCAAAGGAAAATACTCGATTGAAATTTACAACAAAGGCTACCTCGTTGGTACCAGCGCTTTCAATCTGAAGTAAGTTTAAAGTTTGAAGTTTAAAGTTTAAAGTCGGCGTTCGGCTTGGGATTTGAATAAAAAAATGCCTTAATGTTTGTTAACCAAGCAATAGGGCATTTTTTTACATCAAATCCCAAGCCGAACGCCGACTTTAAACTTTAAACTTCAAACTTCAAACTCTAAACTTAAAACTTTTAATCTTGGTAGATCTCTTTGCGGCACGATTTCAACGTATTGATCATCAGTGCGGTTACGGTCATAAGACCTACGCCGCCAGGAACAGGCGTGATGTGACTGCATTTGGGTGCTACGGCGTCAAAATCCACGTCTCCCACCAATCTGCTTCCCGATTTTTTACTTGAGTCGTCGATGCGGTTCATACCTACGTCGATCACCACCGCGCCTTCTTTAACCCAATCGCCTTTGATGAAATGTGGAACGCCTATGGCAGCGACAATGATGTCGGCACGGCGAACTTCAGCGGGCAGGTTTTTGGTACGCGAATGGGTAAGAGTTACAGTACAGTCGCCCGGATATCCTTTCCTCGAAAGCAGGATGCTGATGGGTGTGCCCACAATGTTGCTTCTGCCAACCACCACACAATGTTTGCCTGATGTTTCGATGTTGTAACGCCGCAGCATTTCAATGATTCCGAAAGGTGTGGCGGGTAAAAATGCAGGCATGCCTTGCGCCATGCGTCCGAAGTTAACCGGATGAAATCCATCCACGTCTTTGCGAAAATCGATGGCCAGGGTTATTTTTTCTTCATCGATGTGTTTGGGAAGGGGCAACTGAACGATGAAACCGTCTACATCAGGATCGTTGTTAAGCCCTTCTACGATTTCAAGCAGTTCAGCTTCTGTTACGTCAGTTGTCCTTCGAATGAGGGAGCTTTTGAAACCAACTTGTTCGCAGGAGCGAATTTTACTTGCAACGTACACTTCACTGGCTGGATTTTCGCCCACCAACACGGCAGCGAGGTGCGGAATTTTCCCACCACGTTGTTTGATAACATCCACCTCGGCTGCCAGCTCTGCCTTGATGTTTTCTGAAAGTAACTTGCCGTCTAGTAATTGCATGTTGCCAGGATTTTGTGTTTCTGCAAACTTAGAACTTCGCAGCATTAAATCGTTCAAAAAAATGCTGGTACTGTGTTGCGTTTTTTTTGTTGGGTAAAAGAAGTTGGGTTTCTCAGCTCCGGCATTGTTTGCAATCCCAGACAAGGGTTATTGCAATTCCAAAAGACCAAAAATACCAGCGTCAATCCATCCACGGTTTTTGTCCTCTCCTTCCACCACCACATTGCCCATAAAGTTTTCACGTTCGGCGGAGTAATCGTTGTCGCAATAGGCCAGGGCAAAGCCTATTCTTTTACCCACTTTAAGCATTTTGGGAATATTTTCACCATCGTCGGTGTACTGTTTGCCGTCGTAAAGTTTTACGGCTACTTCCCAGATACAAACCTTGCCCTGGCATTGGCGACGGGTGTAGCAGTGGTCGTCGAAATATTGAAACGAGGAGTCCGGCGCAACGTCCACTACCCTGCCGTCGAGGGCGATGTGGTATGCAAAAGCGTTGTAGTTGTATTGGTGGTTGCCGCCAGACGCATCTTCATCCAGGAAAATTTCGAGGCAATCGTCGTCCCAATAACGGGTTAGCCCATCGGTCTGGATGTCGATGAGGGTATCGTCGGTGATTTCAGCCAAGATGTAAAGGTTGTTTTCGTCCCACAGCAGTTTGTACCGTCCAGAATAATCATCATTGGTGGGTTGTTTGCCGATCCAAAGCTGGTCGAGCGGCAGCCATTCAGCATTTGCCCAGGCGGAGTCGCTGCCGAATCCGTCGACCAGTGGTGTGCCATTGTGGGCGTGAAACTGCAGTGTTCTGCCATCGGGTGATGTAGTCTGAACTTCAGGTTTGTCGCTTTTACAATTTGCAAACAGCATTCCGAAGGCAATAAGTAAGAGAAAAAGTACATGTTTCATGGTGATGATTTTGGGCAAATGTTGATAAATTTTATCGAATGGTGGTTTTGTTTTTTGCATTTAAATAAAAAAGCTGCCGTGCGGAATGGCACGGCAGCTTTTTTTAAGGTTTAAAACAAGGATGTTTAGCGTTGTCTTGAAAGCACGATCGTTTGAGTCATCGTTTTTTCCTCGTTGCGCAAGCGCAGGAAATAGATGCCTTCGCTGATGTTGCCCTCCGGACGCCACTGAAGCGTCATGTCGCTTGCAACGGCGCCACGGTGGATGTCGGCAACCGTTTGTCCAAGTGCGTTGATCACCGTGATCTGCAGGTCATCGGAAACGAACCCTTCAACATCGATGTTGAGTACGTCGGAGAAAGGAACAGGGTAAGCGCGCAAGGTTTCCTTACCAGCACTTTCCTGACGGTAGGTGGCTTGTGGCCTCTGGTTGGCACAAATGCCTTCGAAGAACAAAACTGAGCCCTGGTTTGCCGAGGATCCGTTGTCGTCAGAAGGCATGCCTGCAACGATGGTACGTCCGCTGATGGCAACGGAAGTTCCGAGGTTGTCGTTGATTTGACCACCAACATCGGCAGGTTTGTCTACAACCAGCCAGTTGTCATCGGGCTGACGCTCGTAAACATACAAGCGGCCCGAACCCGAACCGTAGGGATTGTCGTTTCTAGCGCCTACAACGGCGTATTTGCCTTGGATGGCTACGCTGCTGCCATAGTTTTCGCCGGCAGATCCGTCGAAATCGTACAGTATGTTGCGTTGGCCCCAACTGTCGTTGATGCCGTTCAGGTTTCTGAAGAACACGAAAGCTGCACCAGCATTGTTGCCTCTCTGGTCGTTCTGGCTTGCACCCACGATGGCGTAGTTGCCGCTTATGCCGACACTGCTGCCGAAATTATCATTTTCCCTGCTTTGCTGTGAGCGCATGCGAGCTACCTGGCCCCATGCATCAGGACCGTTCTGGTTTCGACCGAAAACATAAGCGGCACCGGAGTTCTGGTAAAAACCATCAACTCCCGTTGCTCCAACTACGATATGATTACCATGAATGGCTACACTGAGGCCCATATTGTCGTCGGTATTGCCTGTAATGGCAAGCAGCTTGGCTGCCTGGCCAAAGCTGTCGACGGCGACCAGATCTTTGGAAAAGACATAGGCAGCGCCTGAATTTTGTCCTGTTTCATCATTGCTGGAGGAGCCAACCACCAAAGTGAGGCTGTCAAGAGCCACACTTCCACCGAAACGGTCACCATCACCTGCATCCGAAGCTTTGATTTTTTTAACAAAGCTCCAGCCGTCGTTGATGTCTTTGGCAAATACGTACACGGCTCCTTCGTCGCTTGAAGCGCCATTGGTACCAGGTGCGCCAACGACTGCGAAGTTGCTGTCGAGGGCAACGCTACTACCGTACTGGTCGCCTGTTACCACACCGGGAGCTACAAGTTGAGCGGAGGACGCCCAACCGGCTGAACCGCGTTTGAGGATGTGAACGGCATTGGTAGAGCTGGCAATGGCATAATCGCCATCAATGTCCACTGCGCCGCCGTAAGCCTGGTTTGTTGCACCGTTGGGAGCAAAAACTTTGGCTACGTTTTCCCAGTCGTCGGTTTCGTCCACCAATCCGTCGCAGTCGTCATCAAAATCGTTGCAGATTTCTGTGCGGGTATTGACTATTACTCTAAAGCTGCAATTGGATTCGTTGCCGGAAGCATCCGTTACCGTGGCAAAAACAGTGTTTGAGCCAGGTTCAAAAGCGGTAAAAGTCGGTGTGCTGTAACCCACCGTAAAGCCCGGGCAGTTGTCGCCGGCGCTGGCAGAGAAGTTTACGGTAGCGATGCAATCAAAATCATCCGTTGTTACTGCAATGTTGGCCGGACAAACGATGAACGGAAATTCGATATCGTTGACGTTGACCGTTTGAGCGCATGTTCTCGTATTTCCTGAATTGTCGGTTACGGTGTGAATGACCGTGTGGGTACCAACAGGCAGGTAACCAGGATTGTTGCTGCTGTTGGCTGCGATACCGCAGTTGTCGGAAGCAGCAGCCTGACCTACCCAGGATATGGCGCGACCGCATTCACCCACATCGTTGCCCAATGTGAGCGTAGGAGGACAAGTGATGGCTGGCGCCTGGGCGTCATTCACCCTAACGGTGAACGTGCAAAAAACGAAATTGCCTGCGGCGTCGATGGCGCGGAATACGTTGGGAGTGGTGCCAACGGGGAAAAGCGCGCCACTGCCTAAGCCAGATTGTTGACTCAGGGTAGCACTACAGTTGTCGGCAAAAGTCGGGTTGCTGTAGGTGGTGATCGAACCGCAGAGGTTCGGATCGGTATTTTTCACGATGTTGGCCGGGCATGTGATGGTGGGCACCTGTACATCCCGCACGGTTGCAGAGAAGGAACAGGTAGATGAGTTTCCAGCTGCATCGGTTGCCCGGTAAACGATGGTGTAAACGCCCACCGGTTGTACAGAAGCCGAAGCAGGACCAGATAGCAGGATAATGGAAGGTGCTGTACAGTTGTCGGTTGCCGTAATGGAGCCGTAAGTAACAACCCCGCTGCAAAGGTTGGTGGTGTTGTTGATGGTCACACTGGCCGGGCAAGTTATGCTGGGCGCCTGAACGTCACTCTTATTAAACGACCATATGGTACAACCGGAGGCTGTGCCGTTTGCGTTGACAGGTCGAACTTGCCAGAAATAGGTGCCATTGGTTGGCGTGGTTGCAACGAAGCTGGTGCTTGCTGTAGTGCCTACAAAAGCCGGAACGGCTGTTGTGCCGAAATACACGTCATAGCTTGTAGCACCTGTGGAGGCAGGCCAACTCAGTGTTTGGGTCGACGAAGGGCAAATGTTGTTTTGTCCGTTGGTTGGACTGGTCGGGGCCGCCAAACAAGGTGGAGGAATGGCCGAAGGGCAGTTGATCTGGAAGGTTTGGGTAACCGCAACTGTGGATTCCGGATCAAGTAATATGTAGTAGGGTACGCCGGCTGTCAGCGAACCCATGCTGGCTGTAAATGGCGAAATAATGTCATCGATACAAGTCCAACCGGTGCCATTGCAACCACTGGAAACAGGTTTGACAAAATAATCAACGAAGGCTGTGCTGCTTGTTGAAGTAACCTGCAGGTTGTGCACGCCTGTAGTAGTTGGCGTAAACACATAAACCCTTTCTTGTCCCGGTGTAGTGAATCCGCAAGAACCAGGACTCCAGACGCCTGAGCCGGAAATTGTTGCCGTTGTTGAGCCTCCGCATAGAATGGTAGGCGTACTTGCGCAAGGATTGAAGGGTGGAGCGGCGCAGCTCAGGCATTGTACGGTTGTAACACGGCATGAGCTTTGCGATCCGCAGCCGGCCAGGTTCCAGTGAGCAAACAAGGTGCCGGTAAAGGTATTGGTAAAGGTGAGCGGTGTTGTACCGCTGGCTACGACCGGGCCATTGAAAGAACCCGAACGGATGGTGATGATGTCGCCTGCGAAAGAACTAATGAAACGCAGTTGCTGTCCATTTACGGCACCAGTAATGGGTGAAAATTCGCCTGCAAAATTGCAGGTAGAGATGGTAACCAAAGCTCCAGTCGCGTCGATGTTCGCAGAACCAAATTGTGAGGAGTTCTGACAGGCTGCGGGTGGAGGCGCGGCGCAACTGCTACACGCAACAGTGAGGGTATGGCAGTCAAAGTCAGTTCCGCATGCGGCATCCGTGTTGACGTGCACAAAAAGTGACCCGGAAACGGTACAGGTAGCTGACAAAGGTGAAAAACCTTGTGCAAGTACAGTGCCGCCGGATGTACCCTGACGGATGGTGAGGTAGTTGCCCGCGCCACCTGTACCGGTGAAGGCATACGTAGTACCGGCAACAGCGCCAGTGACGGTACTGTATTCACCAGCGAATGCACATGTTGTAATGGTGACAGGCGTAGCATTGGTAGGTGCTGTAACTGTACCAAATGCTGCGGGGTTGTTGCATTGCCCCCATGCTTGTCTTGCTGTGGTTGTCAGAAGCAACAACAGCACCATGCTTTGAAGAAACAATGTTCTGGATATAATTTTTTTCATAACGTTAAGATAGTTTGGTGAAGAAGTTTTTATGCTGGTTTTGATTAAGAATTCCATTTGTTGCGTTCGCCAACAACCAACGTTGCGTACACGATGTAGAGGTCAGTAACTGACAAGAAAAATAAGGGGGATAAGATTGGTGTAATCGGTAGGGTGATCCAAAAAGAACCCAGGCGTAAGCCCGACTTCGCCACAAATATAATGTTAGAATTGAAAGTTTCAAAAACCTTGCAACAAAAATTTGCGGTTACCCTTTGTCCGGCAAACTTTATTATGTCTACTTGGATTGTTTCCATACACCTACAAAGGTATCAATCGTTTCAGAGAGACAGCTTTGGTCTCGAAAAACAACATTTTCCACCTCCAATGTAGCACAGTTTGCCGCCTTAAAGTATCGTTACGCTTTCTGACTTATACGACCATGAATTTTGGAGCTTTACTTTTGGGGCTTTTTGGAATCAGTCTAAAGTAATGGATGGCATGGCTAAGTGTAAAAAGTACAATTTAGGTCTGGCAAAAGTTGAACCGTTTTGTGGTACCTTTGCCGCCGTTAAAATA
>Ga0105046_10016851_pt1 | contig 11204 bp, 9 predicted proteins | sample MAT03_FD_78385 | JGI IMG/M metagenome (GOLD analysis project Ga0105046, IMG submission 78385) | Freshwater microbial communities from Lake Fryxell liftoff mats and glacier meltwater in Antarctica - MAT-03 (megahit assembly) | ecosystem: Environmental > Aquatic > Freshwater > Ice > Liftoff...
GCGCAGCGCATAGAGATCAGTGAGCAGACCCGTGGCGGCTTCGAGCGCGTCCACGCCTTTCTCGGGCTCGGCGGCGTGGCCGGACTTGCCGACGACCTCCACTTCAAGGTGCAGGCAACCGTTGTGCGCCGTGGTGATGCCGTAGGTGAAGCCGGCCGAGATCGCGAAATCGGGCTTGCTGATGCCGTTGGCCAGCAGCCACTGCGGCCCGATCGCGCCGCCGGCTTCTTCGTCGTACGTGAAATGCAGCTCGATTGTGCCATCGAAGCGGGCACCTGCAGCCGCCGCGTGCTGCAATGCACGCAATGCGAATGCATAGGTGGCGAAGTCGGATTTGGATACGGCCACACCGCGGCCAAACATGAAGCCGTCGCGAATCTCCGCGCCGTAGGGATCAGCGGTCCAGTTAAGACCCGGGGGCACGACATCGCCGTGCGCGTTCAGCGCGATCACCGGCCCCCGCCCGGTCCCGAAGCGCACGCGCACCACGAGGTTAGTACAGGAGATCATGCCGTTGGCGGTCACGTCGGCCGCCGGCACGACATGCCGCTCCACGTCGAACCCCATGGCCTCCAGCAACTCCGCGGCGCGCTGCGCATGCGGTGCGCAATCGCCCGGCGGATTGTCGGAGGGCACCTTGACCAGTTCGGCGAGGAAGCTCTCCTCCTCGCGCTGGTGTGCGGCAAGGAAGTCCCGGATGGCGGTGGCAGTGTCGGGCATGGTGTCAGCCGCGCGCAGGCGGCGTGAAAGCGAGTATGAAACGGGCGAACACGCGCGTTCCCGTGGCCACGTCGGCAAGGGTGATGGCTTCGGCGGGATTGTGGCTGATGCCGCCTTCGCAACGGACGAACAGCATGCCGATCGGCGTGATGTCGATCAATGCCATCCCGTCGTGGCCGGCGCCCGAGGGCAGGTGGCGCACCGGCAGGCCTTCGCTGGCGATGGCGGCCGCGAACTGCTGTTGCATCATCGGCGCGCATGGCGCCGTCTTCGCGTCCCACAACGGCGTGATCGTAATGCCGATGTTGCGGCGTTGCGCGATACCCTCGAACCCGGCGCGTATCGCCGCGACCGCCGTGTGCCGCTGCGCATCGGTGGGCGCGCGGACGTCGAGCGAAAACACGACCTTGCCGGGAATCACGTTCATCGCACCCGGTTGTGCTTCGATGCGGCCCACGGTGCCGACCACGTCGGGCATCGTCGCGGCGATGGACTCCACGGCGAGCACGCATTGCGCCGCGGCGGCCAGCGCATCGCGGCGCAATCCCATCGGGACGGTACCCGCATGCCCCGCCATGCCGGAGAGTTCGATGTTGAAGCGATTGCCACCGTTGATCGCGGTGACCACGCCGACAGCCAGGCGCTCGGCTTCGAGGACCGGCCCCTGCTCGATGTGGAGTTCCGCGTAGGCCAGCACCTGGTCGGGGCGCCGCGCCACCGAGGCGATGGCGGTCGCGTCGAGGCCGAACGTACGCAGCGCCTCGCGCAGCGTAATGCCCTTCGCGTCCGCCTTGTCGAAGAGCGCGCGATCGAAGGTGCCCGCGATCGCACGGCTGCCGAGCAGCGTGGAGCCGTAACGCACGCCCTCCTCGTCGCCGAAGCCGACGATCTCGACGGCAAACGGCAGCCGCGTGTGCGTGGCGTGCAACGCCGCCACGCATTCGATCGCGGACAGCACGCCCAGCATGCCATCGTAGCGCCCGGCATCGCGAACCGTATCGAGATGCGAACCGAGCATCAGGCACGGCAGGCCGGGCGTGATGCCTTCGTAGCGGCCCACGCAATTGCCGATGGCATCGAGTGACGCCGTCATGCCGGCCTCGCGCATCCATGCCAGCACCAGCGCATTGGCTTCCGCCTGCTGCGGCGACAGGAATACACGGGTGAGACCGCCGGGAAGCTCCGACAGGCGGGCCAGCACGTCGCAGTGCTCGTAGACGCGTTGCGCGTCGAGTGCATCGAGGACTGCGATCGTGGATTGGGACATGGCGTCGGGATGCGTCGCGGAGAAGGCGCGGACGATGCTCAACTCTGGCAGGTTCGCCGGAGGCGTAGGCGCGAGGCTTTCGCGTCGCCTACTTCGCCGGTGGCACGAGGCCACGCGCGCGAAATTGCGTGACCAGCAGGTCGGCGAAGCCTGGAGCTTCCTTCGCCACGTTCGACGGATTGATCGTCTCGGTGGTGCCGGCCCAGATCAGACGCCGCGTGCGCGCATCGTACAGGTTGGTTTCCACCGTTGCCACGTCGTATTGCGACACGTCGGTCACCGGATAGAACCCGGGGCCGCCATAGAAGCCGCCGTAGAAGCCACCATATGGACCCCAGCCTGCACCGGGCACCATCATCGTCGAGACCCGCGTCTTCGTGTCGACGCGCAGCAGCCGGATCATCAGCACACCATCGGCACCCGTGGCGGAGATCGCCGCCGAGAATGGGCCTTCGCCCTGCCGCGCATCCGCCGGCACCGTACTGTAGCCGGGAATGGCCTGCACGCCCGCAGCCGTGAGCTTCTGCACCATGATGTCCTCGAACACACGGCTGTCCGCCGTCGTGCCGTCGCTGGCCACGACGACGACCTTGCGCAACGTGCCACCGTTGTAATTGGTGTCGTACCACGCGGACTTGATGCTGGTGGACTGGCAGGCGGCAAGCAGCAGCGCAGCACCTGCCATGACGAGAATACGCAACGTCGACATGGGATGAATCTCCGGTAACGAATGCAGCAGGTCAGCTGCCTGGCTTGGTCACGACGATCATGCCGTCGCGGGCGAGCGCGGCCACCAGCTTGGTGGTGTAGTCGGGAATGTTGCGGGCGAGGTCGGACGCATCGTAGGAATCGGTGAATGCCGTCCATACTTGCTTGACGAAGGCGCCGGTCCAGAGGCCGGTGCCGATCTTGGCCACCTTGTAGTCACCCGGTTCGTCGGCGCCCTGGTCCTTGAAGAAATCGGAATGGCCCATCTTGTCCGGCGACGGCGAGGCCATCGTCGCGGTGACCACGTAGGGCTCGTACGAGGACAACCAGCGCACCTGCGCCATCAGCACGGCATCGGCCCCGGAGTCGCGGATGGCATCGACCAATTGCGTGTCGTCGCCCTTCACCGTATGCGCCGCGACGGCCGCAACCCCGCCGGCCTGCAGCTTCGCGACGATCGCGTTTTCCACCGCCTCGCGGCCACCGGGCTTGATCTTCATCAGGCTGATCACGAAGATCTTCTGCACCGGGCCCGCGGCGTACTGCGGATCCTTCCAGACCCCCTTCACCTGCGTCGTCGTCGAGATCGACGTGCAGCTGCCGAGCGTGAGGACCAACAGCACCGGCAGCAGCAACGACAGCGACAATCGGGCGTACTTCATGTCAGGGTTCCGCAACGGGACGTCCGGCCGGTGCAACCTGCGCACCGCGGACCATGATTCTACCGTGACCACGCGCTACCGATGACGGAACACGGGCTTGCGCTTCTCCACGAAGGCCGCCATGCCCTCCTTCTGGTCCTGCAGCGCGAACGTGGCGTGGAATTCGCGCCGCTCGAACAGCAGGCCTTCCGCCAGCGACGATTCGTAGGCGCGGTTGATCGCTTCCTTGATTTTCAGCACCACCGGCAGCGAATACGACGCGATCTTGGCAGCAAAGGCCAGCACTTCGGTTTCAAGGGCTTCCGCCGGCACCACGCGCGCGACGAGGCCGCTGCGTTCGGCCTCGGCCGCGTCCACCATCCGCCCGGTGAGGCACCAGTCGAAGGCCTTCGCCTTGCCGATGGCACGCGGCAGGCGCTGCGTGCCACCCATGCCGGGCATCGTGCCGATCGTGATCTCCGGCTGGCCGAACTTCGCGTTGTCGGCGGCGATGATCGTGTCGCAGGCCATCGCCAGCTCGCAGCCACCGCCCAGCGCGTAGCCGGCGACGGCCGCCACCACCGGTTTGCGCACCTTGCGCACCGCTTCCCAGTCGCGCGTGATGTAGTCGTCGCCGAAGACCTTGGCGTAATCCCACTGCGCCATCGCACCGATATCCGCACCCGCCGCGAAGGCCTTGTCGTTACCGGTCAGCACGATGCAGCCGATCGCCGGATCGTCGTCGAAGACTTCCAGCGCCACGCCGAGTTCGCGCGCCAACGCGTCGTTGAGCGCATTCAACCGCTGCGGGCGGTTGAGCCGGATGATGCCCACGCGTTCGCGGGTTTCGGTCAGGATGTAGTCAAAGGCTGCGAGCATGGCGGATTCCGTCGAAAGGGGGCTGGGTGGACGTCAGGGTTGGTGGGGGTCGAAGTGCCTGCGCAGGCCCTGCCAACAGCGGTAGTACTCGGGCTGCAATTGCGCTGACTCGAGCGCGAAGCGCGTGGGCAGGATCGGGAGGCGGGTCTCGAACATGAACGCCATCGTATCGGTGATGCGCGTGGGCTGCGACAGATCGGCGGTGCTGGCGCGATCAAAGGTCTCGGCGTCCGGACCGTGCCCGGACATGCAGTTGTGCAGGCTGGCGCCGCCCGGCACGAAGCCTTCGGCCTTCGCGTCGTACACGCCGTGCACGATGCCCATGAACTCGCTGCCGATGTTGCGGTGGAACCATGGCGGGCGGAACGTGTGCTCCATCGCCAGGATGCGCGGCGGGAAGATCACGAAGTCGATCATGTCCACGCCGGGCGTATCGCTGACCGACTGCAGCACCAGGAAGATGGACGGATCAGGGTGATCGAAACTGATCGAGCCGATCGCATTGAACAGGCGCAGATCGTACTTGTACGGCGCGTAGTTGCCGTGCCATGCCACCACGTCGAGCGGCGAATGCCCGATGGCCGCCTGCCACAACAGGCCCATGAACTTCGTGACCAGCGTGAACGCACCCTCGCGATCCTCGTACCATGCGTGCGGCGTCAGGAAGTGGCGGGGATGCGCGAGCCCGTTCGACCCCAGCGGTCCTAAGTCCGGCAAGCGGAATGGCGCGCCGTAGTTCTCGCACACGTAACCGCGCGCGGGGCCGTCGGGCAGCTCCACCCGAAAGCGCACGCCACGCGGGATCACCACGATCTCCTGCGGTGCGACGTCGATGCGGCCGAACTCGGTGAGGCAGCGCAGCGTACCTTGTTGCGGCACGATCAGGAGCTCGCCGTCCGCGTTGCAGAAGAAGCGATCGGTCATCGACTGGTTGGCCGCGTACACATGGATGCCGCACCCTGCCATCGCCTGCGGTGAGCCATTGCCGGCCATCGTGACCAGCCCGTCGATGAAGTCAGTCGGCGCGGACGGCAGCGGCAACGGATCCCAGCGCATCTGGTTCGGCGGCGCAGGCACGTCGCCGAATATGCTGGCGACACGCACCGCAGGCAGCGGCATGAAGGGTTCGTGCATGGCCGCGGGACGGATCCGGTAGAGCCAAGAGCGCCGGTTCGACGCGCGCGGCGCGGTAAAGGCGGAGCCCGACAACTGCTCCGCGTAGAGGCCATACGGCGCGCGCTGCGGCGAATTCTGTCCAGTCGGAAGCGCGCCAGGCAACGCCTCGGTGGCGAATTCGTTGCCGAAGCCCGATTGATATTCCAGATCCGCTCCGTCAGGCATGACGCGCCTCCACGGGCATACCCGTCACGCCGGCACGCGCCGCCTGCATCGCGTCGCGCAGGACTGCCACGTCGCCGATGTGGTTGGCCAAGAGCAGGATCAGTCGCGCGTTGGCCAAGGCACTCTGCGCATCGGTCAGGTCGCGGTGCATACGGAGCAACGCCTCGTAGAAATCGTCGGGGGCCGCGATGTTGGCATCCGTGATCAGCACGATTGTGCCCTTTCGCTGTTCGTTCATGTCATTCCTGTTCGATCGCGCAGGCCGTAGCGATCGCGGCCCGCACCTGCGGCAAGGCAAACGCGCGCCACCGCGCGCAGACATGCTGGTCGGGCCGGAACAGGTAGCACGTGCCCGGCGCGGCATCGTAGCGCGCCGTGACGAGACCGGCGATATCGGCCAGCGCGCCGGCGGCGGCTCCACCCACCTGCACGACCTGGCACGGGATCGCGTCCCCCGCCAGTGCCGACGCGTCGTCGGGGCCAATGCCGCCGCCCATCACCAGCAGCACGAAACCGCCGCCCAGATGATCGAGGAGCCATGCGCCGCGCGGCCCCGTCACCGGCGCATCCGCCGCCGGTGTGCCGGGCACCATCGCGCCTGCAAATGGATCGCGATCCGGCGTGTTGAGCGGCGAATCGAGCAGGACGGTGGGCACCGACAACCGGCCGCTGTTCACGAGCCGCCGCGCGAACGGGAACTCGCGCGCAAGGCCCAATACCGCGTCGCGAAAGAGCCGCGACACCGCGCTCTTCGGCGTGATGAAATCAGTGGAGCGCGTGGAGTTGCGGATGTTGTCGTCCGCTGCCACGACCCGCTCCGTGTCGTAAGTGTCGAGAAGCCGTGCCGGCGCCACGCCGCGCAGCACCAGGTCCAACTTCCACGCGAGGTTGTCCGCATCCTGCACGCCGCTGTTCGCGCCGCGCGCGCCGAAGGGGCTGACGAGGTGTGCCGCATCGCCCGCGAACAGCACCCGCCCTTCGCGGAATTTCTGCATCCGCCGGCACTGGAACGTATAGACGCTCGCCCATTCGAGCTCGAACCGTGCGTCCGGGCCCAGCATCGCGTGCAACCGCGGGAGGATCCGCTCCGGCTTCTTCTCTTCGTCGGGGTCGGCATCCCAGCCGAGCTGGAAATCCACGCGCCAGACATTGTCCGGCTGCCGGTGCAAAAGCACGGACTGGTTCGGATGAAACGGCGGATCGAACCAGAAGTGCCGCTCGGCAGGAAAATCCGACGACATCCGGATATCGGCAATCAGGAAACGGTCGTGGAACACCTGGCCTTCGGTATCCAATTGCAGCATGTGGCGCACCGGACTGCGCGCGCCGTCGCAGACCACCAGCCAGTCGCAACTCAAGTCGTACTCGCCATCCGGCGTGGCTACGCGCACGACAGCGCGATCAGCCGTCGGCGTGACGCCCACCACGCGATGCCGCCACCGCAGTTCCGCCGGTGAGAGCGCCAGTGCGCGCTGCACGAGGCACGCCTCGAGGTAGTACTGCTGCAGGTTGACGAAGGCAGGCCGCCGATGGCCGGTTTCGGGCAGCAGGTCGAACTGATACGCCAGCGTGTCGCCGTGGTACACCTTGCCGACACTCCAGCCAACACCTTTGCTCGCTACCGCCTCGCCGCAACCGAGCCGGTCGAGGATTTCCAAGGTGCGCTTGGCGTAGCAGATTGCACGCGAGCCGACGCTGACGGTGTCGTCGTCGTCCAGCACCAGCACGGGGATGCCACGCTGTGCGAGGTCGATGGCAGCCGCCAATCCCACGGGCCCGGCGCCCACCACCACGACGCCGCAGTGGCGCGCCGTGCCGTCAAGTTCCGGCGGCCGCCAGTACGGATAGACGGGGTGGGTGAAGGCAGCCGTCGCAGTCATGACAGCAGGCCTGCGTTCAGCCTTCGAGCGCCTGCCACATGTCCTTGTCGCGCTGTGCTGTCCAGATGCGCGGATGCGGATACTGCGTGGCCTCGTCGAACGCGCGGGTCACGTCGAACGGCAAACAGTGATCGAAGATCACCCAGTCGCCGAAGCGCGGCTTCAATGCCGCGTAGGTTTCCTGATACACGGTGCGCAGGTCCTTGCCCGCGGCCGCGCCGAGTTTGACGGAGTCGAACATCGCCGTGATGAACGCGCGCGTGCCTTCCAGGCCGGCCTTCACTTCCGCCGGCGTGCGCAACGACGCACCGCGGCCCGGGACCAGCTGTTGCGGCTCCAGTGCCGCGATCGCATCGAGCGTGGCGGGCCAGTCGGTGAGGTACGCGTCGCCGGTGTAGGGCGTGGCCGCGTATTCGACGAGATCGCCCGAGAACAGGATCTTCTCCTGCGGCAGCCAGGCCACCGTGTCGCCCTTCGTGTGGCCGCGACCTGGCTGCATCAGCTCCACCTGCAGCTTGCCGAGCCACAGCGTCATCCGCTTCTCGAACACGATCGTCGGCCACGTGAGTCCGGGCACCGACTCCACCGCGCGAAACAGACGCGGAAAGCGCTCGATCTCGCTCTTCATGTCCTGCTCGCCGCGTTCGATGATCAGTTCGTAAGTGTCGCGGCTCGCGATGATGTGCTCGGGCTTGTAGCCGGTGGCGCCCAGCACCCGCACCGCGTGATAGTGCGACAGCACGACGTACTTGATCGGCTTGTCCGTTACCTCGCGGATGCGGCGGATCACGTCCTGCGCCATCACCGGTGTTGCCTGCGTATCGATCACCATCACCGCGTCGTCGCCGATGATGATGCCGGTATTGGGGTCGCCCTCCGCCGTGTACGCATAGGCGTGCGCGGACAGCCGGTCGAAGCTGATCTTTTTTTCCTCGGTATCGGCGTGCGAGGCGAATGTCCTGGTGTTCATCAAAGGGTCCTTCCGGGATCGGGTATGGCGCATCGCGACCGTGGAGTGGGCCGGGATCGGGATTCAGTATCGCGGGCCGGCCTGACGCTGACAATCGATGCCGGCAGCGTTGCCGTACGGGTAAGGCTCCCCGCGACTTTAATATTAGTTATTGTTTAACGAATTCGATATTAGCAGATTTGGTCGTTCAATGCGGGTCACCCCTTTGCGGTAAGGTGCGCATTGCTCCAGCCTCCCCCTCCTAAGCCCCAAAGCCACACGCCATGCCCGCCACGATCATCGACTCCACGATCTTCCGCAACATGTTCAGCACGCCGGCCATGCGCGACATCTGGTCCGACGCTTACCGCACGGCCCGGTATCTCGACGTCGAGCAGGCGCTGGCGCGCGTCCAGGGCCGGCTCGGCATTATTCCGCAGGCGGCCGCGGACGAGATCGTCAAGCACTGCGACGTCGCCAACTTCGACATGGAGAAGCTACGGGTACAGACCGAACGCGTCGGCTCGCCGGTCCTCCCCGTTGTCTCGCAACTGAATGCGCTGTGCCGCGACGGGCTCGGCGAGTACTGTCACTGGGGCGCCACGACGCAGGACATCATGGACACGGCGACGGTGCTGCAGATCCGTGCCAGCCTCGACCTGGTCGACGCCGACCTCCGTGCGATCGAGGCAGCGCTGGCCACGCTGGCGCGGCGCTATCGCGACACGCCGATCATCGGCCGCAGCAAAATGCAGCAGGCCATTCCGGTGACCTTCGGCTACAAGATGGCCACGATCCTCGCGGCCGTCCAGCGCCATCGGCAACGCCTCGAACAACTGCGCGCGCGCGTGCTGGTCGGCGAGTTCGGGGGCGCGTGCGGCACGCTGGCCTCCATCGAGACCGGCGCCATGGCAACGCAGGCCGGCCTGATGGCGGAACTGGGGCTGGGCGAGCCCGTGATCGCGTGGCACACGGTGCGCGACAATATCGCCGAAACCGGCGCGTTCATGGGGCTCGTCGGCGGCACGCTCGGCAAGATTGCACTGGACGTCAAGCTGATGATGCAGACCGAGGTGGCGGAAGCGTTCGAGCCTTTCGCACCTGGCCGCGGCTCGAGCAGCACGATGCCGCAGAAGCGGAATCCGGTGGCGGCGGGTTTCATCCACGCGGCAGTCTCGATGGTGCGCCAGCATGCGGCGGCGTTGATGGACGCGATGATCGCCGACCACGAGCGTGCCAGCGGCGCGTGGGAGATCGAATGGATTGCGCTGCCGGAGGCGTTCTGCCTGACCGCGGGCGCGTTGCAACAGACGCGAGAAGTGCTGCAGGGCCTCGAAGTCGATCCGGCGAAGATGCGCGCCAATATCGATATCACCAACGGCCTCGTAATGTCCGAAGCGGTGATGATGGGATTGGGCCGGCACATCGGCCGCGAAGTCGCGCATGACCTGGTCCAGGAACTGTGCCGGCAGGCATTGCGCGAGGACAAGCCGCTACTGGAGTTGCTGGCCGCACATCCGCGTGTCAGCCGCCATCTGGACCGCGCAGCGCTGACGGCGTTGTGCGATCCGGCCCACTACCTGGGGCAGGCCGGCGTGATGGTCGACCGGGTCCTGGCGCGTTCGCCGGGGCTTTGAAGCCCGTGTAACGGTCACGCCGCCGCGGACTTCACGCCGGGGCACCGTGCGGTCCCGCGCCAGCCACACGGCGCAACCGCGTAACATGCGGGGTTTGCCGACCCGAAGCCCCGCCCACCCATGACCATCTGCCGCACGTCCCACGCCTTGCCGCGCCTTGCCTCCTCCCTGCTGTGTCTCGTGTTCGCTGCCGCGGCGCCGGCCATGGCGCAGGCCCCTGCACCGGTTTCCGCGCCAGCATCGGCAGCGGCACCGACGCCCGCCCAGGCCTGGCCGCGCGAAGTGCAGTTGCCCAATGCGTTGGTGCTGGTCTACCAGCCGCAGGTCACGTCCTGGGTCGACAACAGGATCGAATTCCGCAGCGCGCTGGCGATCAAGCCCAAGGGCGCGGCCGTCGAATCGTTCGGCACCGTCTTCGCCACCGCGAGCACGCGCGTGAACAAGTCGCTTCGCACCGTGGTCTTCGAGGACCTGAAAATAACGAAGAGCACGTTCCCCGCATTGCCGGACAACGGCGCGGCCTACGTCGCAGCGCTGCAAAAGCAATTCGGCGCCAGCGTGCGCAGCATTGCGCTCGACCGGCTGAAGCTCTCCCCGACGGTCAGGGGCGCAGGCGTCAAGCAGGTGGCCGTGCAGAACCCGGTACCGCGCGTGATCGTCAGCAACACCCCGGCGATCCTCGTGCCGATCGACGGCGCGCCGGCGTTGCGGCCCGTGGCGTCGAACCCGCGCTTCCAGCGCGTGATCAACACGCGGGCGCTGCTGCTGCGCGACACGGTCGAAAACTACTACTTCATGCGCGTGTTCGATGGCTGGGTGCAGTCGCCGGCCCTCGACCTGCCATGGACGCGGCCTTTCATCACGCCGCCCGGGCTTGATGCCGTCGCGCGCGGTATCGCCCCCAGTCGACTTGTCGACATGATGACCGGCGATCCGCGGGCCACACCCCCAGCGATGCTCGCCAACGGCGTGCCGCAGATCCATGTCAGCACCACGCCGGCCGAACTGATCGTGTTCGCCGGCGCTCCGCAGTTCGTGCCGATCGTCGGCACCACGCTGCGCTGGGCCACCAACACGGGCGCCGATGTCCTGCAGGACGCCACGAGCAACAACTATTACGCGCTGCTGGCAGGACGCTGGTTCAGCAGTGCCGCAATGTCCGGGCCGTGGACCTTCGTGGCC
>Ga0105046_10016852_pt1 | contig 11204 bp, 8 predicted proteins | sample MAT03_FD_78385 | JGI IMG/M metagenome (GOLD analysis project Ga0105046, IMG submission 78385) | Freshwater microbial communities from Lake Fryxell liftoff mats and glacier meltwater in Antarctica - MAT-03 (megahit assembly) | ecosystem: Environmental > Aquatic > Freshwater > Ice > Liftoff...
ACCAGCACCACCATGTCGGTGACCTTGGCGCCGCGCGCACGCATCGCCGTGAAGGCCTCGTGGCCCGGCGTGTCGAGGAACGTAATGACGCCCTTGGCGGTCTCGACGTGATACGCGCCGATGTGTTGCGTGATGCCACCGGCTTCGCCGCTCGCCACGCGCGTGCGGCGGATCGTGTCGAGCAACGACGTCTTGCCGTGATCGACGTGACCCATCACGGTCACGACCGGCGGACGCGGCAGCAGCTCGGCTGCGCCTTTGCCGGAGGATTCCGCCAGCAGCGAGTCCGGGTCGTCCAGCTTGGCGGCCTTCGCCTTGTGGCCCATTTCCTCGACGATGATCATCGCCGTTTCCTGGTCCAGCATCTGGTTGATCGTGACCATCGTGCCCATCTTCATCATGGCCTTGATCACTTCGGCGGCCTTGATCGACATCTTGTGGGCAAGTTCGGCCACCGTGATCGTCTCGGGCACCGAGACGTCGCGGATGACCGGACCACCGGCGACTGCGCCGGCATCGCCACTGTCGTCATCGCGATGGCGGCCCCCCACCTTCGGTCCGCGCCAGCCGGGTGTTGCGGCGCCCGCACCGGTATCGCCGCGCAGTTTCAGCGCGCGCCGGCGTGCGGCTTCCTCTTGGAAGACCTGGCCCGGGGCTTTCTTGGTCGCGCGGTCGCGCTTCTCGCCCGGCTTGGCGGCGGGGCGATGCAGCGTGCCTTCGGTGGCAACCTTCGCACCGGGGGCCGGGGCCTTGGGCTCCGCGGCCTTCGCCAGTGCAGCCGCGTCCGCTGCGGCCTTGCCGGCAGCTTCATCAGCGTCGCGTTCTTTCTTCGTTTTGCGCGCCGATTCGCGGTCCTGGCGCTCGCGCAATTCGTCCGTCTGCCGCTTCTGCAGCGCCTGGCCCTTGCGGGTTTCTTCCTCGCGCAGCGCGATTTCCTTGGCCGTCAGGTGCGACGGCACGGCCGACGTGGCCGCCACCGGCGCGGCTTTTTCAGGCGCGATGGCTTCCGGCGCCGCGGCCACTTCCGGCACGGGCGGGGCTTCGATCACCGGCGGGGTTTCGACGATTTCCTCGATGACCGCTTCTGCGGGTTCATCGGCCGCAGCGGCAGGCGCCAGGACTTCCTCTTCGCGCCGGACCAGCACGCGCTTCTTGCGCACCTCCACCTGGATGGTGCGCGCCTTGCCGGTGGAGTCGGCGGCCTTGATTTCCGTGGTCTGCTTGCGCGTCAACGTGATGCGCTTCTTCGGTTCCGCCGCCGCGCCGTGTTGCTTGCGCAGGTAGTCGAGCAGGCGTGTCTTGTCGTGCTCGGTGAGCTGGTCGCCTTCTTTCTTGCCGTCCACGCCGGCTGCGGTCAACTGCTCGACCAGCGTGCCGGCGAGCATCTTGAGTTCGGATGCGAATTGTTCGATGGTGGTTTGCGCCATGCCGATCTCCTGCGCGATTGAGCTCGCGCCTTACTTCCCGGCGCCGCTGGTGACGGCCCCTGAAGTCAAATTAGCAGTTGCTGCTTCGGCTTCGAACCAATGTGCGCGAGCCTTCATGATCAGGTTCTGCGCACGCTCGGCGTCGATGCCGGTCAATTCCGTCAGCTCGTCGCCAGCGAGATCGGCCAGCGCATCGCGCGTGATGATCCCGTTGGCTGCAAGCTTGCTTGCAATCTCGGTATCCATGCCCTCGAGGTTCAGCAGCGCTTCCTCGACGTTCTCCACCGATTCCTCGCGGACGATGGCCTCGGTGAGGAGCGCGTTGCGGGCGCGGCTGCGCAATTCGTTGACGGTGTCCTCGTCGAAGGACTCGATCTCCATCATTTCGGTGATGGGCACGTAGGCCACTTCCTCGAGCGACGTGAAGCCTTCGCCGATCAGGATGTCGGCGATTTCCTCGTCGACGTCCAACTTGGCCATGAAGAGGCTGCGCAGGCGCCCGGTCTCGCTGTCGGATTTCTGCTGCGACTCTTCGACGCTCATCAGGTTCAGCTGCCAACCGGTGAGCTCGGACGCCAGGCGCACGTTCTGCCCGCTGCGGCCGATCGCGATGGCGAGGTTCTCCTCGTCCACCACTACGTCCATTGCGTGCTTCTCTTCGTCGACCAGGATGCTCTGCACTTCGGCCGGGGCCAGTGCGTTGATGACGAACTTGGCCGGGTCTTCGGAGAAGAGGATGATGTCGACGCGCTCGCCGGCAAGCTCATTGGTGACGGCCGTGACGCGCGAACCGCGCATGCCGATGCACGTGCCCTGCGGGTCGAGGCGCGGATCGTTCGACTTCACCGCGATCTTCGCGCGGATGCCGGGGTCGCGCGCGGCGGCCTTGATCTCGATCAGGCCTTCCTCGATCTCCGGCACTTCAAGTTCGAAGAGACGCATCAGGAACTCAGGCGCGATGCGCGAGAGGATGAGCTGCGGGCCCTTGGCCGTGCGGTCGATCTTCATCACGTAGGCGCGCATGCGATCGCCCACGCGCAGCATTTCCTTCTGGATCAGCTGGTCGCGCGGAATCACGCCTTCGATGCGGCCCGACTCGACGATGATGTTGCCGCGCTCGATGCGCTTGACCGTGCCTGTCAGCAGGTTGTCCTCGCGCTCGAGGAAGTCGTTCAAGATCTGCTCGCGCTCGGCGTCGCGGATCTTCTGCAGGATCACCTGCTTCGCGGCCTGCGCGCCGATGCGGCCGAATTCCACCGGCTCGAGCGGCTCTTCGACGACGTCGCCCAACTTGAGCTCCGGGTCGCGCTCGGCAGCGTCGGTGATGGCCAGCTGGTGGGCCGGCTCCTCGTGCTCCTCGTCGGGCACCACTGTCCAGCGCCGGAACGCATCGTAATCGCCGGTTTCGCGGTCGATGGACACGCGCGCGTCGATCTCCACCGTCGGGAAGCGTTTTTTCGTGGCTGAGGCCAGCGCCGATTCAAGCGCGACGAAGACGATTTCCTTCGGCACGTTCTTCTCGCGCGCCAGGGCGTCCACCAGCTGCAGCAGATCTTTGTTCATTTGGTCTTTCTCCACTCGATCTTCGGTACGAGCCGCGCGCGCGCGATCGCAGCCAAAGGAATTTTCCGGACACCGTGCGGGCCTTCCAGCAGCACGTCGTCGCCGTCGACGCCACGGACGATGCCCTTGAGCTTCCGGGTGCCGTCGGTGAGATCGTGCAGGTTGACCTGCGCTTCCTCGCCGGAAAACCGGACGAAATCGGCCAGCTTGGCCAGCGGCCGGTCAACGCCCGGTGATGAAATCTCGAGCCGTCCGTAGTCAACGTTCTCGACGGTAAAAAGGTGGGACAGGTGATCGCTGACGCGGGCGCAGTCGTCTACGCCAATGCCGGCCGGCTTGTCGATGTAAACCCGGACGAGCGGGCCCTTGCCCGCAATTTCCCAGGCCACAAGCTCGTATCCCAGCGCCGGGACCGTCTGTTCCAGCAGTTCACCCAGATTTTTACCGACCGACACGTCCTCGTCGCTCCGCTTTCGTTCAAAGGTCAGGGGCCGGCACGTACCCGGCGCGCAAAAAGAAAATGGGCTGCGACCAGCCCATTTTTTGCTTTTTTGGTGCTTGTTTCCACCACTTGCAGTCCGCCATTATAGCAGGAAACCCCTGGTTTTCCCATGGCCAGCCCCGGAAACGGGCGGGGACGCTACACTTGCCTACCCCTCAAACCTCCTGCCGGCCCCGCCCATGCCCGAACCCATGCTGATTGCCCGTCACGGCGAGATCGAATGCCTGCTGCTGCCCGGGCTCACCAACCGCCACGGCCTCATCACCGGCGCCACCGGCACCGGCAAGACGGTAACGCTGCAGGTGCTGGCCGAACGATTGTCCGCTCTCGGCGTCCCCACCTTCATGGCCGACGTGAAGGGCGACCTGGCGGGCCTGGGACAGCCCGGCAAGACCTCCCCCAAGTTCGAGGAGCGCCTGCAGATGCTGGGCATTGAGGCGCCGGCCTTTGCCGGGTGTCCGGTGACGTTCTGGGATGTGTACGGCGAACAGGGTCACCCTGTCCGCGCCACCGTCTCCGACCTGGGCCCGCTGCTGCTGTCGCGCATTCTCAACCTCAACGACACGCAGGAAGGCGTGCTGCAGCTGGCCTTCAAGGTCGCCGACGACAATGGCCTGCTGCTGCTCGACTTGAAGGACCTTCGCGCCCTGCTCCAGCATATCGGGGACAACGCGCGCGATTTCCAGACCAACTACGGCAATGTGTCCGCGGCTTCCATCGGCGCAATCCAGCGCGGGCTGCTCGGCCTGCATCAACAGGGCGCCGATCAGTTTCTCGGCGAACCGATGCTGAACGTGGACGACCTGCTGCAGACGGTCGACGGCAAGGGCGTGGTCAACATCCTCGCCGCCGACAAGCTGATGCAATCGCCCAAGGTGTACTCGACGCTGCTGCTGTGGCTGCTGTCCGAGCTCTACGAGCGGCTGCCCGAGATCGGCGACCCGGAGAAGCCGAAGCTCGTATTCTTCTTCGATGAAGCGCACCTGCTCTTCACCGATGCCCCGAAATCGTTGCTCGAAAAGATCGAGCAGGTCGTGCGGCTGATCCGGTCGAAAGGCGTGGGCGTGTTCTTCGTCACGCAGAATCCGCTCGATGTGCCGGATACGGTGCTGGGACAACTCGGCAACCGCGTGCAGCACGCGCTGCGCGCGTTCACGCCACGCGACCAGAAGGCCGTGAAGTCCGCGGCCGAAACGATGCGCGCCAACCCGAAATTCAGGACCGAAGACGCGATCACGGAACTTGGTGTCGGCGAGGCGCTGGTCTCGTTCCTCGACGTCAAGGGACGCCCGCAGATCACCGAACGGGTGTTCATCCTGCCGCCGGCCAGTCGCATCGGACCGTTGACGCCCGACGAGCGCAAGACGCTGACTGCAAATTCGCCCGTCGCAGGTGTGTACGACAAAGCGGTGGACCGCGAATCCGCCTACGAAAAATTGCGTGTGCGCGCGGCCGGCACAGCGCCTGAAGCGACCGGCGGCGACAAGCCGGCAGCAGCGGGTGGCGGCGGTGGGATGTTCGGCAGCCTGTCCGACATCCTGTTCGGCTCCACCGGACCCCGCGGCGGCAAACGCGACGGCATGATCGATCTCGCCGCCAAGAGCGCGGCGCGCTCAGTGGGTTCGTCGATTGCGCGTGAGATCACGCGCGGCGTGCTGGGTTCGCTGCTGGGTGGCAAGCGCCGCTGATTCGATTAATCACGCCGCCGGCGCTACCATTCATCGGTTCACCGTGGTTGGCACCCTGCTGCGCCGCGCGGGAAGCCGACTATTCGGGTGGATTTTCGCCGGACGTTGGCATAGTCTTGCGGCATCGTGCAGGCACCGTGCCTGCCCATGTGTTCGTCCCGACGCCATGACCATGCGCATTGCCCGTGCCTTCATTGCCGTTCTACTCCCGCTCGTCGTCGGCGGCGCCGCCGCGCAGGGATTCAAGTTTTCAAACCCCGACAACACCCAGCAGGACGAGCAGGCCGCGCGAGACGACCGCATCGCGTGGGAGTTGTCCACGCCGTGCCGCGCCGACCTGAAGGGCAAGAAGATCATGGTGATCATCGGCGAGCAGCAGGACAACGGTATCATCAACGCGCAGCAGCAAAACTACGGCCGCCACTTCCAGGCCATCAACGTGCGCCTGCGTTCCCTTGGCCTGCGCACGTACACGCCCGAGGAAATCCGCGCGCAGATCGCACAGGCCGAGATCGACGCCTACTTCAAGAACAACCCGGATGCCGCGTTGTCCGCCGCGAAGCGGCTGGGCGCCAGCTTCGTGCTGCGCGGACTCATCACGTCGGAGGCCAGCCGCAATCCGATGATCCCCGTCAACCAGGTCACGGTCGGCATGGGCTTCACGCTGACCGGCAGCAACGGCAAGATCATCTCGGATGTCGCCGCCAATTCCTCGTCATATGCCGGGGCCAATGTCGGACAGATGGCGCTGACGCTAGTCAACGAGCAGGCCGACGAGGTGGTCGCACGGCTCTATGGCGATTATTGCCGCAATGCAGGATCGGGTTCACCGCCGCCCAAGGCGAAGAAGTAACGTCCTTGGCAAGGCCAAACAACTGTCACAACCGTCGGAGACTCGCAATGCGCACTTTCCATGAATGCCCGATGCTACCCACGGCGATTGGCGTGGCGATGGTGTTCGCCGCCACCGCCGCGTTCGCCCAGCCCAGGTTTGAAAGCGCGGCGCCCACCGCCGGTGGCAAGACGTCCCAGCAGGCCAACCAGACCGCAGACAAGACCGTCTACCAGGCGGTTGACTATCAGAACAAGAACAAGAAGGGCCCCGCGCTCGTGGTGATCCCGGGCGAGATCAAGAGCAGCAACGCCACGTTCCTGCAGAAGTTCACCGCCAACAACATCGCGGATTTCGGCGAGCTCGAATTGTCGAACGCCAATTTTCAGGTATTGGAGCGTTCGAACCTCGGGCCGGTGCTGAACGAATTTGCGCTGGCCTACAACCTGGGTGACCCGCAGGCCGCGCGCAAGTACCTCGGCATGGGCAAGTTGAAATCCACCAAGTACGTGGTCAAGTTCGACATCCTGAAGACCGAGCAGGTGGCGTCCGCGCAGGAAAGCTTCGACGGCAAGACGCTGGGCCAGATGGCCGGCCTGATCGGCATCTTCAGCGGCTCACGCGGAGGCGCTGCGGCGGGCACGGCCGGCGGCGTGGCGCTGGGTTCGGTGCATAGCGGCGAGGCCACCAGCGTGTGGGTGATCGGTATGCGCTACAAGATCATCAACGCGGAGACCACGGAGCAACTGGCGCAGGGCTACACCGAGGAAAAGATGGAAGTGGGCGCCACGTCCAGCGGCGCACTGGGCGTCAACAGCGCGCAGCAGGGCGGCGCCGGCCTCGACACGATGGTGCAGCGGCTGATCCAGAAGTCCGTCTGGGAAATCGACGCCAAGTACAAGTGATCGCGGGCTTGATGTCGGGTCTGACCTGACCAGCGGCGCCGGCCCTTCGCCGGCGTCGTTGTTTTCACCGGCCGCTGCCGGTGCTGATCGTTGCAGGAGTGGTGGCCATGGTGGAATTCACGAAGCTCGGGAAGTACGAGATCCGCAAGGAACTCGGGCGCGGTGCGATGGGAGTGGTGGTCGAGGGTTACGATCCGCTGATCGAGCGTATCGTCGCGCTGAAGACCATCCGCCCCGACCAGCTCACCGGCGTCAACGCGCATGAATTCCTGGCACGTTTCCGCCGCGAGGCGCAGGCAGCGGGCCGGCTCACGCATCCCAACATCGTTTCGATCTACGAGTTCGGCGAGGACGCGGGCGTCTGGTACATCGCGATGGAATTCGTGAAGGGCCGCGAGCTGAAGGAATACTTCGAGGCCAACGAGCGCTTCAGCACCGCCGACACGACGCGAATTCTGTCGCAGATCCTCGCGGCGCTGGGTTACTCGCACAAGATGGGCGTCGTCCACCGCGACATCAAGCCGTCCAACATCTTCATCGGCGCCGATGGCACAGCCAAGGTCGCCGACTTCGGCATCGCGCATCTCGAGTCGTCCGAACTGACGCAGGCCGGTACGGTGCTCGGCACGCCGGCGTACATGTCGCCGGAACAGATCCTCGGCCTGCCGATCGATGGCCGTTCCGACCTCTTTTCCGTCGGCGTGGTCCTCTATCAGTTCCTGACCGGCGAGCGTCCATTCACCGGTAACGCCACGATCACGATGCGCAAGGTGCTGGAGGAAGATCCGCTTCCCCCATCGCGCTTCAACACGCAGATTCCGGGTGCGATGGACGCCGTCGTGCGCCGCGCGCTGGCCAAGAAGGCCGGCGAGCGCTTTCAATCGGCGGAAGAATTCATGGCCGCGCTGGATGCCGCCGCGGGTGCGGAACGCGTGCACTCCGGCGAGACCACGCTGATTCCACCGTCGGCGGCATCTGCGGCGCCACGCGCCGCAACCGGTGCGGGCATATCGTCCAGCCGCACACCCGCAGGCCTTGCGTCGACACCACCGGCACGCGCCAAGGAATCGTCGAACCGTTCACGCAACATGGTGGTGGGGGCGGCGGTCGCTGTCATCGCGGTGGCAGGCGCCTGGTTCGCGCTGCAGCAACATGGTGGTGCGCCTGCGGCGCCCGTGGTTGCGGCGGTCGCGCCTGCTGGCGCAGCTGCCTCGACTCCTGCGGCAGCAAGCGGCACTGCGTCGGGCGCACCGGCAGCGCCCGCACCGGCAGCGCCCGCACCGGCAATCACGCCACCGCCTGCTCCGGGCACGCTCGTGATCTCGGCTACCGGTCTCGTCGACCCGAGCCAATCGCGTTACCAGTCCGACAACGCGCTGATGCAGGCCGAACTTCGCGCCGATTCCCGCAGCCAGCTGGTCGAGAAGGCCGTGGGCCTGCTGGTCGACAAGGGGTCGGTGGGCAAGAACTACGACCTGCTGCGCGACAAAATTCTTTCGAAGAGCGGCGACTTCGTCACCACGGTGGTGCGCGAAAGCGCGCCGCAGACCGGCAAGGATGGCCTCATAACGCTGACGACCGAAGCCGTCGTCAACTTGAAAGCCGTGCAGAAATCGTTGAACGAAATGTCACGCAACGAGCGCATCGATCTCATCCGCGCCAGCGGCGATCCCCGCGTGGCCGTGCGTATTGCCACGCGCGATGCCGACCTGCCCGATGCCCCGCCACAGCCCTCCCCCGCGGCCGAGAACATCCTGAAGGAGCGCATCAAGTCCTTCGGCTTCCGCGTGTGGACGGAAGACCCGGCGCGCAGCGGCGACGCGAAGGCCGGGCCCGACTTCGTGATCGACGGCGAAGCCAGGATCAAGCGACTGTCGATGAAGCTGCCGGCATCGGGGGTGGTCGTCACCAAATACGCGCTCAACGGGTGGACCATCAAGGTGACCGACCGTTCGACCGGCGAGGAAATCTACTTCAACACCAAGCTGCCGGCAGGCGAAGGCAGCTGGGCCAGCGAGGAGCAGGCGCTCTCCGCCATCGGCACCAAGATCGCCAACGAATTTTCGCGCGATTTCTTCCTGCAGCACGTGCTGGTGTCCGGGCGCAAGATCATCCTGCGGGTGGACGGCCTGCCGCCCGCCGTCACCGATGCGATGCTCCGCCGCGAGTTCGTGGCCATGCCGTCGGTGCTCAACGTCGCGCCACCCGCGCGCGCGAATGTGTTCGATCTGCAGATGGCCGGCAGCGGCCCCGCGGCAGACTTGCTGGGTACCGGGATCGTGAAGCCGCTCAACGCCAAACTCGGTCAGGCGTGCTTCACCGTTGGCGCGGTGACCGGCGACGAAGTCGCGGTCGCCTTCGACGCGAAGTGTAACGACTCTGCGGTGCTGGCCAAGCTCGAGACCAATCCGCTCGCGGCGCTCTACAACGCGCCGGCTGCGCGGCAGAAAGCCGTAGTCAACAACCCCGATACGCTGAAGAAGTTGCTGATCTGATGGTCCCGGCAACGTGCAGACCTTGGCGTGCGGCACGTCGGATGACGCAGCGATGACGACGGCCATGCCGACCGCATTCATCGGCCACGGCAGCCCGATGAATGCGCTGGAGCAGAACAGACACACATCGGCGTGGCGGGCCTACGGCAACGCGTTGCCGAAGCCGAGCGCAGTGCTGGCGATCTCCGCGCATTGGTACATCCCGGGCGTTGCCGTCACCGCCATGTTGAAGCCGCGGACGATCCATGATTTCGGCGGCTTTCCTCCCGCGCTTCACGCGTTCGACTATCCGGCGCCCGGCGACCCCGCGCTGGCGTCGCGCGTGCAGTCAATTCTGGCGCCGCTGCCAGTGCGACTCGATGCGCAGTGGGGCCTCGACCACGGCACATGGTCGGTACTGACGCACGTGTTCCCCGAGGCCGATGTGCCGGTGGTGCAGCTGGCGATCGACCGGACCAAGCCACTGCAGTTTCACTACGATCTGGGACAGCGTCTCGCACCTTTGCGCGATGAAGGCGTACTGATCATGGGTCTCGGCAACGTCGTGCACAACCTCGGGCTGATCCAATGGGGCGGCGCAGGCGTGCCGACGCCGTGGGCCACGCAATTCAACGACGCCGTGCGCGGACATGTCGAACATGCGGAACATCCGCCATTGATCGACTACGCAGCGATGGGCGAACCTGCGCGTCTTTCGGTGCCGACGCCGGAGCATTATCTGCCGCTGCTGTATATACTTGGCGCGCAGCGTCCGGGCGACCGCGTTGCGATCGTGACCGACGGCATCGAACTTGGTTCGATCAGCATGCTGTCGTGGAGCGCGCACGCGGTGTTCTAGGGACCTACGGTCCTGTTCAGCGCGAGTGTGCGGCGAGTTGGCATGTCCAAGAGGGTCACCCGTAGTGATCATCGTCGCTGGCGCACAATATAATGAGCGTCCAAGGATACTTGCCGAATCGGGAAGGAACGAGCGTTGAAACAGCGGGGAGTATCGCTACTTGTGATGTTACTTTCGATTGTCGTGATCGCTGGCGTTGCCTTGCTTGGATGGTACTGGTACGCCGACAACCGCGCCGTGGCGCGGGCACAGCAGGCCGAGGCAGACGCCGCGCGGGGGGTTGAGCCGTCCGCGAACCCCAGCCAACCGGTAACGGCAGCTGCGGAGCGTGAACGCGCCGACCAATTGCGGCTCGCAGCTGCCGGCGATTTCAAGGGACTGGTGGACCCGGTGGCCTATCGGGCGTTAAGTTTCGAATGCCAGAAAATCGTTGATGCCATCGTAGGCTTGCTGGACAAACCCGAAAACTCCGCTGCCTTCAGGCAAAACTTGGCAGAAGCCGAGGACCGTTTCAGCGCGAACTGCGTCGATCGCGAAGCGGAAGCCAAGTCGAGTGCGGCGATTGACGCCAGGAATGCCATCGAAACACAGCAGCACATGTGCAAGCAGCAACGGGACGCTGCAGCGGAGTACCGGCTGGTCGTCTCAATGACTCTCAACGATGGCCCGGATAAGCCGGGAACGATCGACGAGGACAAGAAAGTCAGGCGCGCAACACTCGACGAAAACAAGAAACGCCTGGAAGCCTTCGAAGCTTACATCGCAGCGAATTGTTAGGAGCTTCGCCGCCATTGCGACCGTCATGCCCAAAGCAAAACGCCCCGCTCGGTGGAGCGGGGCGTGTTGCTTGGAGGGTGCCTGACGATGACCTACTTTCGCACGGGAACTCCGTACTATCATCGGCGTACTGCCGTTTCACGGTCCTGTTCGGGATGGGAAGGGGTGGGTCCGGCG
>Ga0105046_10016856_pt1 | contig 11203 bp, 8 predicted proteins | sample MAT03_FD_78385 | JGI IMG/M metagenome (GOLD analysis project Ga0105046, IMG submission 78385) | Freshwater microbial communities from Lake Fryxell liftoff mats and glacier meltwater in Antarctica - MAT-03 (megahit assembly) | ecosystem: Environmental > Aquatic > Freshwater > Ice > Liftoff...
GCACCTGATCGAACTTCTCGAGCGTGATCCCTTCCAACACTCGATTGACCTGTAGCAGTTTGTCGCGCATTAGCGCCTGGTTGCTAGTGAGGTCCTTCTCTTTTTGCCGATCTTGAGATTGACCGACGGACGAACAGATCAAAACGGTAACGACCACAAGCAAGGCGGATGTCGCAATGTACTTCATCTTGTTCGCTCCTATCGCGCTATTGAATATCGAGGTAAAGTTCAAACCATGGATACGATCGAAAAGGCTTCTCGCTTATATTCCCGCTTCGTTCGCTTGCACGCCAGGCTGGTACGTGCTGTAGACGAACACCGGCAGAGGCAGGTCTCCGAGGTGCTTCTCGATCAATGGCAATACCTCGGACCAATCGAGTCTGCCCACTCCGGTTCCCAGCCGCGGCAACGCCAGACTCTTGAGGTCTTGCTTTTCGATCGAGTGGCGCAGCCGGCGCAGGCAGTGATTGACGTTGGCCAATGTCGCACTACCGGGCTTGCCACCATGATCGAAAGTCCCATCCTGCGTAAGCAGATTAAAGATGCGGACGCCAAAACCGCCCCATTCCCAAATCTCACCAGGCTTGGGATGCGTCTGCTGAGCATAGTGCCGATAGTCCTTGTACATCATCGGCCATTTTTCGCGGAGCGCAAGTGCCAAGCCTTGCTCGAACGGATCGTTGGGCGCGATGCCATGCGCCACGGCTTGAGCTTTTGTAAGCAGAATGTCGCCGACGACAGAGTGAATCATGTGTTCCTTTTCCTTGCAGATACTCAACGTGATCGGTGTCGGCGTCCTGGAAGTAAGGTCACATTCCTTCCTGCCATACGCCCACCAGCCGTTAAACCGCAAGTGTCGTGCCGCATGCTGTACGCAGAGACTCCGTTTATTCTCTGCCTCTAAACGTATGAGAGCCAAACAGAGCTGACGCGCAATTTGACTCGCGGAGGGCACTCTTGGTGGGTTGAACATGCTCGCCGATCCGACGGACGATCCATCCGGTGGGACGGCTTGTAATTACGTTGGGAGGATTTCCTAGAAGAAACCCGAGCACTTGATGTGCGATTACGCACGCCAAGTGCGCTTTTCGCCCGATAACGCCCGGAGGGTCCCCCCGATTGGGTAAGCCATCAATAGATTCGCCCCAACGCTGGCTTGGAATGCGGTGCTGGTAGATTACCGAGGCTACCATCGTGACATCGGCGCCGGCCAGGATAAATTTGATTGCCTGATCTGGTAACGCTGTGGTGTCCGGGCAGGAGTGCTCGCTGAGGCACCCTCGGATCTGTTCGACCGACTGGAAGTCATTGTTTTCCAGCCAGTAACTGATCGTGGGTACGTCGGCTGTGCCCCACTTGGGCGCTCTGCGGCTGGCAATGAGATGGGCGCCGGAGGGCTCCTGGCAATCGTGCCCTGTCCCGTGGTCCATCTAACACCTAAGAACGTGCCATGATCGGCCTCATGGGCCGCCGGCTCGTCCGACAATGTTAATGTGAAGACACGATCGTACAACAGTCTTCACAAAGTACACTCCGAACTATGGGTCACTTTGTCGGCCTGACTTGGAGCACCAGATCGGTCCACTTCACTTTCTTGGGCGCTGCGTCCGATAACGTCAGTTGCAATTCGTTCTCACCACGCTTGACGGAATCTGCCGCAACTTGTCCTTCTAGCCAACCAGATTGCTGGTCGAGCTTAATGTCTGTTCCATTCCAGTTTGCCTGCAGGGCGTTTGCATTGGGCAGCGGCTTCAACTGCAGGCGCAGCGTGTAATCCGCGTGTGTTTCGCGGTGGGCTGATTCGCCTGTATGCAATTTGGCCGTAACCGTTTTTCCCTGAGCAAGGTCCTTGGGATTCGCAGGATTCAGCGTTTCGATCTTCAACCATTTCTCATACGGGAAGTTTCCGCCAGCGGCTTTGCCAACGCCCCGTGGTGAAGCGAAGTAGTCACGATTCAGCTTCAGCAACTTGGCCGGATCACCGGCTTCCCTGAGCAGCGACACCTGAGGCAGCGTGTCGTTAAAGTTAAAAAAGTAGATGCCGTCCGCCCCTGCCGCCAAGGCACTGGCGGCTCGGCCGCGATACCCGACGGTCGAAATGCGCCGCGAGTTCGCTTCTTGGTCTTTCAATCGTGACTCGTCGAGAGACGGATATACCTTGACGCCATACTCGCGGGCCAGCGAGATACTGTAATCCCAATCGTTGATCTGGAAGTAGCCGCCTGGGATGAGCATGTCGAGGTAGTCCTGCTTAAGCCACGACCGGAGATCGAGTCCAATCGTCCGGCAGTACTCCACCGAATCAGGGACCTTCATGGCAATGAGAATCGGCTTGCCGCGCTGGGCGCCCACCTCATCGGTCATTGCGCGGACGCGCCTGACCAGATCCGTCATGGCGTCCAATTCGGGTTGTGTCGCCGGCTCACCGTGAGACGTGCTTTTGAAGAAGACAGGATGGCGAAAGAAATCGAGTTCGATGCCATCGATATCGTAGTTTCGACAGACCTCTTCGATGTAACGAAACGCCAGGTCGCGAACTTCGGGCAGCGCGAAATTGACCGCGGACCACGCTCCGTACTTGAGCGGCTTATTAATCGTACTCAGCAGATACTCCGGGTGCTCGTTCTTGAGTTTGTTATCGCGAAACATGATCGGCCCGTAATCGGTCTTGCTGCCGTCGTGGGTGTCGTTCATTCTCAGAGACCAGAAGACTTCGATGTTGTTTTTGCGGCCAAAGTCGATCTGCATTTGCAGAGGGTCCAGCCCAGCCTTCAATAGAGCGCTCATCTGGTTGCCGGCGTATCGGCCTTCGGTGCACGTAAAGACCTGGCCGATTTTCGTGAAATGTGTGAAGACGCCAAAGCCCGAGGTGCGAGTGCAATAGAAGATGCTGTCGACCTGAGCGCCAGCCAACTTCGTGGTGCGTTGGTCAAGGAAGTCCTGGGCCGTGGGGGTCGTCATTTCGACCACCGGCTCGCCGCCGTCATTGTTAAACAAGACGCGGCGCGTCCGATCCCGCGCTTTCAGGCGGGCCTCATTTGGATTCGCAACCGCCTCTGCGTGGACTTCGCCTGCATACACAAACAGGCGAATGTTCAGCACCAAGAGGGCAATCGCTGCACACCACACTCGCTTCATAGTAAATCCACCCGCGTGTAAGAAGTCGGTAATAGCTGCATGAAACGCCAATCGAAAGACCAATGCAAGTGGCCGGTTCACCGAAAAAGCCCTTTTCAGCCGCAACGGCCAAAATTGGCGACTGGTTCCCACCCCAGTCGCTACCTCTAACAGCGTCGTGAAGCATTTCGCTGGGCTGCGTGGATCGCCGGATGCCATTCTCAAAAAAGCACGAACTGTAGACCCCGTCGATTCCGCGATCAGTTTTGCCGCGAGTTGGACGAGGGGTGATTAGCCAGGATGGTATTCTTCACCAGGCAGCGCACGTCGAAGGTACGTGAGTGAACAAAAAGCCGTGGTTTCCTAGCGGCAATTTGGGGACGAGTCTTTAAGGGGCCTGTTCTCCGTGTGTTGAGGCGATATTCGACCATTGAGTTTAGATATACCCGGTCGCCTGCTGGTATCCGACCGGTTAGAATCTGAGGAGCCCACCGCACGGCGTTTCGACGCTGCCTAGTGTTTCGACACCGCATTTTGTCGGAGATCGAAATCATGCCTCGCACATTTCCAATCGTCGCGTTGTTGCTGAGCTTTTTTCTTGTAACGCGCAGCGGCGCCGAAGAGTCGGTCGCAAGCCCCGCCGCGACCACTGAGCAGATCCGCCAGGCAGTGGATCGCGCTATTCCATATTTGCAGAATGAAAGCGCCTCGTGGTTGAGCACGCGCGTGTGCGCCGCGTGCCATCACGCGGGAATGCCCTTTTGGGCGCTAAGCGTCGCCGACCGGCAAGGATACGCGATCGACAAGAAGTACCTGGCTGAGAAGATCGAATCGTTGCTAGGTAGTAAGGAAAAACTGCTGTCGTCGAAGATCTTTCCCAATCCGGCCGGTCCACCCGACCCACGTCCGCAAGGACAAGGGCTGAACATGGGTCTTCCGTTCCTCGCGGTGGCTGCCCGATCTTTGCCATCGCTGGAAGATGGACAAAAACAGAGCCTAAAGTTGATCGCTGAGGAAATCGTCAGCAAGCAGAAACCCGACGGATCGTGGGAGTTTTTCGCCACGCTTCGGCGACCGCCGATTAACGAAAGCCAGACCACGGACGCAGCCTGGATCATCATGGCGCTTGCACGCGAAACCGAGGCTGACGCGCCGGAAACGCAGCGCGCTGCGCTGGCTAAAGCGATCGCCTGGCTCGACGCCGCTCTGCCTGCAGACCTCCATCAAGACAAGGCGCTGAAGGTGCTGCTCGGAGTCCGCTCCGGCACGCCGCGCGAAAAGCTGCAGACTACGATCGACGAATTGCTTGCTCTCCAACGCCCAGATGGAGGTTGGAGCCAGACCGTGCCCGAGCCCAAGAGCGACGCGTTTGCCACCGGTCAGACTCTGTACGCGTTATCGCTCGCCGGTTACACGACCGAACGACCTGAAATCAAACACGGCATGGATTTCCTCGTCGCAACACAGGGACCTGATGGAAGTTGGCCGATGATTTCGCGATCGACACCCGATGGTTCGCCCGGCAGTTCGAAGTTGCTGACGCCTATCAATTGCGCCTCTGCTTCCAGGGCAACGCTTGGCCTGGCACAACTTGCGCCCAAGCCGAGGTGACACCTGTTGACGCGGCTTTCTGCCGGAGCGGCCATTGCCGGGCGTCGTTTCTGAGCCCATGCGTGACCTAACAGTCGGCATATTCGCGCTCGAATGCCTCCTGTTTCTTCGGTGGGATGACTCACGCCCCGTGTAGCTGCCCTGAGCGACATATACTTTTGGAGGAAAGTGCGCGCAGCGATACAGCCGGCAGGCTGGCTCGGTGAGTGATCTAGCTGGCGACTTCGGAATCATAGCAATACGTCGCGCGAGCATCGAACATGCAGATAACACACCGCACAAATGCAATTCGACTTTCGCTCACCAGGGCACGGCTTTCGCATCGAGCGATTGGTTCATTAGTCGTCGTCTGGGGGATATTGATTCTTATTGGTTGGTATGCGATTAGCTCCTATGGAGCGACTCCCGGAGACGCCGGAGGAGCCCCTGAAGTTTGGCCAAGCCAGTCCAGCCTCACCCGCGATGTTCGCCCAACGCTCTTGGTGTTCGTTCATCCCAAGTGCCCCTGCTCGTCCGCCAGTCTGTCGGAACTTGAGCGGCTGATGGCAACCTGTTCCAATGAAATTGACGCGCACGTTGTCTTTATCGCGCCCGGTGGAACGGATATCAACTGGCGAAATTCCACTCTCTATAAGTCGGCGATCCGGATTCCGGGCGTGACGGTCGAATCCGATTTGGACCGGCAAGAAGCCAGTCTGTTTGGAGCGCGAACGTCCGGCTACTGCCTGCTCTACGGCGCCGACGGCAAGCTACAGTTCCAGGGCGGCCTGACGGCCACGCGAGGGCATGAAGGGGCGAACGACGGAGCGCATGCCATTCAGTCGGCCCTGAGCGGTAGCAACAACAGTTTGCGCGCAACACCGGTCTTCGGTTGCCCTCTTTTCGAATCCGACGCTAGCTTCGGTCCGGCAGCCGATTGCGCCCCTATGCGGCCCGCGGATCTCCCGTAGCCGCGAGACCGCGGAACGCCGCGTTTGTCCGGCGTGCTGCTTTCACTCTATTAGAGCGGGGACGCGGTCCATGTGCCGTCTAGAATCGAGGGCGCCGTTTCGTTTGGCCAGTAGTGCAGGAGCATGAGGCCGAACGCCGCATGGTGCGGTCCCAGGCCCTCCGGAGTTTTCGCTCTTGTTCTAATCCCAATTGCGGCCGAGAGTCGTCGAACTGGGATACGTAACAATTAATTGCATTAGGCGCTTAATTGACTGCGGTCCCAAACGGCTGATCCCCCTCCCTAGTGGGCGGCAAGGGATTATAATTCTGCCGATTCATTGGTGCGTTTGCTGTCTGATGTAGTTGCACTAGTCGAGGTTCTCATGTGCTGTCCGCGGGTCGCCTTGTTGGCATATCTGCCATTGTTTGTATTGGCTGGTTGTGGAGCGTCGGGGGACGCGAAGGATCTTGAAGCCATGCCCGCGGCTACTGCCGTAAACGGGCCGGTTGAACCAGCCACGTTTACGCTCCTGGCGGACCATGCCGACCTGCGAAAGGTAGTCATTCCTGACGACGCGAAATTCCAGAGCCGCGAGATGGGGGCACTGTATATGGTGCTTCAGCGAGATACGCAAGCGAGCGTCGACTTCGTACGCGAGCAGATGTCCAAGTTGGGCTGCAAGGAAGTTAAATCCGAAAATCCTTCGACGCCGCCGTACGTCAGTTTGTCGTTCAATGGCGGCGGCTGCCTGATCACGGCGTTCATCAGTCCTGAAAGCACCCAAGAAAAGGCCACGAACGTGGTGATGAACGGCGTCGGCAACATCGACGCACGTTCACTTCCCGCGCCGAAAGGAACAACTCCGGCAACTGCGTTCTGGACATCGCAGAGCATGACGATCGATGGTGATCTGGATCAAGGTATTCGCGCAGCGCGCGAGACGCTGGCAGCTGCGGGATGGATCGAAGCAATTCGAGTAGGGGGCGAGGATCAGGCGACGAAAGGCGAACAGCGGTTTCTGACGTTTTTCAAAAACAGCGTTATCGTGGGCGCCTATGTCTCAAAGGCGACGGCGCCGGCCGGCAAGACGTCGATCCAATATAACTGCACACTGCTGGGGGGAGAGCTTCCCGTTCCGTCCGACGCCAGCGATGTGAGATTTTGGCAAGAACCCAACAAACTTTCCTGCCTTTCCAAGGCGCCAATTGCTGACGTCGGCAAGTTTTATGAGGCGAGATTTAAGGAATTGGGTTGGAAGAAATGGAAAGACCTGGGCGTGGTGCGAGAGAGAGTCGGCAAACTCTTCTATGTCCGCGGTAATGACGTCACGATGATCGATCTGGCGGTCGACGATAAGGGGACGCACATCATTGTCCACGGCATGCCGGAACATATTCAGGACGACGAGAAGCGCGCGATCGCGCGCGATAAGCAAGCTCAGATCGATAAGGACTCTAACCTGATCGATCTCCCCCTGCCACCTGGCGCGCACGACATTGAATACGATGAGGAGTCCCGCAAGGTGACCTTCAAGACCGCGAAGAGTATCGCAGAGGTCATGGAATTCTATCAGGGCGCGTTCGCGGACGCTGGCTGGAAGGAACATGAGCAGAATCGCTCCGTAAAAGAGCAGACCGGCAATTTTAACACCGTGAAGGGGGACAACGACACGGTCTTTGTGAACATGTTTCGCCTGAACGCCAAGACTGAGACTGAAGTTACGGCGCTGGCCTATAGTTGCCGCTGGAACAAACAGCCAGGCCCCGCGGAAGAAGAACCAGCGAAAGCCAAGGAAGAGAAGGCGCCAGCCGCCGAGGCGGAAGACCCCACTGCGGAAGCGCCGGATGGAGCGTCTGCGGAAGCAAAAGAACGTGATTAGAACTAGACGTCTGGTTCAGAGTACAAACGTTCCCACGGAGTTAGAATATCGTTGCAGTATGACTAATTTCCAAATCAATGTTCGTGTCGATCGGGCCATCTTGTCTCATCGGCTGGCGCTTGGCCCGACGGTCTTTCCAATTCACATTCGCATTGGATCAAATTCGTTTCCCGATGCGAATTGGGATGATTTTGGTCTGGTCATATTAGCTTGGTGGCTTGAAGTGGCAGTTCCCTTCGTCAACGGTTTCACAAAGAGCGCAGTTCTGCGCTTCATGGATGGACCATTCGAATTGCGGATGGCGTCGCATGGAAATGGCGAATGTTCCTTAGCCGGTATCATTCGCCATGATCCCGAGGTTGAGGCATTTCGTGATATCGCTTTGACGAAGGATGTTTTAGAGGCGATTGTGCGAGCATCGATCGAAGCCCTTGCGGCGCACCAAAGCGCAGGTTGCCGGTCCCAAGATTACGACGCACTGAAAGCTCTCGTCGATGGTCGACAATAAAACTGGCAACTGGTGATCGCTGAGTTGGGCGACATAAAGGCCTGCATCAGCAAGTCGATCGTTTTGCAGAAATGGACGCCCGTTTATCCCGCCAGATCGGGAGTCAATTCGCCCTGCCGCTGCGTGTCCGATGATGCGCTGCTTTAGGGTTGTGAATCATCGTCGGTCGATGGAATGTCGATGGCTTGCGTCATATCGGCGCCGGGGGCGGAGTCAATCATCTGCGTCGCGGCAAAGCGGTGATCGTCCGTATTAGAGCCTGGCGCCAGATTGCGAACGGTCGCCCGCGTGTTGATTTGCGCCCACCACCGTTCCGCTTCCTTGCGATTCCAAGTATTGCTGGCTGCGCAGTGCAACAGCTCGTCCGCAAGTTCTACCGCGGACTGGGGGCGGTCTTCGACCTTTTTCGCCAGGCAGCGCAAGATGACACGTTCCAGATCCGCAGAGATCAGCGAACCCAGGCGAGCCGATGGCGTTTCCGGCGCCTCGACCACGTGCTTTTGCAGGATCGATATCACGGATTCGCCATCAAACACGGGCGTGCCCGTCAGTAAAAAGTATCCCATGGCGCCGACGGCGTACAAATCGCCGCGCGCGTCAACGTGCTCTGGATGCTGGATGGCTTCCGGCGACATGTACAGTGGGGTGCCGGTGTAAGAGCCGGCGCTGGTTACCGCAGATTGCTTCTTGGAGTCGAGCGCTTTGGCCAGGCCGAAGTCCAGAACTTTGACAAAATCGCGCACGCCCCCGCGGTCTATCAGCATGACGTTGGCCGGTTTGATATCGCGGTGGATCAGGTCAATCGAGTGTGCTTCTTGCAAGGATCCGCAGACCTGGTCCAGGATGTAGATCACGCGACCTTCGCTTTGAGGGCCGTACTGCTTGATCAGATCCTCCAGGTTGATCCCTTGCAGGTATTCCATCGCGTAATAGAAAATATCTTCCGGCGTGCGACCGTAATCGTAGATCGCAATAGTGTTGGGGTGATTCAGGCGCGCCGTGAGTTGCACCTCGCGTTCGAAACGCGCGAGTGATTGCGAATTAGTCTTTTCGACGCTCAATAGCTTGACAGCTGTAGGGCGATGCAGCATAGCGTGGTGCGCGCGATAGACCATGCCCATGCCACCTTCGCCCAGCTTCTCATCCAGCGTGTATTGGCCGAGACGCTTGGCCTCAATCGCGGCGAATCGCGCGGCGCGATTCGCTCGCGCGACAAAGATCGAAAAGATAAAGATCGCGATCGACGCTACAATCAACAGCGCAAACATCCCCCAAAATGCCTTGCGTAGCACGTAGAGAGCTTGGAACGCCTCGTCTTTGTCTTGCTCAGTGGCTATGCCAAATCCCAAGTCTTTCAGCCAGGTCCAGGCTCCGATGGTCGGCATGCCGCGATAGTCTCTGTAACCATTGACGTTGTAGCCGTCGTTGCCCGCGATGGCGTCCGCCGCCATTTCCGTCAGTGGCTGTTGGGAGCGGCGCGCTGTCGAGCGTTCGCCTAAATGAAGATTGGCGCCGGGGTTCCGGAGTTCGACATTGAGAATCGATTGCGCGTCCGGTCGGTCGACCAGTAGCCCATACTCCTTCATGTCTTCGTCAAAACGACTTTGGCTCAGGAGCAAGCCATTTTCGTCAAAGGCGTAAGTTTCGCCGGTCTGGCCGGAACTGGCGATTTGCAGAATCCGCGTAAAATCCTTGTCCGGAGGGATTCGCAGGCCGAGCGCCGCGATGATCTCGCCTGCATCGTTTCTCACCGGCGCGGCAGTGAGCATTGTCGGAAGATTCGATCTGAGGATGCCGCTCTCATCCCTGAGCAATAGGGTGCTTGGATATGGTTTAGAGACTTGGCTTTTTCCGGCCAGCACCTGCTCAAAAAACGCTTTGCGATACGATTCCAGTTTATTGCCGATGGGCGCATCCTGGTCCGCGGCGACCACCATGCCGTCAGGCGACACGACAAAGTAACCAATGTATCCGTAACGCTTCAGGCGCGCCGTGAGGCGTTCTCGCAGCGCATCCTGCTCCGGGGCAAACATTAGGCGGCGTTCGAGTTTGTTGGGATCATCGGCGATCGTGATCAGCGGTGCGACCATGGCCGCCAAGCCTTCATCTGCGGCAATAAGCTCGGCGTCAGTAGCCTGCTCTGTGATCCAGACTCGCACGGCCGCCACGTCGGCGTTGAGAATCGTTTTTAAGTCCGCGATCCGACGCTCACGCATGGCGGACTCCACGGATCGGCTCACCATCCAGCCGACGACACTCAAGAGCACGACTGCCAGAATCGGCCAGACCCAAAGCTGCTTGCGCAGCATCAAACTGCTAACGGCAGCGGTACGCACGATGCTACGGGCGCTACTGGCGACTGCGCTGGCGGCTTTGGAAGTAAACTTTGCTTGATCCACGACAGGCTCCGACCATCACAAGACAGCAACTAAATCGCCGCGAAATGCACCAGTTGAGCGCGAATATCAACGAAGCGGCGATACCTCTAACAGTATCTCTTACGCCATCGGATTGGGCCAGCCAACCGCCGCAGGCTGCCCGTGGCCGGAGTTCGATGCGACCCCGCGTGCCAGGCCGTGCGAATAAGACGGTCTGTCCGATTCTGCCGCGTCTGTCGTCGCCAGGGGAAATCGCATCCATTAACGGCGAGAGCTGAACGCCACGTTCACCCAACCGCGACGGCCGTGGAACGCCAAGCTAGATACATCCGCCATGACCGAGGCAAACGCGCCGGCGTTAATTGATGAGTGCAGCTCTTGCCGATTGCTCGGACGCACGGGTTGCGACCGGCGACCCGCGGCAAATTGTTGCTCCAGAAGTAATTCCGAGCCTCGACTTGTCGCACCGCTGCTGATCGACGCTGCGTACCCCGGCTGCCAGCTTCCGGCGAGCATCGATCGAAACAGGAATCCGTACTTCATCGTCGAGTGGTTCGGCGCGAGTTGCGACGCGGCCAACGCGGTACGGCTCCACAATCCAAGTGCGACTTGCGTCTGCGCTGCTGCCGTTACAACGACTGATTGGGAGAGGACGCTGCTCGCTGCGTCGGCAATGGCAACCGTATTGGATACCGGCGGCGCCACGGTGGCAAGGAGCGGCGACTGGCTTGTTGATGGGGCAACTGTTGGCTCAACGCGCGGATCGGTAGGCGGCTCAA
>Ga0105046_10016858_pt1 | contig 11202 bp, 9 predicted proteins | sample MAT03_FD_78385 | JGI IMG/M metagenome (GOLD analysis project Ga0105046, IMG submission 78385) | Freshwater microbial communities from Lake Fryxell liftoff mats and glacier meltwater in Antarctica - MAT-03 (megahit assembly) | ecosystem: Environmental > Aquatic > Freshwater > Ice > Liftoff...
GGCCGACCGCTGGCGCGAACAGGAGCAGCCCGGCTCAGGGCTCTTATACGACCTGGGCCCGCACCTGATGGACCAGGCCCTGCAGCTGTTCGGAATGCCGATCGCTGTATCGGCTGCATCTCGCAACCGATCAGGAGATTGAGCTGACCAATCCTCCGCCCACGACGGGCGACTACCGGCACTAATATGCCGCGATGCGCGAGGCCATCGTCAACGCTGGCGCGGTGCCGGTGCTGCCGGGTGAACACCTTCGGGTCATGGCCCTGCTTGAATGGGGCGTACTCAGTTCGCTGGAGCGCCGCGAGATGGCGTGCACCGCGCTTGAACCATGACGCTCGCAGGCTCCAAGAGCTGTGCAAACAGCTTGGGTCAACGGGCGCAGGTTCCGGGAGTTGTGGACAACAAAACGCGGAATCCGCGGCTTCGAACCGTGTGTAGCGCGTTGCGGGACCGGAGGTCTGGTTCTCCCGCAACACATAGCGTGCTCGCACCCACTCTCTGCCAGGTAAGGCTTTCTGCTCGGCAGTATAGAGAAGGCAAGCTCAGTCCGAGAGGCTCCAGGGAGCACGCTGGAGATTCGGAACCTGATCCAGGTCATCTTTCACGACGCAGGGACGACTTCCCCGATTTGGTCGTATGACCACCAAACTCATGACGCATCGCCGAAAGCAGTTTATCGGCAAAGGAATCATCGTCCCGCGAGCGCAAGCGTGCCAGCAGTGAAGCGGTGATCACCGGGGCGGCGACATTGAGGTCGATCGCTTCGGCGACTGTCCAGCGTCCCTCGCCGGAATCCTCAACGTACGGCGCGATGCCGGCCAGCGCGGGATTCTTGCCAAGTGCATTCGCGGTCAAGTCCAGCAGCCAAGAACGCAACACGCTGCCTTCGCGCCAGATCTGTGCAACCTGGTGCAGGTCCAGTGCGAAATCCGTCTTTTGTTGCATGATGTAAAAGCCTTCGGCGTATGCCTGCATCATTCCGTACTCGATGCCGTTGTGGATCATCTTGGTGAAGTGCCCGGCACCACTTGGGCCCACTCGACCCCAGCCGCCGCCACTGGCCGGCGCCAACGTGGATAGCAGCGGCGTCAATCGCTCCACGACCGCCTCGTCACCGCCCAGCATCAGGCTATAGCCCTCCGCTAATCCCCACACGCCGCCACTGGTACCGCAATCCACATAGTGCAGCCCCTGTCCTGCCAGCAGCGCAGCACGACACAGGGTGTCCTTGTAGAACGAGTTTCCGCCATCGACCACCGTATCGCCGGGTGCCAGCATCGGCAGAAGCTGAGCCAGAGTGTCGTCGACCACCTGGCCTGCGGGTAGCATCATCCACACCACGCGTGGTGAACCGAGCTCGCCCACCAGCTCCGCCAATGTGGCCGCAGGCGTGATGCCTTTTTCCATCGCACGTGCGTGCGCTTCAGCGCTGGCATCAAAGCCCACCGCGCGGTGGCCACCGCGAACCAGGCGCTCTGCCATATTGGCGCCCATGCGCCCCAGGCCGATCATTCCCAATTCCATACCCAGGACGCCTTTTATGCTTCGGTGCTGCCTAGCTTCGCATGCCGGCGTGTCCGTGTGGCTCGTGATCTTCGCATTCCATGCACTAATGCTCTGCTACATTCGACCCCTTGCTCCCTGGAATCCAACCCAATGCGCGTGCTCATCACCGGCGGTACAGGCTTCATTGGACGCGCGCTGTGCCAGCAGCTCTTGCATGCAGGACACGAGCTCTGGGTGCTGACACGCAATCCAACCAAGGCCGCGACAAAGCTGGAGGGCGTTCGACTGATTGAACACCTGGCGCAGGCCAGCCAGATGGATGCCGTGGTCAATTTGGCGGGCGAGCCGCTGGCCGATGGCCGCTGGACCGACCGGCGCAAACAGGCATTCCGTGACTCGCGTATCGGCACCACGCGATTGCTGCTCGAATGGATCGAGAACCAGGCACAGCGACCGCGCGTGCTGGTGTCCGGTTCGGCGATTGGCTACTACGGCCCGCGGGGTGACGAATCGCTGACCGAGACATCTCCGCCAGGGAACGACTTCTCCGCACAGCTCTGCCGTGACTGGGAAAGCGCCGCCATGCAGGCTGAATCGCTGGGCCTGCGGGTCTGCACCGTGCGCATTGGCGTGGTGCTGGGGCCCGACGGCGGTGCACTGTCCAAGATGCTGCCGCCATTCAAGCTGGGCGCGGGCGGGCCGATGGGCGACGGGCGCCAGTGGATGAGCTGGGTGCAACGCCATGACCTGGTGCGCTTGCTGCAGTGGCTGCTTGAACATGACCAGGCCCGAGGCGCATACAACGGCACCGCACCCACACCCGTGACCAACCGCGAGTTCGCGCAGACCCTGGGCAAGGTGCTGCGGCGACCGGCGCTGATCACCACGCCTGCACTCGCACTGAAGCTGATGTTCGGGGAGATGGCCACGCTGCTGCTGACTGGGCAGCGCGTGTTGCCTGCACATGCGCTCGCCGAGGGGTTCCAGTTCCAGTATCCGGAGCTGGAGGCTGCGCTCACGGACCTACTGGCCTAGTCCGGGAGCAGCAACGCACCGGTGACAGGCGGCTGGATCGCACGCATAAAAAAAGCCCGCAACAGCTAGGCTGTTGCGGGCTTGCTCCCTCCCCCACGTCGGGATGCGCGCGCATCGTGAAGGAGACGTGCCGGGTCATGCACGCTGCACTGCAAAACAGTACCGGGTGGTTCAATAGCGCGCTGCGTCAGATGCGCTCGTGGTGAGGCTTTCACGGCGGGATGGCGGGATGGCGGAGCACTGCGCCCCAGGAATCCGTCGCACAGGGCGCTGCACGCAGCGTGTCCGTTCCAAGTTCCGAAGCCCGGTCGGCCTACGATCCACACAGGTGGGGCATGAGCATGGCCTCGCGCGAATGCACTTTTCCTGCGAGTCGTACCCCTCGCGTGCACGCAGCACATGGAACTTGTTGTTCGGCCCGTCCACTTCGACCCCCACGCTGAGCACTCCCCATTTCGCAAAGAGCTTGCCCCTTCGATCCATGCCCCGCAGGCGCAGCTGGGCCAGCAGGTCGAAGCGATTGTTGCTTGCATCGATATCTTCAAGCATCAGGGTGTCCCGGTCCCAACGGATCTTGCCGTTCACCTGGGCCTGGCCGCTGTCGATCAGCTTGTAGACCCACTTGGGATATTCGCGCTGGCGGGAGAACAGCGACAGCAGGAAACCGACATCCTTCATCGTCACGTCCGCATTTCCGCGAACGCTGAGCGGCTTGTTCCAGTTCATGCTGCCACGCTGCAGGTTGATCCGCGTCCACCAGCCACTGCGGGACTCGCCGCCGGGTTCGCTGAAGCTGATGTTGTCCAGCTTGATCGTACTGCCGTCGACGGCGAAGCTGCGCCGGGCTATATCTGCGCGGCGCAGCTGCGTGTTGATGTTGACGTCACCACGCAGGGCGATGCCCGCCATGCGCATCCGCGCATCGCGGCCGACAACGCGGATCCAGCCGCTGCCAATGTCGCCGGCGGTATCCAGGCGCAGGTCGCCACTGAGCGTGCCGGAACCGCCTTCGAAACTCAGGTGGTTGGTGGGCAGGTAACGGTTGTAGACGCGCAGGTCCGGCACTGCGGCATTGCTGAAGGTCAGATGCGCCTGCACGGAATCCTTCAGTTTGGCCAGGTCCGCACCGCTGCGCAGATTCAGGCGCAGGTCGCGCCCCTGTACGTAGCTGGCCGTGGGGTTGCTGTTGGCGGCAATGGAAAAACGTCGCATCAGGATATCCAGCGTGGGCAGCAGCTCACCTTTCGGCCCGCTGCCGAGCTTTCCAACAGCGCGCGCATTGCCTTCGATGCGGTTGCCCATGACTTCGGCCACCAGAGCAACGTCGGGCACGCTGAAGCTGCTGCCGGCCACCACCTTGCCATCCACTATCTGCAGGTCGGCAGCCACATCACCGGCGCCTTCCAGGGTCAGCCACGGCGTCTCGGGCATGAAATTGCTCAGCCAGCGCAGCGAGGAAAAACGCCACTGACCTTTTACGTGACCCGACGTGCGCGGCAGGAGAGTCTTAAAATTATCCATCAGCAGCGTGTTGCCTTTCACCGACAGGTTGGCATCCAGGCCAAGCACGCCCATGGCCTGTGCCGGCACCACGGCACGCAGATGCAGGTCCTGATCCACGCTCAGGCTGGCGTCAAGCGCATCGCGGTGCTTCACGCCCTTTGCATCGGTGCTGGTCAGCGGCATGTTCCAGCGTGCTTCGCTGCCTGGCACCCACTGTCCGCGTGCAAAACCCAGCTTGGCGTGTGCCTGGCCGACGCCCGGGATGGTGCTCATGATCAGTTTTCCGTCCTCCTGCATGGCCACGTCCAGTCCCATGCTGACGCCATCCAGGGTCAGCTCGGCGTCGGTCAGTCGCAGCTTCTGCAGTCCCGCGGCTTCTTCTCGCCGGTGCTCTGCTATTGCGAACTTCGCGCCGATGGCCGTGTCAGTCAGCCACTCCTTGCCGGTTCGGCTCAGTCGCGCCGCAGTGAAGGTGGCCGAACTGGGCAGTACCTCCATCGGCCCGCCGCGGGTCTGCTTCACGAAGCCGAACTTCGCGCTGCCCTTGCCTTCCAGCACCAGGTCTTCGAAATATCCACGCAGCACGCTGTCGCTGACAATGCTGTCAAAGCGCAGGGTCCAGCCCCCTGGCCTGGAGGGTGGCGGCGGAATGTCCGCCTGCACCCGTCGCGCACCACCCGTGACCCCGTGCGCACTTACCTGCGGCATGCGGAACTCCTTGCCCAGCAGCGGCAGCAGGGCAATGCGCCCCTCAGCAGACTGCGCCTGTACTTCCCACTGCGTGCGCCGCACGTGGCCTTTCAGCTGCACGTCTGAAAGGGACACGTGCCCCGGCCACAGCGTGTAGCCGCTGTTCCAGGCCATTCGGAATTTTTCCGGCTTGCGATTGACCGTGTGTTCGCCTAGCGGCGTGTTGATGAACACGTTGCCCGCCACCAAGTACAACGCGTACAGGCCTATCAGGACCATCAAGTAACGCCAGGCCCATCGGCCAAACCGGTCGGACGAATAGAGGATCTTCATGGCGCCAGCATGCCCCAACGCCGGGAGTTCGCAAAGCCGGTCGTCAGATCATCCAACCAAGCCAAAGCTGCGCTGCGGCTAACTGCAACTCCGCCGCGCCTGGCTGCCCGCTCAGGCCGCCGCGAAGAACATCAGGTACACAAGCCTGCCGCGCTCGATCCGGTCGCCGAACGCCGGGCCTGCCGTATGCCATAGCCACGGCCTCAGCAACACCAGCCGGTTGAAGCGCATCGGCACGCGCATGCTCAGCTCCCACTTGGAATCATCCACGCTGTCGCGCTCGATAATGTCCTGGTGCATCTGCGCATGGTTGGCGTAACCCATCGCCGCAAGCTCGGCGTCATCGAGTGGTGCGCGATCGGTGTGGGTGGGCAGGTGGCGGAAGAACTCGGTGCCGCCGCTGCAGTCTTCGGGCAGGCTGAGGTACAGGATGCCCGACCAGTACGCCTGGTCGATATGGACTTTGGCCTTGCCCACGTCCCCGGCCAGCGTGACCCGGAACTTGCCGTGCGAATGCAGCGGGGAAATCGGCTGCACGCGCTCGCCGACCAGCCCGGACACGGCTTCGTCCAGGCCGTCGATCTCCAGGCGCTCAATCGAGTTGCGCCCGGGAAACGGGCCCTGCAGTTGCGGATACGTCAGCCCCAGGGCTGCATCGCGCAGACCCAGCGCGTCGCCGTGGCCAAGGAAATCGTCGACTACGATAAGTGAAGTAGGCATGCGCTAGAGGGTAGCGGTGACTACGGCCAGCGGCAACCGGCATCGTTTTGAGGTGAGCCGATCACGGTGGGGATGGTGCTTCGTCCTGCTGTCTGTCCAGGTGCAGGATGCGGCGCAACTCCACGATCGCGCCAGGTGTCTCCTGCACGCTGTGATCCAAGGGATGGCTTTCTCCGACACCGCGCCCTGCAGATGCGCGAAGGCCTGCGCGGTGACATCAACAGCGCGGTTGTACAGGCGCAGCACGCGCTCTTGGCGCAGCTCGAACGCACGCTGCTCGGGCGTGCGCTCGGTCAGGAACAGATAGGCATAGGCTCAGCGCGCGACATCGATGGCCTCGTGCGCCGCGACTTCCGGCGTCGCTTGCCGGGCGCCGTCCTCGGAGGCGGCCAGCATGCGCAGGCTGCGCACTTGCGCCATCGTCGCCAGCCAGGCCTCTTCCGATACGTCATCACGCAGCACAGCGGCGCAGGGCTCGGGTTCGCGTCGGCACGGCGCGCCAGGTCCGCATCGGCGGCCCCCTTCTCCTTGACCGTGACCACGGCGCAGCCGTTGAGCAGCGCAAACCGCATCAGCAGCAGCGCGCGGAGGCAAGACGCGGGAGCACGAGTGACGGGCATGCGGGACCTGACGCAACGGGAGCGCGCTAGCGTAACCGAGCTTGCTGCACCGACAAACGGAATAAAGACGGCAGGGCAGCCCAATCTCCCGCTACGCTCCACCCGGCAGATGGGGGGCTGATGACCGTCGGTTTCCCGGTGGAAATCCAAGGTCACCGCAGTCCCGCCCCTAACGGCCGGGATCAGGTCTTGACGCGACAGGTATTGCTGCCCGGCAGCGAATACAGCCCGAAGGTGCCGACCAGGCCGGTGAGCAGCGGGATGGCGCCTAGGCAGGCCAGGGCCGGGCCGTTGAAGGCCGCGGCCCAGGCAATCAGGCCACCGCCCAGAGCGGTGCGCAGGACGCGATCGATGCTGCCAACGCTGGTTTTCATGCGCTTGGCTCCTTGACGGTGTGGCACCAGCCTATTCCGTGCCGGCAGGGCCCGCACGACTTGGGCCCAATCCGGCGCTCCGGCTCAAGGTTTGTCCGCACTGCCATGCTCCTGGAACCAGCGCTGCACCTGCGCGTACCAGAACAGCGAGTTCTGCGGCTTCAGCACCCAGTGGTTCTCGTCGGGGAAATAGACGAAACGCGTGGGCACGCTCCTCACCAGCAGCGTATGGTAAAGCTCCAGGCCGTGGTTCACCGGCACGCGCAGGTCGCGCTGGCCGTGGATCACCAGGGTGGGCGTTTTGAAGTTTCCGGCTAGAAGTTGCGGCGAATTGCGTTCCAGCACCTCGCGGTTGCCCTCTTCCCAGAACCCGCCGAAGCGCGGCACGGTGGCGGCGAAATCGGCGGCGTACTGGGTGTAAAGGTTGTAGACCTTGGCGTGCGCCACCAGCGCCTTGAACGGATGCTCGCGACCCAGGATGACCGAGGTGAGGTAGCCGCCGTAGCTGCCGCCGCCGGCCACCATGCGCTCGGGATCGATCCAGCGTTGGTCCGCGAACCATTCCGCCGCCTTGATCACGTCCTGGTAGGGCTTCTCGGCCCACTCCGGGTTGATCGAGTCCGAGAACGCTTCGCCAAAACCCGAGCTGCCGTGGAAGTTCGGCCAGGCCGTTACGTAGCCCCAGCTGCCGAACACCTGCGCGTTCCAGCGGAAGCTCATGCCGTCGGTGACGCCGTTGTGCGGGCCGCCGTGGATCAGCATGAACAAGGGATAGCGCTTGGACTTGTCGAAACCCGGCGGGTAGTTCACCCACATCTGGATGTCGGCGCCGTTGGCGCCTTTATAGGTCACCGATTCATAGGTGCCGAAATCGGTGTCGGCCAGCAGCGCGTCGTTGAGGGTGGAGAGTTTGCGCGCCTTGCCGCTCAGCAAATCGATGGCCACCAGTGTCGGCGGCTCGATGAAGGTCTGGCGCAGGCCGACCAGGCCTTCGGGCCCGGCCTGCAGGGCGTTGAACGAGCCGGCGCCGGTGATGGCGCGCGGCTGGCCGCTCAGCGGCAGCTCATAGGCGCGCACCGTGCCGGCATCGTCGATGGCGCCGTACAGCGTGCGGCTGTCGCGCGACCACACCAGGCCGCTGGCGCTGCGGTCCCAGTCGGCGTGCAGCTCGCGGGTGGCGCCGCCGCGCGCGTGCAGCATCAGCCGCGCCTTGGCGTCGTAGAAGCCCGGTACGCGCTGCTGCAGGAAGGCCAGGTGCTTGCCGTCGGGGCTATAGAGCGGATTGCCATCGGAGCCGGCGTTTCCGGCGCTGAGGTTGCGCGGCGTACCACCGGCCAGGGCCAGGGTGAAGACGTCGACGTTGGTGACGTTGATGGCCGGATTGGAATCTGCCGTGATCGCAAGCTCGCGGCCGTCAGGCGAAATATCAAACGCGCCGTCGAAGGTCTGCGAGAAGCGCGGCAGCTCCAGGCCGCGGCCCAGCGACAGCGGCGCAACCGCGCCGGTGGCCACGTCCACCGAGAACACGTGGCCCTGGCGATCGTCCACGAAGTTGTCCCACACGGTCACCGGACCGCCGTCCCAGACCTGCGCCTTCATCTTGGAGTCTGTGCGTTCCTTGAGCCGCTTCTCCTGCTGGTCCATGGGCAGGTCGGCCCAGACGCGGGAGGCGAACAGCAGGCGGCGACCGTCGGCAAACCAGCGCGGCGATGACACGCCTGTAGCCAGGGTAGTGAGGCGCCGGGCTTCGCCGCCGGCCAGCGGCAGCAGGTACAGCTGGGGCGCCTTGTCGTCATCACGCTGGGCGATGAAGGCCAGGGTCTGGCCATCGGGGCTGAAGCGCGGCGATGACTCGGCGGCCGGATCGCCGGTGAGCGCCCGCTGCACGCGACCGTCGGCGCTCCACAGCCACAGGTCGGTGAGCAGCTTGTCCTCGTCCATGGAAGCGCGCGCAACCGGGGCGACGATGTGCCGGCCATCAGGCGACACCTCGGGACTGCCGATGCGCTGGATCTGCCAGCTGCGTTCGGCGCTGAAGGGCTGCGCGGCGCCGGCGACGGCCGGTGCCAGCGCAAGCAGGAACAACAGGGTGGTTGGCTTCATCTCATCCTCTGGGTGACCGGGGCGCCTGCGGCCCCGCCCGTCAAGCATAGATGAAGACCGCGCGCAAATTTCACGGCAGCAAAAAAAACCCCGCCGAAGCGGGGCTTTCTATATTGCGCGGTGCGTGGTGCGGGATCAGAAATCCATGCCGCCCATGCCGCCCATGCCGCCACCCATGCCGCCGCCGCTGGCCGGCTCGTCCTTCTTCGGCGCTTCTGCCACCATCGCCTCGGTGGTGATCATCAGGCCCGCAATGGACGCCGCGTTCTGCAGGGCCGAACGGGTGACCTTGGTCGGGTCCAGGATGCCGAAGGCGATCATGTCGCCGTATTCGCCGGTCTGGGCGTTGTAGCCGTAGTTGCCGGTGCCGGCGACCACGTTGTTCAACACCACCGACGGCTCTTCGCCGCAGTTGGTGACGATCTCGCGCAGCGGCGCTTCCATCGCGCGCTTGGCGATGTTGATGCCGTGGTTCTGGTCTTCGTTGGCACCCTTCAGCTCACCGATGGCCTGCAGCGCGCGGATCAGGGCGACGCCGCCGCCCGGGACCACGCCTTCCTCCACTGCCGCGCGGGTGGCGTGCAGGGCGTCTTCAACGCGGGCCTTCTTTTCCTTCATCTCGATCTCGGTCGATGCGCCGACCTTGATCACCGCCACGCCGCCGGCCAGCTTGGCCACGCGCTCCTGCAGCTTCTCGCGGTCGTAATCCGAGGAGGTGTCCTCGATCTGGGCCTTGATCTGCTTGATGCGGCTTTCGATGTTGGCGCTCTCGCCGGCGCCGTCGATGATGGTGGTGTTTTCCTTGGTCACCTGGATCTTCTTGGCGCGGCCCAGGTCCTGCAGGGTGGCCTTCTCCAGCGACAGGCCCACTTCCTCGGAGATCACCACGCCGCCGGTCAGGGTGGCCATGTCTTCCAGCATCGCCTTGCGACGGTCGCCGAAGCCCGGGGCCTTGACGGCGCAGACCTTGACGATGCCGCGGATGGTGTTGACCACCAGCGTGGCCAGGGCCTCGCCTTCCACTTCCTCGGCCACGATCAGCAGCGGCTTGCCGGCCTTGGCGACGCCTTCGAGCACCGGCAGAAGCTCGCGCACGTTGGCGATCTTCTTGTCGTACAGCAGGATGAACGGGTCTTCCAGCTCGGCCGACATCGACTGCTGGTTGTTGATGAAGTACGGGCTGAGGTAGCCGCGGTCGAACTGCATGCCCTCGACCACGTCGAGTTCATTGTCCAGGCCCGAGCCTTCTTCGACGGTGATCACGCCTTCCTTGCCGACCTTGTCCATGGCCTTGGCGATCAGCTCGCCGATGTTCTCGTCGGAGTTGGCCGAGATCGAACCGACCTGGGCGATTTCCTTGGAGGTCGAGCACGGCTTGGAGATCTTCTTGAGCTCGGACACGGCCTCGATGACGGCCTTGTCGATGCCGCGCTTGAGGTCCATCGGGTTCATGCCGGCCGCAACGGCCTTCATGCCCTCGCGGATCAGCGCCTGCGCCAGCACGGTGGCGGTGGTGGTGCCGTCGCCGGCGATGTCGGAGGTCTTGGAAGCGACTTCCTTCACCATCTGGGCGCCCATGTTCTCGAACTTGTCGGCCAGCTCGATTTCCTTGGCGACGCTGACGCCGTCCTTGGTGATCGTGGGGGCGCCGAAGCTCTTGTCGAGCACGACATTGCGGCCCTTCGGGCCGAGCGTTGCCTTCACGGCATTGGCGAGGATGTTGACACCCTTGACCATGCGGGCGCGGGCGTCTTCACCGAAACGAATTTCCTTGGCAGCCATTTCTTAACTCCAGAATTCTTTGGGGGATTTCAAAGCCGGTCGCGCAAGCGCGGACCGGCGGGGTGGCGAACGCCTCAGCCCAGGATGGCGAGGATGTCGTCTTCCTTGACCACCAGGATTTCCTGGCCGTCAACCTTCACTTCGGTGCCGGCGTACTTGCCGAACAGCACCTTGTCGCCCACCTTCACGGTCGGGGCGCGGGTGGTGCCGTTGTCCAGCGCCTTGCCGGCGCCGACGGCGATCACTTCGCCCTTGATCGGCTTCTCGGTGGCCGAGTCCGGAATCACGATGCCGCCAGCGGACATCTTTTCTTCTTCCATACGCTTGATGACCACGCGGTCGTAGAGCGGCTTGATGTTCATGGGTATTCCTCGTTATTCCAGTAAATTCAACGACATGGCCGAAAGTGTTAGCACTCGGCCCCGGTGAGTGCCAATGATACGCGCACGGCAGGGGGACAGGAAGCCGGGCGACCCCACCTAACTGGGGCCGGGGCCCCGGCTTTCAAGGCAACGGCAAGAACGGGGTCAGGTTCA
>Ga0105046_10016859_pt1 | contig 11201 bp, 6 predicted proteins | sample MAT03_FD_78385 | JGI IMG/M metagenome (GOLD analysis project Ga0105046, IMG submission 78385) | Freshwater microbial communities from Lake Fryxell liftoff mats and glacier meltwater in Antarctica - MAT-03 (megahit assembly) | ecosystem: Environmental > Aquatic > Freshwater > Ice > Liftoff...
GATGCGGTCAACACGGTTTCGTCGATTGATGAACTGCGTTCGGAAACTCGGGAAGGTTTCTCGCAAGTCGTGATCGCATTCAAGCTCGACAAGAGCGGCGACGTGGCCGCCCAGGAAGTCGATTCGAAAATCCGCACGATTCTGACGCAACTCCCGGTCGGAACCGATCCGCCGATCATCGACAAGCTTTCCATCGATGCCGCACCGGTGATGACGATCGCGGTCTCGGGCCGACGGGACGTTCGCGAGGTGACCGAGATCGCTCGCAAGCAATTGAAGGAAGACATTGAAACGCTTTCCGGTGTCGGCTCCGTGGTTCTCGTTGGCGGCAGGCCGCGGGCGATTCATGTCATTATCGATCCGGACAAGTTGCAAAAGTACGAGAACCTCACGGTGGAAGATGTGCGGCAGGCCTTGATTCGCGAAAATCGCGAGGATCCAGGCGGGCGTGTCGATCGCAAGCAATCGGAAGTCGTGCTGCGAACGCTGGGGCGTGTCGAACGAACGGAACTATTCGCCAACTTGATTGTCGGCAATCGCCAAGGACAACCGGTGCGGATCGAGGATGTAGGCCGCGTGGTGGATGGCTTCGAGGAACCGCGTGGGGTCGGGCGGCTGTGGGTGAACGGCGAAGGCGGCGACGACGAGCCGGGCCGGAGTGCCGTGAGTTTGGTGATCCAGAAGCAATCGGGCCGCAACAGCGTCGAGGTCGTGGCGACCATTCAGAAGCGATTGGCCGAAATAGCCCCCTCCCTGCCGCCAGACATCAAGACGGAAATCACTCGCGATCAATCTCGGTTCATCAAGAACTCGATGGAAGAAGTGAAAAAGCACTTGTTGTTCGCGGTCGTGCTGGTGAGTGCATCGGTGCTGCTCTTCTTGCGCGATTGGCGAACGACGCTCATTGCCAGTCTGACCATCCCAACCTCGCTCATCGGTGCCTTCGCGTTCATGGCCGCGATGGGTTTCACGCTGAACACATTCACGATGATTGGGCTGATCCTCGCCGTTGGCATCGTGGTCGATGATGCCGTGGTCGTACTGGAAAACATCTACCGGCACATGGAAGAAAAGGGCCTGAGCGCCTGGCAAGCTTCAAGTTCCGCGACGAAGGAAATCGCGATGGCCGTGCTGGCGACGACGCTGTCGCTCGTAGTCGTCTTCGCACCCATCGCGTTCATGGGCGGTCAGGTGGGCCGATTTTTCAACGCGTTCGGCTGGGTGGTCGGCTTCTGCGTGGTAATGAGCATGTTCGTGTCGTTCACGATGACGCCGGCTTTGTGTGCGCGTTTTTTGCGGAGACCGAAACCGTCGGAGAAATCGCATGCCACGAAAGGCTTCATCTGGAACATCTTCGAATCTAGCTACCTCGCGCTGCTCGGTTGGTCGTTGCGGCATCGCTGGGTCATCGTGGTTGTTTCGATCGCGATCCTTTTGAGTACGCCGGTCTTGATGGGCATCGTCGGTTCGGACTTTGTGCCGAAGGACGATCAAAGCGAGTTCGAAGTCGCGATCACGTTGCCGGAAGGCTACACGCTCGATCGAGCCGATGCGACCTTTGCAGAAGTCGACAAACGAATTCGCAGACTACGGGGGATTGCTTTCACCTACGTCTCGATTGGCGACACGACGGGCCGGGTGACGAAGGCTCAGGGCGAAGTCACCAAGGGGACGATTTACATTCGCATGATCGACCTGAAGGAGCGGAAGTACTCGCAGCAGGATGTCATGAAGGATGCCCGCGAGATCATGAAGGATTTTCCCGACCTGCGAGCCGGCGTGCAAGACGTGGCCGCGATTTCCGGTGCCGGGTTCCGCGAGGTGGACGTCGATCTGAACATCGTCGGACCCGATCAGCAGAAGCTGAAGCAGTTCTCGGAAGAGATCGCGAAGTGGATGCGTGAGCAAGGCCACTATGTCGATGTGGATACGAGCCTCTCGTTGAACAAGCCCGAGTTGCGAATCCGTCCCGATCGCGAGCGGCTCAGCGATCTGGGCGTTAGCTTGCAAAGTGCATCGAGCACCATCAACGTGCTCGTGGGCGGCCAGCCGGTGAGCAAGTACAAGGAACGCGACGAGCAATACGACGTCTGGCTGCGGGCGGAACCCTCGGCTCGTGCCGATCGTGCGGCAATTGCCCGGATGGGTGTGCCCTCGACGAAGGCGGCGAACGGTGTCGTGGAACTGGGAAGCGTGTCGAAGTTCGAGGACGCGGTCGGTGCCAATTCGATCGACCGCTTCAGCCGGCAACGACAGGTGGTCGTCTCGGCGAATCTTCAGGGCAAGGGAATGAGCGAGGCCGTCGAGGAGTTGAATCAACACGTGAAGGCCATGAATCTCCCTCCCGAGTATCGTTTCGAGTTCATCGGCCGGGCGAAGATGCTGGCCGAGTCAAACGAGAATTTCATGATCGGCTTCGTGCTGGCGTTCATCTTCATGTACATGATCCTGGCCGCCCAATTCGAAAGCTTCGTGCATCCGATCAGCATCCTGGCCGCGTTGCCGTTGACGATTCCATTTGCGCTGGTGTCGCTGATCCTTCTGCAAACAAGGCTCGACCTGTTCGCGATGCTGGGGCTATTCATGTTGTTCGGCATCGTGAAGAAAAACGGCATCTTGCAGGTGGAATACACGAACCAACTTCGCAAGCAGGGGATGCAGCGCGAGGAAGCAATCCTGGCCGCGAACAAAGTCCGGCTGCGGCCCATTCTGATGACAACCGTGATGCTCATCGCGGCCATGCTGCCGATGGCATTGGGCACAGGTCCCGGAGCCGGTTCGCGATCCAGTATGGCAAAAGTCATTCTCGGCGGCCAGGCGCTTTCGCTGTTGTTGACGCTGCTGGTGACGCCGGTGGCGTACTCGATTCTGGATCAGTTTGGGCAATGGTTGAGGCGGAAGTTCGCCCTGGGGGCAAGCCGAGATGAGGCGACAGTGAGTGAAGAGTCGTTGAGTGCGGTTTCGTGAGTCGAAGATTGCTGTTTGTGGAACATGCGAGTATGGTCAGTCTTTCGCGCGCAGCTCGCCCCGTGAACGGCGTGCGAAGTGAGACAGCTCGATTCCGTCGATACGCGAGTTGCCGCCGGGTGGGCGAAGTCGCGTGAGATCCGGCAAATCGTCAGGATATCCGAGCCAGACTGCGTGCAAGTCCGGCCGTCGTCTCTCAAGTTCCCCAAGCAGCGTGATCATCTGACCGCGGCGAGAAATGTACTCCCGGTCGTTGAGATGGAGTGTCTCCACGATTACTTCGGCCGGTGGCGTCCGAGCGAGTATCGACCCGTCCGCTTGCACTTCGACGGTCGAGGCGAGAAGATGCTCAAGCGGATTGGGAATCAAGTGATTGCCACGCGTTAGATTGCAAGCAACACAAGCGTAAAGTAAGTTGTCGTAATCGGCGACCAGAGATGGGTTGATCGAGGTTGGTACGAAATGATCGATGGCAAATGCACCCTTGACATTCACCCATTGTTCGCGGTTCAGGCAGTAGACGCACCGAAACGCGAATTCATCTCGTAGCCAGTCGCGATAACTTTCATACCTTGCATACCCGCGCGGTGCGTGCCGACGCTGATGCGCATGCAGCGGGTACGCGAAGGGACTCATGTCGTAGTTGTTGCGGGAGAATTCAGGGCTTCTTGGAGCGTGTCTATCACGTCATAAGGCAGTGGGCCCGCTTGCTTCCGGAAATTGGAAAGCTCATCCTGGAGTTTACTCAACTCGCCAGCCTCCATCGAGTCTATTCCCTGCGAGAACTTCTTGCGGATGAGAGCACAGCGACGCTCGTTCTTGCTCTCGGTCCAGCTTCCGGATAACGGCACCGAACCGGGAACACGACGGACCACGTCGAATTCTTGAGTGTCCACCAATACATACACTCGCTTCGTCAGCGGATTTTCGACAGGCAGGGGCTGATCGCCAACCTGTTCGAGTTCACGCACGAGTTCGGGAGAGAGCTTGGCAATCATCATGGGATTATATCGCACTCAACTCACCTGCCCAACGCGAACTTCGCCTCCCGCGTCAGCCTCGCGCTCGCTTCGCCACGGGCCAGCTTTTCCAGAACCTGTTTCGCTTCCTTCGTGCCGATGGTTTCCAACACCTCCACGGCACGGACTTGCTGAAGTTGATTGTTTGCAAGCGCGGGCTGTTCCAGTTCTTGAATGATCCGGTCGAGTCGTTCTCGCAGCTCGGCATCGCTCGTCTTCTTTCGAGCAGCATGGAGTTGCGGTAGAACCATGTCGCCGAAGGAACGCAACTCGTTTGTCGCCTTCTCGCGGTCAGGGAAGGCGGGGCTGCTCAAGCGAGCGATGCACTTTGCAAGCAAATCTACTTCCGGCAGCCTGGCCGGTTGCAGCTTCCCGTCGAGAAACCTGGGCGTGCCTTCGGGGTCTGCAACCATCTCCCAGATTGCACGATGCGCTTCCGCCGCGTCGTCGCTGGCGAGACTTGTCCAAAGAGTTCCTTGCTGCACGGGTGTGTGCTTCACCGTCGTCCATATGCCGTCGGGACTACGCCTGGTGTAATCCCAGAGGAGCACCTGCGTATCTCCTCCGCCACTGACGATTCCACGACCATCCGGCGTAAAGCAGACCGTCGAAACCGAATTCGCATTTGCCTTGAACCGAGTCCGCTCTTGCCCCGTTGCGACTTCCCACACCGAAATCACGCCGTAGCCCCGTAGCAGAATCACCCGGCCATTCGGCGAGAAACAGGCATGTTCGGGGTGTGCATTCCACGGCTTGAATTGTGTCAGCATCTTCTTCGACTCGGCATCCCAAACCCGCAGGCGGACGTCGGGTTCTCCATCTTCATCTTTTCGTCCTCGGAAAGTGTGGATGGCGATATAGCGGGCGTTCGCAGGCGAATAAATCTGAGCCCCGGCGAATTGCGCATCCAGTACGATCGGAGAGCCGACAGCATCCAAAAGTCTCTGCTCTTGTAACCAGTTCGTCGTCTCGAAACCCACGGGACGCAAGCGGCCCTCGCTGGGTTCACCGATCTGCTTGGACTCGCGTCGAAACACGCTGTCCGGATAGACTTCTTTGCCGATTTTCGTGTCGACGATGAAATGATCGCTGAGCTTTCGCCCCTGGGTCGAGACCTCAAGAAAGCGGCCATCGGTCGAGAGGGTCGCACTCCAAACCGCAGCTTCCGGATCGAACGTGAAGCGGAGTTTGCCTGATGTTAGATCGTAGACGCGGATATCCCCCACCTTGTCTACAATCGCGGCTGATTGGCCATCGACCGAGATCGAGGCCGGTGTCGCCGCGCCGCCAATGAAGCCATATTTGCCTTCGAGTTTCAGAACCGATTTGCCCGTTACCAATTCTCGGAGCCGAATGACATCGCTTCGATCCAGTGTGAGGATGTGGCTCGTCGTCTTGGTGATCGTGTTCAAAAGCTGCTCGCCTTCGGGCAGATCATCCGGATAGCGACGCACCAGGCGAGTTGTGGATCGATCCCAAACCAGCACGCGGTTCTTATCGCTTGTGATCAGGTGTTTGCCGTCCGGCGTGAACTTGATCCCGGCCACCAGGCCGCCATGAGCCGCCACCGGGCGAACTTCCTTGCCCGTCACGACGTCACGAAACTGCATCGCCCCACCATCGTCGAGCACCGCAAGCTGTTTGCCATCGTGCGAGAATGCGGGTGCCGTGAAGCAGTTGGTCGCGGCCCCGACTCGCCAGGGCTTGTCCCCGTTCACATCGACAGCCCAGGTGTAGGCGATGCCAAGGTTGTTGTCGTAGCCACTCCAGGCGATGCGTTTGCCGTCCGGCGAAACAACAGGCGGGCTATCGGAACGCGAGTCTTTCCACACGCGGATTTCTTTGCGCGTCTCCACATCCCAAATGCTAATGGCCTTGCCGCCAGCCATGATAAATTGCTTGCCGTCTGGCGTGAAGACGCAACCGCGGAAGTTGCCCAGTACCTCGGAAGAGTTGCCCAGGTCAATCTCTTCGTTGCGAGCCAAATCGACGAGCGTGATTCGATTGTCCCCGGCGAACGCTACATGATTGCCAGTCGGAGAAGCGGCCCAGTGATTTTGCCGGTACGTGTGCTTGTATCGATAGCTGGCAAATTTTTTGCCAGCCGTATCGATAAGCCTTATCTCCGTGTCGTCGTTGGCAAGACGTTCGACTTGCAGAATCGCCTTGCCATCGCGAACGAAAACTCCACCTCCTCCTTCAATGGATCGAAGCTTCTGGCCGGTTTCCACGTCCCAGATTGATCCGGCCACCTCGGCATCGTTGTAAGTGAGAAGTCGCTTGCCATCGGGGCTGAAGCTAATTCGCCGAATGGTAACTTTGTTGTCGAACGTGTGAAGGAGTTTGCCCGACTGAGCGTCTAGGAAATTCAGTCTGTTCTGGTTGGTCGCAAAAAAGCGGCCATCGGGCGAGAACGCGACTAGACAATATCCCAGGTTCCGAAAGCGGATGGTGCCAAAACGGGCGATGGCACCGTCGGGTAGTGGATCGCCATACTGGTCGGCTCGGGATTTGGTGGCAATTGGCTTCGCTGATTCGGGATCTGGCTGAGCGGCCACAAAAGCAGGACAGAGGCTAAAGCCGAGCAGTACACACGCAGCACGAAGAGGCAGAGAGAGTTTCATTGGTTTGCATCTCGCATTGTGGCGGTAGGCCTCCAGGCCTGCCGAAAGCCACGTTGGGAGAAAACTCTGCAAGGTGCAGCGAAACGGTTGTCGGAGCAGGCCTGGAGGCCTACTCCACGAGATTTCCTCCAGCTCGATCAATCATTTAATCCCCACGCTTTCGCACGTTGCCAACAATCCGTTAGACGAGGCACCACCCAAAATGATCAGGTGATTTTCAAGACTCGCGACCATGCGGGCCGAGAAGCGATGGTCTTTCGTCGCGGCGACTTCTTGCCAGTGGTCGCCTTCGAGTTGATACACCTTGCCGTTCGCCGGAGCAACATACAGGCGTTCGCCGAGCGTTGCGGCGGCCGGGGTGAACCCGTGTGAGCCTTCTACCGGCAACGGCGGGCCGTCGGACCAGATCTCGGATTCGGCGTCGAACACATTGACGGTGCATTCGACTTTGCCGGCCTCGGTCATGCCGCCGATTACATAAACTTTTCCCGCACGGGCGGCCATCGTCAACGCCCGGCGACGGAATGGTTGGTCGATCCTGTGCCAGCCGGAACCGGGATTGGTCAAGTCGAGACGAAAGCCGTGATCGTGCCAGTCGGTCTTGCCGGCCAGGCCATTCAACTGCCAGCCGCCGAACACGAATAGCGAATCCCCAACGACGACAGCATCGTGCGAGGAGCGTGGCTCGGGTAACGGTTCGATCTCGGTCCAGAGTTTTGCGATCGTATCGAATTTCGCGCAGATCGCTTGCGACCGGGTGTCGGGTTTTTCCGATTTCGCGTTCTGCGGCTGCATACCGCCAATGCGATAGAGGTTTTCGCCATGAGCGACGAGCGCCAACCCCTGCAACTTGGGGCCGGTCGGCAATTCTTCCCACTGCTGGGGCTGGCCGAGATGCAGTCGCCGAAGTTTGTTCTGGGTGGTCTCGCGCGAGTAGCTGTGTGCCTGCCCGGCATGACCGCCGTAGACGTACAGATACTCGCCAACCACGGCTGCTCCAAAGCTGGAGAGTGGAGTGGGCAGGTTTGGATACTCAGGATTCCCGGCAGTGTCGGCCACGTCGTGTCACTCGGTCGAGTTGTTCTCAAGTTAGTATTGTGTGTGATCGAAGGAAATGGGCCAGAGAAATGACGAACTCTGGCTCCCGCCCTCTGCCTGGGCATGCCCACGGTCGCTCAATCGTGGGCACGGGTTTCCACCTGCTTTCTATCCACTACCCACTGTTCAAATCTGATAGGCAATGTCGTACTCTTCCTGCGACCGTTGAATCAAATCGGCCAGTGTTGTGGTTTCCAGGATCTTGCGTTGAGCACCCAGGATTTGGCCCCAGACCACATGAATTGCACGGGCGAAGGCGGTTGGCATGTCGTCGCCACGGGTTGGCTCGGGGGGGTCAATCACATTCACGATATCGGCGATCGTGATTCGCTCGGGAACTCGACCGAGGTGATAGCCGCCCGACGCGCCGCGTGTGCTGGCGACCAGGCCGGCTGCCTTGAGTTGCAAGAGAATCTGCACGAGAAACCGGTGCGAGATGGAATGCTTCTCGGAGATCGCTTTGAGCCGCAAGGGCGTCGGATCGTGGTGGTGAAGGGCCAATTCCAAGAGTGCCACACAGGCGTACTCCGTCTTGGCGGAATAAAGACTGCTCCGCGATGGCTTCTTTTCTTCCTTCTCGATGACGCTCTTCTTCGGCACGGACGACTCCGGTGGAGGAAGACTAAATTCCCGACCCCTCTTGATGCTCAATCACATGCAAGCCGCATTCTTTTTTCTGCGAGCCGGCCCATCGGCCGGAACGATCGTCGCCGCCGTCTTCCACGGGGGCAGTACATGGCCAACAGCCGATGCTCGGATAACCCCGGTCGTGTAACGGGTTATAGGGGACATCGTGCTTGATAATGAAGTTCCAAACGTCCTTCTTCGTCCAGTGAAGTAAGGGGTTCACCTTCACCAGATTGAACTTCGCGTCCCACTGAATCACGCCCGCTACTTTGCGATGTTCCGTCTGGTCGCCTCGAATCGCACTGATCCACGAGGCATAGCCTTTGACAGCCCGGCGCAGTGGGAGAACCTTGCGGTCGAAGCAACATTGATCGGGCCTATGGGTGTACAACGGGCCGCCATGTTCCTTCTCGTACTCGGCCACGGACAACTCGGGTCGAACCAGTTCGACTTCGATTCCGTATCGATCTTTGATTCGTTCTCGAAGCTCCAACGTCTCGGCAAACTGGTAACCCGTGTCCAGGTTGATGACTTTCACGCCCGGCTCAATCTCCCCGAGCATATGGAGAATACAACAGCCTTCCGGACCGAAAGCGGTTGCCATCATAAGCTTGGGATGAAATCGACGCACGGCCCAGGCTAGAATCTCTTCCGGAGTGGCGCGTTCCAACTCGCGACTTGCAGTGGCGATCTCGTCATCCGTCATTCGCGGCGTATGCATAATCTCCGACCACGTCGTGCAGTCCGAAAGTAATGTTATCGTCATTCTAAGGATTCTCGGCAAGAGAAAGCGGCGATTCCGTGCCACTCCTGTACATTTCGACTCTGTTTTTGGGTGCCGTGCTGCTGTTCGCCGTCCAGCCGATGGTTGGCCGGATGCTCCTGCCACAACTCGGTGGCTCGCCGGCAGTTTGGAACACTTGCCTGGTCTTCTTTCAGGGCGTGCTTCTTCTCGGTTACCTTTACAGTCATCTCAGCACGCGGTATTTGAGCCTGCGACGGCAAGCTTGGATTCACGTCGCCCTGCTAGCCGCGATCTTCTTCGCCTTGCCGATTGCCATCACCCGAGGCAACCCGCCGAGCGATGCTCCTGCCGCTTGGTTATTAACGACCCTGTTTCTCTCAGTCGGTTTGCCGTTCTTTGCCGTTTCGACGACCAGCCCGCTTCTGCAACGCTGGTATGCTTCCTCACGGGCACGAGGTGCAAGCGATCCATACTTTCTTTCGGTGGCCAGCAACTTGGGCTGCCTGATAGCCTTGATGGCTTACCCGTTGCTGCTGGAACCTTCACTGCGATTGGCGGAGCAAAGTGAGTGGTGGCGATGGGGTTATGTGGGGTATGTTGCACTGATGGCGATTTGTGCGACAAGTATCGCCTTTCGGCCAAAACGTGGCGACGAGATTCCGATCTTGTCGGAGGGAACTGCTCAAGATCGGAATCTTAAGCCACGAGTACCCGGAACTCACCACTGGAGTTGGCTATTTCTCGCCTTCGTTCCTTCGAGTTTGCTCGTTGGGGTCACCAACTCCATCACGACGGACATCTCGCCCATCCCGCTGTTGTGGGTGATTCCACTCGCCCTGTATCTGCTCACGTTCATCATCGCGTTTACTCCGGGATTGAAGCTGCCCCTGGGCCGGCTTGGCAAAATCCTGGCCATGAGTGTGTTGTTTCTCTCGCTCGCTTTGCTCACGGGGGCCACAGAACCGCTGTGGCTGGTGCTGACCCTGCATCTTGCAACCTTTTTCGTGGCTGGTCTGGTCTGTCATGGCCGTTTGGCCGCTGAACGACCGCCTGCCGAGCATCTCACGAGTTTCTACCTGTGGATGTCCCTCGGCGGTGTCCTGGGCGGGGCGTTCAACACATTGGTTGCGCCGTTACTATTTCATCGAGCCGGGTTCGTCGAGTACCCACTCGTCCTGTTGGCCGTTTGCTTGATGAGGCCAGCTTTGGCCGAGCGTTGGTCGTGGCGCTGGACCGACCTCGGCTTCCCGCTCGTCTTGGGAATGGTGACAATCGGCACCATCCTGGTCACGGGGTTAGAATCGTCGGCTGACTTGCTGAAGAGTGTCGCCGAACCGCTGGCGATGACGCCCGACATCGTTCGCAGGACTGCCTGCTTTGGACTGCCGCTCATCTTAGGTTTCTTCTTCGTCGAACGTCCAGTTCGCTTCTCGCTGGGCCTGGGGGCACTTTTCCTGGCCAGCATGTTCTTCGAGGGGGCTCAAGGTCGCGTGTTGCACCTCGAACGAAATTTCCTCGGCGTCGTCAAAATCACTTCCGCGAACAACGGCGAACTCACGCGGATGGTGCATGGCAACACGGTGCATGGCCAGCAGCGGAATGTGACCCGGCCCCGATATATCGCGAGCTTTATGCAAACTCTCGGCGCGACGAGTGGCTTGAATGAGGCTTCGATCTTCGCTGTTGGTGAAAGCCGCTGGGACGACCGCCATCGGCCGTTGACCTATTATCACCCAACCGGCCCGGCGGGGATTGCCTTCCGCCATTTGGTGGATGGCTGGAAGGGCGAGCGACGAATCGGGGCTGTCGGTTTGGGAGCCGGAGCTATCGCCAGTTATGCGCGACCCAATCAGGATTGGACATTCTTTGAACTCGACCCAGCGGTCGAACGCCTCGCCCGGGACGAGCGATATTTCACGTTCCTTCGCGATTCCCCGGCTCGTTCCTTGAACGTCGTTCTCGGCGACGCGCGCCTGCGGCTAGTGGACGAACCGGATCACTCGTTCGATCTGCTTGTGCTCGACGCCTTCTCGTCCGACGCGATTCCGGTTCACCTGCTGACGGCCGAGGCGTTCGCGCTTTACGAAAGGAAACTCGCCCCGAACGGCGTGATCCTGATGC
>Ga0105046_10016860_pt1 | contig 11201 bp, 7 predicted proteins | sample MAT03_FD_78385 | JGI IMG/M metagenome (GOLD analysis project Ga0105046, IMG submission 78385) | Freshwater microbial communities from Lake Fryxell liftoff mats and glacier meltwater in Antarctica - MAT-03 (megahit assembly) | ecosystem: Environmental > Aquatic > Freshwater > Ice > Liftoff...
CTACAAACGTTGGGCCTCTCCGAGGCCATTTGTGATTTTAACGCGTTCTCCTACAAACGTTGGGCCTCTCCGAGGCCATTTGTGATTTTAACGCGTTCTCCTACAAATGTTGGGCCTCTCCGAGGCCTAACGTTAACGGCATTGACTCCGCGCCAGCAATCGCGTTTTTGTTTGGTTTTTGTGGTTGATTTTTGGCAACCTGGCACCAGCGGGGAAATGAATCTCTGCAAGGTATTATGTTTGCCGTTTGTTCATCAAAAATGACTGAATTATGCGTGGTATTTGTTGTTTTGTTATGGTAGCCTTTTTTGCCTCTTTGACAAAGCCTGTTTTTGGTCAGGATACGAACGATGCGTTGGGTTTGACGAAATTAATGACAGACACAGCAGTGGCAAGGAGACTACTCAATGAATCTGCCGAGTTAAATAAAAAAGGGCAATATAGTGAAGCGTACGCCCTGGCGTTGAGATCGCAAGGGATATGGGAGTCAACAACGGGAGGCTCGTCGAAAGAGGTGGCAGAGGCGTATTATCAACGGGGACGAAATATGTATAGATTAAACAGGCCGGATTCTTCCATAATTTTTTTAAAGAAATCACTAACGATCCAGGAGACATTACATAATGAAGATCATCCGGATATAATCAAAATCTATGGCGGCTTGGGCACGGTTTATTTTTCAATTAGTGATTTTGAGAATGCCGTTCGTTATTTGGCTTTAATTGTAGGGATAGAGGAAAGAAAATCGTTCATAAACGAATCGGCGCTGGCGTCAAAACTGCTTTCTCTTGGTATAGCACAAAAAAATAATGGCGAGCTTAACGCTGCAATTGAATCTTTTATGAAATCGATTCAATTACAAAAAAGAGTAAAGGATGGTAAAGCAGATGAAATTGCCAATACCTATGAATTTGCCGGAGATACTTATTTGTTGATGGGGAGGATGCAGGAGGCCGATGACTTTATTAATCGGGCATTTAAGATAAAAATTTATTTATTCGGCGATAATGATCTAAGACTGGCAAATACCTATGAAGCATTTGGAGAGTTATATAATGAAAGAGGAGATTATTCAAAAGCACTGGATTTTTACAAAAAAGGCATGCAATTAAGGTCCGAAGATGCTAAAGATATTAGAAGCACGGCGTTTTCATATAATAATGTAGCGATTTGCTATAGATTACTTGGGAATTACGAAAAATCAGAATGGTATTATAGAAAATCGATAGACCTGTTGAGCAGCCATTACGGAGATAAACATCCCTATGTTTTACAAGTTATTCAAAATTTGGGGAATGTATATATCGATTCAAATAACTTCGAAAATGCATTTGATTTGCTGAATAGCGTTTTGAATGCCCGGCTGGAAAGCCTTGATTCCAATCATATTGATTTGGCTTCAATCTATACTAGTATTGGAGTTTGTAATGGAGCAATGTCAAATCCAAAAGATGCATTATTAAATTATAAAAAAGCGTTTAATATTTATTTGAGGAAATTAGGCTTGTCAAACAAAGAAACCGCCAGGGTATTGATAAATATTGGGAATGGCTTTGCAAATTTGAAAATGTATGATGAGGCCGATTCCATATTTCAGCTGATCAGGAAAGCAGTATATCAACCATTAGTCAACACTGGCTATTTATATCAAACCGGCTCGATTCCTGAACATATCAGAGCCTTGATGTGTCAGGGGATTATTTATAGAGACTGGTATGCCCATGATTTAAATCCTGCCCACCTTCACCAATCTCAACAAACTTTTCAGGAAGCGGATGCAGCCATACAAGGTCAAATAAAAACCCGGTCTGAAATAGACCAGCAAGTTGCCGCCAGGATCTATGGCGAGGCCATTGCAACAAACCTGCTGCTTAACAGCCTGGGTGGCCATTCGCTTTATCCTCCGGAAATATTTGTTTTCGCAGAATCGGCAAAAGCCCTTCATCTTCGTCAAGCCATACAGCAAGCCCAGGCCGTAAAATTTGCCGGTATAGACACCACATTGCTCAAACTGGAACAGGATCTCCGTATCGATATCACCTGGCGGGAAAAGCAAGCCCAAGCCCTCCTTGACAAAGGCATCACCGAAACAGACACCAACCTCCTGCGTGTTAGCAGCATTATTTTCGACCTTAAACGCAAGTACGAAGTCCTCCAAAAACGTTTCGAAACCGACTACCCCGACTACTACCGCCTCAAATACGACCTTTCCACAAGCTCCCTCCAATACGTGCAGGACTCCCTCCTTCAACCTAAACAAGCCCTGCTCGAATACTTCGTTGGCGACAGTACCATTTACCTATTCGTCGTTCGCCCCGACACCTTTATTATCCATGAAGTCAAACGCGATTTCCCGCTGGAAGACTGGATCGGGCAACTCCGCCTGGGCTTGTACGGCTATTATACGAGTGGCAAAACGAACCGTACGGATGTTTTATATGAAAAAGCGCTGCATCAATATATAGAGTACGCGCAGAAAATATACCACAAACTTTTTGCGCCGGTGGAGCAGTGGTTCAGCGATCAGGGATCGGTGATACTCGTTCCGGACGGCCCACTGGGCTACGTGCCCTTCGACGCCCTGCTTACGAGCGCTCCCCGGGATGCCAATAATTTCAAGACTTATCCCTACCTGCTGCATAAATACCAGTTCAGCTATACCTATTCGGCTACCTTGTTGAAAGAAATGCGTGATAAGAAACACCATCGGGAACCGGCGAAGGAATTCGTTGCCTTCGCGCCTTTCTACAACGGCGACAGTACCTTGCTGGCTACGATGTATGATTACGATAGCCTCATGCGCAAGGACCTCCAGCCGCTGGCCTACTCCGGTCCGGAAGTAGCCGCCGCCGCCGCCCTCATGCAGGGTGAGATCGTGAGCGGCCAGGCCGCCACAGAGGAGCGCTTTACCAGCACGGCCGGCAATTACCGCATCCTGCACCTGGCCACCCATGGCCGAGCCGACAGCCGCGTGGGCGACTACGCTTTCCTGGCTTTTACCGAGATCAGGGACAGTCTTGAAAACGAACTCCTCTACATAAAAGACCTTTATAATCTCGAACTCAACGCCGACCTGGTCGTACTCTCGGCCTGCGAGACGGGTATCGGCAAACTCCAGCGCGGGGAGGGCATTATCAGCCTCGCGCGGGCTTTCGCGTATGCGGGTGCGAAAAGCATCGTTACCACCCTGTGGTCCGTGAACGATAAAAGCACGTCGGAACTGATGCGCTATTTTTATCGCGAACTGCGGCGAGGGAAAACCAAAGACGAGGCCCTGCGCCTGGCGCGGAAACGGTACTTGAGCGAGTCCCCGGTGCGCAACTGCCATCCGTTTTTTTGGGCGGCTTTTGTGGCGTTGGGGGATATGCGCCCGGTGCATTAACCATCTGCCGGACCTGCGATGCCGGCTTGGTATCGCTTCATACACTTGAAACGCGACCATGACTATTGCCGATTTATTCCGGAATCTTCGCCCATACGTAAAACCTTACCGTCAATTGCTGATCGCCACGCTGCTCCTGGCGGCGGTCGGCTCCCTGGTGGCACAGGTCAACGCCCTGGTCTTGCGCTACACGGTAGATCAGATCAATGCCCTGATGATTGCCCAGAAGACCATGAAAGACGGCGCCCGGCTCCTGGGTTTGATCAGCATGATCCTCATCGGGAAAGAGCTGGTGTATTCGCTGGTGCAGTTCGGTCAGAAATTTTACGGCGAAAAACTCCGCATTTACATTTCCAGAGATTTGTCGCAGTCCGTGGTGGAAAAAATCCTGACCTACCGCATGGCGTTTTACACCGCGCCGGAGAATGAAAGCGGAAAACTGCAAACCCGCATAGACCTGGGCATTTCCAGCCTGACGCGCCTGGTGCAAAACTTTTTTATAGACATCCTGCCCTTGTTCGCCAATTCGATCGTGGCGCTGATTTTTATGTTCAACGCCAATTTTTATGTCGGCCTCGTCGGACTGGGGATCATTCCTATTTATTTCTATATCAGCCAGTTACAGGCTAGAAAATTGAGCGGTTTCCGAAGAAGGATGCGGATGTACCGGGAAAATAAAAACAATGGCATCATCAGCCTGATCGAGTCCATCACGGTCATCAAATCTTTCGTACGGGAGCCCATGGAAGCCGAAAAGCACAAAGGCCTGCAGTATGACATGACGGAGAACCAGATGCAGACCCGGAGATTGAGTTTTGTTTTTGAAAGCGTCAAAAGTTTTATCGAACAATTCGGCGTGGTCATGGTCATCATACTCACCGCGTATTTCGTGCTGAACGGGGTCATGAGCATCGGCGCCATTATGTTCCACATCTTGTTGTTCCACAATGTTTCGGCGCCAATTCAGCAATTGCACCGCATTTACGATGAGGTGAACGACGCGCAGATCAACGCGGAAGGATTTTTTGACATCCTGGACGCCGAGCGGGAAAAAGAACCCAGCGGCGATTTTATCCCCACAAAAATCAAAGGCACGATTGAAGTTAAAAACGTAAATTTCTTTTACCCCAACGGCACCCAGGCGCTGCGAAACGTGAATATAGATATTCAACCCGATAAAATCACGGCCCTGGTCGGATTGAGCGGGGCGGGCAAAAGCACGATGATCAATTTGCTGGACAAATTTTACGAACCCTCTTCCGGAGAAATTTTATTGGACGGCGTCCCCCTGAACGCCTACGACACGGCCGCCCTGCGCAGCAAAATCGGTCTGGTGTTGCAGAAAAACCACATTTTCGCGGGAACCATCGCCGAAAATATCCGCTACGGCGATCTCGCAGCCGATCAACAAGCCGTGGAAGACGCCGCCCGGAAAGCCTATATCCACGATCAGATCGTGCAGCTGCCGAAAGGATACGATTCCAATGCCCAACTGTTATCCGGCGGACAACAGCAACGCATCGCCATCGCCCGGCTTTTCCTGAAAGACCCGGCCATTATCTTCCTGGACGAACCCACCGCCAACCTCGACGCCATTGCCACCGAACAAATTAAAAAAAGCCTGGAGGCCGTTAAAAAGAACCGTACCGTCATCATCATTTCGCACAGCATTTCGCAAATCATCGACGCCGACACCATCATCGTGATGGAGAACGGCAGCGTGGTGGAAGAGGGGCTCCACGAGGATATGTACGAGCAAAAAGGTGCTTATTTCCGCATTTTCAGCGCGATGGCGAATGCGTTGAATATTGAGAAGATCGCGAAGACGATGGAGTGAGCCGGAAGGGGTTGTGTCAAAAGGCAAAATCTCCATTGCCCTTTAGGGGTAGGGGGTGGCTAAGAGAAAACCACAATTAACCTTTTGACACAAGCCCCAACCAATTGCCACCAGCCGTTTTATTTTTCAAACAATTCACTGCATTTAGTGTTATTACACTTAAATTTGTGTCATGAAACTGGAAGCGGAATTGAAGAATACCAAACCTATGCATCCGCGTCAGCGGGCCTTGCTAAATATATTGTTTACAGCCAGTTGGCTGGATTGTATCCTGACCCGCGCATTGCGGCCGTACGGGCTCACCCATCCACAATATAATATCCTGCGTATCCTGAACGGGAGCTATCCCAAGGGGCTTTCCGTGCTCGACATCAAGAGCCGGATGATCGACCGCAGCAGCAACGTAAGCCGGTTGGTGGAAAAACTGCGACAGGTGGAATTTGTCGAACGCGTGCCGCACGGCGAAGACCGACGTATGGTGGTCGTCACAATTTCGGAAATGGGTAAACGTGTGTTGGCCGAGATCGAGGAATCGCGTATTACCGACGAAAAAATGCCCGGTCATCACCTGAGCGATGCTGAATCGCTTGAACTTGCCCATTTACTGGATAAGTTCAGGGATTGAGCTGTCGTTAATCCGGGTATATTTGCCGCTTTAGCCGCCGAAGCCCAGAGTGGGCTTGTAAAGCGAAAGCCGTTTATTGTCCGCTTACCGCACAACAATAGGCATAGAAGCTGCACCTTTATCCTGTAAATCCCCATCCCACTTGGCACTCGTTTTGCCTTAGATTTACCCTGCGACCTTATTATTGCTTTTCATGTATGAACTTATCTGCCTCCGCCCAGCGCGGAATGCCTGTTTCCGTAAAGTCCGCTATGCTGACGCTTGAGCTGTTTACCCCTAACGACGATGACCGTCCCGTGTTTCTCACCGGTAATTTTAATGACTGGGCCACCTACGATGACCGATATCGTATGGAAAAAACCAATCTGGGCCATTACCGGTATACCTTTCAACAGGCCTTAAACCGTTCAAAACCGCTTGAGTATAAATACGTTAAAGGCGGTTGGGAAGCGGAAGAACTCGGTGCCGACGGCTATCCGCCCACGAACCGCCGGATGGAAGTACCACGGGGCAAGGTGAGCGATATCGTGCCGATGTGGAAAATCCACGGCGGCTGGTACAACCCCGATTTTTACCCGCATATAGAAATCGTTGGCAAAAGATTTAATGTGCCGCAACTGCGCCGCCGCCGCCGTATCTCCTTGTTGCTGCCCTGGAACTACAAGGCCACAACCCGGCACTATCCGGTACTTTACTTGCAGGACGGGCAAAATCTTTTCGAAGACAGCGCGCCTTTCGGTACCTGGGGCGTTGATAAACAGATGGCTGCCCTGGCCCAGCACGGTAAAGGCGACTTTATCGTTGTAGCCATCGACCATGGCGGCAAGGAGCGGATCCGCGAATTCTCGCCCTATGATTCAGTTAAATGGGGCGAAGGCCTGGGCCGCGATTATGCCAGGTTTCTGGCCGAAACACTCAAACCCTACATCGATAAAAATTACCGTACCCTGGCCGGCCGGGAGCATACCGGCATTGGCGGCAGCAGTATGGGCGGACTCATCAGCATTTACGCGGGTATGATGTTTCCATACACGTTTTCCAAATTTATGATTTTTTCACCCTCGCTCTGGATGTCGCCGAAAATCTATTTCGAACCGGTGCTTTTTTCCAGCCTGCCGGAAACGAAGGTCTACCTGTACGCCGGAGGCAAAGAAGGCGCCGGGATGGTAGCCAATTCCAAACAATTCAAAGAGTCGGTGGAAAAACGCGGCATGGCGCCGGGGGCCTTGCAATTCCGCCTGGAAATCGACCCGCAGGGACGGCATAACGAGGCCAGCTGGGGAAAGGAATTTCCGAAGGCGGCGGAGTGGCTGTTTTGAATTTAATGATGAATGATGAATCTTTTGATCCGAAGTATTAGAAGATCAAGATGTTCATCATTTGGCCACGCTATGGTGTCTTCCCTTGGCATACAGCGGAGTGCGTGCTTACGTTTAGTATATAGCTGGAATACTCAATTCCGTTTCCGATACGTCCACACTGCCAATCCATTGACCACAGCCGCATATCCCAGCACGGCGAATAAATTGTTTTTGATCTCCGCAAATCCCGCGCCTTTTAACAGTACCAGGCGCATAAATTCCACAAAATAAGCGATCGGGTTCAGTTTATTAACCACTTGCGCCCAATGCGGCATACTTTCCACCGGCGTAAACAAGCCGCACATGAGGATAAAGATCAGCAGGAAAAACCAGGCGGTGAACATGGCCTGTTGCTGCGTATCGGCGAAATTAGAGATCAGGAAACCAAGGCCCATCACGCAGGGCATAAACGCCGCTGTGTAGCCGAATACCAGCCACAAACTGCCCAGCAGGGGAATGTCGAACACAAGTTTGCCCACCGCCAGGCCGACGGTCATGATTACCAGCGAGATAATCCAGAACGGAATAAATTTGCCCGCGATAAATTGCCATTTCCGGATGGGCGTCACGTTCAGCTGCTCGATGGTGCCGATTTCGCGTTCGCGCACGATGTTCATTGCCGTCAGGAAACAAATGATCAGCGACACGATTTCCCCCAGAATTCCCGGCACCATAAAGGTTTTATAATCTAATTTCGGGTTGTACCAATTGCTGTAAACGACTTCCACGACGGCGGGTTTGGTACTTGAAAGTGTAACATTCTCCCCGGCCCATTGTCCGCGTTCCACCAGTTCCTGGCTAAAATCGCGGATGATCCCGCCAGCGTACGTGCCCGCTAAACCGGCCTTTTGCGCGTCGATGGCATTCATCGACAGGGCCACAGAGGCATGTCCTTCCCGGGCGAGATCGCGTTCGAACCCAGCTGGAATTTCCAGGATCAGGTCGGTTTGGTTGGTTGAGATGCCTTCAAGCGCCTGTTTTTGGGAAAATGTGGTCTCACGGATCCTGAAATGGTGGTTGCCCTCGAACTTGGCGGTTAATTGCCGCGAGGCCGGCGAGAGGTCATGATCCACGATGCTCATCGCCAGGTTTTGGACCTCGTAATTTGCGGCGAAAGAGAGCAGCAGCATCTGGAAAATGGGCATCACCACGATGAGCGGAAGCATCGTTTTATTCCTGAATATCTGGAGGAATTCTTTTTGCAATAAATAGAAGACTGTCATCAGCGGTAAACCTGCAAAGGTTATTGGTGTGTTAAAATGACGATAATTTCTTTTAATGACTCTGATTGCCTGCTCCTTTACTCCAGCCTGTCCTTAAAACTTCGCATACTCAATCCGATGAAAATCAAGGCCATCAGGCCTAAAACCCCGGTTTGGAACCATAAATACCGCAGCCCCACGCCTTTGATCATCACGCCTTTGATGATCACGTTGAACCAGGTAGCCGGAATGGCATTGCCCAGGATCTGTAATACCTGCGGCATACTTTCCCGGGGAAAAATAAAACCGCTGAGCAACATGGTCGGCATCATCAGGCCCATGGCCGACATAAACATAGCCTGTTGCTGCGTGGCCGCTTTGGTGCTGATAAAAATGCCCAGGCACAGCGCCACGAACATGTATAAAGCGCTTTCGCCGGCCAGCAGGGCTATACTACCCCGCATCGGCATGCCGAAAACGAAGATCCCGATGAGTACCACTACCACGGCATTTACAAAAGACAAAGCGAGATAAGGCGCAGTTTTACCCAAAATGATCTGAATTGGTTTGAGCGGAGAAGCCAGCAGCACTTCCATGGTGCCGATTTCTTTTTCCCGCGCAATGGTAATGCTGGTCATCATCGCCGACACGAGCATCAGGATCAGCGTCATCACCCCCGGCACAAAACCGTAGACCGATTTCATTTCGGGGTTGTACAGCATGCGGATTTGGGTTTGTATGATCGGTTGCGTGGCGGGCTGCGTGTTTTGCTCCTGCTGCCAATCCTGGATAATGGCACCGGCATAATTGATCAGCGTGGTGGCCGTGTTCGGATCGGAGGCATCGCCGATGAGTTGCACCTGAGCTTTGCTGTCATGGGCTAAACTTTGGCCAAAATCGGGCGGAAAAACCAGGGCAAGTTTGATCTTGCCGGTCCGGAAGGCCGGTTCCAGGCCTTCAGCGGAGGTCAGGTTCTGCTCCAGCCGGAAATAGCCGCTCGACAGGAGCTTATTCGTCAGCCCAATGCTTTGGCTGTCCTTCGAGGGGTCCAGCACGGCAATCGCCGCGTTTTTGATCTCGTTGGTCAGCACAAACCCGAACAGCAAGACCTGCGCCACCGGCATCCCGAACAGGATCAGCAGCGTTCGCCGATCGCGCAAAATGTGGCGAAACTCTTTGAGAATGAAGGCGCTGAATCGATTCATTGTTTAGGATGGTTTAGGATTGTTTAGGATGGTTTAGGAGGTTTAGATGGTTTACAGGGTTTAGGATGGTTTAGAGCGGTGTACTAAATGATTGTGCTTAGGGATGGTTTAAACCCGATTGTCAATTGAAAAATCAATAATTTCTTCCTTTAACAGGATACTGAGCGCCGGCCGCTACTTCAAAAATCAATCCCGAGCATTCGGGATAATCGTCATTCGTCAATCAAAAAAACATGGCAGTTTTATGGGTCAATCGTTAGCCCCCTAAACCATCTAAACCTACTAAACCCTCTAAACCCTCTAAACCACCACATAAGATTCATGCCTCTTTTCTGGCTAATTTCCGAAACACCTCATCCATATTATCCGCCCCAAAACTTTGTTTCATCCGCTGCGGCGTATCGAGCGCTTCTATTTTACCGTCTACCATGATGCTGACGCGGTCGCAGTACTCGGCTTCGTCCATGTAGTGGGTTGTGACCATCAGGGTGACGCCTTCGTGGGCCGCCTCGTAAATGAGATCCCAGAACTGGCGGCGCGTAAGGGGGTCCACACCGCTGGTGGGCTCGTCGAGAAACACGATACGCGGTTCATGCAACAGGGCCACGGAAAAAGCCAGTTTCTGCCGCCATCCGAGGGGCAGGCCGGCTACGAGTTGGTCCGCGTATGGCGTAATCTGGAGTTTTTCCAGCAAAACGGCCGTTTTAGCCTGAATGTCGGCACGTTTCAGGCCGTAAATACCACCGTAAAACCGGATGTTTTCCCGCACGGTCAGGTCCTCATACAGGCTGAATTTCTGGCTCATGTAGCCGATCCGCCGTTTTACCTGCTCGGGGTTCCGCAGCACGTCGTAGCCCGCCACGCTCGCCTTGCCCCGGGAGGGCCGGATCAGACCAGTCAACATTTTCAGGGCAGTGGTTTTACCAGCCCCGTTGGCGCCGAGGAAACCGAAGATTTCGCCGGGGCGTACCTCGAACGTAATTTCGTCGACTGCGGTAAAAGCGCCGAAGGTTTTGGTCAGGCGGTCGGTGACAATGACGGATTCCATTTCGTTAATGATGAATGGTGAATGCCTTGGCTCAGGGTTTCATCAGTTCGATAAAACAATCTTCCACGCCGGCTTCGATAGGGTGTACTTCCACGTATTCGTGGCCTTTAGACAGTAAATACAGGCGTATATCGGGTTCATTCCAGCTATCGGTGTGCAGCGAGAGGTGTGCGTATTCGCCGAAGGCATAGCAGCCTGCTGCGATGTCGAGCGCGCGTAAATCGCGAATGAGGCGATACATATCGCCCGAACGTACGGCATACAAGGGCCGGCTATAACCCTGAACGATACCTTTAGGCGTGTCGATGGCCATGATGGCGCCGTTTTGGAGCAAGGCCACCCGATCGCAAAGGCCGGCTTCGTCCATGTACGGCGTGCTGACGAGGATGGTGATGCCCCAATTCTTCAGGCGTTTGAGCATGTCCCAGAATTCTTTGCGGGATACCGGATCTACCCCGGTGCCGGGCTCGTCGAGTATCAATACTTCCGGTTTGTGGATCAGGGCGCAACACAGGGCCAGTTTTTGTTTCATACCGCCCGA
>Ga0105046_10016861_pt1 | contig 11201 bp, 16 predicted proteins | sample MAT03_FD_78385 | JGI IMG/M metagenome (GOLD analysis project Ga0105046, IMG submission 78385) | Freshwater microbial communities from Lake Fryxell liftoff mats and glacier meltwater in Antarctica - MAT-03 (megahit assembly) | ecosystem: Environmental > Aquatic > Freshwater > Ice > Liftoff...
ACGCCGAGATCGGAGCGGATCAGCGCCTCCTCAAGCTCGTCCCAGTCCACCGGTTTGCCGGTAAATTTCTGAACGAGATTTTTGAAAAAACCGAATGCCATGGCGAAGGAAGATCAGTCCCTGGGCGCATCAGCATTTCTGGGCGCTGATTCGCGGGCGGGCCGTGTAAGCTGTTTGCGAATGCCGTCGAGGATGCCGTTTACGAACTTGCCGGAATCTTCCGCGCCGAGCTTTTTGGCGATCTCGATGGCTTCGTTGATGGCAACCACCGGAGGGGTTTCCGGGCTGTGCAGCATTTCGTACACTGCGACGCGGAGGATATTGCGATCCACTGTGGCGAGACGTTCGAAGGTGAAATTGATCGCCTGGGTGCGGATGGCGTTGTCGAGTTCATCCTGATTCCGGATGACTCCCTCGATGAGGTCTTTGGCAAACTGCACCACTTTTTTGCTGAACTTCACTTCGCGAAGATCGAGCACCATATTGGCGTCGCCATCAACGGCACCGCCGTGCATATCGCGCACGAAGAGGAATTGCACCGCAGTCTCGCGGCTGTCGCGTCTTGTTCCTGGACCTGCCATTAGTGTCCTCGCAGGTTTACCAGGGTTTGCAGGATGTGAACGGCTGCGCGCGCGGCTTCGATCCCGCGATTCAAGCCGGGTTCCAGGCAGCGCTGGGTGGCTTGCGCTTCGTCCGCAATCACCAGCACTTCATGCAGGACGGGCGTCCGGTATTTGAGAGAAATGTCGAGCAACGCATTGGTGACTGCGGTGCTGATGAGTTGGGCATGGAGCGTTTCGCCCTGCATGATCACGCCGAATGCGGCGATGGCGTCGTATTTTCCGTTTTGCGCAATCTCGGCGACGACCAGCGGAATTTCAAAGGAACCGGGCACGTCGTGGCGGGTGATCTCCGCACCGGGAATGAGTTCGAGGATTTCTTGGCGGAAATGCTCGACCAATCCGTCAACGAAGCGCGCGTTGTAGGCGCTGGCCACGATGGCAAAGGATTTCCTTTGCAGAGTTCCTGTGCGCGGGCGTTGCGGTAGACTGGTGGCCATATTTAAAAAAGGGCGTATGAGTTACCCGACAAGCAGGCGGAGCGCAACAGGGATTCGACAACAGCCAATCACGCTATATGGAGATTTTTTCATCGGCTCCGGGCTTTCTGGAAAGTAAAGATGGCCTTATGCGCTGGATTTTTCTCCTCTTTATTGCGTTGTTGCCGCTGCGAGCCCAGGAGGCGTCGCCGTCGCCGTCGCCGTCACCCGATGAACCTGGATTGCGCGGTGCCCCGATCTGGCGCTGTATTCTTCCGGGAGGCAGTTATGAGGTGGCGTTGCGCTCCATGGTTTCGGTGAGTCAGCATGAATATCTCGTCGATAACGTGGCGCGGGTGACGGAGGTGAACGTGGATACCACGGGTTCGCTGGCGGTGCGTTTTTATTTTCTTGAGCCCGTTGCGCCGCAGGCCCCGATGGGCGTGGGGCAATCGACCCTGGGCAAGTTGGAGGAGCTTGCGAAAGAGGCCTCGGACCGGACGGGGCAGGATCAGATCTGGAAAAAAGTGGTGAAGTCCTATCCGCTTACAACGCACGCACGGACGATTGAGTACCGGCTCGAGACGAAGGATCAATTGACGAAACTTTTTGAAAGCGCGGAGAAGGCGTTTCGCGAAAACAAAGCGGGAACTTTTCGTCTCCAATGAGGAAGGTTCAACTCACGGCAGCCAATGGATGATGTAGTTGCCAAGGCAAAATATTCGTGCCCGGCCTGCGGTGCGGAGGCACATTGGAATCCGGCGAAAAAGGCGTTGGTCTGTCCGTATTGCCACACCGTTTCGCCGGGGGAATTGCTTGCGGATGGTTCGACGATTCGGGAGAACGATCTGGTTGCGACGTTGAGAAATCTTTCCAGCGAGTCGCGCGGTTGGAACACCGAGCGGGTTTCGGTGAAATGCCAGAGCTGCGAGGCGATCTCGGTGTTCGATCCGACCAAGGTTGCAAAACGTTGCGACTTTTGCGGATCGGCGCAGTTGGTGCCATACGATCAAATCAAGGCTCCGATCCGTCCGGAGAGCCTGCTGGCTTTTCAAATCAGCGAAACGCAAGTGCGCGACCTGGTGCGGCGCTGGTATGGGAGTCATTTTTTCGCGCCGAACAAGCTGAAGAAATCCGCGCTCACGGACACGCTGCACGGATTGTATATTCCGTTCTGGACGTTCGACGCGCAGGTTCACGCCGGGTGGACGGCGATGGCGGGCCATTACTATTACGAGAACGAATCGTATCGGGACAGCAAGGGCCAGACGCAAACGCGGCGGGTTCGCAAGACGCGGTGGGTGCCTGCCGCCGGCGCGCTGGATCATTTTTTCGATGATGAAATGGTCAGCGGATCGGCCGGGTTGGACGCCTCGCTGCTCGCTCAGGTGGGGCCTTTTCCCACAGATAAACTGGTGCCCTACGACGCCGGTTACCTGGCGGGCTGGGTGGTGGAGCAGTATCAGATTGATCTAGTGCAAGGCTCACGTCAGGCGCAGGCGAAGATGGATGAGAAGCTCCGGGTGTTGTGTTCAAGGGAAGTGCCGGGCGACACGCAACGTGATCTGCAAGTGCAGGCGGATTACGCACAGCAAACGTTTAAACATCTGCTGGTTCCTGTCTGGCTGGTTACTTTTGATTACGGCGCGCGTTCTTTTCCTGTGCTGGTCAATGGTTTCACCGGTAAAATCTCCGGAAAATACCCGCTGAGCTGGATCAAGATTGCCTTGGTTTCACTTGGAGTATTGATCGTGGTGTTGCTGCTCATGCAGTATGTATCGCAATGATGATCGAGAAATTGTTGGAGTCGCTGCGCGCAGGGCAGGATCTGAATCCTGTGAGCGCGGAAGTCGTGGTGGATTTTCTCGCCTCGGAAAATGGTGATGCGATTACCAAAGCGGACCTGTTGATCGCACTTCGTGAAAAGGGCGAAACGGCTGTTGAGATCGCGGCATTTGCGAGTGCGCTGCTGGACCGGGCAGTCGATCCGGGGATTGATCCGGCGGCGTTGACGGGGCCTGCGGTGGACGTATGCGGAACCGGTGGCGACAAGCTGGGCCTTTTCAATATTTCCACCACGGCGATGTTCGTCGCGGCGGCCGCCGGTGCGGTGGTGGTGAAGCACGGCAATCGTGGGATCACCTCCAAATGTGGAGGGGCTGATGTGCTTGAGGCGCTGGGCGTGCGGATCGATTTGCCGCCCGCAGAACTGGCGGAACGTGTGCAGCGGCACGGCGTTGGATTTCTTTTTGCTCCGCTGTATCACCCGGCATTTAAACAAATTGCGCCGGTGCGAAAGCAGCTTGCGGAACGTGGTGTGCGCACGGTTTTCAATATTCTCGGGCCACTTTTGAATCCGGCACGTCCGGCCTATCAACTCGTGGGGCTGTTTGATCAGGGGTTGGTGATCACGTACGCCAAGGTGCTCGCGAAACTTGGCAGAAAAAAGGCTTGGGTGGTACACGGTGGCGGTGCGGATGAGTTGTTGACGCATACTACGGCTGACGTTGCGGAGCTGGCTTCCGGGGAAGTGCGAAGCTTCGTGTTGGATCCGGCGGAGTGGGGGTTTGAGCGCTCTCCCTCGGAACATTTGCGGGGTGGCGATGTTGCGGAGAATGCCGAAATGTTGGTTGGGATTCTCGAGGGAAAGATTGTCGGTGCGCGCAGGGATGTCGTGATACTCAACGCTGCCGCCGCGCTTGTGGTGACGGGACTTGCGCCGGATCTGACAGCGGGCGCAGCCTTGGCTGCGGAGAAAATCGATTCCGGTGCGGCGCTGCAAAAGCTCAAGGCGCTCCAGTAAAAAATGCAGAACATTGCACGGATAAATCGTGCGAACGTTTGTGCAAAACGTGCAAACGGTTTCGGGTTTGCGCTTGCATTTCCACCGGTCTGATTCACATTCCGCATTCACCAATCACGGGGCGGGGTAGCCAAGTGGTAAGGTCGCGCTCTGCAAAAGCGCTATTCGCGGGTTCGATTCCCGCCCCCGCCTCCAACTGGATCATCGCACCCGTAGCTCAATTGGATAGAGCGTCGGCCTCCGAAGCCGAAGGTTGTGGGTTCGACCCCCGCCGGGTGCATTTTCCGCACGGAAGGTGGCAAAGTAAAAACTTGCCGCTTTGCGCATTGACATCAGGCGCTACCCCGTTAATTTCACGCCCCACTTTTCAAGAATCATGGCCAACATCAAATCCGCAGCAAAACGCGCACGTCAGTCGAAGCGCCTCGCCCAAGCCAACCGCACCGTGATCGACGCGATGAAGTTGGAACTCAAGAAGTCGCGCAAGGCCGTGATCGCCAAGGACAAAACCGCAGCCGCAGCCGCGCTTCCTATCGTTTCCGCCAAGCTCGATAAAGCGGTCAAAACCGGTCGCATCCATCGTAACAAGGCCAATCGTCTGAAGAGCCGCGCGGCTAAAAAAGTGAACGCACTCGCTGCGGCGTAAGTTTTTCATCACACCTTCCCCAAAAAAAAGAGCGGCGGTCTTCGGGCCGCCGTTTTTTATGCCCGTTTAGCGTGACGCCAGGAAAGTGTTGGTGGCGCAAGCGCAAAGGTTTTCCACAAAAAGGAGCTGTGTCTCGAAGGATCCGCTCCCTGCCGGTTGGCAGTCCACCACCACCCCGTCGCGCCTCATTTCCCCTGGAATCGTGACCGAGAGGCAGGATCCCACGGAGAACTTCCAACGGGATTCAAATCGCATTCCCGAATCGTTGACAGCCAAGGCCGATGGATCACAAGGGGATTCATCTGCTCCGTAATCGAGAACGAACGCGGCGTAGTCCGAGCCCGCCGCCATGGTATGCGTGCGAAGAGACATTTTACTTAGGTGAGGGAAATTAGCACCGGTCTCCGGCCTGTCCAGCGACGCTTTGAGCTGGGACAGATTTTCTTATTATCGCCTTGACGCTGTGAAATTTATTCATCCGCCGCCTCCATGGATTTCAGCCAGCGCAGCGCCAGTTTCCCGAGGGCGGTCGTGACGAGCAGTGTCGCGGCAAGTCCGCCGATCCAGAGGCCGTATTCCAGAGGCAAAGGTTGGGTGCGGCTTTGCCAGAGGTGAATGCCGCGCTGGGCCAGCGTTCCCAAGTAGGTGTAAAGGAAAAGGCCCGGGGCCTGCGCAAGGGCGACGCCCAGCATGCAAGGCCCGAACCGGATCCTTGTGACCCCATAAATATAATTGAGCAGGCTCGTGGGAAAAAGCGGGTGAACCTGACTCAGAAAAACCATTTTCCAACCGTCCTGCCCGATCATTTTATCCAGCATGACCCATTTCGGATGGCGATGAACGAGGTTTTTCACCCATAGCCGGCCCAATTTGCGGCTGATTTGAAAAGCGACGGCGGCGGCGGCGATGGTTCCGAGCCAGACCAGCAGAAAGCCCCACCACAGCCCGTAGAAAAGGCCTGCTCCCACCGCCAGAAAACCGCCTGGCAGCAGCAGCAAATTGCACAGGGCAAGCAAAGCCGGGTAGAGCATGGCACCCCAGAAACCCAGGCGTCCGAGGCGTTCCTGTGTTTGCGTGATCCATTCGACAACGGGATAGTTTTTAAACCCCCAGAAAATGACTGTGGCAATGAGTGCAAGGATCGTGACCTGAAAAACGAGAGCGTAACGAACCGGTTTCATTGGCCTCGGGCGCGGGCATCCAAGGCATCATGCAGAGCAGTCACGTGTTCAGGCAGCACGCCGCAACATCCGCCGATCAGATGAATCCCCGCATCGACCAAGGCCAGGCAACGTAGCGCGAAATCAGCGGGCTCAACGGGGTGAACTCCTTGCGTATCGGGGATTCCCGCACTCGGGAAAACGACCGCACCGTCCTCGCGGCGAGGCAGAATGGATAGAATCTCTGCGGGGGACAGACAGTTGATGCCGACCAGATCCGCGCCGCCGTCCCGCAGTTTTTTCCATGCATCGCGAAGCGGGGTGCCGTCAGACAAAACGCCGTTTGCGCCGGGCGTTATGGAACAGATAACGGGGCAATGGTGCAGCGTGTGTTTTTGTTCGAGGGCGACAAGCAGCGGGGCGAGGGTTGTGAACGTGGGGAGGATGATGATTTGAGCGCCGCCATCGAGTAGCGCGCCGAGTTGTTCCTGAAATGCACCCGCCCATTCCTTTTCGGGAACTGATGAGGGCAAGGGCCCGGCGATTCCCGCGACCCATGCCTCGCTACCCTGGGTGGCGTCCCGCGCGAGTTTGGCAGCGGTCCAGTTGAGTTCGTTCACATGGCCGTCGAGACCATGCGATTTGAGCGCGGGACCGTTGGCACCGAAGGTGTGGGTTGAAATAATCTGCGCTCCGGCTTCCAGAAAAGCGCGATGCACGGCTTCGACGTGTTCCGGTTCGTCCAGACAGAGCGCTTCGGTGCATCGATCCGAGGTAATGCCTTGCGCCCTCAGGAGGGAGGCGGGTGATCCATCGGCGATAATGATCCCGTCGGAAAGTGATGTGAGAAAGTCCATGAGCGCAACCTACAACCCACTGGAGCCTTCGTAAATGCCTCATCAAAGCTGATTCGGCGGATACCGCCTCAAAGGGATGAAGTGGAGATTTTCGAGAAAATCCCTTGCAGCAGCGAAAAACGAGTGCTAAACACTCACCCCTTTTCCGAACAGCGGGAATAACGCAACGCACCAATTTTAACCATCCAAATCAGAGGCCATGCCATACGCAGTTATTAAAACAGGAGGGAAACAGTACCGTGTTTCCGAAGGCGACGTGATCAACGTCGAGAAGCTCGATCTCGAACCGGGCAAAGAAGCCACTTTTGATGAAGTGCTTTTTTACACCGATGGAACTTCCTTCAAGACCGCGGGCACGACCGTGACGGGGGAAGTGGTCGAGCAGTTTAAAGACAAGAAGGTCATCAATTTTAAATTCCGCCGTCGCAAAGGTTACATGAAGACCAAGGGCCACCGCCGTCAATTGACCAAGGTGCGCATCAAGTCGATCAACGCCTGATCTTTTTCGAAACTCACAACCCATCAACCACACCACATTTTATGGCACATAAAAAAGGACAAGGCAGCGTCAAGAACGGACGCGACAGCAAGAGCAAACGGCTCGGCGTCAAAAAATTCGGCAGCGAGAAAGTGATCGCGGGCAATATCATCATTCGTCAGCGCGGCCGCAAATGGCAGCCCGGCGCGAATGTTGGTTTGGGTCGTGACTTCACGATCTTTGCGCTCGTGGACGGCAAAGTGCGTTTTGACAAGGATGGCCGTCGCGTGAATGTGGACGCCGTGGCTTCGCAGAATTAAGCAGAGTTCATTCTTCTTTTCTCAAGAGCCGGTGTGATTCCTTCGCATCGGCTCTTTTTTTATTCCCAAACGACCACTCTTTTTTCGCATCGTCCCACCATGAAAGAAATCCTTCCAACCGCCCCGGCCCACGAAATCGTTGAGAGCCGGATGAAATCGATTCGCGGCTTATTCGATCGCTATGTCGTGCCGTCGTATGGACGTTTCGAGATCGCATTCGAGCGCGGTGAAGGAAGCTGGTTGTGGGATGTTTACGGTCGGAAATATCTCGACCTCGGAGGCGGGATTGCGGTTTGCAGCCTTGGTCATGCCCATCCTGAGGTCGCCGCGGTGCTGGCGGAGCAATCGCGCAAACTGCTGCATGTTTCGAATTTGTATTATCAGGAACCACAAGGTCGCCTGGCTCAGGAGATTGTCCGGCACATTGCTCCGGGGAAAATCTTCTTTTGCAACAGCGGCGCGGAGGCCAATGAGGGGCTTTACAAACTGGCACGCAAGGTGGGACACGACGCGGGGCGTTACGAAGTGATCACGGCGTTTAACTCGTTTCACGGTCGCACGCTCGCGGGCATTTCCGCAACAGGCCAGGAGAAGGTGAAAAAGGGGTTTGAGCCGATGGTGGACGGGTTTCGTCATGTTCCGTTCAACGATCTTGAGGCATTGAAAAACGCGGTGGGACCGAAGACGGGAGCGGTGCTGCTGGAAGGGATTCAGGGCGAGGGAGGCATTACTTCGGCAACGCCGGAATATCTGCGCGGAGTGCGGGCGCTGTGCGATGAACACGGACTTCTGTTGTTTATGGACGGGGTGCAGTGCGGCCATTTCCGCACCGGAAGTTTTCAGAGTTTCCAGCGGATCTTGGGCGACGCAGGCGGGGTGGGGGATTTTCTGCCCGACGGTATTTCCATGGCAAAATCGTTGGGGGGCGGTTTTCCGATTGGCGCGTTTTGGGTGCGGGAAAAATATGCGGATGTTCTGGGCCCAGGCACGCACGGAACAACGTATGGCGGAACTCCGCTTGGGTGCGCGGTTGCGCTACGGATTTTTGAAATAATCCAACGCGACCGGCTGGCGGAGAACGCGCGGGCGTTGGGTGATTTTTTTCACGGCGGACTGGAACGGATCGCAGCGGAGGTGCCCGGCGTAATCACTGCCGTGCGCGGCATGGGGCTGATGCTCGGTTTTGAGCTCGCTCCGAAAGAGGAGATGCCGGCGCTCGTCTCCGGGGAAAAACCTTCGTCGCTACAGGTGGTTCAACGCCTGCACGACGCGGGGGTGTTGACCATTCCCTCCGGCGAACGGGTGGTCCGCCTTCTGCCCGCATTGAACCTCACCCAGGCTGATGCTGAGCACGGCTTACGAGTGATCCGCGAGGTCATAGTTGGCCTTGCAAAATAGGCCCGCGCGTCAGGCGGCAGCGTGTTTCAGAAACCACGCGTAGGTTTGTTTTAATCCTTCGCGCAGGCTCATCTTTGGCCTCCAACCCAGGGCGGCGAGCCGAGTGGCATCCAGCAATTTCCGCGGGGTGCCATCCGGTTTTGTGGTATCAAAAACCAGGTCACCGGTGAATCCCACCACTTCGCGGATGATCTCAACCACTTCGCGGATGCTCACTTCCTCGCCCATGCCGATGTTGATTTGTTCCGCCTCATCGTAGTTCTCCATGAGAAAATGGCAGGCGGATGCGGCATCATCCACGTGAACAAATTCGCGCAATGCTTTGCCGGTGCCCCATACGGAAATGTGGCTGTCGCCCCGCACTTTCGCCTCGTGGGTCTTGTGCAGAAGTGCCGGGAGCACGTGGGAGGTTGCGAGATCGAAGTTGTCTCCCGGCCCATAAAGATTTGTGGGCATGGCGGAGATAAACGGCGAACCAAATTCCCGGCGATAAGCTTGGCAGAGGCGAACGCCGCAGATTTTTGCCAAGGCGTAGGCTTCGTTTGTGGGCTCCAGAGCGCCGGTAAGCAGTGAGTCTTCGCGGATGGGTTGCTCGGCGAACTTGGGGTAAATGCAGGAGCTGCCGAGGAAGAGAAATTTTTTCACCCCGTAGTCGTGCGACGACGAAATGAGGTTGTTTTGGATCTCGAGATTCCAGAGCAGAAATTCCACGGGGAAATCGAAGTTGGCTTTGATCCCGCCCACCTTCGCGGCGGCATCGATCACGTAGTCGGGCCGCTCACTTTCAAAAAAGGTGCGCACTGCTGATTTGTCGCGCAAATCGAGTTCGGATTTTGAGCGCACGATGACCTTGGTAAAACCTTTGGCCTGCAAATCGCGTTGCAAGGCGCTCCCGACCAAGCCGCGATGGCCCGCGATATAAACTTTTGCGTCTTTTTGCATCGTACAAAGATTAACAGCCTTGGCTCGAATCGTGCAAGCCGCAGGCGTTAATCTGTTGTGAAATCAAAATTTCCCTCAACATGGACGTGCTTCGCCGCCTTTCCCCAGCAATGATCGAACGCGAACTGCGCATGCACTTCATCGTCTACAACATTATCCGCAGCGTGATGCAAAAGGCCGCCTTCACTCACGACGTCGATCTCAATCGGTTCTCCTTCAAGTGCTGCCTAGATACCTTGCGCCAATTTGCTAACGCGATATCCGGCACCGAAGACAAGCCCCGAACCGTGTCAGCCATCGTCTAGGTAATGCTTCGCGCTGTCGCGACCGACACCAATCCCCACGGTCCCGGTCGAAGCGAACCGCGCGTCAAAAAACGCCGCCTCCTGACAAAACCTCGCCACGAAATGGGGCCTTAGCCACACCGGAAAATCGGCGTCGAAAATCATCCAAAATCCCGCATAAGTTCGTGCCATTCACTACCGACCCCTTTTGCGCAAAATAATGGTGGACGCCATGCCGCTCACCCGCCCGGACCGCCATTCATTGCGGATAGTTTGAGAATGATCACGTGAGAGACACTGGCGACTGAACGACCAGAGCCAACAATGAAGCTTTCAAATCGTTCACCTGAGCTAAAAGATTGATCGACCTTGAATCGGCCTCGATACTGCCACCGATTTAATGCGCTCTTTGTAAACACGGGGACAGCGGTCTTCTGGCGCGCGAACAGTGCGCTGATCGGGGTCGTCCGCACTCCCCGCCCACAAAGTACAACTTCGGGCGCACCAGGACTGAATTTTTTGCTCAGGCAAGCGGCAACGATGGCACCATTGAATGTGGGTAGGCATGACACGGTGCTACCGCCGAGATGTGCAGAAATCTCACTTCGTGTATATTCAGCACCGGGTGTGAACATTATTTTGTAATTCTTTTGAACTGAGGCGTCTTTCCAGACTTTCTAAAATCCTTGAAACAATACAAGCTAGACTTTTCAACGCTACAATTAATTCATGACCACCACTTCCATAAGCGCGGGCAGCACGTCCCTGCAAAGCGCAAAACCAAAAGCACCCGCTAAAGTGGCCCATCGCAAATCGATTATGTCCCTCCCAACCATGGAACATGCACCGGCAATGCCGACCGGACTGCACCATAGTAGTGATGATTCCCCAGGAATTCGCCGCTGCAAGCGAGGTAAGGGCTTTTCGTATTTTAACGATGATGGACAAACCGTTTTCAGCCTTTCTGAACGCGAACGCTTCGCCAATCTCACAATTCCTCCGGCCTATCGCTGCGTTTGGATTTGCCCGTCGCAGCACGGGCATCTTCAAGCCACCGGACGCGATGCGCGAGGCCGCAAACAATAGTTGTACCACCCCGACTGGCGCACTGCGCGCGATGAAACCAAATTCCACCGTATGTCCGCTTTTGGGTCAGCGCTGCCGCGCATTCGCGCTTCGGTTATGCGCGACTTGGCACAATCTTCAGTTGCCACTGTCAGCCAGCGTACGGTGATAGCAGCGCTGGTGAGATTGCTGGACACCACCATGGTCCG
>Ga0105046_10016863_pt1 | contig 11200 bp, 11 predicted proteins | sample MAT03_FD_78385 | JGI IMG/M metagenome (GOLD analysis project Ga0105046, IMG submission 78385) | Freshwater microbial communities from Lake Fryxell liftoff mats and glacier meltwater in Antarctica - MAT-03 (megahit assembly) | ecosystem: Environmental > Aquatic > Freshwater > Ice > Liftoff...
AAGGGATTGCGCAACGAGCTCCGCGCGACGCGCCACCGGCCTCGCTCGGTCTCGACGCGCCGTCATCGGCTTGGCCAGGCGCCCTCCTACTTCGGAGGACCTGGTCTGAGTTTCCCAGCGCCCTCCTAGGCACGGACGGCGGGAATGGTCATGCTGCTGGCGCGCCGCTGGACCTGCTTGAGGAGGTTGCGCAGCGCCAGACGAAGGCCCTTGATCGAAGGGAACCGATCGTTCGGATCGAGCGCCGTCGCGCGTCGCGCCACTGCGCGCACGGCAGCAGGCAGGTACGGCGCTGCCTTGTCGATCGCCGTCCATGTGGCGTCGGTGTGGGCGGTGCGCGCGAGCTCGACGTCGCCCGACAAGGCGAGCACGAGGACGGCACCGACCGCCGAAACGAGCGCTCTGCCGTCGGCTCCCGCCGTCTCGTCTTCGGGTGCATGCAGCGCGCCCGGTCGTTGCGTATCGGGCCAACCCCAGCGCATCAGCTTCACGAGCCCGCCCGCGGTCACGCGGAGATCATCTGGATCGATCTGCGCGCCCCCGCGGTCGCCGGCCGATTCGAGCGCCTCGCAGAGCTGCGCTGCGATGCGGAGCGCGTCCACCACGGTCGGCCGCGGACCGAGGGCAATGCGCGCGCTCAGCGTCGGGCCGTCGGCGGTCTCCGAGACCAGTGCGCCGCCCTCGCCGAGTGCAACCGTCGACAGCACGCGGGTCAGGTTCGGATGATCGAGGATCGTGAGGTCCTCGGCGCGCTGCTCGAAGTCCGGCATCGGGCCGCTGCGCGGAACGTGCAGCAGCGCATCGGTCTCGGCCGCGCGCTGCCGTACGCGGTAGACGATGGTGTCCTCCCGCTCCTCGAATCGGCCGAGGACGGTGACGCGGCCATCGTCGAGGGTCCGGCGGCTCCCGAGACACAGCTGCCACGCACGGACTTGCTCGGCTCGCGCCTCGGCGTCGCGGTAGCCGGGCGACGTCTCTTCCACTGCGTCGAAGGCCGCGAGCGCGGCGACCCAGTTGCCGATCGCGAGCTGTGCCATGCCGATCCGGTGGAAGACCTCGATGTTCGATAGGTCGCAGGGCTGGTCGCGCGTCATCGCCTCCAGGTCCCACAGGGGAATAGCGACGCCGGCGCGCACGATCTCCGTGTCCAGCACGGAGGGCCCGAGCCCCTCGGGGTCGTCCTCCTCGATGCCGTCGGTCCATGTGGGCGCGGTCGAGCTCCGTTCGATGGAGGGCCGCGTGACGACGGACGTGGGGACGCCGCTGGGCTCATCCTCGGCCGACGCGGGCTTGATGGAGTCGAAGACGCGCGTTGCGGCTTCGGCCGCGGCGGTGGCCATGGACTCGATCTCGTCCTCCGGCATCTCGGCCGGCGAGCTGTCCGTCGCCATCTCCTCCGCCTCGTCCTCGTCCACGGGAGGCGGCATCTCGGCGAGCACGACCTGGATCTGTCGGGTGGGAGCGTCGTACACGTCGAAGCTGTCGAGCTGCGACGCCGAGAGCGCGTCGGCGAGGCCCGGGTCGAGGCGCCTCACGCGGCGCAGGTAGGCGCTGGACTCGGGGGCGTGCTCGGCGACGAGCGCCCATTCGCGCGCCGCTTTCGCGCGCTTGCCGGCAAGCTCGAACAAGTCCGCGGCGCGTGCATGATCTCCGTGTTTCGACAGCATCGCGGCGGCCTCGGCTGGCGCTCCGAGGACGCCCACCAGAAGGCTCACCGCCTCGTCGATCAGGCCGGCCTCCTGGTACTGGGCGACGGCGCCGCGGATGTCGCGTCGGCCGATCGCAGCCTTGGCCGCTGCGCGTGCACCGGCCGCGCTCGACAGCGTCTTGGCGGGCGCGCGGATCGAGGTCACGCGGGGCGGGAGCTTCGCGGCGTTCGGATCGAGCGGGGCGGCCGGCGGCGGGAGCGACCTCGCGAGGACCGCGTCGTGGACGGGAGTCGCCGCGGCCTCGTCGCCCCGGCCCCGTGCGCGCAGCTTGCTCGCCAGCACGAGGATGACGATGACCAGCAGCGCGATGATGATCCAAGGGGCGAGGCTCAAGATACTGCCGCCCCATCTCCCTCCGCGCCGCTGGAGATGCAACGGCCACCGATGTTGCGGTGCGCCATGGCCTTGCGGTCTGGCCTCGCGGTCTGGCCTCGCGGTGGACCCGCGAGCGTCACTCGCACGCGCACACAGCCTCAGCCCGGTCGCAAGCCTGTCCAAGCGCCGATGCAGGCGAGCGCAAAGGCGATGGGAGCACCGGCTATCGCGAACACGAGGGCGACGGGTGCGGCTGCCCCGAGCAGCACGGCGAACGCGACGATTGCGATGCCAGCGGCGAGCGCGGCCTCCATCACCGTCGCGGAGCGCGACGCACGTGCGACGAGAAAGCCCGCAAAGGGGAACCCCCCCAGCAAGCCGAGGCCGAGCAGCACCAGCGGCCCGGCGGCCTCGATGCCTCCGCGGCCGCGATCGACCGCAGCGAAGTCGACGCCCAGACGGTGGCCGAAGAACACCGATGCCGCGAAGCTCGTCGTCACGACGCCGATGGTGACCAGCGCGCCGAAGAGGACCCACCCGAGGAGCACGGGTCGTTCGCTGCGCCGGAGCGCCTCACGCAGGGCGGAGAGTGAGGGCGGGGGCGCGCGCAGGTAGCGGCTGCGGCGATCACGTGGCGCCGGCGGCTTGGGATGGCGCGAGACGCTGCGCCCGAGGAGGATCGCGAGGCTCGCGGTGAAGGTTGCGAGCGGAATCGCCGCGACCAGCGCACCGTCGCCGCGTAGGAACAGGAGGTGGTCGAGGGCGCCGCCGAACACGACCGCGGCGATCCACGCCGCGCCGAAACCGCTACCTCCCAGCGTGCGCCGGCGGGTGACAGCGAGGACGTAGCCCCACATGCCGGCGAGAGATGCCTCGCCCATGCCCATCGTCCAGACGCGCACGGCCAGCAGCGCGCCGGCCGGCTGCGAAGCACCGAGCACGGCGGCTTTGGCGACGAGAAGTCCGACACTGGTCGCAAGGACGAAGCGCAGCGCGGCCGACGGCGTGTCGTTGTGCTGCGAGCGCAGCGCCGGCAACGTCGCGCCTGCGAGCGCGGCTTGTTCGAGGGGGCCTGCGAAGAGAAAGCCGAACACGAGGACGATGAGGTCGTCCGGCGTGCCGCGGATCTCGAGGCCGAGTGAAGCCGACAGGACCTGCAAGAGGACGTGTACGACGCCGCCCACGACGAGCCCGAAGGCAGCGGCCAGGACCGTCGCGATCCGACCTCGGCCAGACGCCTCCCGTCGCACGAAGATCGAAAGCGCGATTCCGGCCGGCACGGCGGCAGCGACGGCTGCGACCGCCGCCGATGAGGCCGACCAGGCGGCCGGCGCCGCGTCTTCGAGGGACAAACCTTGCAAAGCTCGTAATGGGGGCCGCTCGTCGAGGAAACCGCGCTCGGTCCTCGGGGCGGGTCAGAGGTGGAGGCCGGCGTGCACGCCCAGCGCGACGCCCAGACCGACGCTCGCGCCGTCGAGGACGCCGGACCCGCCACTGCCGTCTGACGCCTCGATGTCACGACTCAGTCCGATCAAGTCAGCGCTGGCGTCGCCGCCGAGCGAGATGTTGTTGGAGACGAAGACGTCGAGCCCGCCACCCAGCCGCGTGTAGTAGCCGCTCGCTGACGCGTCGTCGTAGGTCGTGCCGCCATCGGAAGTCAGATTCATCAGCGCTGCGTAGCCGAAGCCCACGTTGATGCGCGGCTCGATCGAGCCGATGGGGATGCGAAGGCCAAGCTCGCCGCCCACCCGCGCCAGATCGAAGCCGTCGAAGAAGCCGATGCGGCCGCGGGCGCCGACGGTGAAGAACAGCAGACGCAAGCCGAGGCCGCCGTCGAGCATGCCGCCGGTCCCGGTGGTGGCGATCGCCGCAGAAGAGCCCCCCTCCACCACGCTGCAGCCGCTCGCGCCTTCGGCGCAGCCGGGCTCGAGGCCAGCTGCTTCGTCGATCGTCTGGAGCCCGACGTGCTCGACGCCACCTCCGACCTCCAGCCAGAACCACGTCAGGCCACGCCCCGAGTCCTCGGCCTTTGCCTCGTCGAGCCTCTGGTCGGTCGCGCTGGTCGTTCCGCTGGTCGTTCCGCTGGTCGTTCCGCTGGCCGTTCCGCTGGTCGTGAACACAGGCTGGTTCGGCGGCGGGGGCGTGAGACCGCCCGCGTTCATCCCGCCGAACGGTGAAGGCGTGGGCGACGTGCCGCCCGGTGGCGGCGTCGTCGTTCCGCCGGCGGGCGCGGCGTTCGGGTTGAACTGGCCCGGCGCGCCGCCACCGAATTGCCCCGGGTTGCCGCCGGTGGCCTGCGCCGACGCGCGGCTCGGTGTGCTGGTCGCGCCTGCGGCGAGAGCGCACAGTGCCAGCTGAAAGGCGAGGCGAGTCGAGACCTGCATCGATGCGTCATCCTGCATGAGCTGTGTTTGCGGGCGTCGCGTCCACTCAGTCGACGTCGGACGTCTCGGCGCGTGGGGCCATCTCGCCGTCGTCGTCGCCCACTTCACCCAGAGGGTCCGGCAGTCGGTACGCGCCGTCCAGCCAACGTCCGAGGTCGACCAGCTTGCACGCCGGCGAGCAGAAGGGCGACGCGGGGTTTTGCGCGCGCGGCGCGACCCTGCGTGCACAGACCGGACATACGCGCTCGCTCGAGCTCATCGACGCGGTCCACGGTAGCAGCGGCCCCCGTCGAGATCACGCTCGCACGCGCAGATCACTTCGCGCGGGGCGCTCGCGACACGACATCGATCGAGACCGTGACGCGACGACCCTCCGGCAAGCTGAACGCGCACTCGCCGTGCTCGTCGTGAAACGAAAACGCCAGATCGAACGGGCCACCTTGCAGATCCTCCCGGACCTCGAGCATCTCGATCCGCGCGCTGAGGAGGAGGCTGACCATGCCCGGGCCCGCCGTCTTGCCGAGCGGCGCCACCACCGACCGGCCGAGTCGCGCGCGTGTCCGGCGGACGACCTCGACCAGCGCATCCGGCGGGTTCTTCTCCTTGAAAATCGTCTCGCCCGTGAGCCGGCCATCGTCGTCGGTGTGAAGCTCCACCGTCGCGCGACCGACATCACCGAGGGTGAGCGTGCGCCACGCAGGCATCGCGTCAGAGCCGGGCGGCAGCTCGCGGGCGAATGACGCCGCCAGATCACGCGCCGTCCGTCGCACCGGACCGCCATCTTCGCCCGGCACTCCTACGGCTGGCGCACTGCCGCTTGCGTCGGGGCGCGGCGCGCTCGCGCTCATCGCGGGTTCGCCGCCGGCGCTCGCGCTCGTGGCAGCCCGCGGCGCGCGCTGCGATCGCTGCGGTGCACGAGGCTTCGGTTCGGTGGGCGGCGGAGGTTGCGGCGGCGCGGACGGCAGGTCGCCGCTCGTGGGTAGCTCGGGTGGCGGCGCCGTCGCGGGCGGCTCCGCTGCACGGGGCGGCGTCGTTTTCGGAGGCGCTGGCGGGGGGAGGCGGAGGGGCGTTGGTAGAGGGATGTGCGCTGGCGGCGGCGCCTGCCACGCTTCAGGTTCGGATGCGGGCTGAGCATCCACCGCGCGCCGGCCGTCGGGGGCACCTTGGGCGCGTTGCTCACGACCTTCTTTCCCCGACTCGCTCGCGACGAGATCGCTCCCGTCGAGCTCGATGGGCTGCAACGTCAGCATTGCCCCGCGCGGTGCCACCCGCGTGGTGCTGAGGGCGATCAGCAGGAGGAGGATCGCGTGTGCGCCGACGCTCACCGCGAGCGTGCGCTGGAGCGCGCCGGAGCTGTGCGGTAGGGGTGCGGCCATGCTCGAGGAGGTTTTCATCGGCGGCGGGCCGCGACGCGAACATGGCTCACCGGTCGCCGGTGATCCAAGCGCGCGCAGCAGCGACATCCCGTCTCGACCAGTGTTCCGCGGGAAGAGGGCTCGGCGTCCCGAGGTGATCCGATGATCGTCCTTTCGATGTCGACCTCGAGCCCGCGCGGCACCGTGGCGATCGCGCGTGATTCCAGAATTCTAGCGCGCGTCGCCTACGACGGTGGAACGTCTCACGCCGAGCGTCTCTTCGCGGTGATCGACGAGGCGATGGCGCACGCAGGCATCACCCGCGCAGAAATCGACGCGCTCGCCTGCGATATCGGTCCCGGCTCTTTCACTGGCGTGCGCGTCGGGGTCGCCTCGGCCAAGGGCATCGCGGTCGCGCTGTCGATCCCGGTGGTGGGTGTCGGCTCGCTGGAGTCGATGGCGCACGCCGCAGCGTCGATCGCGGCCGGGCGCGACGTCATCGCCGTGGTCGACGCGCGAAAGGGTGAGGTCTTCGCGGGAGCCTACGACACGGCCCTGCGCCCTACCTGGGGACCGAGGCACCTCGGGCGCGACCAAGCCTCGACGCTCGGCGATCTCGCGATCGAACGGGCCGCCCTGGTGGTTGGCGCCGTCGTCACCGAGCTTTCGGGGCTGGCACCACCGCCGCGCGCCGCCGACCTCGACCTGCCGGACGCGTCGAGCATCGCCTTGTTGGCGATCTTGCGGCTCGCGGGCCTCACTTCCGTGGAGGCACGAATGCGCTTCGACGCGGCCCTGCTGGAAGCCACGTACGTTCGCGCCCCCGACGCCCGCCCGATGCCGACCGCCTGAGCGGGCGCAACATCTGCGGCTTCGTTTGCTACGCTCCGCAACTTCGATGGCAAGCGACATGGCTGGAGGGGACCGTCCGGCGCTCGACGCGGAGCGGCTTCATGCACGCTTCGGCCGGCGATTCGAAGCCGGAGACGTGATCTTCCGCGAGGGCGACCACGCGCAGGAGGCCTACCTCCTCGAAGAGGGTCGTGTCCGGCTCATCAAGCGGGTTCGGGGGCTGGAGCGCAGCCTGATGGTTCTGCGCCCCGGCGATCTCTTCGGCGAATCGGCGCTCCTCACCGGCGCGCGGCGCAGCTCGACCGCGATCGCGCTGTCGCCCACGCTCGCCCTCTCCCTCGACCAGACGACCTTGCACGGCCTCCTCGAGAAGAACCCGCTGGTCGCGTCGCGCGTCGTCAAGCAGCTCGTTCGCCGCCTGCGCGACGCCGAGGATCAGATCGAAGTGATGATGCTCTCCGACGTGCAGTCGAAGATCGTCAACGCGTTGCTCAAGCTGAGCCAGCAGGCGTTCGAGGGCGATGAGAGTGCCGTGGGCGTCGCGCTCTCCATCTCGCCGATGGAGCTTTCGACGCGCGTCGGTCTCGACGTCGACACGGTGAAGCGCGGCGTGCAGCAGCTTCGCGAAGGCAACTACATCCGGGTGAGCGACGAGCGGCTCGAGATCCCCGACATCGAGGCGCTCGAGCGTCTGTACGGCCTGCTCGGAATGAGCGACGAGATTCGCGGCGACGCGCCGGTAGGGAAGGCCTGAGCGGCGAGGCTCGGTCGGCCCTTCAACCCCCACGCTCGCGCTCTCTTCGCGGCCATCCGGCGCTGGACCGCGGGTTGACGCTCTCGGGGTCGTGGGCTACCTGCCCGCCGGTGTCGCTTCGCTCACTGGCGTCCGGTCTCATCGCCTCGTGCGTGCTTGTCGGCGGCGGCCTGCTCGCGGGCTGCTTGGGCGGCGGATCCGACAGCGGTCCGGCAGATGCGCGGAGCGTCGCCGAGTACGACGTCGCGCGCGACCTCTTCTCGAAGGGCCAGTTCCGCGAATCGCTCGTGAAGGTCGAAGAGGCGCTCGAGTTCGACAGCACCAACGCGGATGCCGCCTACCTCGGCTCGGTCATCATGCTCGCGTTCTGCGCGCGCGACGCGGCCTCGACCGATTGCCGCTTCAACGAAGCCGAGCGCTACGCCAAAAAGGCGATCGAAGCGAACGCCGACATGCGTGACGCCAAGAACACGCTCGGCGTCATCCTCGTCCACGAAAAGCGCTACGACGAGGCGATCGCCGTTCTCAAGCCGCTCGCCGAGGACATCTTCTACGGCGCTCCGCAGAACTCCTGGGGCAACCTGGGCTGGGCCTACCTCGAGAAGGGCGAAGCGGACCTCGCGATCGACGCGCTCCGCCGCTCCGTCGCCGCGCAGCCCGCGTTCTGCGTCGGGCACTATCGCCTTGGTCTCGCCTTCGAGAAGAAGGGCGAGATGCAGGCGGCCCGTGAAGCTCTCTCCCGCGCCATCGAGGTCGATCGTCCGGAATGCCGAGGCCTCCAGGATGCGTGGGAGGCGCGGGCGCGCGTCGCGTCGAAGCAGGGCGCCGCGGACGACGCACGCTCCGACTACCAGCACTGCGAAGAGATCGCACCCAATACCCCGCTCGGTCGCAAGTGCGCTGCCGCTGCACTCTCCTCCAAGGCGTCGCCTTGACGTCGGTGTTCGCACCCTGACCGAGCGCTGTACACACTGAACGGAAAGAAACAAGATCGCAGTTCGACGCGCCGCGCATAGACTCCGCGGCGTTCTGGCCAGGCCCCTGAGGCAAGCCAGTGGGTCGGTGACCAGAAGGCCACCGCCAGGAGAGAACGCCACGGCTCGATGAGGTTTACTTGATGGAGTCGATCGGACACCAGCTGAGAGCCGCGCGAGAAGCGCGAGCGATGAGCATCGAAGAGATCTCGCGCGCCACCCGCATCCCGATGGGTTCGGTCGAGCGCATCGAGAACGGTCACTTCGACGATCTCCCTGGCGAGGTCTTCGTGCGGGGGTTTCTCCGCGCCTACGCTCGCGCCGTCCAGCTCCCGGTGGATGATGTCCTCGCCCACTACACGGCGAGCCGTCGCATCGCCTGGGTGACCCCGATCCCGCTCGCCACTCCCGAGAAGCGTTCGCGCGCGCCGCGCGTCGGCGTCGCCATTGCATTCGTTCTCCTGCTCGTTCTGTTCACCCTCGCCCTGTCGATCGTCCTGCGCCCGCGCAGCCACGACATGCCGCGCGAGCTGTCCTTTCGCGACGGCGGCTCGAGCATCTCGCTGGTCTGAGGCGCGCTCTCCTTCGGGAGAGGGAGGGGCCGGCAAGTGCAGCGAGCCCAGCGACCGGTGACCGCGTCCCCGAAGGCCGCGGGCTCGGCGAAGGTTTCGCGTGGGGCTCTGGCGCGGCAGGCCGTGACGCGCATCTCCGCGCGCGCGTTGCTGCTCCGCTCCGTGCCCATCGGCGAAGCCGATCTGATGCTGACCCTGTTCACGCGTGAGGGCGGGACGGTCTCGGCGGCGGCCCGCAGCGCGCGTCGCTCCGCACGGCGTTTCGGCGCGCTCGAGCCTCTGCACGAGCTCGCGGTGACGCTCGAGGTGAGGGACGGGATCGACATCGGCAAGCTGGTGGAGGCGCGGATCGAGCGACCCCGCCTGGCGATCACGCGCGATCTCGATCGGCTCGAGTCGGCCGGGCACCTCTTGCGCTGGGTGCGGCGCGCCTGTCCGCCGCATGTCCCCGAGCCGATGATCTTCGATGCGTTGACCGGTGGCCTGGACGCGCTCGACGCCAATGACGGCATGGCGCCACGGGCGATCCTCGCCGCCGTCGGTCTGGCCCTTTGCGACGGCCTCGGGTGGGGGCTCGATCTGGAGCGCTGCGTCGGCTGTGGCAAGGCGTGTCCAACATCCGCGCCATCGGCGATCGATCCGCACCGAGGAGGCCTCGTCTGTCAGGCCTGCGGCGGCGCGCGACGCATCCTCGCGGGCGATGTCCGCGCGGCGTTGCGGGCGGCTCGCGCGGGCGATGTCGCGTCGCTGGAGGTCCGTGCGACGGAGATCGCCGTCGAGCTCATCGACGCCCTGCTCGACGCGCATGTCGGCCCGGCTCCGGTGGCGCGCAAGTAGAAGCGCCGGAAGGCACCGCCGCGTTCACGTGGGGCGATCTGCGAGACTGGCGAGCTGAGCGAGAGGCGATGGCCAGCACGACAACTCGCGAACGGGCTCCGTCGCATCGAGCTGACTCGATGTCAGTTGCCAGTGCGCTCGATGTAGCGACGCACGGCGCGCGGCTGGTCCGTGTCGCCCTCGATGACCAGATAGGGGCGCCCGGCGGCGCCCCTCTCAGGGAACGAGAAGCTACCGGTGTTGGCGTAGCCGTCGCCCGTGTGCTCGGCGTGGGCATGCCCCAGCACCACCAGGCCGGCGTCGGTCGCCGCCCGCACGCGCTCGGCGCCGCGGCGAAGTCGCTCGGGGACGGTGCCGCCGAAGCGATCGAAGTGGGTCAGCCAGTTGAAGATGAGCCAGCCCATTCCCCCCAAGACGAGCAGCGCGCCGACGGCCTGCGCTCGGTTCCGCCCCGCGATCGCGCCGTAGGCCAGCGCGCCGAGGCCCGACGCGGTGGAGACGGTCGCGACGACACGGTCGAAGTAGAGACGGCGCACCGTCGCGCGGAAGCTGCGCAGGGTCGACGGGGTGGCTTGCGCCAGGATCGCCTCGGCGAGCGCCGGATCGGCGTCGATCGATCGCGCGAAGTCCGCGGCCATCGCCTCGCCCCGGGCGCGCTCCGCACCGGCCCGGTAGAATGGCCCCGCCATCGCCATCGCATCGAATGCGGTGCGAAAATAGCGGTAGACGACGTAGGGGGCGCGTCGCCCGTACCAGCGAAACGCCGCCAGGAACAGGGACAGCGGCGTGTCGTCGTTGGCCTGGAGGTACGCGAAGGCGCCGGTCGGCGCGATAAACGAGCGCACGAAGTGCACGCCCAGGCTCGGTGAGCCGTCGATCAGCGGATGCTCGGGCGCGTTGTCTTCGTCGTAGAGATGACCGTGTTCCAGGTGCAGCGCACCTTCCCGGAAGAACCAGGGGGTCGTGCGCACACGCGCCGCCGCGTCGGCGCCGAGCCCGAGCGCGCCCGCGATGACGCCGCGGAAGTGCGGCGCGCCGACATCTCGATCGTGGTTGCCGGCAACCAGCCAGAACGATCCGCCGCCCTCCAGGTGACGCGCCATGGCCTCACGCACGACGGGGTGCCTGTCGAGCGCAGCGCGCATGCCCTCCTCGGCGGACAGATCGGGTCGATCTGCCGAGTGATCGAAGAGATCGCCGCACGCCACGATGCGCTCTCCCGGATGCTCGGCGAACAGGCGCGCGAGATCGGCGCCTACCGCGAGCGGCGTGCGCGTGGTGAGGTGCACGTCACCGAAGACGATCGCGAGCGGCATGGCAGGCGCTGTCTTACTGCAGCGATCCCGCCTTGTCGTGCGGGCGAATCATCTTCATGGCGAGCACGAGCACGAGCACGAGCACGAGCACGAGCACGATGATGACCGAGAATCAGGCTCCTTGATGGAGAC
>Ga0105046_10016864_pt1 | contig 11200 bp, 11 predicted proteins | sample MAT03_FD_78385 | JGI IMG/M metagenome (GOLD analysis project Ga0105046, IMG submission 78385) | Freshwater microbial communities from Lake Fryxell liftoff mats and glacier meltwater in Antarctica - MAT-03 (megahit assembly) | ecosystem: Environmental > Aquatic > Freshwater > Ice > Liftoff...
AGATATTTTCGAAAGGAATAGTGACATTGTTTTCGAATTAAATCATTTTAGTAAAAATATTGAAAACAGCTATTTCACAACCCAACATCACGATATTATGTTTCAGGCGCTTAACCTGGTACATGGTATAAAAGTCAAATCTTCCCGTTATTTTTCAATAAATATTCCCGATTAAATCTAACCTGTTTTCTAATAAAGATGAAAAAGCAGGGGTATCGAATACTTTTTATTGTCTCTGATATTATTGCTTCAGGAATAGCCTGGAGCCTCTTTTTTATTTATAGAAAAGTATTTATTGAAACCGTAAAATTTGGTGTTTCTATACCTATTGAAGCCGATTTTAAATTTTTAGCAGGGTTGTTTCTCATACCATTATTTTGGTTTTTAATATTTAATTCTGTTGGAATGTATGACGATATACGCCATAAAACCCAGCATCAAAATGCTTTTCAGCTATTTTATACTGTTCTTTTGGGTTCCGTTGTGATCTTTTTTCTTATTCTTCTCGATGATACGGTTATTTCTTATATAAATTATTACCAATCATTTATTATACTGTTGATTATTCAGTATTTAACTACTTTGATTTTTCGTTTTTCGATCATTTCTTATAAGAATAGGAGATTTAGGTTGAAGAAAGATCAATTTCGGGTGATAGTTGTTGGGAAGACAAAAAACATTCTTCGTTTTTCAAGTGAAAATTTTCGCTGGATTAACCAAAACAATATTGCTGTTGTTGCATATATTATTACTGATGATGCCGGAAATAATTCTCATTTCACAAGCCCTGTAGGAGAAACTAAATGCCTGAGTGCCTTTATCGATGAATATAATGCCGAAGAAGTATTTATTGTTAGTGATTCAGAAGACAAGGCTATCCTTGAATCGCTTTTTTTAGAAATGTATCGTAAAAATGTTTTTATTCGGATTTTGCCCGAATTATACCCCATCATTAAAGTGCCGGTTAAATTTATCGATCTGTTTAACGCACCTTTATTGTTGTTGTCTAAGGACATACTTCCTGCCTGGCACCGAAGTATTAAAGTGTTAACCGATATTGCAATATCGTTCATTGCTTTGATAACACTTTTACCCTTAATTATTATTTTAGTTTTTATAATTAAACTTACATCAAAAGGGCCGGTTATATACAATCACGAGCGAATTGGTAAAAATGGCAGGAAATTTTACATTTTAAAATTCCGTTCTATGTATTTGGATTCGGAACCTTCGGGCCCTCAACTTTCAACCCGCGCCGATAAAAGAATTACGCCAATTGGATTGTTTATGAGAAAAAGAAGGTTGGATGAGATTCCGAATTTTATAAATGTTTTAAAAGGCGATATGTCATTGGTTGGTCCCCGTCCCGAAAGAAGTTATTACATTGAACAAATCATCGCCAAAGCTCCTCAATATTCAAAACTACACCTGGTAAAACCTGGAATTACCTCGTGGGGACAAGTTAAATTTGGCTATGCCGAGAATATTGATGATATGGTTAAGAGAATGCGCTACGATCTGGTATACATTGAAAACATGTCGTTATATACCGATTTTCAGATCTTATTCCGAACAATCAGTATTGTGTTGAAAGGAAAAGGAATTTAAAAATCCGAAAGCTTATAGATTTGGATTGGTTTATAAATGGGGCTAGCAGGTGAAAGAATACTTTCATAATATATTATTGTTTCTGCATCAACAGTTTCATTAATTTGATGACTATGTTTTTCGCACAGTTCTTTCAGGTTATTTTCTGCTGAAAAGCTTTTAATTCGTCCAAGAGTCAAATGTGGTCGATACTGACGATTATCTTTTTCAAAACCAAAACTTCCGGCACAATTTTGAATTTCATGATAAATCTTTTCAAGAATATTGTCAGCATCAATTCCAATCCATAGAACCTGAGGATTTGAAATATTTTTAAATGTTACAAAAACATCATTTAACATTATCTTCGCAATAAAAAGACATGTTGGCATTCCCAAACTCCAAGATAAATCTTGGTTTGTATGTTACAGAAAAACGAACGGATGGATTTCATAATATTGAAACCATTTTCTTTCCCATTCCGCTGAAAGATATTCTTGAAATATTGCCACTAAAAAATTCAGTGCCCGACAAAGTAATATTTACAAATACAGGAATACAGGTTGATTGCAGTGCCGAAAAAAACCTATGCATACAAGCTTATAATTTATTGGATGCCGACTTCGGTTTACCACCGGTCGAAATTATTTTGCATAAAGCCGTTCCAATGGGAGCCGGGCTGGGAGGTGGCTCTGCTGACGGAGCCTTTACACTTAGCTTATTAAACCAGATGTTCACTTTAGGTTTGGATAACGAAAAACTTGCCGGATATGCATCACAGCTTGGCAGCGACTGTGCATTTTTTATTTATAATGAGCCTGCGATGGGTACCGGCAGAGGTGAAATACTTTATCCTGTTAAGGTGAATTTACAAGGACATTATCTTGCTTTGGTGAAACCTTATGTTTCGGTAGGGACGGCAGAAGCCTACCGCGATGTCAAATTTGGAGAACCCGAATTGCCTTTACTGGAAATTATCAGTCGACCCGTTACAGAATGGAAAGCTTTGCTAAAGAATAATTTCGAGGAGAATATATTAAAAAATCACCCTGAGATTGCAGCCATAAAGGAGAAATTGTACGGTTCGGGAGCCATTTACGCCTGTATGTCGGGTAGTGGCTCAACGGTTTTTGGGATATTTAACAAACCAGCAATGCTGGAGGGACTGTTTCCCGGATGCTTTTATTGGGAAGGGGTTCTTTAACAATGATATCCCAGCAGACCGGATAACCCATTTATTATATATTACATCGGAATCTCCTGATAATCTTGGGAGGCGGGCTTTTTAAAACAGGCTTTCCGTAAAATCAAAAGGTAAAGGGGAAAGAGGCAGTGCAGATCAAAATAGTTCCGATCTGCCGAGTTTAAATATCATTTGATTATGCTGCTTCGCATAGTTATTTTATTAATCCAAGGAAATAGGAATCTTATCTTATGTCGAACTCTGGTTAACTTTTAATTAGTTTCCAGAAAGCATTTGCTTGAAAGGGATAAGCAGTTTATTTAATTAACTAAAAATGGTTAAGATGAAATAAAAAAGACGCCTTTGGCGTCTTTTTTATTCAAATTCCAGTAAAAAGCGGTTTTTCGGAAATTTATCTCCAGGTTTTACCATAATCTCCCTTATAACACCATCTTTATACGACTTTACAACATTCAGCATTTTCATCGCTTCAAACACAAGCAGGGGCTGACCTAATTTAACTTTGTCGCCTGCTTTTACATGAAGTTTTATCAGCGTACCGGGCAGATAAGAATAAATCTTTCTTTCGTCAGGCTTTTCCCATTTTACCCTTTTAGCAAACTTATGCGAAATTATAGTTTTGTAAATTGTATCATCAATATTTAGTTTTTGATATTCAGGTTCTTCACCATTCTTAGTATTTTCTTGCATATCGTCCATTTTTAAGTTTATTAATAGTTAGAATTTAGGCTTCAGGGTCCCGATATCTATCCATAGCCGTCAGGTTAATAGTTGTTACACATTGATTATCAATAGCCCAGTTCCGATAGCTATCGGAATTTAGGCCTGGGTAGAAAAACAAGCGCCGCATTTAGCATCTCATAATTCCGACGATGATAACATTAAGGCTTATTAAATATTATTTCGCGTCGGAAATTCCTTTTCCATTTACATTTTCCATGGCATAAATGCCATGGCTATTGAGAGATATCAACCATAGCCTGACGGCTATGGATATCTATCGGGATAGGCTTTAGGTAGTGAACGAAAAAGGGAAATGGAAAAATAGTACCTAACCCTTAACACCAACCTTCCTAATACCTAAAAGCCTAAATTACTACTTAAAATGGAGGAATTCCATGTTTTTTGCGTGGCATTCCAACATCCTTCAAAATTGAAACTTCTAAAGCATGGATGATATATTTTCTGGTTTCAGCAGGTTCGATAACTGAATCGATATAACCTTTTGAAGCAGCTACAAATGGATTGGCAAATTTTTCAGCATATTCTTTTACCTTTTCTTTGCGCATTGCTTCAGGATCGGCAGCTTCAGTAATTTCCTTACGGAAAATAATATTGGCAGCACCTTCAGGTCCCATAACTGCAATTTCGGCTCCTGGCCATGCGAAATAGAAATCGGCACGTAAATGGCGCGAATTCATAGCAATATAACCTCCTCCATATGCTTTACGGAGTACTACCGAAATCTTTGGAACAGTAGCTTCACTATAGGCATAAAGAATTTTAGCACCATGACGGATTACACCTGCATGTTCCTGATCAACACCTGGAAGGTAACCTGGTAAATCGACCAATGTTACTAACGGAATATTGAATGCATCGCAGAAACGTATAAAACGGGCAATTTTATCGGATGAATCAACATCGAGTACGCCGGCAAGAACGAGAGGCTGGTTGCAAACAAAACCAACTGTTTCACCGTTCATACGACCGAAACCGATAACTGCATTGGCAGCCCAGTGTTCCATAACTTCGAAAAAATCGGAATCGTCAACCAGGCATTTTACAACATCACGTACATCGTAAGGTTGTTTTGCATCTTCCGGCACAACATTTTCTATTTTCATTCTTGTTTTTGGAGGCTTTGGAGCAATCTTAACATTTTTTTGAGCGTTGCTCCATGGCAGAAAGCTTAAAAGTTTTTTGATCTGTTCAAAACACTCAGCTTCGGTTTCGGCATAAAAATGGGCATTACCGGTGATATGACTGTGAACATAAGCTCCGCCAAGATCTTCCTGGCTGATTTCTTCACCAAGCACGCTTTTGATAACTTCAGGACCTGTGATAAACATTTTGGAGATTTTATCAACCACAAATACAAAGTCGGTTAATGCCGGCGAATAAACTGCTCCACCTGCGCAAGGACCAAGAATCACTGATATTTGAGGAATAACACCCGAAGCAATTGTATTACGGAAAAATATTTCACCATAACCCGCAAGTGAATTTACACCTTCCTGGATACGGGCACCTCCTGAATCGTTGATACCAATGAGTGGCATTTTCATTTTCAGTGCATGATCCATGATTTTGGTAATTTTACCTGCATGCATGCGGCCTAACGAACCACCAACCACAGTAAAGTCCTGAGCAAAAATACTGACAGGTTTTCCAAAAACAGTTCCTGTTCCGGTTATAACGCCATCTCCATGAAGTTCTTTTTTGTCCATTCCAAAGTCACGAGCGTCGTGTTGTACAAACAAATCATATTCGTGAAAAGATTCTGTATCAAGAATTGATGTTATGCGGTTCCGGGCAGTTAATTTCCCCATAGCAATCTGCTTTTCGATGGCTTTTTCTCCACCTCCAAGCTGAACCAGCTCTCTGCGTTTTTGAAGTTCCGAAATTTTGTTTTTAATTGACATAATGCTGATTTTAAGTTTATAAAATCGATTTTAGGGTAAAAAAAAGAGTACAACGTTACAAAATCATATTTAGAAAGAAAAATATTTTCATACATTAAGGTATGATTTTAAGTAAAGAATTCTGAAATTCAGTGATTTAAAAATTATTTTGGCGCCAGCCTGTATAACACGATCGAAATGATTATAAAAATAAAGTTTGGCACCCAGGCTGCCAAAAACGGGCTAAGGGCTCCACTGATGGCAAATTGCGACGAGAATTGCATAAATAATATGTAACCGAAACTTAATCCAAGTCCTGATCCTAATTGCATTCCAATACCTCCTCTTACTTTTCTTGACGAAAGTGTAACGCCTATCATTGTCAAAATAAATGTTGAAATTGGATAAGCCAGTCTTTTTTGCTTTTCGATAATAAAAGCACTTACGTTATCTGATCCTTGCGATCTCAGATTACGGATGAATTTATTCAATTCTCCAAGATTCATCGTTTCCACAAATTCGTCGCGACGTTTAAATTCCTCCGGATCGAGATTGATGGTTGTATCGGCCGATTGCCCTGTGATAATAGTTTCGTCAAATCCCTTCAAATTTCTGATATAATAATTTTGAAGGTTCCATTTTCGTTTGGTGGTATCCCAACGAATGTAATCGGCCATTAATTTCGAAGTTAACCTGCCATTTTCAAATTTCTCCATAGAGAACTTGTATCCCATATCGGAAGAGTTACTGAACGATTCCATGAATATGTAAATTCCAGGGGATATCTGTTTATGAACATTTCTTTTATCGAAATTGTATGGATGGTTTCGAATGTATACTTCTTCAAACTCAAGCCTATGTTTATTGGCATCGGGAATTACGTAATTACTCAGAAGAAATGAAAATCCGGAAATTATAGCTGCAGAAATAACATATGGATAAAGCATTCTCCTGAAACTCCGTCCGCTGGCCAGAATGGCTACTATTTCAGAATCATAGGCCAATTTAGAGGTAAAGAAAATTACTGAAATAAACGTAAAAAGAGAGCTGAACAAAACTGCAAAATGGGGAATGAAGTTCATGTAATAGTCGAAGATAATTGCCTTTGCAGGCGCATTTTTTTCAATAAAATCGTCAACCTTTTCAGAGAAATCGAATACAACGGCCACTACTATTATAAGGAGAAGTGCAAAGAAAAAAGTTCCAAGAAACTTTTTAATGATATAGAGGTCAATTGTATTTATTCTAAAATATTTCAGCATAATTTTTATATTTCCAGCCTATTGCTTTAGTTTATGTAATCATGTTATAGCCTTGTAGCTAATTTATTAACCATCAATTTTTTCCATTCGGAGTATGATCCATCATTTATTTTATTGCGGGCTTCATTCATTAACCACAAATAAAATGCTAAATTATGAATACTTGCGATTTGTGCCCCAAGCATTTCTTTATTTATAATTAAATGTCGTAAATAAGCTTTTGAATGCAATACATCCACATAACAATCGCTATCCGGTTCTATGGATGAAAAGTCACTTCTCCATTTTTCATTCTTGATATTGATTATACCTTCTCTGGTAAATAACATTCCATTACGTCCATTTCGTGTAGGCATAACACAATCGAACATATCCACACCACGTTCAATCCCTTCCAAAAGGTTCACCGGAGTACCTACGCCCATCAGATAACGTGGTTTATCTTCAGGAAGTATTGAATTTACAAGTTCAATATATTCATACATCACTTCGGCAGGTTCGCCTACTGCGAGTCCGCCAATCGCATTTCCTTCACAGTTCAGAGAAGAAACATATTCGGCCGATTCAGTGCGAAGATCGCGGTAAGTACTTCCCTGCACAATGGGGAAAAACGTTTGCTCAAATCCATATAATGGATCAGTTTCCTGAAATTTTTTCCAGCCTCTTTTTAACCAGTGATGCGTGAGGTCAAGAGATTTTCGGGCGTATGCATAGTCGGAAGGGTAGGGGGCGCATTCATCCAGTGCCATCATTATATCAGAACCAATAGCCCTTTGTGTTTCAACAATGTTTTCGGGAGTAAAAATATGCTTGGAACCATCGATATGCGAACGGAAAATAGCTCCTTCCTGGGTTAATTTTCTATTTTCGGCCAGTGAAAATACCTGGTAACCACCACTGTCAGTGAGTATAGGTTTATCCCACCCAATAAATTTATGCAGTCCACCTGCAGGACTCAGTACATCAATGCCAGGCCGTAAATATAAATGATAAGTGTTTCCAAGAATGATCTGAGCTTTAATGTCTTCCTTCAGTTCACGAAAATGAACACCTTTAACACTTCCAAGTGTGCCAACAGGCATAAAAATGGGCGTTAAAATTTTTCCATGAGCGGTCTCAATTATACCAGTTCTTGCCTTACTTTTTATATCTTTAATTTCTATTGTAAACTTCACGTATTTTTTTTTGACGCCAAAGATATAATGATTTAAGATGATAGCCTACTTGTTCAGTTTTAATATAAATAATTTAAAATGTAATAAAATACTAATTTGTAAAATACTATTAAACAGATAAATATGAAGTGGCTTTAAAATAAATTGAATAACATACAAAAGCTTTTTTCATTGCAGTTCTTTTAGAAAAAAAAAATTAATAAACTTGTTGCGATTTTAAAAAAAATTAATGTGAAAGAATTTCTACTTTATTTTTCGACTGAGGAGCTGATTTTGTGGTGTTTGCTTTTGCTTTTTTTCATTATTCAACTGATATATTATTTTTTTGTATATCGGAAAGTAATACTTCCAAAAATAAATATTCAACCAACCAAACCTCAGCCAGTTTCTATTATCATTTGTGCCCGTAACGAATCGGAAAACCTTCAGGCACATTTACCAATTATCCTGGAACAGGAATATCCTGATTATGAAGTTGTAGTGGTGAATGATTGTTCTTCCGACGATACCATCGATGTATTAAAGCATTTTTCTGCGCTTTATCCCCATCTTAAAGTAACAACAATTAAAGAGGACGAAAAATTTGTTCATGGTAAGAAACTGGCTATGACTATTGGCATAAAAGCTGCAAAAAATGAATGGCTGTTATTTACCGATGCAGATTGTATGCCTGAAAACCGGCAGTGGATTGCAACCATGCAAAAACATTTTACCGAAAACAATCAAATAGTTTTGGGATATGGTGGATTTAAAACCCGGAAAGGTTTTTTAAATAAATTAATTCGGTTCGATACCTTCTTCATTGCCTTGCAATATATTGGCTTTGCCAGGTGTGATATGCCATATATGGGAGTTGGTCGCAATCTGGCTTATCGTAAATCATTATTTATAAAAAGCAGAGGGTTTGCGTCTCATTCGCATATAGCTTCAGGCGACGACGATTTATTTATAAATGAAAATGCACAAGGTATCTTTACCGATGTTGAAATTTCTGTTGATGCCCATACACGATCAAATCCTAAGACAACATATTCGGCCTGGAATGCTCAGAAAAAGAGACACATGTCTACAGCCAAATTTTATAAGACCAAACATAAATATTTTTTATTATTTGAGCCTGTATCAAGAGTCCTATTCTTTTTTTTATGCATTATTTTAGCTATTATCAGCGAATTCTTTTATGTTGCTATTGCCTTATTTCTGATTCGTATTCTTATTCAACAAATTATTTTTTCAAAAGCATTAAAAATATTAAATGAAAAACATATCTTGCCGCTTTCAAGCCTATTGGATATGTTGTTACCTTTTGTTAACTTGAACATATATACCATTAACATATTTACATCAAAAAAGAATAAATGGAAGTAAACCTAAATCTTTCGGATAAAGCCCAGTACGACTACGAGCTGGTACTTCAGGCGATGGAAGGAGAGCAAAAAGCATATGGAGAGTTGTTGGGACGTTACAGGGATGCTATTTACTTTATGCTGCTTAAAATGGTGAATAATCCAAGCGATGCTGAAGATCTTACAATTGAAGCTTTTGGAAAAGCATTTAAAAACATCAAACAATATACACCGAATTATGCATTTAGTACCTGGTTATTTAAGATAGCCACAAATAATTGCATCGATTTTATCCGAAAGAAGAAGCTGAATAATATTTCAATTGATCAGAGTTCCCATAATGAGGATTCGATGCCAATGACAATACCTGCTGATGGCCTTGATCCTGAGGAAAATATGATTAGTCAGCAAAAAGTTTTGTTGCTGCGTTCGGTAGTTTCCAAACTTAAGCCCCGATACAGAAAATTGATTGAGTTAAGATATTTTTATGAATATTCGTACGAAGAAATCAGTGAGGAGCTTGAATTACCTATAGGAACTGTTAAAGCTCAATTATTTAGGGCACGGGAACTCCTTTATAATGTTTTGAAAAATACAACCCATAAGTTTTAAAGAATTTAGAAGTTGAGAATGTGAGAAGTTGAGAATACTTATAAAATTGTCCGACCATCATTCTATTTCCTATTTTTGAAATTTATATTCAATTTCTCATTAACACGCCTTTCCCCTTAACTTAACAGGTAACTCATACTCAAAAACCCGGATGGATTTAATAAATAAGTATTTTCCAAATCTTACTGAAGCTCAAAGAAATCATTTAATTCAATTAGATGAGCTTTATCGTTTTTGGAATGCTCAAATAAATTTAATTTCCAGAAAAGATATTGATAATCTTTATCTCCATCATATTCTACATTCGTTGTCGCTTGCAAAAATTATATCTTTTAAAAAAGGCTCAAAAATTCTCGATGTAGGAACCGGCGGCGGTTTTCCTGGTATACCAATGGCAATTATGTTTCCCGATGTACAATTTCATTTGGTTGATTCTATTGGTAAAAAAATTAAAGTAGTAAATGAAGTCACTAAAGCCTTAGGTCTTACAAATGTTTCTGCTGAACAGGTAAGGGCAGAACAGCTAAAAGACAAATACGATTTTATAGTTTCACGGGCAGTAACCACTTTACCTGAATTTTACAGCTGGGTTCAGGGGAAAACCAGCAAGCGAAAACTCCATAAAATTGATAATGGAATTTTCTATCTTAAAGGTGGCGACATCACTGCAGAAATTGAGCCATTTAAAAAGAAAGCGACTGTTTTTTCAATATCCGATTTCTATACTGAGGAGTATTTTGAAACAAAAAAGATCATTTACCTTCCAATGACATGAAAGAAAGTTTGCGTATCATTTTGCAATAAAGAAAAAAAATTTACCTTTGCACTCTCAATTTAAAAATAGAAACAGCATAAAAAATAATATACGATGAAAAGGACATTTCAACCATCGAACAGAAAAAGAAAAAACAAACATGGATTCCGCGAAAGGATGTCGACAGCTAACGGTAGAAAAGTATTAGCTTCACGTCGCGCAAAAGGTAGAAAAAGATTAACTGTTTCTGACGAATATAGCCACAAATAGTATATTTATTTAGAATATTGACAAGGCAAAAGGCTTATGCTTTTTGCCTTTTTTTGTTTGCGTAAAAAGTCAATTAATTATCGCACTTCGACTTCGCACTTCGCTACCAATTACTGATTACCATTGCGGCGATGTCAGACTAATCTCTTTGCTCAACCATTTAGCACGCCGCCAACAAATTCCGCTATTTCTTCTCACCGGGCAACCAATATGCCGCTCCTACAAAGCATAAACCAATTATAGTCATTCATCGCATTGTGCCCCATTTTTTTGGGTTCGCTAACAGTATAACGCTCATTATTACACACAGTATAACAATTAATTGACTTTCAGCAGTCAGGCTGAGCGAAGTCGAAGCCTCTTCCT
>Ga0105046_10016866_pt1 | contig 11200 bp, 10 predicted proteins | sample MAT03_FD_78385 | JGI IMG/M metagenome (GOLD analysis project Ga0105046, IMG submission 78385) | Freshwater microbial communities from Lake Fryxell liftoff mats and glacier meltwater in Antarctica - MAT-03 (megahit assembly) | ecosystem: Environmental > Aquatic > Freshwater > Ice > Liftoff...
GCCCGAGACCTCGGGCGCGACCACTCGGGTCGAGGTCTCCCAGTAGTAGTTGCCCCAGAGCGCGGCGTGCCCTCGCCACGACTGGGCCTGCGCCGTGTTGGCCAAGCACAGGATCGCCAGCGATGCGATCCAGACCAGAGCCCTCAGTTGCATCCGCAGCCGCCGCCCGTCGAGCCGTGGCCACCGGTCGCACCTTCGCGCGAGTCGTGTACGTGGGCGCGGAAGCCCGACTCACCTTCCTCACTCGAGGTGTCCATCGACGGGCGCGCGAGGTAGCCGCGCTCATAGGCGTGGACGGTGACGCAGCTCGAACAGAGCGAGGCCAACAGGAGCAGGACCCAGAGGGCGAGGCGATTCATGGCGGGCGCGAAGGTAGTACGGAGCCGCCAGTGCGCCCAACGTCATCCGCTCAGTGGCTCATCCACTGTGCGGAAGGGCCCCACGGCGCCTAGCTGTCGGGCTCGCTCGATACGGGCCGCCATCCGGCGCGCGTCGGGCCCGTTCGGACACCCAACGACCAGCTCCTCCTCCACCAGCGTCGCGTCGGCCGCGAGACGAATACGCACATCATGGCCCTCGGCACGGGCACCGAGGACGCTCGACCAAGGCACCGTGCGAGCGATGGGGGCTAGGACGGCGAGCATGCGGGGAAGGACCTCGATCCGCGCGGGCTCGGCGCTGGCGCGGAGCACGTTCACCAGCCACCCGGCGATCCCTATCCCGAAGAGGGACAGCATGGCGGGCGCGCCCACCCCGAAGGTGCTGCGGGCCAAGAGCAGGATCTCCTCGAAGAACGATCCGTTCAGCGCCTCCGGAGAGACGAACGCGACGGGGAGATGAGGCCGACCCAAGAACGGCCGAGTGATCCAGGCGAGTTCGGCGCCGACCAAGAACTGGAGGCCTATCCACGTGACCACCAATCGGCGCACCACCCCGCCCCGGGGCTCCAAGCGATGTAGGAGACCCAAGAGACGCACGACCCCGGCGATGCCGGCCACCGCGATCACCGCGGTGTGAAAGAGCACCAACGCCTGCGCGGTGTCGATCGAGGGGATCGCGCGAGGATCGGTCGCGGCCAGGCCGACCACGGCCGCCATCGGACGCTGCATCCAGACCCAGGCGATGGACACCGGCGCGAGCGCCCCGAGTAACGCGCTCGTCACGGCGAAGCTGACGAGGATGGCGATCCCCGTCTGCCGCAACGACAGCGCCGAGCGCAGCAGCGGGGCTATCAGACCGCTGGCCAGGGTGGTGAGCGCCGCGACCCCCAGCACCAGCGCGGGGAGCTTCACCGACGAGAAGATCGCCGCGCCGATCCCTCGCCAGAACCCGAACGCGAAGCCGTAGAGACCCGCCCCGACGAGGATCGTGGCGATGGCGCTCGACGCTATGCCGCCCAGGCGATCGTGGGTCCGGATGCGCTGCAGGAGCGTGGCATCAAGGCGGACCAGGGACAACATCACGACCCCAAGGTCTGAAACCAGTGACCCACGAAGAAGAGCCGCTCGTGAAAGAGCACTCCGTCGAAGGGACCGACCAGAGGGCGCAGGGTGGTCGACATCTGCAAGAGCACGCAGACGAACATCACCGCCCAGAGACCGCCCGCCCGCACCGGAGCGTCGTTCATGCGGGAGAGCGCCCGCAGGGACAGCCCGAGGCCGAAGCCCGCGCTGATCAAGAAGAAGCACAGGTGCAGCGCGCCCATCAACGCTATCGAGTGGGTCGCTTGCCCGAAGATCCAGAGCACCGGCGCGAAGCCCACCAGGAGCATGCCCATCAGGGCGATGCCCATCAGCATCGCGCCCCACGTCTCCCGCACGGTCTGCTGCGCGCCCGAGAGGCACGAGAACACGTGCAGGCTGGGAAGGCACACCAGGGCGCACACCAACATCCCGAGGATGAGCTTCACAGGGACGAAGAGGAGCTGCAGGCCGCCGGAGAACGTCGCCATCACCAGGCCGCAGGCGCCGAGCCCGAGCACCACGATGAGGGCCAGGCGCGCGCCGACCATCGGGTTGGCGCGGAGGGCGGCGAGCACGCTCGCAGGCGCACGAAGCAGCGCATCCGCGAGCGCGCCGACGCGCAGATCGGTCCATGGTTCGTCGTGCCCGGCGAGCGGCGGCGCCTTCGGCGGCGCGCTCGTCGGTGGCTCGAACGGGCGAGGCTCGAACGCGGGCTCGATCGGAACGGAGTCGGGCTCGGAGGCCCAGGGTGAGTCATGCATCGGTCGTCTCCTCGGTTGAGAACCGTCCTACCGCCCAGCATCGACGCGGACTTCCGGCCCCGCGGCGAGCGGTCGCCCATCGCCCGCGAACGGTCGTGCATGAGCGAACGGCGGCGACGTGATGGTGGCGCGAGCGGCCCGGCCGGGTGTATAGAGGGCTCGTCTTCGTCGAGAAGCGGACCGCGCCCTTGCGGGATCTGGACCTCGGCCGGGGACGGACACTTCGCTCCTCGGGCCTCATGACTGGCTCCGAGGACGAGCCTCGAAGGTACCCATGGAGAGCACCGTCAAGGAGAGCAGCGTCAAGCTGCTGGACACGAGCATCGGGAAGAAGGCCCTGGTCGGACTCACCGGCGCCATCCTCTTCGGCTTCGTGATCGTCCACTGTCTGGGGAACGCGCTGATTCTGTTCGCGCTGATCGACCCCGAGATGGGGCGCAGCGCCCTGAACCACTACAGCGAGATGCTGCACGCGATCCCCGAGCTCCTGTGGGGCGCGCGCATCACGCTCTTAGCCAGCGTGGTGGTGCACATCGCCCTGACCATCTCGCTCGCACGCCAGAACAGCGCCGCGCGGAACAGCCGGTACAAGAAGCCGGTCGAGGTCACCGAGCAGGGGATCCTGCAGCGCTATGCGCGCCAGACGATGATCTGGAGCGGACCCATCCTCGCGCTCTACATCCTCTTTCATCTCGCCCACCTCACCATCGGCGTCGAGCTGCCGATCGCGGGCTACCAGTTCGAGCACCTGCACCCCTACGAGAACATGGTCTCGACCTTCTCGGTCTGGTGGATAAGCGCGATCTACATCGCCGCGAGCCTCTTTTTGGGCCTGCACATCTACCACGGTGGTGAGGCGCTCTTCACGACCCTGGGCCTACGTCATCCCAAGTGGGACGCCCGCACCCGGGGCGGCGCGATGGCGATCGCCGGCTTGGTCACGCTGGTGAACATCACCATCGCAGTCCTCGCCTCGACGGGTCTGCTCGGCACCGGCTGATGCCGTTCCGGCCACCCGTCGCACCTCGTCTCACTGACTCACACGTTCGCTGATTCTCGGAGAGCAGCACATGGAGCTTCGATCCAACGCACCGACTGGACCCATCGAGAAACGTTGGGATCAGCACCGCTTCGACATGAAGCTGGTGAATCCGTCCAACAAGCGGAAGTTCACCGTGATCATGGTGGGCACCGGCCTCGCGGGCGCGGGCGGCGCCTCGGCGATGGCGGATCTCGGCTACCACGTGAAGGCGTTCTGTTACCAGGACAGCCCCCGCCGCGCCCACTCGATCGCGGCACAGGGCGGCATCAACGCCGCCAAGAACTACCAAGGCGATGGCGACAGCGTCTACCGCCTCTTCTACGACACGGTGAAGGGAGGCGACTTCCGCTCCCGCGAGAGCAACGTCTACCGGCTCGCGCAAGTGAGCGTGAACATCATCGACCAGTCGGTGGCGCTCGGCGTGCCCTTCGCGCGCGAGTATGGCGGTCTCCTCGCGAACCGCAGCTTCGGCGGCGCCCAAGTCTCGCGCACCTTCTACGCCCGGGGTCAGACCGGCCAGCAGCTCTTGCTCGGCGCCTACTCTTCGCTCTCGCGCACCATCGCGAGCGGCGGCGTCACGATGCACAACCGCTGCGAGATGGTCGACCTCATCGTGGTCGATGGTCGGGCGCGCGGCATCGTCACCCGTGATCTGGTGACCGGCAAGATCGAGTCGCACCTCGCGGATGCGGTGGTGCTGGCCACCGGCGGCTACGGCAACGTCTTCTATCTGTCGACCAACGCCAAGGGCTGCAACACCTCGGCCATCTGGCGGGCCCATCGGCGCGGCGCGCTCTTCGCGAACCCCTGCTTCACTCAGATTCATCCCACCTGCATCCCTCAGGCGGGCGACTACCAGAGCAAGCTGACGTTGATGAGCGAGTCGCTCCGCAACGACGGCCGCGTCTGGGTCCCTCGCAAGAAGGAAGACTGCACCAAGGATCCCAGCTCGATCCCCGAGAAGGACCGGTACTACTACCTGGAAGAGAAGTACCCGGCGTTCGGCAACCTGGTGCCGCGCGACATCGCGTCTCGTCAGGCGAAGATCGTCTGCGACGAGGGTCTCGGCGTCGGCCCCGAGGTGATGGATGTGCGGCGCGGCGTGTACTTGGACTTCGCGGACGCCATCAAGCGCGACGGCGAGAGCGTCATCGCGGAGAAGTACGGCAACCTGTTCGAGATGTACGAGCGGATCACCGGAGAGAGCCCATACAAGTACCCGATGCGGATCTACCCCGCGACCCACTACACGATGGGAGGTCTGTGGGTGGACTACAACTTGATGAGCACCATCGATGGGATGTTCGTCGCGGGGGAAGCGAACTTCTCCGATCACGGCGCCAACCGCCTGGGCGCCAGCGCGCTCATGCAGGGTTTGGCGGATGGCTACTTCGTGCTGCCGTATGTGGTGGGCAACTACTTGGCGAACGTCGGCAAGAGCAAGATCGACGAGAGCCACGCCGGCGTGAAGCAGGTGGTGGACGAGGTGACCGCCCGCTACCAGAAGCTCATCGACATCGGCCAGAAGGGCAAAGAGACCGTCGACAGCTTCCACAAGAAGCTCGGTCACTACATCTGGGACTTCTGCGGCATGGCGCGGAACGCCGCGGGGCTGAAGAAGGCGCTCGCCGAGCTCCCCGAGCTCCGCGAGCAGTTCTACAAGAACGTGAAGATCACCGGGAGCGGCGAGGGCCTCAACCAGGAGCTCGAGCGCGCGGGCCGCGTCGCCGACTTCCTCGAGCTCGGCGAGCTGATGTGCAGAGACGCGCTCGAGCGCGACGAGAGCGCAGGCTGCCACTTCCGCGAAGAGCACCAACAGAACGGTGAGTGCGTGCGCGACGACGAGCACTACGCCCACGTCGCCGCGTGGAAGTGGAACGGCAAGGACATCACCTCGCGCGAGGCCAACCACGAGCTGGTCAAAGAGCCCCTCACATACGAGTACGTGAAGATGAGCCAGCGCAGCTACAAGTGAGCGGCGCCACGAATGATTTCGAGAAGCTACAAGTGAGGACGAACCACCATGGCTGAGACCATCGATCTGAAGCTTCACGTGTGGCGCCAGGACGGTCCCAAGGACGGCGGCGCTTTTCAGGACTACAGCAAGTACGCGACGGGCATCTCGACCCACGCTTCGTTCCTGGAGTTCCTCGACGTCGTGAACGAGCGCTTGGTCCTCGCGACCAAGGAGCCGATCGCGTTCGACCACGACTGCCGCGAGGGCATCTGCGGGATGTGCGGGATGGTGGTGAACGGCCAGCCCCACGGGCCCCAGAGGGCGACCACCACCTGCCAGCTCCACATGCGCCAGTTCAAGAACGGCGAGGAGATCTGGGTAGAGCCGTGGCGCGCCTCGAGCTTCCCAGTGATCAAGGATCTCGTGGTCGACCGCGGCGCCTTCGATCGAATCATCCAGGCGGGCGGATTCATCACCGCGCGCGCAGGTGCCGCGCCCGACGCCAACCTGGTGCCGGTGCCCAAGCCGATCGCGGAAGAGGCGATGGACGCCGCCGCGTGCATCGGCTGCGGCGCCTGCGTGGCCGCGTGCCCCAACGCGAGCGCGAGCCTCTTCGTGGGAGCCAAGCTCGGCCATTTGGGTCTCTTGCCCCAGGGCCAGGCCGAGCGAATGAAGCGGACGCTCTCGATGGTGGCGCAGCACGAGAAGGAAGGCTTCGGCGGCTGCTCGAACCACTACGAGTGCGAAGCCGCCTGCCCCAAATCGATCTCGGTCGCCTTCATCTCGCGGATGAACCGCGATTACGTGAAGGCCGCCCTGACGTACTCCGAGCCCCAGGCCAAGACCGGGGATTGAGTCACCGCCGCGTGAGGACTGCGATGCTCTCGGGCCAGTGGCGGGGGAGCTCGGCGTCCAGACGCCGTCCGAAGTAGCGGTCCTCGACGACGCGCGCGTGGTTGGGCAGGTCGTCGGGGATGGTGCCGCGGCAGCCGCCTTCGAAGAGCTGATCTGTGGCGAGCGCGACCGCGAGATCGTGAGGACGCATGTGGGACTCGTCCTCAGGGACCGGACGGGTGCAGAGCTGAAGGGCGGACAAATACCCCACGTGCGGGCTGCCGACGGCGGCGAAGTACGCGGAGAGCTCGGCGACGACCTCGGGCTGGGTGCCGACCGGACAGCCGGGACACGCGATGTCGTCGACCGGGCCGTCTTCGACGTGCCGTAGCTCGTGGGCCGCGACGCTGCGCGCCACCACGCTCACCAGCGCCTCGAGCGCCGCGGGCAGGTTGCGCTCGAGCGCGAGACGCTCGGCGGCACCAACGATGGCCGCGGCTTCTTCGAGGGTCAGATCGGGACAGGGCTCGCCTTCGCTCTGCCGCAGCGCGAGCACGATGTTGTTCACGGAGCGACGCGACAGCCCCCGGTACGGAAGATCCCAGACCGTGAAGTGCGCGCCGCAGCTGTGCCGCTCGTGGATCTGCTCGGTGGTCTCCGCCAACACCTGGAGATCCTCGGCGGTGCGCACCAACACTGCGAAGTGTGCTGGCGAGAGCAGCGCCTGCACCTCGTCGCGCACCCCGCGCGCCAGGCCTCGTTCTCCTTCGGGACGACGGGGCGCTATCTGCAGATCCAAGAGCGGCCACACCCGGTGCACCGCGAAGTGCAGCATCCGCTCGCCCACCAGCATCGCGCCGTCGGGCTCGTAGCCGGTGCGCCCGAGCCAAGTCTCGGTGATGCCCAGCGGATCCATCCGATCGAGCACCCGCACTCGACTGCCATGGTCGTTTCGCTCGTCCGCAATCACCCGGTAGCTGCGCGGTAGCAACGCGAGGCGCTCGTGCTCGCCGCTTCGCCGACGCCGCACCGTGGCCTCGAGTCGATAGGGCGCGCCCACCCGATCCATGTAGTCGCCCCAAGCCCAGAGCAGGTAATCGATGCGATGGCTGTGGCGGACCACGTCGTGCGAGGTGAGGCGATGGAGCTCGGTGATGAGCGCCACCATGTTCGCGTCGGGCGCGACCGCATCGCGCAGCTCACGAAACGCGTACGTCGCTTGGGCCCGCCCGGTGGCGTCGTCGGCCTGGGCCACCAAGAGCGCCCACCGAGGAATCAGCCGCGCGTGGACCCGCTCGAGATCGATCTGATCGATGGCCGCTCTGTCGATCGGCGCCTCGGGCCAATAGACGGTCTCGCCCCACCAGTCGATCTCGTGCCGCAGGAACGAATCGAGATCGCTGCCATAGCGGTCGATGCCTTCGACCGCGCCCCAACCGAGCACCAGGAGCGCCGCGCCGAAAGCGAGGATCTTTCGCCGCTCCCCGCCCAAGCGCTGCATGTCCTGATCGAGCTCAGCGCGCTCCTGCCCTGTTGCGAGCGAAGGCTCGGGCGAGGGGAGCGGTTCTTCCGGGCGCTTCGGCAGGGGTCCTCTCCGATAGGGTGAGCCACCTTCGACCCGCGAGGGAGGGCATCGTTGGCCGTGGACCAGACACCCGTCGCGCCGCTAGGTTCCGGGCGATGAAGACGCCCGGCTGCGCTCCCCGCAGCGCCGTAGCCGTGCAATCTATTCGATTCCCATGAACCAGCATCGCGTCCTCCTCGCCTCGCTCGCCTTCTCGCTCACCGCCTGTGCTGGCGAAGCCGTTGCGACGGAAGACGCCACCACCGCGGAAATGATCACCGACACGTCCGGCGCCGAGCGGGTAGGCCCGGTTCGGATGCCCACCACCAACGTCACGATCGAGGGCGCGGCAGGCGGTCCCGTCGAGGCCACGAGCATGCACGCCGACTGCGCCGGCTGGCTCCCGAGCGAGCCGCAGTACGTGCTCGAGATCACCTCGCCCGAAGACTTGTCGTTGACCGCGACGACCCAGGGCGATGCGGTGCTCCTCGTCGCAATGCCGGACGGCACGATGCGCTGCGACGACGACACCGTCGGGTTCAATCCGCGCATCACTGGGTACTTCGCGCCGGGCAGCTACCCCGTCTTCGTCGGCACCTGGACGCGCGAGGCGGTTGGCACCCCGTTCGAGTTGGTGATTGGTCCGCCGGTATTTCCGACGCCCCGCGCCATGACGCCGAGCACCCGTATCCCCGGTGTGCCGATCGAATGCGGGATGGCGATGGCGGCCGCAGGTCCCATCCATCCGGGGACGTCGGTCGTGCTCGGCGCGCACTCGCCCTACGACGGCCGCGATCCCTCGGGCGCACCGGTGACCGCGGACCGCTGGTGGAACGACGACATGTGGCCGTTCGTCGGCATGCTCGCGACCGTGAACGACGTAGCCCTCGATCCGATCGGATGTCCGTTCGTGCACGTGGATGTGGATGGTGGGAGCTGGGGCTGGCGCATCCGCGATCTCGGACCGCCGGGCGGACCTACGACACCCGTCTTCGATCCCCGCGAGGCCGTCCGCGCCAGGCGACCCTACCCGCCGTTCACTGGCGTGGGCATCGACGGCGTGCCCAGTGACTGCGGGATGGGCGTCGCCGACTACGGGCCCATCGATGTGGGGATGTCGGTCGTGCTCGGCGCCCACACGCCCTGGAGCGGGCCAGATGGAAGCGGGGGAACCGCGGTCGAGGACCGTTGGTGGAACGAAGACATGTGGGCCCACACTGATGAGCGCGTGACAGTCACGGCGCTCGGCGGCCTCGATCCCGTCGGCTGCCCGTACGTGCGAGTCGACGTCGACGGCGGCATCTGGGGCTGGCGCATCCGCGATCTACGCCCACCCTCCGCCGGCTCGGGTCGCGTCGGACGTCCGGGCGAGCTCAGCCGCCACAGGTCACCTCGATGAGGTGAAAGCGGCACGTCGAGGGCCTCACTCTCCTGGATTCGCCGTCACAGCGTCGAACGAGAAGCCGATCGAGATGGCGTTGCAGAGGCTCGGATCGGAAGGGTCTGGATCGAGGTCCGGCAAGCCGAGGCTGCGGACCAACGCCTCGTCGATCAGGTCCGGGGCGAGGGCGATGAACTCTGCCACCGTGACGTGGCCGCCGACTTCGCCCTCGCTCAGGGCGTCGTCGCTGATCCTCGCGCGGACCCGAGCGTCGTGGAGCGTGAGGGTGCCGGCGACCGAAGGGCTCGCGAAGGTCAGCGGGAAGGAAGGAGCGTCGAAGCGAAGCACACCCCCGACGATGGACACAGATCCCACCGGGAGGTCGGCGAAAGGTTCACCCGCCTGCACGAAGGTCTGGTCGGGGACTGCCATGCCGTCCGCGACGAGGACGTCACCGGCCGAGGCCCCTAGATAGGCCCGCACGCCCACGCGCTCGTCGTCGTCGAAGCTGTCGATGTCGGTGACCTCGATGAGCACCAGATACTCGCCGCGCCGTATCTGCTCGAGGATCGTGTCCTCCCAGGTCGGATCGGGATCTTCGAGGACAGGGAGGAGCGCACCGAAGCTGTTGTCGATCCCCGCTTCGCCTCGGGCCGACGTTTGGTCTGGCGCGTCGTCACACGCCTCGCTCTCCCCGGTGCTCACCCGGCCGTCCAAGTCGAAGCCCGCGGCCGGTCCACCCCTTTAGGCCTGGGGGCGGGAGCCCGCTACTGATAGGCGCTCCAGAGATCGTCGCGCGCCAGGTCCTCGTAGTAGAGACCAACCCAGACCGTGCGAGGGCTCGGGACACTGAAGGCCGACAGATTCACACGCCAGCACCGAGCGCCTACGCCGCCACCCGCCGTGTCGAACGAACTGAGATACACCCGCTTTCGGTTGTCGAAGCTCAGATCAGCTCGAGGGAACGTCCCCGTGCACGAGGAGACCTCCAGTACGATGTCAGGTCCTGCAACCAAGTCCGACTCGGGCCACCAGAGAACGGCGACCAGTCGATCCACCTGCGAGGGCAGGGCCACGCCGCCGTTGACGTTGATCGACGTAGTCCCAGTAGTCGAGATGGTGAGTTGGTACGCTTCAAAACCAAACGGGTCGTCCATGTAGGCCGACTCGAACGCACGCGCGCGGAAGCGCCCACTACCGTACAGGCTGTCTCGGCCCGTGAGCGCGGCGCTCCCACTTTCCGTAATGCGATCACCCATCAAGTCGAGATTCGTGTAAAGGAAGCCAACGTTGTTCACGAAATTCGCCGTATACGTGGGTGTCAGGTGCCCCAACCACCAATCACGTAGATCAACCGCCGCTCCAGCGATCAGTGGTGCAGCAAAGCTCGTCCCTGGACCGCTGGTAGCCCATCCAGGAACACCAGCCACATCGATAGGCGTGTAGGCCTGACCACCCACAGCGCTCGTACCGATGATCGAGCGCGTGCCGCCGAGGTAGGGAAGGCCACCCCGTGAGGAGTACCCTGCGATTAGACCGCTTTGGATTGTCGAGTAATTGGATGTGCTCGATGTGATAATGCTGATTGCCGGCGGCAGAGATCCATGCGACGCCGTCGATCAATGCGGCCTGGTTCACCGCGGCCGCACCCATCGACAGCGTGGCCGTGCAGGCTGTCGATGTCGTGTCGAAGAGAGAGGAACTAACGACGTCCACGTGTGATAGTGCGAATCGGTTCGCAGCGCGCACGTAGGCGGACTCAATACTTGATACCATGAGCACGAACGACGAAGATTGGGATCCACCCGCACGGGACAGCCCCCACGTCGGCGTGTAGCCGCCTGCGATGTGGGCACAGACGGTACCGTGTCGTGTGTTTTGGATGAGCGGCGGGGCGCCGTTGATTAGAGGTGCGTTGAGGTCGGCAACGCTCACGCATGGGTTGGACACGCAATTCCACCGCTGAGCAACGCGAGCATCGGTGATGCTCTCGAAGTCGTCCTCGAAGGCGATGTCGATCACTCCCAACGCGATGTGGGGAAAGCTATGGCGAGTTGGGTTTGGACGCCCGCCGAGCGTGGACGCGTTGTCACCACCGGACACTTTCGGGCCCGCTTTCACCGAGATCACCGAGCACCACGTGCCCACTGGTGGGGCTTCGGACGGATCTGGACGGGCACCACTCGAGGCTTGATAGC
>Ga0105046_10016867_pt1 | contig 11200 bp, 9 predicted proteins | sample MAT03_FD_78385 | JGI IMG/M metagenome (GOLD analysis project Ga0105046, IMG submission 78385) | Freshwater microbial communities from Lake Fryxell liftoff mats and glacier meltwater in Antarctica - MAT-03 (megahit assembly) | ecosystem: Environmental > Aquatic > Freshwater > Ice > Liftoff...
CCTGGCCCGCAGCTTCACCTGGCAACTGCCCGGCGCAGCCACCGTGCGCGGCCTGGGTCTGGCTGCACTGCAAGCTCTGCCGCCAGTGAAAAGCTGGCTGGCGCGGCGGATGATGTTCGGCGGGCGCTAGTCTTCAGATCTGGGCGCGCCCTTCAGTGCAGCCAGCTACAACTTGCGATGCGCCAGCGCCGGTAACTGCGAACGCACCTGCGCGATGCGTTCGTGGTCGACCTCGGCCATCACGAAGCCCTCGCCTTCGGCCAGTTCATCCAGCACCTCGCCCCAGGGGTCGATGACCATGCTGTGGCCCCAGGTGCGACGCCCGTTCGGGTGCGTGCCACCCTGCGCGGCGGCCAGCACGTAACACTGGTTTTCCACGGCGCGGGCGCGCAACAGCAATTCCCAATGCGCCTGCCCCGTCGTGTGGGTGAAGGCCGCCGGCACGCACAGCACATCACAAGGCGGCCGCATCAGCGCGCGGTAAAGCTCCGGGAAGCGCAGGTCGTAGCAAATCGACAGGCCCACCCGCAAGGCTGCACCGTGGGGCTGCAGCCCCGCCTGGCCCAGTTGCACCGCCACGGGGCCGGTTCCGGCGCGCAGGGTGCGGCCTTCGTCGTAACTTTCGCGGCCGTTGTCGAAAGCAAACAGGTGCACCTTGTCGTAGTGCCCGACTTGCTGGCCATCAGGCGCGAACACACAACTGCGGTTCATGACCTGGTCGACGCGTTCGGTCTTGATGGGCAGCGTGCCACCCACGATCCACAGGCCATGTTCGCGTGCGGCGTCGGCCAGGAACTGCTGCATCGGCCCCTCGCCTGCGGACTCGGCCAGCGCCAGCTTGTCGGTGTCGCGGCGGCCCATCAGGCAGAAGTACTCGGGCAGGGCTACCATCCCGGCCCCGGCCGCCGCGGCCTGGGCGATCAGACGGGCCGCGGTGTCGCGGTTGGTGGGCCAATCGGGCGCGGAAACCATCTGGACGGCGGCGATCTTCATGGCTTGCATTGTGCGGCGCGAGACGTGCGACGCCGTGCGCGGACTCTCGGCCAGATCCGGGTTCAAATACCCCCATGCCAGTGGGCCATGAATTCGCGACTACTCTGGCTGCCTGACTGCCGACCGCCCAACAAGAAAGCGGCGCTACAACAGATGATTCCGAGGGACTTTTACATGCCGAACTGCCAACGGCCGCTGCGGCGTCTGTCGCCGCCATGAGCGCGCAAGACACCCCGCTGGCGGCCGCCAGCGCCAGCGCTCGCGCCGACCACAGCCGATTCGTGCAGCGGGTGCGTCGGCGTTATGCCGACGACTTGGCACTGCTGTTGCCGGGCGCGCCCGATGCGCAAGTCATCACCGCGCTGGTGCAGACTTTGCAAGGCGGCGGGCGTGACCTGCCCAGCGCGCTGCGAGTGGCCCGCCACCTGGTGGTCGAACGCTTGGCGGTGCTGGACATCGAAGCCGGTGCCTCGCTCGACACCGTCACGCACACGATGACAGCCCTGGCCGAGGCCACGCTGGAGTTGGCGCTGGCGCAGGCCCAGACCGAGGCCGACGAACGCCACGGCGCGCCTATGGGTGAAGACGGCCAGCGGGTCGACTTCTGGGTGGTGGGCATGGGCAAGCTCGGCGCGCGCGAGTTGAACGTGTCCTCCGACATCGACCTCATCTATGTCTACGAAGACGACGGGCACACCCATGGCGCACGGCCAGTGTCCTTGCACGAGTACTTTGGCTTCGTCGCCAAGCGTTTGTATGCCTTGATCGGCGAGACCACTGACGACGGGTTCGTGTTCCGGGTCGACCTGGCCTTGCGGCCCAACGGCAACTCGGGTCCCCCTGTGGTGAGCTTGTCGATGCTGGAGGAATACCTGCAGGTGCAGGGCCGCGAATGGGAACGCTTTGCCTGGCTAAAAAGCCGAGTGGTGGCACCCCGCGCGGCCGTCAGCAGTGGGCGGGCGTTGGCGCTGCGCTCGCTGGTGACGCCGTTTGTGTACCGCCGCTACCTGGACTACGGTGTCTTCGAAGGCCTGCGGCAGTTGCACCGCCGCATCCGCGACGAGGCACAACGCCGCGCCATGGGCCGGCCCGAACGCGGCAACGACGTGAAGCTTTCGCGCGGTGGCATCCGCGAGATCGAGTTCATCGTGCAGTTGATGCTGGTGGTGCGTGGCGGGCAGTTCCCCGAGATCCGCACCCGCAGCACCCTGCGCGGCCTGCAGCGCTTGGTGGGCCGAGGCCTGATGAAGCCCGAGATGGCCGAGCAATTGGCCGCGGGCTACGAATTCCTGCGCCGGGTCGAACACCGCATCCAGTTCCTGGACGACCAGCAGACCCACCTGCTGCCGGGCAATGACGAGGACCTGATCTGGATCGCGCGCAGCATGGGCTACGCCTGCGACATCGATTCGGGATACGGCTCCAGCCAGCGCAAACCCGGCTCTTGCGGCCTGCTCGACCGCTTCATGGAAGTGCGCGAAACCGTCGCCGCCGAGTTCGACGCCTTGCTGCGCGATGGCCAGGGCAACAGCGCGCATGACGACGGCGCACGCGACGCCTGTCGCGGCTGCGCGCCGACACCATTGCCGGTGGACAGCGAAACCCTGCTCGAGCGCCTGCCGGAAGAGCTCGCCGCACGGGTGCGCCCCTGGTCGAACAGCCCGCGTGTGCAAGGCCTGCGCGACGACAGCCGCATGCGCCTGGGCCGGCTGATGCAACGCACAGGCGCAGCCATGCGCGATGACGGCTGCACCGCCATCGCCGCACTGCGTTTCGTGGACTGGCTGGAGCCGCTTCTGCGCCGTGAAAGCTACCTGGCGCTGCTGGTGGAACGCCCGGAAGTGCACCAACGCCTGCTGCGCCTGCTGGGTCTGGCGCGCTGGCCCGTGCAGTACCTGATGCGCCACCCCGGTGTCATCGACGAGTTGGCCGATGTTCGACTCATGAACCAGCGCTTCGACCGCGCTGCATTCATCGCCGAGCTGGAAGACCGCCGCGCCGGCTGGCAACGTTCCGGCGAAGACGATGAAGACAAGCTGCTCGACACCTTACGCCGCGCCCACCACGCCGAGGTCTTCCGCACGCTGGTGCGCGATGTGGAAGGACAACTCAGTGTCGAGCAGGTGGCCGACGACCTGTCCTCACTGGCCGACGCCATCCTGGAGCTGGCCGTGCGCTGGGCCTGGGGGCGTTTGAAGCAGCGTCACCGCGAAACACCCGGCATCGCCGTCATCGCCTACGGCAAGCTGGGCGGGCTGGAACTGGGCTACGGCAGCGACCTCGACGTGGTGTTCTTGTACGACGACAGCGACGACACGGTCGACCCCAATGCACTCGCTGCGCAAGAGGTGTACGCCGCCTTCGTGCGCAAGCTCATCACATGGCTGACGCTGCGCACCGCGGCGGGCGAGCTTTTCGACATCGACACCGCGCTGCGGCCCAACGGAGGCTCGGGGTTGCTGGTGACTTCCGTGGACGCGTTCGAAAAGTACCAGGTCGGCCGCGGCAGCAACACCGCCTGGACCTGGGAACATCAGGCGCTGACGCGGGCCCGGGTGGCGGCCGGCACACCGGCCGTGGCGGCCCGTTTCGAGGCCACCCGCCGCGCGGTGTTGACGGCCGAGCGCGACCCCGCAGCCCTGCGCGAAGAGGTGTGCAGCATGCGCGAGAAGGTGCGCGCGGGCCGCCCGGTGCCAGCCGGCCGCTTCGACGTCAAACACAGCCCCGGCGGCATGATGGACGTCGAGTTTGCGGTGCAGTTCATCGTGCTCTCGCAGTCGGCCACACACCCGGCTTTGCTGGACAACGCCGGCAACATCGCGCTGCTGCTGCGCGCCGAAGAGGCCGGTCTGCTGCCCGCCGGTGTGGGCCTTGCGGCGGCCGATGCCTACCGCGCGCTGCGTGTGGCGCAACACCGTGCGCGCCTGGACGAACAGGCCACGCAGTTCGACCCCGAAACCCTGACAGGCCCGCGCGACGCGGTGCTGGCACTTTGGCGGGCTGTGTTCGCTTGAGCCCAGCGACCGATTCAGGCCGTCGGGCGGGCACGCGCACAGGCATCGCAGCGCCGGGCACGGCCTGGGTGATGTTGTCTGCGGTGATGGCAGCCTGCAGCGTCGTGGCGTGGTGGCTGCCGACCGCTTGGATCGACTGGCAGCCGGCACTATCCAGCGGCGAGCCCTGGCGCGCCTTCAGCGCCGCTTTCGTGCACTGGAGCGCCCTGCACCTGGGTGCCAACCTGCTGGGCGTGGCCATGGTGGCCGCACTGGGCTTTGTGGGGCGCCTGCCCTGGCCGGCCGCGGCGGCCTGGGCCTTGGCCTGGCCTTTGACGCAGCAGGCGCTGGCGATCCAGCCTGCCCTGGCGCATTACGGCGGGCTGTCGGGTGTGTTGCACGCAGGCGTGGCGGTAGCTGCTTTGTGGCTGCTGGTGCAGGCCCGCGGCCGCACCCGTTGGCTGGCCGCAGCGGTATTGGCGGGTCTGCTGGTGAAGCTGTGGACCGAAGACCCCTTCGGCCCCGCGCTGCGCACAGGCGGCGGCTGGGACATCGCCACCGCACCACTGGCACATGCCACCGGCGCGGCTGCAGGCCTGATAACGGCCGCTCTGGCATTGCTGGTGCTGCGCAAGTGGCATCAGCCGCAGCGCTGACACGCCCCCTGTTTTACCTGTCTTCTCGACCGCTGTTCCCGCTTGCTTGCCCCTCCTGCCGCGATGACCGACGACCGCAAGACCCATCTCGATCCCTTGGCCGTGACGCTGCTGGTGGGCTGCGCCTTTGTGTGGGGCCTGGGTCAGGTGGCCGCCAAGGTAGGGCTGTCGGCTTACCCACCGATGCTGCAGGGCGGCGTGCGCTCGCTGGGTGCGGTGGCCCTGCTGATGCTTTGGGCGCGCTGGCGCGGCGTGCCACTGTTCAAGGCCGACGGCACGGCTGGGGGCGGCCTTTTGGCCGGCACTTTGTTCGCGGCCGAGTTCGGCTGCATCTTCGGCGGCCTGCAGTACACCAGCGCGTCACGCATGGCGGTTTTCATCTACCTGGCACCGTTTATCGTGGCGCTGGGCATGCCCTTTGTGTCACGCAACGAAAAGCTGCATCCTGCGCAGATGGTCGGGCTGGGCGTGGCCTTTGTCGGCGTGGTGTGGGCGTTTGCCGAAGGCTTCACCGCGCCGGCGGTGGGGCCGCAGCAGTGGATAGGCGACGCCCTGGGCCTGCTGGCCGCGCTGTTGTGGGGGCTGACCACGCTGACGCTGCGGGCCACCCGTTTGTCCACGGCAGCACCCGAGAAGACGCTTTTCTACCAGCTCGGCGTGTCCGGTCTGGCCTTGACGGCTGCCGGATTGTTGGGCGGCGAGGTCTGGCCTGCATCGGTGAGCTTCTGGCCACTGGCGGCGCTGGTGTTCCAGATCGTGGTGCTCAGCTTCGCGAGCTACCTGGTGTGGTTCTGGCTGATTCGCCACTACCCCGCCACCCGGATCTCGTCGTTCACGCTGCTGACGCCGATGTTCGGACTGCTGGCCGGCGTGCTGCTGTTGGGCGAGGCGCTGACCACACGCCTGGCGGTGGCACTGCTGGCGGTGTGCGTCGGCATCTGGCTGGTGAACCGCCCGGTAGCGCGGCCGTGACAGCGACTGCCACTGCGGCGACCTAGACTGCAGGCGTCCTTCTTTCACCACCAGCAACCCACCAACCGGGGACGCCGATGATGACGCTTCATGGAATGGCCCTGTCGAACTACTACAACAAGGTCAATCTGGTGCTGTTGTAGAAGAACCTGCCCTTCACCGAGGCCGTGGTCAGCCCTGGCTCGAAAGACGAGGCCGTGTTGGAGCGACGGCCAGACGCTGTGCGAGAGCCAGGTCATCGTCGACTACCTGCAAGCGCAGTACCCGCAGCCCGCCTTGATGCCGGCCGACCCGTTTGCCGCCGCCAAGCTGCGCGAACTGGCCACCTTCATCGACCTGCATCTCGAACTTGTGGCCCGCGAGTTGTACGGGCAGGCCCTCTTCGGCGGCACTACCAGCGACAGCACCAAGGAACGTGTGCTCAAGCAACTGGTGAAGAACATCGCGGCCTTCAAAGCCCGGCGCGATTTGCTCCGTATGGGGGTGGCGACACCTGTTCGCTGGCTGACTGCTCGGCCTGGGTCAGTCTGCCGCTGGTGGGCATGGCCAGCGAGAGCGTGCTGGGCGAAGACCTGCTGCTGGCCGCCGGGGTGGACTGGAAGACCTGCAGGGGCGTGATCGGCGAGCACCCGTCAGCGCGAAAGGTCAACGCTGACCGCAAACCCGCCGACAAGTCCTGAGGGTCGGAATCGCGAATTTAAAGCCGACTGCCGCAGTCGGCCTTTTTCTGAGGGCACCGCGCCCCGGTCCAGTACCCCGTGCTCAGGTCGAGCCCGGTAGCGGCTTGGCAGACTGCGCGGCTGCCAGCCTGCTGGTGACTTCCTTGCGGTAGCGGTTCAGTTCCTGCACGCTGGCGAAACTGCGCTCCATCAGCAGACTCATGTTGTGCAGGATGCGCTCGACCACCTTGCCCTCCCAGACCGCATCGAACTGAATCTGTTTGTCCAGCCATGCCTCCAGCCACTCCGGGTTCGGCAGACGGCTCTGGATGGTGTCGCGCGGGAACAGGTTCACGTTCACATGCAGATTGGTCGGATGCAGCGCCTGCGCCGTGCGCCGCGCGCTGGCCATCAGCACACCGATCTTGGCAAAAGCGGCACGGGCTTCGTCACCGAACTTGCCCATCGCGCGCTTCATGTACCGCAGGTAGGCACCGCCATGGCGGGCCTCGTCGCGAGCCAAGGTTTCGTAGATGGCCTTGATCACCGGTTCGCTGTGCCACTCGGCCGCGCGGCGGTACCAGTGGTTCAGCCGAATCTCGCCACAGAAATGCATCATCAGCGTTTCGAGGGCGGGCGCAGGGTCGAACTCGAAGCGGATCGCGTGCAGTTCTTCTTCCGTCGGCACCAGGTCGGGGCGGAATCGGCGCAGGTACTCCATCAGCACCAGACTGTGCTTCTGTTCTTCGAAGAACCACACGCTCATGAAGGCGCTGAAGTCGCTGTCGTCGCGGTTGTCGCGCAAGAACATCTCGGTGGCCGGCAATGCCGCCCATTCCGTGATGGCGTTCATCTTGATGGTTTGCGCCTGCTCTTCGCTGAGTTGATCGTCCTGGAAGTCGGCCCAGGGAATATCGCTGTCCATGTTCCAACGGACGGCCTCGAGTTGCCGGAAGAGTTCGGGATAGAGCATGGCCTTGGGCTTGGCGTCAACGAGGGTCATAGCGGCATTTTAGGTAGAAGCCGGCCGCGAGGCGATCGGTGGCCCGTTCAAGGCCGCACATGCAGCTCGCGCCACGTTTGCACGGCCTGCGGCAGCGACTCCAGCGCACCCAGCGCCAACACACCCGGCACACCACGGCGGTACAGGGCCGGCGCACTGCCACCGGCCCAAATGGCCACCGAATCGGGCAACTTTCTGCGCAACTCGGTCAGGCCATCAATGATCTGGTTGGGGTTCATGCAGGCGGTGAAGCTCAGCGCCACGATGTCGCAACGATATGCTTTGGTCGCGAGAACAATGTCCCACAGCGGCGTCTGCACACCCAGGCTGACGCAGTCGCAAGCCTCGGTGGCCAACATGGCCTCGACCATCAGAAGCCCCATGCTGTGCTGCTCACCGGGGAATGTGCTCAGCAACACTTTGGGTGCAGCCTGCCCCCCAGGCGGCGGAAGGATTGAAAAGATGGCTTGGCGCAACACGTTGTGCACGCTCTCGGTGTAGGCATGTTCTTCGAAGATCTCCATCCGCCCGCGGATCCAGGCGTCGCCGACCGCCACATTCAAGGGCGCAACCACCTCGGTGACAAACCGCGGCAAGCCGAAGCGCACCAGCAGGCGCTGCAAGGCGGCGCGCAATGCCAGCAGGTCATGCGCCCGGATCAGCGCCAGATTGGCCCGCAGATCCGAAGATCCCAGCGCCACCGAGACGCTGCGCACGGGGTGGTCCAGGGTCTGCTCTGACAAGCTGAGCAGTTCGTTCACCGGCATGGGCACGATGCGACCGGGACGGTGGCCGGCATCGAGCAGGCGTTTCACCAAACGGAGTTTTTCGACCTGCTCGATGTTGTAGGCGCGTTCACCCGCGGCGTCACGCAGCGGGGCCGGGAACCCATAACGGCGCTCCCACACCCGCAAGGTGTCCTTGCTCAGCCCGGTATCGCGTTCGACGGCCGCAATCGACAGCGTGATCAAGCCCGAGGGCAGGCGCACGCTCACATCAGAGGAAGGGGCAGATGGATACACGTCTAGACACTCTCGATGCCCAAGGCAAACAGTGAATGATTCTGGAAGATATGCAAAACATTCTGCAAAAACGTCCGCAAAGACGCTGGCAAACGCGACGGGTTCGGCAAGCCAAACCCTAACCGGTATGGCGTCAGAAACAATCATCCACGACGCCGAGAGGGCCAAACCGAGCAGTTCCGCACAAGATTACCATTCGGTCGTCGAAAGACTGCTTAGTTCACATCCGAATTTCCCGCATGGGCGCAAAGGCCTTGCCGTGACAGAATTTTCCAATCGCTCAGCCATTCAGCCTATCCACGGCCCCCAGCCACCAGTCACCATGCGCAGCTTTCGCGTTGATCCATCACCCGACCTCATTTCGCTTCACCCGGCCTTTACATCTGCGGCGGAACTTTCCGCCGCCTTCGGCCTCACACCGACACACGGTCGCGGTTTGGGCTTGAACGTGAAAATTTTTCTGTTGTGCGGTCTGCCGATGTGTTCGGCTGAAATCCTGAAGCGCCTCTCCTCCTCCCTCTCTCTCTTGTTCGCTGCGGGGCGCCGCACAACAGCCTTTACACCCAGGGAACTCGCCGTCGGCGAGTCCTTCGGCGGCGTGATCGGCACCGCGCGGTGAGGCGCGTAGCGGTTGTCGGGTCCGGCATCTCCGGACTGGCCACGGCCCACGGCCTGGCCAAACAGGCTGGGGTGACCTTGTTCGAGGCTGGCGACTACTTCGGTGGTCATACCCACACCGTGGACGTGACCTTGCCCGGCCCGAGCGGGCCCATCACACACGGCGTGGACACCGGCTTTCTGGTGTTCAACCCGCGCACGTATCCGAATCTGGTGCGTCTGTTCGGCGAACTGCAGGTCGAGACGGTCGCCTCCGACATGTCGTTTTCGGTGCAGGTGCAGCAAGACGGCCTGGAATGGAGCGGCTGCGACCTGAACACCGTGTTCGCGCAGCGCCGCAACCTGTTGCGCCCGCGCTTCCTGGGCATGCTGGCTGACCTGGTGCGCTTCAACAAGCTGGCCACCGGCATCGCGGTTCGCGGCGAAGAAGCCGAACTGGCCGAACCGATCGGCGATTTCCTGGATCGCCATGGCTTCAACGCGGCTTTCCGCGACTGGTACTTCCTGCCGATGATCGGCTGCATCTGGTCGTGCCCCACCGACCAGATGCTGCGTTTTCCCATCGGCACGATGATCCGGTTCTGCCACAACCACGGGCTGATCCAGGTGGCCGACCGCCCCCAGTGGCAAACAGTGCGCGGGGGTGCCAAACATTACGTCGCCAAACTGCTGCAGGGCATTCCCGACGCACGGCTGAACACCCCCGTGCAGGCGGTGCGCCGGGCAGCCAACAGCGGTGTGCTGCTGTCCACCGACAGCGGCACCGAACACTTCGACGAAGTGGTGCTGGCCTGCCACAGCGACCAGAGCCTGGCGCTGCTGGCCGATGCCAGCGCGGCCGAGCGCAGCATCCTCGGTGCCATCCGCTACCACCCGAACCGGGCCGTGCTTCACACCGACACCGCCGTGCTGCCGCGTCGCGAACTGGCCTGGGCCGCCTGGAACTACGCCCGCGCCGCAGACACCGGCCGCGAGCAAGCCGCCGTGTGCTTGCACTATCTGATCAACCGCCTGCAACCGCTGCCCTGGAAACAGCCCGTGGTGGTTTCGCTGAACCCCGATCCGGCGGCGCGCCCTGACCCGGCCAAGGTGCTGGGTGAGTACGAATACAGCCACCCGGTCTTCGACGCTGCCGCAGTGCAGGCGCAAGGCCGACTGGGCGAGATCCAGGGGAAAAACGGCCTCTGGTTCGCCGGTGCCTGGACGCGCTACGGCTTCCACGAAGACGGCCTGATGTCGGCCTTGAACGTGGTGCAGGGTCTTGGCGCGCAATGGGCACAGGCTGGCGCGGAGCGGGTTGCTGCATGACGCTGGCAGCGGCGAACCCTGACGGCGCTGTTGCCGACCCCCAGGTCGCGGCGGCCGGGGCCATGCTGGGGGTGGGCGAAGTGCGCCACCAGCGCCTGCGCCCCAAGGCCCACCGCTTTGCCTACCCGACTTACTTCCTGATGCTGCCAATGCGCACGTTGGCGGCTGCACCCGCGGCTTGCACACCGGCGCTGCGCCGCAACCGCTTCGGCCTGCTCAGCTTTCACGACCGCGACCACGGCGATGGCAGCCCCGACGCGCTGGCTTGGCTGGACGGACTGCTGCATGGCGAAGGCATTGCCGACGCGCAAGGCGAAGTCTGGCTTCACACCTACCCCAGGGTGCTGGGCTACGTCTTCAAGCCCGTCAGCTTCTGGTATTGCCACCGCGTCGACGGCAGTTTGGCCGCCGTCGTGGTGGAGGTGAACAACACCTTTGGCGAACGCCACTGCTACCTGCTGGTCGGCCCCGAGTTGGCTTTCGGCCGCGAGTTGAGCGCACGCAAGGTCTTCCATGTATCGCCCTTCTGCCATGTCGAAGGCGGCTATCGCTTCCGCTTCATGTGCACAGCCACCCGAACCGTCGCCCGCGTCGACTACGACAACGCGCAAGGCCCGCTGCTGCAGACCAGCGTCAGCGGGCATCTTCAAGCGCTGACCCCGCAGGCCGTGCGCCGCGTCTTCTTTGGCATGCCGCTGATGACGCTGGGCGTGATGCTGCGCATCCACTGGCATGCGCTGCAGTTGTGGATCAAGCGTGTACCTTTTGTTTCGAAGCCCGAGCCGCCGCAGGCTTTCATCAGCCGCTGAAGAACGCGTTGCGCCGTCCTTGCCTTGCCTTGCCTTGCGTTTACTGCCATCCCCCTTTTCCTACCCCACCCAACCCTAGCCTTTCGAGCAGTCCATGAGCACCTCCACCGCCAGCACCGCCGTCTGTTCCGGGGCCCTGCCTGACACCGCGCCCGCCGCCGCCCGCA
>Ga0105046_10016868_pt1 | contig 11199 bp, 6 predicted proteins | sample MAT03_FD_78385 | JGI IMG/M metagenome (GOLD analysis project Ga0105046, IMG submission 78385) | Freshwater microbial communities from Lake Fryxell liftoff mats and glacier meltwater in Antarctica - MAT-03 (megahit assembly) | ecosystem: Environmental > Aquatic > Freshwater > Ice > Liftoff...
ACCGGAATGGCGTAGCCGGTGCCAATGCCGCGGCTGACGAGCGTGTAGGCGGCCGGCTCGGCGGCACTGTTGAAAACACCGACGTAGTAAGTGCCGTTGGTTAGGACGTTGCCGGTGGCCATGATGGCCAGGCGTCCATAGGCAGGACTCCCGTCCACGTCATAGTAACGGCTGGTTTGATCGGTGTGCGGCACGAGCTGCGACCCGGAGGGCCAAGGTTCGTATAGGCTGAGTCCCGGCGCGCCGGCTTCATCCGGCGCGAAATCCCGCCGGCTCGTAAGTTGTGGCGTGCCGGCGGTGATGTTAGTAAGCCGCACATCCCAGCCCAGCGCACCTGGCGGAACAGTCACTTTGAAATATACCAAGCGCTGGCGAAATAGTTCCTTTCTGAACGCCGCGTGAGGGCACGCGGCCTACAAGGGATCTGGCTGCAATGTCCGGTTATGCAGGCCCGGTGCCCTCACCGGGTGGGGCCGGGGAAAAGGGTCAATAGTAACATTCATGGCCGCATTTGGTATAGCGCCAGGCATTGGTCGGGTGGCTGGCGACATTTACCACGCCGCCATTGTTGAACGCGACCGCTGGTGTAGGAATGGCGCGCGTCGTCAGCCGGAACGCGCCGAGGTTGGTCGCCGGCTGGTAGATGCCGATATACCAGATGTCCGCCTGGTGACCGGGGCGCTGGAGGAAGCCGCCGGTGCCGGAGTAGTCCACCGCGCCGGCGTTGGCATAGGTCGAACCGCCGCTGCGATAATTCCAGCGGCCGGGCACCGCGTTGCGGCGCAGGGCGATTTCCGTGTCGGCGAGGTGATTTGAGAGATCGAGTTCCCAGCCCAGATAGCCGATCTGCTCGGCGACATTCGTCAGGGCATAGTACCGCCAGCCGGCGCGCGCCGGGGCGTCGTTCGTGGTCGTGCCGATGAAGACGCGCGGCGTGACCGTCGGCTCGCCGTTGCGGAGGTTGTAGGGGTGGCTGCCGGCGCTGTAAACCGTGATGTAAAACGTGCCGTCGCTCAGCCAGGGCGGAACCAAGGTGAAGCTGTCCTTGATGTTGCCCGGAACGTCGGCGAACGCGTCATTGTCCCACTCGTTGGGCACCTCCCCGCGGCGAGCGGCGAGGTTTGGATCGCCCGCCACCGACGCCGCCCGGATTTCCCAGGCGATCTGATTGATGGGCACGGCCACGCGATAGGTGCGATACGGGAAGCCGCTGACGGCAACGGAGTTCGTGGTGAAGTTGAACGGAATGTCCGTCACCGGCTGCTGCTTGCTGGTGAGGCTGAGCGCCTGTCCGGGATCGCCCGGCACGCCGACGAATGTCGTTGCGTCCGCTTCGAGATAGTCGGGCACCACCAGCATCGCGCGGGCTTGCCCTTGTTCGGCGAAGCCGGTAAGCGGGATGAAATTCTTCTTCAGCAAGATCGAGTTCGCCGCGCCGTTAAGCCAGATCTCCCAAGCGAGCGTTCCCGAGGGTGGTGTGGTGCGGAAAAAACGCCAGCCTTCCGCGCCGAGGGTGACGTTCGTAGTGCCCGCCGCCGCCGGGCCGGGCAGCACGCCAAGGTCGCTGACAAATGGCTCGCCGCTGACGAGGTTCCAAGTCGCGCCAGCCGTGGCCTCGACGAGGTAATACCACTCCTCGCTCGCGTTGGACTGCGAGGTGTGCAGCACCCAGCCATCCGAGCCGGCGCGGGAGGAGGCGGAATGGTAGGAAGCCGTCGTCGGGGGCGAACCTTTGAGCAGGTAAAGACCAGCCTCCCCGCTGAGGACGTTGAGCGCCGAGCGCCAGCCGCCGACGGCGGTGTTGTCTGTGACGATCTTGAAAATAAACGGCCCGCCGAGTATGTGCGGCGGAGTTTTCACCTGCGTGCCCAAGTGCGTCGTGCCGAGATCCCACGTAAGCACGTCCATGCTGCGCGGTGCCGACGTTGTTGCTGGGGTCGGTGGCGCGGGCGGTGATTTCGTAACCGATGCCGCTGTTGAGCGCCGGCAGGGTGACGCCAACGGACTTCGCCCAGTTCGTGCCGGTGCGGGTGGCGGCGAGATTAAACAGCGCTGGCTGCCAGGCCGTGCCATTCCAATAGCGTGCGAGTCCGCCGCTGGGATCCATCGCATGCAGCGAAAAGGTGACGCTGCTGACAGTGCCCGAGTCATCCGTCGCCCAACCGCTGATGGTAGGGAGCGTGGCGATGGTGGAGCCATCCGTGGGCGTGGTAATGGTGACCTCTGGGGGCGTGGAGTCCTGCGCCCGGAGCGAGACGCCGAGAGCGAGCAGGGCAAAGGCGACCAGTTGAGGAATCCGGGCCAAGCAGGATGCACAATGGGGAGACTTCATGGGGATAATTAGTTTCTAGGTTGCAGCAAGCGAGGCCGGCGGGGCGTAGTCTCTGCCCAAGGGTTTTAGGGCAGATGCGCAGATTGGCAAGCTGCGGCACTGCCATGGACGCCTGCTATGAAGCCCAAAAATTGGCCGGTGACGGAGGCTGCGTATCCGGTAAGGCCGCAGTTCAAGACGCTCCGCGCGGGGCAAAATCCGACGACTTCGTTTTCGGGGCTACTCCACAAACTTACCAGACCCCATGCCGCCGCAGGGACGGATTCCCCTGCCGCCCCCTTCGTGAATGCAGGCGTCAGGGGCCGGCTTTAAGCTCGTCGCAAGTCAGGCGCTCGTTTTGCGTGTCTTCGAGTGGCTGGGGGCTTGCGCAGCCCGGCTGCGGAGCTTGGTAGCCGCGGCTCACAGCCCCGAGACCGTTGGCTCGGTTAGCAGGGCCGGGGATCGGGCGAAGAAGTCTTCCGCCGTAGCTTCCAACTCGGGCAGCGTGAGGGCTTTGGACATGCGCACGTTGAAGGCGTGGCCGAAGGCGAAGTTCGCGGCGAAAAACTTGGTGAACATCTGGACGCGGCGCAGGGCGACCGGCTCCGCAAAGTCGTCCTTCACGTACTGGCAGAGACGTCGCCAGATGTCCGCGTGATTGACGGCGATGGGTTGATCCCAGCCAGCGAAGAGCCACGGCTGGACGATGGCCATGCGGCCGATCATCAACGCCGCGGCGGGGCGCAACGAATCAGCCTGGCGCGCGACGTGGGCGGGGCCGGAGATATCGCCGTTGGCGATCAGCGGGAGGCGCGTGAGCGAGGCGGCCCACGGAATAACCCGGTGCTGCGCGGTGCCGCGATACTTATCTTCGAAGAAGCGCGGGTGCAGCGTCACTGCGTCCACCCCGGCATCTTCGATCAGGCGCAGCCTGCGGACGAAGCGCGGCTCCCAGTCGGGGCGGCGACCGCCCAGGCGAATCTTCACCGTGAGGATACCCGGCCAGTGTTTCCGCGCGGTGGTGACGACGGCGCGGAGGGCGTCGGAGTTATCCCAGAGCGCACTGCCGGCGGATTGGCAGCGGACGTTGAGGGCGTCGCAGGCGAGGTTCAGGTCCACCGCGGTGACGCCGTGCTGGCCGAGGCGGTCGAGGATGCGGTCCAGCGGGTCGGTGGCGCGGGCCATGAGTTGGAAGAACAGCGGGCCTTCGCCGGGCCGGCGGCGGAGCCAGGGCGAGCGGATGAAGTTCTCGTGCAGCACCATGCGCGCGGCGAGCATCTCGGTCCAAGCCGCCCCGTGGCCGCCCAACTCGGCCAGCAACCGGCGGAAGGCGCTGTGCGTGTAGCCGGCCAGCGGGGCGCAAAAGCGGGCCGGGGCGAAGCGCACGCCGCGGATGAAGCACTCCGAGAATTTGGGCCCCGAAGCTCCGTCAGCAGAGCGCGGGACAAGACCCAGCGGATCGGCTTGCTCGGCGTCCGGGCTGGGCGCAGTTGCCCGTGAGGCGGACGAGAGCAGGCTCATCAAAAGGCTGGAGACCCGAGCTTGGCGGCGAAGAGGGCGAACCTGAAGCAATGCGAAAACCCGTCTCCGCTGACGGTGCCTCCCCCAAGAAAAAGGGCAGGCGGGACGCCTGCCCTACCTTGAGCGCCGGCCGCCGGCACTCCCCGCCACAGACAAGTAATTCCGCTACGAGCGGGAGGTTGAGGGTCAACGCCGGACGGCGCTGGCCTTGATTTCCTCCATCGCCTTCACGGCGGCGGCATCCCCACTGCCGACGGCCGCCGTGAGTTTGGCATTGATGGCGCGCATGGCCGTCTGGACGGCTTCGACTTGCTCCAAGGAGAGCGGTTGCCCGGCGAGGTCGCGCAGGGTGCTGACGGCAACGACATACCCATTGGTTTGGCTGGCAGCGAGGGCCGTTCGCCACGCTTGCTGCACTGGGTCGGGAGCTGACGCGAAGGCCTTCTCATTGGCGGCGGAGACCTTGGCCGCATCGTCGCCGCCGCAGCCGGTGAATAGCGCGAGAGCCACCCCGGCCAGGGTGGAATAGAGGATGGAGTGCTTCATGGGATCGGGTGGATGGGGTGGGCTAAACAGGACTACTGGCGACCCGTGCCGGGGGTCTTGCCGGGGTTGCACCAAAGGTCGTTGGCGACGGGTTCAGCGCTGAGGCGGGTCCAATCTTTGTACTTGATGAAGACCACATGTCCGCCAAAGGCGAGGACGATGCCACCGATCTTGCCGTGGCGGCGGCCAAGACCCTCCCTGGTGTCGGGAAAACTGCTGGCATCGTTGTAAACGAACGCGGTGCCGAGCACGTCGTCCGGCTCCCACAGGCATAGATTGCTCGGCTTGAAGGCACCGAGCTTATAGCTTCGCTCGCCAAAGCTGCCGTAGCCGGAGACAGCACCGTTCATGACGTAGGTGGACATCTTGTTCGCCCGACCGTTGTAAAGGGCAGCGTTGTTGGTCTTGTCGAGCGGACAGCGATAGACACCCATGTTCTTGACATAGCTCCAGAAGAGGCCGCCCTCGTAGGCAGCAATGGGATTCGCGTTGTAAGGGGCGGCGCTCAAGTTGGGTACCGCGCCTCCCACGGGCGCGTAAAGCCAGCCGGGGGTGGTCCAACCCCAGTTCGGGAAGGTCATGGAGTCCCTGTTGTCGCCGGCGTACATGTTCATCGCGAGGCCGAACTGCTTGTTGTTGTTGACGCACTGGGTGCGGATGGCTTTCTCCTTCGCCTGAGCTAGCGCGGGCAGCAGCAGCCCGGCAAGAATGGCGATGATGGCGATGACGACGAGGAGCTCGATCAGGGTGAAGGCCGCTCGTGAATTACGGGGTGAATGTGATGTTTGCATAGGCTTTCGGGGGGGCAGGTTTAGTTCATGGTCAGTGGCACCGGCGGGGAAAGCTTACCATTGGGCGGTCGCCACACCAGCCGGAATTTTGTCATGAGAATTGGTGACGGCGGCCGCGCCTAGGACAGGACTCTCGCACCTGTCGCTGGGTGCAGGATGGCTGCGGTTTGGTGCGGCATCGCCTGGCGGTGGAGGTTCTGCGGAAACCGTCGGAACCGGATCGGTCCGGGTTACGTGCCGGTTTCACTCCAGTGGGGCCGCCCGGCGCTTGCGCTTGATCTTGCTCTTAATCGTGAACCTCTTGGGAGCGCTGAGATTAGGATCAAGAGCAAGCTCCCCGTCGGATGGGGAGACGGTCGCGCGGTGGGGGGGCGGGGCTTTGGAAAGGGGCATTTTCAAACAGAAAATGGGAATCACGCACGCGCCGCGGTGCCTCGCTGCGATCGCCACCAGCGAACCCGGCCTCGAACGGGCGGGGACAGACACCCCGCTCCCGCCATGGCCGCCGAAAAACGCGGAGAAACGCCTTGCGCCATCGGGGGACCACTGCTTTCTTAACGCCGCCCTTCGTGCGGATATGGCGAAATTGGCAGACGCGCTACTTTGAGGTGGTAGTGCCGAAAGGCGTGCAGGTTCAAGTCCTGCTATCCGCACCATTCTCCTGAGGAAAGCAAAGGTTTCCATTAGCCGTTGCACCGGATTTGCACAGGAAACCGGGCGAGAGCCCAAAGCAGGAACCCCGGAACACGCGGCCAACTTGGAGCGGCGCAGCGCCAACAGAAGAGGATGGAGGATCGAGGATCGGGTATGGCAGGCGAAACAGCCTGGGGCTGCGTGGTTCGAGAAATCCTCGCGGCCGGCGAGCAATTTGGCGGATGGCAGCACAAGACAAGCGGCGGAAACAACTCCCGGCGCTGCCCCTATCCGCTCCGCGCAGGTGGCACGGCAATTCCGCTTCCTTCCGTATCTTCGGTGTCTTCCGTGGTTTCTGCTTCGCGCTTCGGATCCGGTCCAGTCCCCCCGGCTCAGCGCCGTTGCAGGCGGAGCCGCATGAACTGGCTGGCGTTGCCGCTCACCGACGCCAGGGAGCGCACCGTGACCCGCTCGACGGCTCCTTGATCCACAACCTGCTCAATGCGCGTGCTTGCGGGACCGGAAGACCAGATCACCAAGTCCGGGGAGACTTGGGCCACGCAATCCACGTCGGCGGCGAGCGGGTCGCGCGTGTAAGTGAGGGCGAGGAAAAGCTGGTTCGTCACCGGCAGCAAACTACCGGCGGGCAGTTGACTGCGACTGGCAGGCACGCGGCCCGGCAGGCCGAGGTAATACTTAAGCAGGTTGGCCACGCCGTCGCTGTCGGGCGCGGCGGACTCGCCACTCACAGCGAGGTTGGTCTGCTCGGCGGCGGAGAAGTAGCGCAGCCGCCAGAGATCGAAGCTTGTTGTCCAGCGGGAGACTTGAATTTCATACCAGAGCGTGCCGGTATTGGTCGTGATGGTGATGGTGGTATTGGTGGCGGTGCCAGTAACCGGCAAGGCAGCTTTGCGCTGGCCCGTTTGAGTGAGTGACCAGACGGTGACGGCATTCGTTGGCACCGGCAGCGTGAGCGTGAAGGGCATGACCTCGACGAGGATCGGCGTGCCGCCCCATCGGTTCCCGACGGAATCCTTGTTCGCATCCTTCCAGACTTGGCCGGTGTTTTCCCACCAACCGCTGGCGATCACGAGCGCGGTGCAATCGTTCGTGAAGACTTCCCCGCGGGTCAGCGTCGCGCCGAAGCTCCCCCACCCCAGGAGATTCGTGCCCGGCGCGAGCGAGACGGGGCCGAGGTTGAACACGCGGTTCGTAGCGTAGCCGACCACGGCTTTCGTGCGCGGCGTGTTGACCGTCACGAAGCCTTTGCCAGCGGCGCTGAGATCCCAGAGCAATTCGCCGGTGTCGCTGGGGAGCGCGTTGGCGGTCGGCGCAGGCGGAGCATTGGTTAGGCCGACAGCATTGGTGCCGACACTCGTATTGAGACGTCGAACGAAGGCGTGCTTACCGGAAAGGCCCATCTGCCCACTGCTGAAAATGCTCCAGGCTCCCGTGTTGGCGATCAAGTCAATCTCCTTGTCCGGCGTGAGCGCCATGGTGATTTCCGTCCGCGCGGGTTGCACGTCGCCGCGGCGGAAGAGGTTCGCGGCGAGCAGCATATTGGCCATCTTGCCTGTGTGCTGCGCGGTGTCGAAGTAACTCCGCGCGTAACCCATCGTCGCCGTGCCATCCTGGCCGTGCCCGTAGTCGAACATCCAGAGTCCGTCCCAGTCTTGCAGGCCGGCGTACGCCGCGAGCAGCAGCGGCGCCTCTGCGCCGTAATACATCGGCTGCGGATGGTTGTATTCCGTGACGGTGAAGGGCTTGCCCTTGATGCGCTGGCGGGCGAGGCCCGCGAGGGTGTTATCGTCGCCGAGGGTGTTGACCATCGAGATGTTAGGTTGATACCAATTCACCGAATCCCAGGGCGTGCCGGGGAATTGCGGGTGCTGCCAGTAAGCGTGACCGTCCACCACGTCGAGCCGGCTCTGCACGGTGGCGGGACTGTTGGCCATGATCGTGCCGAAAATCAGGCCCGGGTAGCCGCAGTTCGTGCGGACGTGCGCGAGCATCTGATCGTAGTAGCGAGACTCAAGATCGCGCAGGAAGCGGAGCCAATCCTTGCGGGCGTCGGCAGTGCCCGTGTAGCCGGAGCCGGAATAGAGAATGTTAGGTACCGTGCGCGCCGCAAGTGAGGCGCCGCCGGGTAACAGTCCAAGCTGCCCGCCGGATTGGAAGCGGACATCTGCCAGCCAAAACGTGACCAGCGACAAGCCCATGCCGCCGAAGTTCACCCGCACGTTGCTGTCGGTCAGGCTGGCCTGGAAGGTGTTGGTGAACCGCTGCCAGTTGGTGGTCAGCGCGAACCCCCGCGAGTAGCCGACGGTCAGCCAGTCCGGATGCGCCTGCATCACCGAGACATCCAGGTTCGTGGGCGTGCTCGCCTTCGCCCAGAACGACACTGTGTAGGGCAGGCCATTGGTGACGGGCAGCGAGCCTTGATTGAACTGGATGTGCCACGACGCGCTGCCGGCCTGCGTGACGACGATCTGTGCGGACGGAGCGGCATTGGTGAAGTCGTAGGTGCGCGTGAACGAGGCCCGCGCGGTGTCGTGCTGCTCGGAGTTCCAGCTCGTGAGGGCGTTGCTGAAAGCGCCGTTCCTCAGCAGGTTCGTGCTTAGCGGCAGATTGAAGGCCTTCCACGCGGCGAGCATGGCGGCGTCGTTGGTGTAGCGCGCGCCCAGCCAGTCGTTCCAGCGAATCTGAAGCTGCGGCGCGTAGGCCGAGGGCAGCCGGTCGAGTCCGCCGTCGAGCCACTTCTGGATAATGCCGTTCTCGTTGATGATTTCCACGAACGCCACGGCGGGATCCTTCGCCAGCGGCAGGCCGGTGAAACGATTCGTCGGCGTCAGCAGCTTCGTGGCGTAGTCCTTGTGGATGGCCAGCGCCGGGTCGTTGAAGAAGCCCAGGACGTGCGCGTCCTTCGAGTCCATGCCGGTGACGGCTGAGCCGAGGCCGTCGCCGGAGCGATACTCGCGACCGACCAGGAGGTTGATGTCCGAGTAGATGCCGTGGGCCTTCAAGCGCGACACGACGAAATGAACTTTCTCAAGCTGACTGGCGTTGAAGTTCGTGCTCTTGGTGCTGGTATAGGCAAGGATGCCGCCGCCAGAGGCCCACGCCGCGTCCAGGTGGTGGAAGCGGACGTTGTTCACGCCAAACTTCGCGAGCCGCGCGGCCACCTGATCCGCCTTGTTCGTGGGCATGAAGGGGGAATCGCCGGCGAAGTTCACCCCGAGGAACCGCACGCGCTGGCCATTGGCAACGAAATGGCCGTTCGTGTCCACGCTCACCACCGACGCGGGGCCGAGGGGCGGATTCAGGCCGGAGAAATCTGTGACACCGGGCGCGGCATCATTCCACGGCAGGATGAAGGGCACGGCGCTGAAGGCGCGCGAACCGGTGAGGAAGGCGGTCAGCAAGAACAGGCAAGAGCAGCGACTGGGCATGGCGCGGGCAGGGTAACGCGAAACACCGCGGCGCGCGAGCGGCCTGGCACCGGCGCCTCACTTCGCCAGGAAATCCACCTTCGCGCTGAGTTCAGGCGTGAGGTATTTGTCGGGCGAGAGGATCTGAACCTTGAGCTGAAGGGTCCCTTTCTGCCGGCTGGCTTCGGGGGCGATTTCCGCCACGGTGCCGGCATAGGCGCGGTCGAGATAGGCTTCGGGGCTCACGCGACATTTCTGGCCCAAAAACACCTTCGCAAGGTCCGCTTCGTTTAGGTCAATCTCCACCTGCAAATCCAGCGGATCGCCGAGCGAGATGAAGGCGGTGCTCGGGCCGCGGCCGCCGCCAAAGCTCTGCGGCGTGACGAGTTCGTTGGCGTCCACGAGCTTCTCCAGCACCACGCCGTTGATGGGCGCGCGGATGACACACCAGTCGAGATAGGTCTGAATCGTTTGCATCTCGCCCTCCAGCGTGCGCACGGCAGCGCGGGCGCTTTCGAGGTCGAGCGTCGCGAGGTCCAGCGTGCGCTGGCTTTCAATGTTCTTCTGAGCCAGTTCGGTGATGCGCTTTAACTCGATTTCCGCGCGGCGGATGCCGACCTGGGCCTGGCCGATGCGGCCTTCCGACTCCTTCTTCCGGGCCTGGTATTCCGCGTCGTCGAGGAGGACGACCACCTGGCCGTTGGTGACGGCGTCACCCTTGCGCACGCCGATCCATTTCACCATGCCCATGAAACGGGGACTGATTTCGATGCGCTCGCGGTTGATGATGTAGCCGGAGACGGTGAGGACGGAGTTGGAGACGCCGGTCGAGGTCAAGGAGGGCGCGGGTGGGTTCGTGCCGGTGGCGCGGGGCGTGGAGTTGGCACTGAGCACCTTGCTGGTTTTGGCACCGCCGCTGGTGACGCGCTGGCCTTCCTTCTCCCAAGGCCGCCACAGCGCGACCGCGGCGATGGCCGCCAGCGTCACGCCCACGAAGATGAGCTTGATGGTGCCGGTGGAGCGCCGCTTGGCGGAGGGATCAATCCGGAGTTGGGAAATCTTCGACTTGGCGTCGTCGTTCATACGGATTTGAGGGCGGAAATGACCGGCAGGCGCGAGGCGCGGAGGGCCGGGAGGAAGGTGCCGATGAGGCCGACTACCACGGCAAACAGCAGCCCCTGGGCGATGATTTTCGGGGTCACGCGGAACTGGAACACAATTTCGCTGAAGGTCTCCATCCCCATCGTCGCGGTGGTGTAGCCGTTGCGGTAGAGATAGGCGACGGCACACCCAAGGACGCCGCCGAGGAAGGCCAGAAAAGCGCCTTCGATGAGCAGTGCGAGCACCACGGAACGGCGGCGGAAACCCAGCACGCGCAACGTCCCAATCTCCCGCGTGCGCGCCCCGACCGCCGCATACATCGTGTTCATGGCGGCGAACACAGCGCCCACGGACATCATGATCGCGAGAAAGCCGCCGAGGAACTTGATGGGCATGGCGGTCATCGTCTGCTTGCGGTAATACTCGACCTCCGATTCGGCCTTCAGCTTGAACCGGCGATCCTGGTCAATGCGGGCCACGAGGTTCGAGCCCGCTTGCGGCGTCTCGACGCGCGCCAGGAAGCTCGAGTACATGTCCCGCTCGAAGAGCGCGCGCGCCTCGTCGGCGTCGAGCCAGCACTCGGAATCGAACGCGCTGCCGCCGCCCGCCAGCCAGCCCACGACGGTGAGTTCGGTGCCGCCGGACTTGAAGGACTGGCCTAGATCAAAGTTGGCAAAGCGCCGCGCGAGCTTCTCGGAGACGACCACCTCGCGTTTGCCGGGCTGGAACCAGCGGCCCGCGGTGAGCGTCACCTGCGGACGCAGCGCCATGCCCTGGCTGGTGACGCCACGGAGCAGGACGTTCGCCTCACCATTGTCTTGCTTGCGCGGCAGATTGATCAACACCAGCACGTCGGCCGAGATGACCG